>Ga0255053_10000368_pt1 | contig 24775 bp, 28 predicted proteins | sample JV7_2_22_MG_FD_188635 | JGI IMG/M metagenome (GOLD analysis project Ga0255053, IMG submission 188635) | Seawater microbial communities from Jervis Inlet, British Columbia, Canada - JV7_2_22 | ecosystem: Environmental > Aquatic > Marine > Inlet | place: Canada: British Columbia | collected... | reverse complement strand
GACACATCTGAATAAAGCAGTCGGCTGCACGATCCCCAGAAAACTCATGAGCCGAGAATTTGCGAAGCGCCTCTTGCCGCAGGAAGGTCACCTTGTCGAGGAGCTTTCGCAATCTCTCCACCTCGCTTGGGCCATCGTCTCTATGGGCAGACATTTGCTGTCGCTCAATCTCGAGGAGTGAGCTCATGTATTCCTCCAACTTGTGCTCTCTCTTTTTCTTCAGCCATTGCCATCCCAAGAAGCCTGCAACGGCAGCCGCAAAGAAAAACGACCGAATCCCTTCTGTTGATGCAACAAAGTCAGGATTGACCAGAGGGCGCAACTCGGGATCATAGACGTTCTGGGCACCTTGATGGAGCGGAAAGTCGGGTGTCCGCAGAGCAAATTCATGTTGCCCCTCAAACAATTCGCGAAGGTGGTTGTTTCTTACGAAGTTCTTGCTCAAGACAGTCCTTGTAACTGCCTCAACCAGGTTGGTATTTACATCCGCGCGGGTCAGTAATTGAGCTCCTACTGCCACGGTCTTCACGGTGCTCTCTGGCACGGCACGAGGAAGGTAGCCATACAGGCCTGCGGGGATTTCATACTGATAAACGAAGATGTACTTATCGGCCAGAGCGTGACCGATCGGAATATCCAAGAAGTCGCACCTGTCCGTTCTGGCAAGACGCCGAAAAATCGGAGCATGAACGCCCATCGTATAGAAAGCGGCATCGATAGTCCCGTGCTCGAATGCCTGCTCGACTTCCCCGAAATCGAGCCGGACTGCTTGAATCTTGTCTGTCAGGTCGAAATGGTCGAGGAGAATCAGGCTCATGGCGTAGTCGCCTGAGAGACTCAGCCCAACAGCTACTGTCTTACCCTCGAGATCGGCAGGAGTCCTGATGTTGGCGCCTCGACGAACAACAAGATGTGCTGGTTGGGAATACAGGTTGGCCACAAAGGCCACATTTCTAGCTCCTGCAGGCAGGAGATCTACTTCCGCCCGTGCCTCTGTGAAGTCGTCTGGATCATGGATTCTCAAGACTTCCTCGACGCCAGGCTGGTAGAGGGCAAAATCAGCCTTCCCCGCTCGGAGGAGGAGTAGGTTTTCGAGTGAACCGCGCGACGAGATTTCTCGGACCTTCACGTCAAGCTGTTCGTGTATCTCTCGAGCCAAGCTCTCGGCGAACGGATGATACCGACCGCCTTCGCTCCCCGAGGCGATTGAAATCACCTCAGGGAAAGCGGTGAAGTAGTTGTAGGTCCAGGAAACGACAATGGGAAGGGCTACCAGGATTAACGCGAGTACTATGAGGACCGCCCACCTCTGGGTCCAGCGCAGAAAGTGGACAGGACTTGCCATGGTATCCCTCGAGTTTCCCCAGGTTGGCCCTTTCGTGGGTTGCGCCTGACCCTTGCAAAAGGGAGGCGATGACCCGATAGCTTTGTGTTCCCAGATCCCTCTGGGTCTACCTTTTTGGGGTAGCTTGATTTATACACCCATCGGGTTCTCGGCACAACACCCGAAGGGGTGGGCATGCAAATACACCCTGTCCCAGCCTGTCTGAGGCTGTATGGAGGCGCGTTCTCGCGCTGCGTGATCCCCAAGACCACACGCAGGAGGAGATCGTGGCTTGATACTCGCTGAGACAGGTGGCTGGGTAACGAAGGGCCGGGCGCGGGGCCGGGCGTGCGAGAATCATCGCGATCCGGTTTGAGAGGAGGAGCAGAAGATGTGGAAGAAAGAAGCGGCGAGGTCTGGAATTAGCTTCGGTTCGGCGATGGCGATCGCCATCTCATGGTCGGTCAACCAGTCAATTCTGTGGGCCATCCTCCACGGGATCTTCTCCTGGTTCTACGTGATCTACTTCGCGCTGACGCGCTGACGCGCTGAGCCGGGAAAAAGAGCGAGCCGTGCCCGCGCCTACCTCTGGCGCTACCCAGGGAGTGCTTCCCGTGTGTTGGCTAGGAGTCCCAGCCGAGTGCTTTGACCACCCTTTTCAAGGTCTCTTGGCGCGAGCGCTACCTCCATACGCTCATGACTGGCCCGGAGGGTACCCCCGATGTGGGGTGGGGGGCTGGCCGCCCTCAGCTCTCGCTCTTGTCAGGCAAAGAAAAGGCCGGGTGGGAGGGGCTGTTTCTCAAGATATTTGATCAATAGGTAGAGTTGCATCCTTCACCGCGTCGGCTCGATCCTGACATCGTCCATCCACAGCGTGCCCGGGGCCACCACGTTCACATCGAAGCGTATGTTGTTGTACTGCGACGGTACGGTGTAGGTGTAGGTGAACTGACGCCACTCGCCTTCGCCCGTCCTATCGGGGCCGATGATCTCGCTGATCGGTGTGACCATGGATTCGGGCAATTCACTGGAGATTTCGAGCCGGATCGAAGATCCCAGATTCTTGAGCCAGAAGCTCACGTCGTACGTCCTGCCTTCCTCGGCATTGAGCGAGTTGAACAGACCCGGGCTGCGCCATCCGCCAGCCGGCTCCGCAGCGTGAACCAGGAATTTGACGGACCCGGCCCCGTCGATGGGGGTGGATGTGTCGATGGAGAACTCTGCCTTTCCGTCCTTGAGCGGGCGATGGTAGATATTCCAGTTCACCGGGAGTCCAGACTTCACCACCTCGAAACTGCCGTTGAACCCAGCAGCCTTGTCCCTCTCGATAATGCTCATGGCCAGAGACCTCTCGAGGAGATAGACCGCGGCGACGGCAGTGATCACTGATACCAGGATAATCAGAATCCACCGGGTCTTCCTCTTCAACCGGGTGGTCAGCCGGTCGAGCAAGGCGGCGACCAAGCAGATCGTGAGACCCGCCGGACACACGAGCACCGCGATCATGAAGCACGCCGCTCCCAGGAACCCGAGCAGCTGACTCAGAATGACTATGTCACTCGTCATCCCGCTCAGGTGATCGAAGAGGCCGTGGAGGATGACGAAGGCGGGGAACCCAATCAAGCAGGCCAATGCACCGACCAGCAGTCTCTTCGTGCGTTTCGCTGTACCGGCGTTGACCATTGTCGGGCTCCTTTGATTTCTGAGGCGTTGCATTTCTAGGTCATCCCGTTTTCCCTGGTAACAGAAGAGAAATTGGTTGGAAGGTTACGGAAGTATGGACCGGTTCCTGGGCCTGTCACGGCCTCTCACGCAGCTGTCAGGGAGCGAGGGCTGGGCGGATACGCCCCATGACCCTCCCCCCAAGAACGGCTCCAGAAGAGCGCAAGGCACTTCGACTGATCTCGGCCTACACCGAGCGCAGTGTTAGCGAAATGGTGCGGGAGAAGGTGCAGGAACTGATCAAGGAAACGAAGAAGGCGCGGACGCCGCCACCGAGGGCTCTAGGATAGCCTATCGGTGGTTTTCCGATACTAACTGGACCATGCGGGGACCACGAGACAAGAAGAGGAAAAACGATGGAGCGGGAGACGGGAATCGAACCCGCGACCAACGGCTTGGAAGGCCGAGACTCTACCACTGAGTTACTCCCGCTTGGAGGTTTGGTGGAGGTGGATGGATTTGAACCACCGTAGGGCTTAGCCCGGCAGATTTACAGTCTGCTGCCATTGACCGCTCGGCCACACCTCCTGATAAAGACCAACCGTCGAAGAGCTTGCGACTTGACTCGCGGGCTGGAGCCGGCACCCGGATTTGAACCGAGGACCTGCTGTTTACAAGACAGCTGCTCTACCCCTGAGCTATGCCGGCGTTGGATCGCCTTTCGACCTCCTGGGCGCCCGAGCCCCTCGATCGGCCCCAAAGTCTAGCTGGAATCTCCGGCCGGTGGCAAGGGATCAGAGCTCAACCGCTGGCGGATCGCTTCGTAAACCACAGCCGCAGTGGCAGCCGAGACATTCAGCGACTCCACTGCACCACGCATGGGCAGCCCGATGAGCGCGTCGCAGACCTTTCGAGTCCGGGCCCGCAGCCCCTTCTCCTCGCCGCCAAAACAAAGCACCACCTGGCCTCGAAGATCGATCTCCCACGGAGGCTGTCCCTCCGAACCTGTGCCATAGATCCAATACCCCTGGCGTTTCAGCTCCTCGATGGCACGCGCCGGATTGACGATGCGCTCCACCTCGAGCCACTCGGTGGCACCGGCAGCGGTCTTGACCACCGCCGGTGAAATGGGTGCCGACCCGCGATCCCGGAGCAAAACCCGACCGACACCGGCACCCTCGCAGACGCGCAGGATCGCTCCAAGATTGCGCGGATCCTGAATGTCTTCGAGCAGGACCACCAGGTCCCGATCCCGGTCCATACCCCTGACTGCCGCCGACGCCTCTTCCAGCTCGGCGACAAAGCCGTTGTGAACCCCAGAGCTCATCTCGGTCAGCTTCTCCTCGCTGGTGGGCCGCACCTCGATGTGATGTCGCCGACACAGCTCCTCGATCCCCAAGCGGCGCCCTCCCCGTCGCCCCCTGCCAACCCACACCCGGGTAAGGCGATGGGGCCGATGCCGAAGAGCTTCGCGTACAGGGTGATAACCGTAGATCAAGGTCGCCATGTTGTACGCCGTCAGAACCTATTTGCATTCGAGCAGAACCACGGCCAGGGCGGCGATCCCCTCCCCGCGTCCGAGGCTGCCCAGTCCTTCGTGAGTGGTGGCCTTCAGACTGACCGCCGATTCAGAGATCTCGAGGATTCGACCGATTCGCTGCCGAATCTGACGACTGAAGGGAGCCAGTTTAGGTGCCTCGGCGATGACGGTGACATCGCAGTTCACCACGCGGCAACGCTGCTTTTCCACCTTGTCCATGATCAGACGCAGCAGCTCGACGCTGTCGGCGTCCTGCCACTTGCCATCTCCTGGTGGAAAGTGGCTGCCGATATCCCCCTGACCGATGGCGCCCAGCAGAGCATCGCCGAGCGCGTGGAGGACGACGTCGGCATCACTGAACCCATCGAGTCCGAGGTCGAAGGGAATCTCCTCGCCACCGAGAATCAGACGGCGACCCTCTACCAGTGGATGCACGTCATATCCCTGACCGATGCGAAAGCTCATCCTCGATCCTCCTCTTCCAGCAGCAACATCTTTATCAGCTCCAGGTCCTGCTTCTGGGTGAGCTTGGGATTGGGCTGCTCTGCCATCACCGCGTGGATCCGGACACCCTCGAGTCGCTCCACCATGGAGGCCTCGTCGGTGCCCACAAAACCATCTCGCAAAGAGTCGCCGAGCGCCCTGGCGAGAACATCTCGCCTGAACACCTGTGGTGTCTCGGCCCGAAACAGAGACCCACGGTCGATGGTCCCCACGATCCAGCCACCATCGACCCGCTTCAGGGTATCCGCAATCGGCCGGCCGAGGATGGCCCCTTCGTGGTCGCCGACTGCTGCGATGGTGGCTCGCACATCTCGCACCGAAACTGCAGGGCGGGCCCCATCGTGGACCATGATCAGCGACGCGTCGATAGGGCTAGCCTGCAAACAGGCCGCCACCGATTCCTGTCGGGTCGCTCCCCCGGCCACCCACACGACTCGATCGTAGCCTGGGAGTAGCTCCGCCGCGCTTGATATCCACGATTCTGGCAACGCCACCGTCAGACCAGCCAAGCCCGATTGCAGCAGACGATCGAGTGTCCAGGCCAACAGCGGTCGGCCACCGATATTGATGAGTTGTTTGGGGATTTCGCCGCCGAAGCGCTCACCGCGCCCCCCGGCGGGGACCAGGCCCCAGGTTTTGTCATGGGTGTCGATGGGAGACAAGGAACACCGGCAGTCAAGTCGAGCTAGACCGTCATCAGGTCCTGCTCTTTGTTCTCCAGTGCCTGGTTGATCTCACTGATGTAGTGATCGTGGAGCTTCTGGTGCTCTTCCATCCCACGGTGCTCATCATCCTGACCTATCTCTTTTTCCTTCTCCATCTGTTTCAGCCCCTCATTGCCTTCCCGGCGGGCATGCCGAACCGCGTTTCGGGCCACTTCGGCCAGGTCGTGGGCGCGCTTGACGATTTCCCGGCGGCGCTCTTCAGTCAGCGGTGGAACCGGAAGTCGAACGACCTTGCCATCGGTTGAAGGGTTGAGACCGATGTTGGCCTGCAGAATAGCTTTCTCGATGATCGGCACCAGGGAAGGATCGTAGGGCTGGGCCAGGATCATCGTCGGTTCGGGGACCGACAATTTGGCGACCTGATTGATTGGAGTCGGAGTTCCGTAGTAGTCGACCATGACCCCGTCGAGCATGGTGAGCGAGGCCCTGCCGGTACGCAGGTGCTTGAGGTCGTCGTGGAAGTGATCCACAGATTGCTTCATCTTCAACTCGGTCTCTTGAAACAACTCCTTCATGGGTCCTCCTCGTCAGTAGAAACAACCGATCCGATCCGCTCGCCACAGGCCACTCGTCGGATGTTGCCCTCTTCCATCAGCTTGAAGACGACGATGGGGATGTCGTTGTCGCGGCAGAGGCTAATCGCAGCCGCGTCCATGACGCGCAAGTTACGTTCCAGAACCTGCTGAAAGGTGAGATGGGGTACGAACTCGGCGCTGGCATCCAACATGGGATCGGCGGTGTAGATTCCATCCACAGCCGTGGCCTTTAGCAGGACCTCTGCATGGACCTCGTTGGCGCGCAACGCTGCCGCGCTGTCGGTCGTGAAGAAAGGGTTCCCGGTGCCCGCTGCAAAGATCACAGCGCGGTGCTTCTCCAAGTGACGGATTGCCCGGCGGCGAATAAACGGCTCGGCGACATCACGGATCTCGATCGCCGTCTGAACCCGGGTCGTTACACCGTGCTTCTCCAGAGCATCCTGCAACGCCAGGGCGTTGATCACCGTCGCCAGCATCCCCATGTGGTCGCCAGTGACCCGATCGATGCCCCGGTGGCTAGCCGCCAGGCCACGGATGATGTTGCCGCCACCGATCACGATGGCGATCTCGACACCGAGATCGTGCACCTCCTTGATCTCGGACGCGATCCGCGATACCACCGGCTCGTCGATTCCGAAGTCCTGCGATCCCATCAGGGCTTCGCCGGAGAGCTTCAGAAGGATTCGACGATAGGCCGGTTGCGAGCTCAATCTGTTTCGCTTTCGATGCTGTTGAAGCGGTAGTGCCGTCCTCAGCTAGCCTCGCCCACGTGGAAGCGGGCAAATCTGCGTACCTGGATATTCTCTCCCAATTTGCCGATCTTTTCCGCCACCATCTGTTCGACCGTCAGATCCGGGTTCTTGATGAAGGGCTGCTCGAGGAGGACGCTCTCGGCGTAGAACTTCTCCATCTTGCCATCGACGATGCGATCGACGATGTTCTCGGGCTTGCCGGAGGCCAGGGCCTGATCCTTGTAGATCTCGCGCTCGGCAGCGAGGATCTCCTCGGTCACCTCGTGACGATTCACAAAGCGCGGATCAGCCGCTGCCACATGCATGGCCACATCCTTGATCAGACCCTGGAAGTCGTCGGTGCGAGCGACAAAGTCTGTCTCGCAATTGATCTCGACGAGAACTCCGATTCTGCCGCCGGCGTGGATGTAGGAGCCCACCACTCCCTCGCCGGCATGGCGGCCGGCCTTCTTGGCAGCGGTCGCCATGCCCTGCTTGCGCAGGAACTCGATGGCCTTTTCGACATCACCGTCGCTCTCCGTTAGAGCCCGCTTGCAGTCCATCATGGGAGCACCTGTACGCTCCCGGAGTTCTCTGACCATTTCTGCTGTGACTTGCATGGCTGTTCTATTCTCCTGCTAGCGCATCAACCGGTTGCCTTACTTTCAGTTCTACCGGTGCTCGATGTCGACGCACTTCTCGCTGTCAGATCTGCCAGGCTCCTGGTTGATGCTGGCTGGTTGATGGTCGCGACTGCCCCGCGAAGGAAACAGCCGGATCAGGATCGTCTACTGTACCGGCGCGGCGCTCTCGACCTCAGGTGCCGCTTCTGTCTCGGCATCGGACACCGCCGACTTCTCTCCTGTGTCGGCACCTTCCGCCTTGGCCTCTCCTGCCTCGGCCTGCTCGGGGACCTCCGGTGAACTCTGGTCCTTGCTCTCCAATTCGACCTGCCGCTCCAGCTCACCTGCTCCGGCAAGGTAGGAGTCGGCAATCCGGGACGAGAACAGACGAATCGATCGAATCGCGTCGTCGTTGCCCGGAATCACGTAGTCGATTTCCTCCGGGTTGCAGTTCGTGTCGACGATGGCGATCACCGGAATCTCTAGGCGATTGGCTTCGGCCACGGCGATGTGCTCCTTCCGGGGATCGACCACGAACAACGCGTCTGGCAGGCGGGTCATCTCGCGGATACCCTCGAGGTTACGAGACATCTTGCTGCGCTCACGCTCGAGACGCAAACGCTCTTTCTTGGTCAGCGGGCTCGCCTCGTCGGCCATCCGATTCTCGATGTCCTTGAGGCGCTCGACGGAGGCCCGGATGGTGACGAAGTTCGTCAGAGTGCCACCCAGCCATCTATGAGTGACATAGAACTGGCCACAGCGTCGGGCCTCTTCTTCGATAACTACCTGGGCCTGTCGTTTTGTACCGACAAAAAGTAGACGACGTCCGGCCTGTCCAAAACCCTTGGCGAACTCGGCTGCCTGTCGATAGAGGCTCAGCGTCCGCTGGAGATCGATAATGTAGATGCCACTGCGCTTGCCAAAGATGTAGCGCTTCATCTTTGGGTTCCACCGCCGGGTCTGGTGTCCGAAATGAACACCCGCCTCCAGCAGCTCGGTCATTCTGATGTCTGACAACGAAATCCTCCTTGACTTCCCTACCGCTTACTGAACTGGTAGCGAGCCCGAGCGCCCTTCTGGCCGTACTTCTTTCGTTCCTTCATGCGAGGATCCCTCGTCAGTAGCCCAGCGGCTTTCAGCCGTTCGCGTAGCTCAGCGTTGTACTCCAAAAGGGCACGGGAGATACCATGGCGCATGGCACCGGCCTGACCGGATGCTCCCCCACCCGTAACCGTTGCAAAGATATCGAATTTCTCGTCGGTCTCGGTCGCCAACAGCGGTTGCCGCACCACCATGCGCAACAACCTGTTGGGAAAGAAGTCTTCGAAGGACCGGTCGTTGATGGTCACCTGACCACTACCTGGCCGCAAGAAGACCCGGGCCTTGGCTGTTTTTCTCCGCCCGGTGCCGTAGTACTGAAGGTTGCTCAAACCCTAATCCTCCCTACCTTGCCCGTGAATCAGGCAAAGCTCAGTGCTGCCGGTTGCTGGGCCTGATGGGGATGCTCTGAACCCGCGTAGACCTTGAGCTTCTTGAGCTGCTGCCTACCCAGTTTGTTCTTGGGTAGCATTCCCCAGACCGCTCGCTCGATCATCTTGGTGGGCCGACGCTGGCGCAGCCGCGCTGCCGATTCGGACTTCAGCCCCCCTGGATGGGTACTGTGCCGATAGTAGATCTTTTGTTCTTCCTTGCGTCCGGTCAGCACCGTCTTCTCGGCGTTGATCACGATGACAAAGTCACCGGTGTCTATGTGTCGTGCGTATTGCGGCTTGTGCTTACCCGTCAGAAGTCGCGCTACCTCGGTGCACACCCGTCCTATCGGCTGCCCGGCTGCATCCACCACATACCACTGCCGATCGACTTCACCCTTTTTGGGGCTATAGGTCCTATTCATGACTCTCGACCGTCTCCGCGTCTTGACAGAATTTCCCCTGCCCTTCGCCAGGCAAAGGATCCACGATGTTATGGAGTCCCCCAGACCTTGTCAAGAGGTCGATCGGACGGTCTTGGGACGAGCAATAGCCTACCACTTCATGGACAACAGTGGTAGTAGCCGGCTTCGGGTAGACTTCGCCAATGGTTGCCGACGCCAAGGTTCTGGACAAACGTCGCTCCGAGATCCAGAGCATGTTCAGTGCTCTGGCGCCGCGCTACGACCTGCTCAATAGACTCCTGTCCGCCCGTCGCGATGTGGCTTGGCGGCGGGCCGCGGCGGCGGCACTCGACGTCCAACCAGGGAGCCTGGTTCTCGACGTGTGCTGTGGGACCGGTGACCAGGCCCTCGCGGTTCATCATCGGCAGGCAAGGGTCGTGGCGGCCGACTTCTCGCTCTCCATGCTAAGGCTAGCGCGACAAAAATTCGATCAAGTCGCTGGTGCTCGACCGCTGGGGTTGGCCGGGGACACGCTCCAGCTGCCGGCGGCCGATCGACGATTCGCTGCCCTGACCGTGTCGTTCGGCCTGCGCAACGTGGAAGACCTGCTGGCCGCCCTGCGTGAGATGTACAGAGTCCTTCGACCGGGTGGCACGACCGCGATTCTCGAATTCGCCACTCCAGAAGGGACTCTGTTTCGCCAGATCTATCTGTTTTACTTTCTGCACCTGCTGCCGAGGATCGGCCGATTGCTGTCGCCACGGGGTTCGGCCTATCGCTACCTGACAGACTCCGTCATCAGCTTTCCTCAGCGGCGGGGCTTTATCGACCAGATGACCGAAGCTGGCTTCATCAACACCGCCTGGCAGGACCTGTCGGGTGGCATCGTTTGTCTTTATACGGGAACCCGATCGAAATGACAAAGATACTAGACGGCAAAGCCATTGCGCAGCAGATTCGCGAAGAAGTTGCCCAGGGCGTTCAGGAGATCACAGGCGACAGCGCGAGACCTCCTGGTCTCACCGCGGTCCTCGTGGGTGACAATCCTGCCTCCAAAGTCTACGTCCGCTCCAAGGCCCGAGACTCGGAAAAGGTTGGCATCGTCAGCCAGACTCTCGCGCTACCCGAGGACAGTGCACAGAGCGAGCTCTTGCGTCTCATCGACGAGCTCAATGCCGACGATTCGGTCGACGGAATCCTGGTCCAACTGCCACTGCCCGATCACCTGGACGAGAAGCGGATTCTGACCCAGGTGCAACCCGAGAAAGACGTCGACGGCTTCCATCCGGTCAACGTCGGGCGACTTTGGACCGATGAGGAGGGCTTTGTGCCAGCCACACCGAGCGGCATCGTCGAGATGTTGCGTCGCAGTGAGATCCCGCTGGAGGGCAGCCACGCAGTGATCGTGGGACGGAGCACCATCGTTGGCAAGCCCATGGGAGCCCTCCTCCTGCGGGAGAATTGCACCGTCACCTTCTGTCACTCACGAACCCGGAATCTCGAAGCTGTCTGCCAGGAAGCCGACATTTTGGTGGCCGCCATCGGACGTTTGGCCTTCTTCGGTCCAGAGCATGTCCGCGAAGGTGCGACCGTCATCGATGTCGGTATCAACCGCGTGACCGACGCCGCTGAGGTTGAGCGCCTGTACCCGGGTGACGAGAATCGTCGCGCCCAGTTCGAGAGGAAGGGATCCATCCTCGTTGGCGATGTCGATTTCTTCCGCGTGGCCCCGAAAGCGGGAGCCATCACCCCAGTCCCCGGCGGGGTCGGCCCCCTTACCCGGGCCATGCTGCTGGTCAATACCCTCAGAGCTCGACGCGATCGCCAGGAGAGTCCTGCGAGCGAGACCGCATGACTCCATTTCGTGTCGGCCTTACTGGCGGAATTGCCGCGGGTAAGTCCACGGTTGCGCGATGGCTGCGGGACGCCGGATTCGAAGTGATAGACGCTGATCGGTTGGTGGCGGCGCTCTATCTCCCAGGTAACGACGGTGCCCACGCCGTGGCTCGCCTCTTTGGCCCATTGGTCCTACTTCACGACGGCGGCGTCGACCATCAAAAGCTGGCGGCAAAGATCTTTTCCGACCCAGCAGCACTGAAGCAATTGGAGGTGGCGATTCACCCGCTGGTCAAGCGAGAATTCGCCGCCATAGTCGAGCGAGTCGGCGGCGTGGTGGTTCTCGAGGCACCGCTGCTGGTCGAGGCCGGATTCGCAGCCGATTTCGATCTGGTGGTGACGATCGAAGCGTCCCCCGAGGCGAGAATGAAACGGGCGACCGATCGCGGACTCGATCCCGACGAGGCTCGGCGGAGGCTGGCGGCCCAGACCGATGAGGCCACCCGGACGGCGGTGGCTCATCGCGTGTTGCGAAACAACGGCTCGCTGGCAGAGCTTCGCCCGCAAGTAGTGGAGCTCATCGAAGAGATCGAAGCGATGGTGGCCACAGGTGTCTGACGTGGTCGATCTTCTATCAGAGGCCGTGCTGGTGACCGGGAACCCCGACAAACTGGCCGAGGCCCGTCGACTTTGTGCCACCGAGATACGGGCGGTGGAGGTCGATCTGCCGGAGATTCAGTCCCTCGACATCCAAACGATTCTCCGCGGCAAGGCCGAGGAGGCCTATCGCCTGCTACGGCAACCCCTGATCGTCGAGGAGACGGGTCTAGAGCTCGCGGTACTCAACGGATTTCCTGGACCCTTGGTCAAATGGATGCTGGCGGCAGTGGGCGCAGAGGGCATCGCCAGAACCGCCCACAGCCTGGGGAACGCCAGCGCTACAGCGAGATGTGCATTGCTCTTCTACGACGGGAGCCGGGAGGTGGTCGGCGAGGGGACGACGACCGGGCAGCTGGTGCTGCCCCCCAGAGGCGAAGGCGGCTTTGGCTGGGACCCGGTCTTTCTGCCCGACGGCCACAACCGGACCTACGCCGAGCTCTCAGGAGCCGAGAAGGATCAGACCAGCCACCGCGGTCACGCCTGGCGCCGACTCACCGACCTGCTCCGCAACATCTGAAGCGGTTCAGCTAGAGATCGACTCCGCCCATGAGCCATAGCATGATGGCCTTTTGGGTGTGCAGGCGGTTCTCGGCCTGGTCAAAGATCCTGCTCTGGGGACCGTCTGCCACCTCGACGCTCACCTCCTCTCCACGGTGGCACGGCAGGCAGTGGAGAAACACCGCTTCCGGCAGAGCCTTCGACATCAGCTCCTGGTTGACTTCGAAGTCCCTGAACAGTCCGAGCCGCCTCTCGGCATCGTCCTCCTGCCCCATGGAAGCCCAGACATCGGTGTAGACCGCCGAGGCGCCGGAGACAGCGACGATGGGATCTGTGGTGATCTCGATTTTGACACCCGCCGCCGAGGCACTTCTTTGCGCGAGATCCACGATCTCGACATCGGGCTCGAAGCCAACAGGGGTGGCGATGATGAGATCCACACCCACCTTGACCGCCGCTAGCATCAGCGAGTGGGCGACGTTGTTGCCGTCGCCCAGATAAGCCACCTTGCGTCCTTCGAGATCGCCAAAGACCTCCCGCAAGGTGTAGTAGTCCGCCATCGCCTGACAGGGGTGAAGCAGATCGGTCAGACCGTTGATTACCGGTACGGTGGCGTGCCGGGACAGCTCGAGCACATCGTCGTGGGCGTAGGTGCGGGCCATGATGCCGTGGGTGTACCGGGAGAGGACCTGCGCGGTGTCGGCGATCGTCTCGCCACGGCCGAGCTGGATGTCGCTCGAGGACAAGAACAGCGCCTGTCCACCCAACTGGAACATGCCCACCTCGAAGCTCACCCGGGTGCGAGTCGACGACTTCTGAAAGATCATCGCCAGGCTTTGGCCCGCGAGCGCCTGGTGGTAGGCCGACGGGTCCGATTTAACCCTGGAGGTGAGGCCGAACAGACCCTCCACCTCTTCTGCAGTGAGATCGTGGGTCGACAAGAAGCTGCGCACGCTCAACTCTGCCCTCCCTTCCGTTCGCTACCGGCCGCAGATGCTAGCAGAAGCGACGGAGAATCATTTGCTAGAATTCGACTCGGCCCCATGGTCACCTCCTCGCCCCAGAACCCACTGTACGAGCGCTACGCCTCCCGTGAGATGGCCAGGCTCTTTGCGGCGCCCCATCGCTACGGTGTCTGGCGGCATCTGTGGATCACGCTGGCCGATTGCCAACGGGAGTTGGGGCTGCCCATAACCGACGACCAGATCTCGAGACTGCGGGAGGTGGCCAGCGACCTCGACTTCGAACGGGTGGCCGAGATCGAGCGCGAGACCCGTCACGACGTGGTCTCTCATCTCCGCCATTTTGCGGAACAAGCGGGAGAAGCCGGCAGCATTCTGCACCTCGGGGCAACATCCGCTTTCATCACCGACAACACGGATCTGATCCTCCTGCGTGAATCTCTGGAGCTCTTGCGCCGGCGCAGTGCCGCCGTGGCTGGCGAGTTGGCCACCTTCGCCCGCGATACCCGCGAGATTCCCACACTGGCCTTTACCCATCTGCAGCCCGCCCAGCTGACTACGGTCGGCAAGCGAGCATGCATCTGGCTGCAGGATCTTCTTCTCGACCTGGAGGCCCTGGGCCGGTTTCTCGAGGCGATGCGGTGCCGGGGTGTAAAGGGTACGACCGGCACGCAGGCCAGCTACCTGACCCTTTTCGACGGGGACCATGCCAAGGTGCGGGAGCTGGACCGCCGCTTTGCCGCTCGGATCGGTTTTGCAGAGAGTTTCTCCGTCACCGGACAGACCTACCCTCGCAAACAGGACTCCCAGATGCTGGCACTCCTGGCCGGGATCGGTGAGTCGTGCCATAAGCTGGGTACCGACATACGGCTACTGCAGGGGATGGGTGAGATCTCCGAGCCCTTTGGCACCCGACAGGTCGGCTCTTCCGCCATGGCCTACAAGCGCAATCCAATACGCTCCGAGAGGATGTGCGCGCTGGCGCGACGGCTCGTCGTCGACTCGCTCAACGGCCCGCTGACGACCGCCACCCAATGGCTCGAGCGGAGCCTCGACGACTCGGCCAATCGGCGCCTCGTCCTGCCCGACTCTTTTCTCCTCGCCGATGCCATTCTGGGACTAGCGGCAGGCATCGTCAGCGGACTCTCCGTCAACGAGCAGCGAATCGGCTACCACGTCCGACGGGAGCTACCTTTCATGGCTACCGAATCGCTGCTCATGAAGGCGACCCTGAAGGGTGGCGACCGGCAGCACCTCCATGAAGTGATACGCCAGCACAGCATGGCGGCCCACGAGGCAGTTTCACGTGGAGAAGACAATCCGCTGATCGATTTCCTGCACCAGGACGAGAGTTTCGACTTGGCATCGGCAGAGATCGAAGAGATCCTCGACCCCACCCTGTTCACGGGCCGTTCGGCAGAGCAGGTTCTGGAGTTTCTCGATGAGGTGGTTACCCCCGCTCTCGAGAACCTCGACGCGGCGACTGTCGAAGAGCCAAGGGTCTAGACACGTGACCCTCTCAGCTTGCACCTCCCGGTCTGTGACCGCGGCGGCGCTCGCACTCCTGGCTCTGTTGCTCTCTACAGGCTGCGCCACCACCGGTGGCGCCTACAAGGGAAAAGGGGACTACACCGAGCGGGGCCTGGCCTCCTGGTACGGCCCTGGATTCCACGGCAAGCAGGCCGCCAACGGTGAGATCTACGACATGAACGAGCTCACTGCTGCCCACCGGACCCTGCCATTCAACTCGGTTGTCGAGGTTCGTAACCGGGAGAATGGTCGCCAGGTAGAAGTCCGGATCACGGATCGGGGTCCCTTCGTCAAGGGACGGATCATCGATCTATCTCGCGCAGCTGCAAAGCAACTCGACATGTTGGGCCCGGGGGTCGCACCCGTGGAGATCCGCGTCGTCGGTGGGACCTCTGTCTCTGCCCAATCCGCTGCCTACTGGCTTCAGGCCGGGGCCTTTCGAGACAATGAACAGGCCAAGGCCTTGTACCGGGACCTGCGGGCCGAGTTTCCTGACGTCAAGCTCTCCTCGGATGGTTCCTGGCACAGGATCCGGCTCGGGCCGTTCACCAAGCTGAAAAAGGCGAAACGAACTCAGAGGGAGCTCGAGAAGCGCGGCATCGACTCCTTCCTGACGCAGCTCTGAGTCTCAGGAACCGATCTCGGCGAGCCACTCTTTGATGGCTCCGTCGAGCTGCAGCCTCCTCTGGTGTCGGGCCACTCCGATCTCTACCAGGCGATGGACAAGATCGGGCAGGGGCAGACCCGAGAGCTCCCAGAGTTTGGGGTACATGGAGATGCGGGTGAATCCGGGCAGGGTGTTGATTTCGTTGATATAGAGGGAACCGTCCCGCGACAGGAGAAAGTCGACCCTAGCCATGCCACTGCCACCTACTGCGGCAAAGGCGCGGACGGCCAGGTTCCGAACCTCTGCCGCCACCGACTCGGGCAGATCGGCGGGCATCAGGAGCTCAGCCTGATCCTGCAGGTACTTGTCCGCATAATCGTAGAACTCGTTGCCAGGGACGATCTCACCGACCACCGACGCCTCGAGCTCCCGGTCGCCGAGGACCGAGCACTCCAGCTCCCGACCCTCGATCTCCTTCTCCACCACCACCGAGTCGTCGAATCGCAGGGCAAAACCGAGGGCCTGAGGTAGATCAGGCCGACGATCGACACGACGCACCCCCACACTGGAGCCACCACAGCTCGGCTTCACGAACAGAGGCATGGTCAGACGCTCGATCCGTCGCAGACATTCATCCTCCGACCGTTGCATCTGGTCTGCGGTGACCGCCTCGTAGTCGACCACGGCCAGTCCACAACTGCTCAGGAGCCGCTTGCACTGCACCTTGTCCATGGAGAGAGCACTTGCCGTCACATCGGCACCCACATAGGGGAGATTCAACATTTCGCAGAGCCCTTGCAGGGTTCCGTCTTCCCCCCAGGTTCCATGAACAACAGGGAACAGGATCTCGATCTCGGACGCCAGTAAATGGTGCAGAGTGTCGTGGATACGATTGTCGGTCGGACCGAGGGAGTCGATCTCACCGTTCAAGGCGGCTTCGCTGCGATCGCCATCGACCCAACATCCATCCTGGGCGATGCCGAGAGCCACTACCTCGTGGCCCGCGTCGCGCAGACCCGCGGCCACTGTTCTGGCCGAGTTCACCGACACTCGGTGCTCGACGCTTCGACCTCCGAATACCAGTCCGACCTTCAACTCACTTCCCTCCCAGGTCTACCAAACGGACGTCGGTCACCTCGGGAATCTCGGCCAGGCGACCCAGGGTCTCCGGCTCCAGGTCCCCATCGAGCCGCACCACGGCCATGGCCTCTTCGCCTTCGTGGCTGCGAGCCAGGTGGATCTCTGCAATATTGGCGGCGGCCTCACCCAGAAGAGTCCCGACCTTACCGACGACCCCTGGCACGTCCAGGTTCCGCAACACCAGCAGAAAGCCTTTGGGTCGAAATTCGAGACGGTAGCTCTCGATCCGCACGACCCGGGGCTCGCGATCGCCAAAGACGGTGCCCGCCACGTCCACCTCCCCGGCCTCTCCCTTTAACCTGACCGCGACCAAATGGGGGTATTCACCACTCTGATGATGGATCGACCGCACCACCTCTACGCCGCGCCCTTCTGCCACCTTTTCAGCGTTGACGAAATTGACGGCCTCGCCCAGGAACGGTGTCAGCGCTCCCTTCACCGCCGCCACGGTGGTTGGCACACGAATCTCTTCGTCCACCCCCCAGAGCTCGACTCTTACTTCCAGCAGGCTGCCACCGAGCAGCGAGCTCGCCAGACGACCGAGCTGCTCTCCAAGGGCCAGAAAAGACTCGCCGGCGCTGCCGATTGACATGAACGGCAGGTTGACGGCGGTCACAGCCAGGGAGCCATCCAGGGCGGCCAGGATCATCTTGGCCGTCTCGGTGGCTACCCGCACCTGGGCTTCTCGAGTCTGGGCTCCGATATGGGGCGTGGCGACGACCCGCGGATGATTCACCAGACCCCGGTCGGTGGGTGGCTCCTCGGCAAAAACATCGAGCGCGGCGCCGCCCAGGCGCCCGTCTTCCAGAGCCTCGAGGAGAGCTGTCTCGTCGACGATCCCACCGCGGGCGCAATTCACCAGAATGGCACCAGGCTTCATGAGTGCAATGCGCCTGCTGTCGATGAGATCCCGGGTCTGGTCGGTCAGCGGTGTGTGGAGGGACACAACGTCCGCCGATGCCAGGACCTCGTCGAGTTCGGCCAGCTCCACATCCAGCCGTCGGGCGGCTGAGGCATCAAGGAAGGGGTCGTAGGCCACCACTTTCATCCCGAAAGCCCGAGCCCGCGCCGCAACACCCTGACCGATGCGACCGAGACCTACAACGCCGAGGGTCTTGCCGTGCAGCTCGCAACCCAGGAATTGCTTGCGATTCCATTCGCCAGCGGCCAACGAGACGTTGGCTGCCGTAACGTTTCGGGCCAACGCCAGCAGCAGTGCAAACGTATGTTCGGTGGCCGAGACCAGATTCGCCGTCGGCGCGTTGACGACCAGGATTCCACGTTCGGTGGCGGCGGCCACATCCACGTTGTCGACGCCGATGCCGGCCCGACCCACAACCTTCAGCTGTCGCCCCGCTTCGAGCAGAGACCTGTCTACCTGGGTCATGCTCCTGACTACCAGGGCATCGAAATCGGCGACGATCTCGTGCAGTCTTGGGCGCTCATCGGCGCTGAGCAGATGGATCTCCATGCCGGCTGCTCGCAGGATCTCCAGACCAGCTTCGGCTAACGGATCGGCAATCAGTATTCGATGCATAGGTGCAGACCCTCAGCGGCTGCCGACCAGCTCATTGATGGTCAGGAACAGCCGTTCCAAATCCCGACCCCTCACTTCGCCCATGTGACCGATGCGAAAGGTCTCGGGCTTCCAGCGTCCGTAGCCCCCACCAACCACCACACCGCGCCCGGCCAGCTCGGCAACCAAGTCCGGAGCGGTGACGGAATCGGGGGGACGCAGGCAGCTGATCGTGGGTGACCGGGAGCCCTCCTGGGAGGCGAACTCGAAACCGTTGGCACCCGCCCATTTGGCTGTCATGGCCTGGATTGCGGCGTGCCGCTCCCACCGCGCCTCCATCCCTTCGTCCAGAATCACATCGAGCTGCCGGTCGAGTGCGTAGACGATGGAGACCGCCGGTGTCGTGATCGTGCTGGACTTGTGATGATTGTTCCGGTACCGAAGAAAGTCCGTGTAGAAGCCCCGGTTCTCAATGGACTCGACGCGGTCCGCGGCCCGGCTGGAAAGACTGAACAGCGTCAACCCCGGCGGCACCGCCAGGGCCTTCTGCGTGCTGGCCAAAACCACGTCGAGCCCCCAGTCATCTACCTCCACCCGGGCTCCGCCCAGCGAAGAGACCGTGTCGACGAGGACCAGCGCGTCGCTCTCCTGGCGGATGATCTGGGCGATTTCCTGGATCGGATTGAGGACACCGGTCGAAGTCTCGCTGTGAACCATGGTGACCGCTTCATAGCGTTTGCGTCGCAACGCCTGGCGAACCAGATCGGGTTCGACTGCCCGACCCCAGGGCACCTCTACCCGATCGGCCTTCTTGCCCACCGCGAGGCTGATGGCATGCCAGCGCTCCGAGAAGGCGCCACAGGTCAGGTTCAGGACATCCGAGGCGACGGTAGAGCGGATGGCGCTCTCCATGATCAGGGTGGCGCTGCCCGTAGCCACGAGGACATCGCCCTGAGTGCGGAATACCTGCTGTAGACGGGGAGCCAGCGAGGCATACAGATCTTTGAACCCCGATGAGCGGTGCCCCATCATGGGACCCGTGAGGGATTGGAGCACGTCTTCTCTCACCCAGGTGGGTCCCGGCAAGAAGAAATCGATGTTCGAAGTGGTCATTCTCGGTTCGATAGACGGGGACTGACGAGTTTTTGCCGCGTAGCGGCATTCTATGCACCGCCCCCGAAGGGGGTCAACCGCTGCCTGACAGCCTGGCCCCTTTGCAGACCGTCATCTCACTTCGGGATAGAGCAGGATCTCGCTGCACTCCAAGCGGAAGGCCTCCTCATCCTCATTCCAGGAAGAGATCCACGATTCCGGCTCTTCGCCCCTCTCCAGAGCCAAACGGAGGACAGAGTCGCCCGCAAGCAGATCGATGGCCGGGCGATCGCCGACAAACTCGTAGGCCTCTTGCCTCCAGACCAGGCTGTCTGGAGCCACCTTACGGACCGCTGCCAACAGCTCCACACCGCAGCGGAAAGGCCGCAGAGCCCACAGATCAGTTACACGCACCTCGACTCCGCCGCAGACTTCACCACTGTGTTTGTGGAACTGGGGCCGAAAGAACGTCGGCACGAACTCGACTCCCGCCAAGCCACGAGTCGAAAGCTCATCGGCCAGATCTACGGCATCGATCCCGGGAGCACCCACCAGTTCGAACGGTCGCGTGGTGCCACGACCTTCGGACAGCTCGGTACCCTCCACCAGACAGAGGCCCGGATAGAGAAAGGCGATCTCCGCTGTAGGCAGGTTGGGGGATGGAGCCACCCAGGGGCGACCGATCTCGTGCCAGAGCATCTCCCTGGACCAGCCCTCGACCTCCCAGATGCGGCAGCCGTCAGGCCACTCTCCCCGCCGGGCCTCCAGTCGTGCGATCTCGCCCAGCGTCAACCCGTGGCGGGGTGGCATACGAAAGGCGCCGACAAACGACTGGAGATCGTCACGGCGAAGATTTCCCTCCACCTCCTGACCACCGAGGGGATTGGGCCGATCCAGAATCCAGACCTCGATTCCCAGCTCCAGCGCCAAGGCTGCCGCCCAGATTCCCGTCGCCGCATACGTGTAGTAGCGGGCGCCAACGTCTTGCATGTCGATGACCAGAAGATCGAGTCCGGACATGATTTGCGGTTGCGGCCGCAGCGATTCTTCCGACTCGCCATAGAGGGAGAGGGTGGGGAGCCCGGTCCACGGATCGGTTTCATCCACCGACGGGATCATGTCTTGCTCCACCCCGTAGAAGCCGTGTTCGGGACCGAAGAGGAGTACCGGCTCAGGCGCCCCGGCTCGCCTGAGGGCCAGGTGGATAGGCTGCAGGTTCGAGCTGCGCGCCGCGGCATGGGAGAGCAGGCCGTATCGACGCCCCGCCAGGGCCGCGGGGTTCTGCAACAACCGATCGAGACCGGTTCGAATCATTCCTGGCGTCGATACTCCCCGCTCCGCCCGCCGCTCTTGTGCTCGAGTCTTAGATCGGTGATCACCGTCTGCCGCTCTACCGCCTTGACCATGTCATAGAGCGCGAGGGCGGCTGTCGAGCAGGCTACCAGGGCTTCCATTTCGGCACCGGTCCGGGCGTTGACGATCACCCGGCTGCGAATCTCCACGCCGCCCTCGCCCGGTGCCAACTCCACCTCCACCTGCTCCAGCCCCAAGGGATGCGCCAGGGGAACCAACTCCGCCGTTCGCTTGGCCCCCTGGACCCCGGCCAGCCTCGCTACCGCGATGGCATCACCTTTTGGCAGGTCGGAGAGGGCATCGACTGTCTCCGTCGACATGATCACCCGACAAGAAGCTTCCGCAATACGCCGTGTCACGGCCTTTTCTGACACATCGACCATGCGTGCTCGGCCTTGGTTATCGAGGTGGCTGAAGGTGCGGCGGGAGGTCATGGAGGGTGGTACGTATGCTAGCATCTCGCCACTTTGTCGGCCATCACCGTCGCCGTTGTCATCCCTACCCTGAACGAAGAAGAGGCTCTCCGTCGCCATCTGCCGACCGTGATCGATCTTGCCGATGAGGTGGTGATCAGCGACGGCGGTAGCACCGATTCCACTCCTTTGGTGGCCTCGGAATTGGGAGCCCCGCTGGTCAGCGGTTCCCGGGGACGAGGACCTCAGATGAACCGGGGAGTGCTCGCAACTCGAGCCGACGTCCTGCTGTTTCTTCATGCCGACACCCAGCTGCCCCCGGGAGCGCTCGAGGCCGTGCGCAGCGAGGTCGAGCGGGGTCGAATCGGTGGCGGGTTTCTGGCCCGGTTCGACGATGACCGTCCTCTTCTACGTCTGAGCTCGAAGCTGGTGGAGATCCGCACTCGATTGACCCGAATCCCACTGGGCGACCAGGCGCAATTCGCCACCCGTTCTGCCTTCAACCAACTGGGTGGCTTTCGGGACTGGCCGATCCTCGAAGACCTGGACTTCATACGCCGTCTCAAACGGCAAGGCGCCATCGGAATCATCCCTCGACCGGTAACTACCTCAGCGCGCCGCTACGTTCAGAATGGCGTCCTCAAGACCATCGCCAACAACTGGTGGATCTGGACGCTCTTCTTTCTGGGAGTGCCCCCCGAGCGTTTGGTCCGCCGCTACCGGGACACCCGCTGACCGCCGCAGGCGGATCAACGACTTCTCTGCAATACATGCACCGTGAAGCCGTCGTGGACGTCGGCTGGCAAGATCTGCCATCTGCCCTTGCCGTCCACCCCTTGGTCGAGAGGCGCGGGTAGGCTGCCCGCCAACTGCATGAGCTCGAACTCGCTTTGCTCCGCGAGAAACCGGGCCACGACCTCGGCGTTCTCCTCCGGCTCCAGCGAGCAGGTCACCACCGATAGGACTCCTCCTGGTCGGACCAACTCTGACCCGGCTCTCAACATCTCGAGACCTTGCCGGCTGAGCCGCTGGATCTCTTGCTCGTCGATTCGCCACTTGAGCTCCGGGTTCTTGCGCAACGTGCCGGTGCCGGTGCAAGGCAGGTCCAGGACAACCCGATCAAAGGCGGTGCGCAGTGGTGGGTAGAGCCCATCGGCCTGCACTATCGGAAGATGCAAGCAGAGGCGATCCCGGTTGGTCTCCAACACCCTCAATCTCGCCTGATCCACGTCGACCGCGACAATCTCGATCCCAGGCTCCAGGGCCAACAGGCTGAACGACTTGCCACCCGGTGCTGCCGCCATGTCGACCACCCTCTCGCCTGGCTCCGGTGGCGGGATCAGAGCAGCTGCCTGGCTGGCCACATCCTGCAAATAGATCGAGCCGCGGCTGAAGGCATCGGTGTCGAGTGGCTGACCAGCCGTCACTACCAGTCCCAACGGGGATACCGATGAGGGCTCGGTGACAACTCCGTCCACAGCCAGATGGGCCGCTGTCTCGTCGCGTCCTCCACGCTGGCGAAACGTCAGCACCTGCCACGGCTTGGGTCGATTGTTGACCACCAGAAGGTCTCGTGTCCGCTGTTCGCCGAATTGCTCGAGCCAGCGCTCGACCAGAAGGTCGGGGTGGCTTGTCTCGATCGCCAGACGACGCCCGAGACTCCCCTCTCGAACCGGCCAGGCTTCGAGATGGGCCGACTTGGAGATCCGCCGTAGCACGGCGTTGACAAAACCGGCCCCACCGCGGTGGCTCCGTCTTCGCGCCTCCTCTACCGCCTCGTGGACGGCCGCATGGGCGGGTACTCGCTCCAGAAAGAGCAGTTGGTAGACAGCCACACGGAGAGGCGATCTGAGAGGCGACTCGATCGCCGCCAGCGGTCTCGAGCTGGCTGATTCGACGACGTGATCCAGTCGCCTCAGCCAACGGAGACTCCCCAGGACGAGCTCTCGCAAGAGTCGACGATCACGGAGATCGAGATCCTTCTCGGCCTTCCCCAGAAACCGATCTGCCGGTCGTCTGGCGTCCAGAGTCCGATCGACAGACCACGCCGCCAACGAACGGACGTTTCCCGGTACCGGCTTCAACCGAAACGCTCTCCCGCCTCGAGCCTCTCACCGTTGGCAAAAGCGCTTGCCGGCAATGGCTTTCGACCCGCTCTCTGCAACCGCTCGATGCCAAAGACCGAGTGTCGACCGCAGGAGACCAGCAGACGGTCGTCACGGTTTCCGAGAATCGTGCCCGGATCGGATCCCTCTACCTCTGCTCCCTCCACCGGTCGCCCCCAGAGGACTTTGACCGGTTGCCCCCGCAGCGAGGACGAGACCCCGGGCCACGGTGTCAGCCCACGCATCAGATTGAAGATGTCGACGGCCTCCAGATTCCAATCGATGATGCCATCCCGGCGGCGCAGTCGGGGTGCCAAGGTAGCTTCGGAATCTTGTTGCGGACGGGGCTCGAGACGACCCTGATCCCGCACCTCGAGAGTTGTCAACAGCAGCTCGGCGCCCGCCTCCGAGAGTCGTGCGGCCAGCTCACCAGCGGTCTCGTTCTGACCGATGTCCAGCTCCCTTTGGAGCAGGATGGGACCGGTATCCAGCCCCTCCTCCATGAGCATGGTGGTTACCCCTGTCGTCTGCTCGCCAGCGATGATGGCCGCCTGGATCGGCGCCGCACCTCGGTATCTGGGTAGCAAAGAAGCGTGGACATTGATGCACCCTCGAACAGGCAGCTGCAAAAGGGCTTTGGGAAAAATCTGCCCGAAGGCCACGACCACCGCCGTTGTCGGAGAGTGGACTGCAAGTCGATCGAGAAACTCCGGCTCCCGAACATCAGAAGGCTGCAGTACATTCAGACTCCGAGCCTCAGCCCACTCGGCGACGGGAGGCTGCCGTACGCTGCGGCCACGCCCACTGGGTCGGGCCGGTTGCGTGACCACCAGCACCGGCTGTCGCCCTCCCTCGCAGAGTGCCCTCAGCGTGGGCACTGAAAACTCGGGCGTGCCGAAGAAAACCAGGCTGTCCAGCTCTCAGACCTCTTCTCGGCTGTCGTCGATCTCGGAGAAATAGTCGGACTTGACCAGGACCTCCCTGGGCTTGCTCCCCCGGGGTGGTCCCAGCAGGCCGTCCTGCTCCATCATGTCAATGAGTCGGGCAGCGCGGGAGAAGCCAATACGCATCCGCCTTTGCAGAAAGCTTGCCGATGCCTGGCCCTGCGCCACGACCATTCGTGCCGCCTCATCGAACAGCTCGTCATCCCCACCGCCACCGCCGGCCCCGGCCTTCTCCTCCTCGGGCGGCGGTTCCAGCACCGCCGGATCCAGCGCCGGCTTGCCTTGCTTCTTCAACCACCGGACCAGAGCCGCCGTCTCCTGCTCTGCCACGTAGCCACCATGGAGCCGGATAATGCGCGACGTGCCCGCCGGCATGAATAGCATGTCCCCATTGCCCAACAGCTTCTCCGCCCCGATCTGGTCGAGTATCGTGCGGGAATCGTGTCGACTGGCTGTCGCATAGGAGAGCCGGCAGGGGAAGTTTGCCTTGATGGTGCCGGTCAGAACGTCCACGGAAGGTCTCTGCGTGGCGATGATCAGATGAATACCCACGGCTCTCGCCATCTGGGCGAGACGGGCGATGGAAGATTCGACCTCCGAT
>Ga0255053_10000366_pt1 | contig 24842 bp, 22 predicted proteins | sample JV7_2_22_MG_FD_188635 | JGI IMG/M metagenome (GOLD analysis project Ga0255053, IMG submission 188635) | Seawater microbial communities from Jervis Inlet, British Columbia, Canada - JV7_2_22 | ecosystem: Environmental > Aquatic > Marine > Inlet | place: Canada: British Columbia | collected... | reverse complement strand
AAGAGGTTAAAGAGCGGGCGATTCCCTATTGCATCGGCAGTTACCCCTTTTCCGGCGCCGGACGAGCCCGATGTATGGGTGAAACAGAGGGTTTTGTCAAGTTGATCGCCCATGCTAAAACCGACCGCGTTTTGGGCGTCCATATCATCGGCTCCCGTGCGGCGGACATGATCGCCGAATCTGTTTTGGCTATTGAGTTCGGTGCAAGTTCAGAAGATATTGCACGAACGGTTCATGGCCATCCGACCTTTTCCGAAGCTTTACAGGAGGCGGCTAAGATGGTGAACAATTGCTCGATCTATGTGTGATGTCAGATCAGCTTTCCCCATCTTTTATATAGAGGTCCGTGCTCATATATCTCTCCCCGGTGCTGGGGATGATTATAACTATGGATTTCCCGGCGGATTCCTTCTGCTTAGCGACCTTTAGCGCCGCCCATACCGCTGCTCCGGATGATATGCCGCAGAGAATTCCTTCTTTTTTCGCCAGCTCTCTTGCGGTCTCAAATGCGTCCTCATTGGTCACAGTGACAACGTCATCAATAACGGACCGATCCAATACATCGGGAATGAATCCTGCGCCGATCCCTTGAATTTTGTGTGGACCGGCAGACCCGCCGGACAAAATGGGGGAGGCTGCAGGCTCTACGGCTATCGCTTTAAAGGATGGCTTTCGTGGCTTGATTACCTGGGAAACTCCTGTAATGGTCCCGCCGGTACCCACACCGGCAATCAGAATGTCCACACTCCCTTCCGTATCTCTCCAAATCTCTTCAGCAGTGGTTTCGCGGTGGATTTGCGGGTTTGCGGGGTTCTTAAACTGGTCCGGCATGTAAGCCCCTTTCTCGGAAGCGAGAATCTCCTTTGCCCTTTCGATGGCGCCCTTCATCCTTTCTGAGCCCGGGGTCAAAACCAGTTCCGCCCCCAGGTGTTTTAACAGCTTTCTTCTCTCAATGCTCATGGTTTCCGGCATGGTGAGACAGAGGCGATAGCCCTTTGCGGCACATATGAAGGCAAGGGCGATCCCCGTGTTTCCGCTCGTCGGTTCTATGATGAACGTCTGGGGGGTGATCAGCCCATGGGTTTCTCCTGCCTCGATCATTGCTGCTGCAATTCTGTCTTTTACACTTCCCAAGGGATTGAAAAATTCAAGTTTAGCGAGAAGGTCACCGTCAAACCCTTCGCCGATCCTGTTCAACCGAACCAGCGGAGTAGCACCGATGGTTTTGCCTATTGTATTATAAATCTTCATGTGGAATTCCTTTCGGTTTTTTTTTAAATATCAGTCTTGGCTCTTCCAACATCACCTTAGTATCGGGTGGGACAGATTTTGTTATCCATACATTTCCGCCGATGACCGAGCGCGCCCCTATCGTTGTACTCCCCCCTAAAATGGTTGCGCCCGAGTAGATAATGACGTTATCCTTTATGGTGGGGTGACGTTTTGTCCCTCTGAACTTGTCTCCTGCCTGCTTTGGGAGTGAGAGGGCGCCGAGGGTGACCCCTTGATAGATACGTACATCCTTCCCGATTATCGTTGTTTCCCCAATTACCACACCTGTTCCATGATCAATAACAAAGCTCTCTCCGATTTGCGCCCCTGGATGGATATCGATCCCGGTCAGGTTATGGGCATGCTCTGTCATGATTCTTGGAAGCAGGGGGATGTCGAGTTCAAAAAGCAGATGGGCAACCCGGTATACCATTATAGCGAAGACACCGGGATAACTGAAAATAATTTCATCGTAGCTTTTAGCGGCCGGGTCCCCTTCATAAGTTGCCCGTATGTCTGTGGCCAGTGTCCTTCGAATGGAAGGAATCGATTTCAGAAGAGCAAGTGCATATTTATGCCCCTGTTCAGCACAGTCGCTGCATGTCTGGTCATATCGAAGGCAGTCGTGCCGGATACTGCGACAAATCTGTTCCGATATCATATCAAATAGAACAGAAACAGACTGTCCTATGCTATAACCGAGGTTTACCGGATCAAGCTTTTCCCGGGTAAAATATCCGGGAAACAACGTCTCTTGCAGCCGGGCGATGATTTCAACCAGAGACTCTTTAGAGGGGATCGGTTCGAAGTCTATGTGGGTATAGCATTCTTCTTCATTACAACTCGCGATGATCTGTTCGGCTATTTCAGGGATTGTTTCTCGATATCCGAAAAGGGTTTCCATATCAGTTTTGCACGTTGCTTCATGCAATTTTATATCATCCGTCATTTGAAGTCGTCCTCCGAAAAACGTTAATAGAATTCCCTCAAGTTTCGCACCTGATATTTTGAGGAAAGTCGCATCAGGCATAGGGTAAAAAGAAATTTTTCTGAAAAAAAAGGAGTTTTAGTAAACTTTTATCTACTCAAGCGCTTCAAATACCTTTCCCACAAGGTCTTCGGAGGGTTTAAGCGTTTTGTCTCCCTCATTTTTCCACTGGGCCGGACAGCCCTCGTCTTCGTGCGCCGCAAGATAGATATTTGCTTTTAACTTTCGCAATAATTCATCGACATTTCTTCCGAGGTTATAGAAATTGACCTCAGCATTCAGCAAGGTTCCCTCCGGGTTAATGATAAATGTTCCTCTTAAAGCAAGTCCTGTATTTTCATCATAGACACCAAACAATTTTGATACTTTCCCGTTTGGGTCAGCAGCCATTTGAAATTTTACATTCTCAAGGGATTTTTCCTCTCTTTTCCACGCAAGGTGGACAAATTGCGTGTCGGTGCTAACGGTCACTACTTCGGCGCCAAGGGACTTAATTTTTTCATGCTGCTCTGCCAGAGCAGAAAACTCAGTTGCTCAAACAAAGGTAAAATCTGCTGGATAGAAAAAGAGTATAGTCCATTTCCTTTCTTTTTTTAATTGTTCAAAAGAGATTTTTCCAAAATAATACTCGACTGGATCATATGTATCCATTTCAAAACCCGGAACCGTTTGTCCCACTTTAAGCCCTGTGAATTGTGGTTCTGTTGTCATATTTTCACCCCTGTTTTAATGAAGTTGACAAAATTGTTTTTAAAATATTTCCTTTTTGTACCGCATCTTATTACAATAAAACAGATTAAGACCTCCCGTTTGCAATCATGAAAATACCGTAGGTGGCGAGCAGGTTGGGAAGAAATTTGATAATGTTCTCCTGTTTGTTCCGGCCGTTGGAGTTGATGGCGACCTCCTTCAAAATATTCAATCCGACTTTTTTTGAATATTTCCGGAAGTCTTTGATGGTAATCACGCGGATATTTGGGGTGTCGTACCAATCGAAGGGAAGCTCATGACTGACAGGAGCACAACCTGTAAACAGAAGCTGCAGGCGTATACGCCAATGACTAAAATTGGGAAAGCTGACGATTCCTTTTTTGCCAATCCGCAGCATGGCCCGGAGCAATGTTGAGGGGTCATAGATCTGTTGAAGGGTTTGGCTAAGAACCACGTAATCAAAAGCGCCATCCGGGTAATCAGAAAGCTCTGCGTTAATATCGCCCTGAAGAACCGAAAGGCCCCTCTCCATACATCTGGCGACCTTGTCTTCGTTATTATCGATACCGGTGCCGATAATCTGTTTGTTCTTTTTAAGAAAGTACAGCAGATCCCCTTCACCGCATCCGAGACAGATCACCTTTGCTCCGGGTTCAATCCATGAGGCGATGACCCGAAGATCAAAACGCACATTATGGTTATCGGTTTTCGTTGTAGACACGTTCCAAAAAACCTTTCATCAGGGAGGTTAGCCGTTCATTGGGGAGGAGGAAGGCGTCATGTCCCCATTGGGCTTCAATTTCACAGAAACTTACATCCAGCTCGTTTTTTTTCATGGCCTTGACCATGGCTTTGGATTGATAGGTCGGATAGAGCCAATCCGAGGTAAAGGAAACCACCAGAAATTTCACATTTGTTTTGGAAAAAGCTTTTACTGTGGAGTCGTTACCGTGCTGTTTCTCCAGATCGTAGTAGTCGGAAGCTTTTGTGATGTATAAAAAAGAATTGGCATCAAAGCGTTCTACAAACTTTGTTCCCTGGTAACGTAAATAACTTTCTACCTGGAAATCTACATCGAAGTTGAACGAAAAATCCTTCTTGTTCTGAAGTCGCCGTCCGAATTTTAACCGCATGGACTCATCGGAAAGATAGGTGATGTGTCCCACCATCCGGGCGATTGCCAATCCGAGTTCCGGCTTTTCTCCTGAATAATAGTCTCCGTTGTTCCATTTCGGATCGGCCATGATTGCCTGCCGTGCCACCTCGTTAAAGGCGATGGCCAGTGCTGAGTGTCTTGTGGTCGTCGCAAGGGGTACGGCTGATTTAATCATCTCCGGATATCTTACACACCATTCCAGGACCTGCATCCCTCCGATGGACCCTCCGATGACGGAAAGAATTTGCTGTATGCCCAAATGGTCCAGCAGCATTTTCTGGGCACTGACCATGTCTCCGATTGTTACAAAGGGGAAATCGATTCCATGAGGTCTATTTGTTTTCGGATTAATGGAAGATGGTCCGGTGGATCCCATACAGCTTCCCAGCATATTGGAACAAATGACAAAATACTTGTCGGTATCGATTCCCTTCCCAGGGCCCACCATGATGTCCCACCAGCCGGGCTTTGAATCCTTCTCGGTATAATAGCCAGCCGCATGGGAGTCTCCTGAAAGCGCATGTAAAATAAGGATGACATTATCCTTCCTTGGGGTCAAAGTTCCATATGTTTCGTATGCAATGGTAACCGGGCCGAGTTTTGACCCGTTTTCCAAAATCATCTCGTTATGCGGGTTTGCGAAGGTGAAATATTTCCTCTCCACAATACCCACCGAAATGTGGTCTTTATCATGTTCGATGTATTCGCTCATTTGATAAGTTCACGAAAGCTGACCCGGAGGAAATTTCTGCTCATTGTCCTCCGATCTTTAAAACATACTTTTTCTAATTCTAATTCAGCACCGATTGAAGTACCTCACAATCCCTACAGATTTCCATCTTTTCACGCCAACTTTGCTGCTCTTGGCCTGCACAGATTGTCCCGTTGATAAACCAGCAAAGCTTTCCGGCATGAAACTCCCAGGCCGGACATTTCTTTTTTTGATCTGTGGTGCATTTTTTTATCACCCAGCAGTTCCTTGTCCTAGTTTTATCCTTTTTTGTACGAGAGATCAGAAAATAAATCTGTCTTTCCACGGAACCAGGGACAGAACGCCATCCTTGCTCATAACTGTGGATTGCCTTTATGGATGTTCCAAGCAGTTGAGCAATCTGTTTCTGTGTTTTGTTCAGTCTCTTCCGGAAATGTTTAAATTCCTGTTTGTCCATCATGACCTCCCACCGCAGTCTAAGTTTTTGTTATCAGAAAGATATCATAACCTATAAAAGTACTACGATGTAGTATTTATTGTCAACAAAAAAGTAGGAGTTTAAAAAGATTCCATTGCTCTGCCACTCCATCGCGAGGGGCGAGTCTCCATATAGCAAAGTCAAAACAAATACTTTATCCAAGAGAGAGCTTTTAGCCTTTTTCTTTAAAGCCGTCAATAGCAGGACTCAAACTCCCGTTCAATCTTATTGCTTTTACTTTTTTATGTCATAATTTAGAACATAAAGAAAGCAAAGACCGGTTTTTTTGATAGCGTTTCAGCATGCAAGAATGGGGAAAAGGAAAAAACCAAATAAACGAAGGATATGACCGAGGAGGATGAGATGGAAACGGTGAGAAGCATCAAGCGCATTTTAAAAAGTCAACCCGCCCTCGAAGGCGCCGGGGTTCGCTTAAAACGGGCGTTTGGATATAATGAGGTTCCTCTGTTAGATCCGTTTTTGCTATTGGATCATTTTGGCTCAAAAAATCCGGACGATTATATCGCTGGATTTCCGTGGCATCCGCACAGGGGAATTGAAACCGTTACCTATATGATACGGGGTACGGTGGAACACGGAGACAGTATCGGCAATAAAGGTACCATCGGCTCAGGAGATGTTCAATGGATGACCGCCGGAAGTGGTATCATTCATCAAGAGATGCCCCAAAAGTTTGAAGGCAGGACCATTGGTTTTCAGCTTTGGCTGAATCTGCCATCTTCTCAGAAAATGATGGCGCCACGGTACCGCGATGTCAAAAAAGGACAGATCCCGGAAATTAAATTCGAAAAAAATGTTAAGATTAAAGTGATTTGTGGAAAGGTGAACGGTGTAACCGGTCCGTTTTCTTTTGGTATCCGGAAAACCGATCAATCAACCTGTGGCATGGCGCGGACCGATCGTGATGAATACGGAGGAAGAGCTAGAAACAGCATTTAAAGAGCTCGGCGATGGAAACTTTATCAAGCAGTCTTAACCGTTGGTGTCGATTCGATCTTATTCTATCTTCAGTTCTGCTATTCCGATCTTCTCGGTCCAGAAACGGTCAAACGCATCATCATCCAGCAGGAACCGTTTTGATAAGATCTCTTCCGTGAATGGACCTGCCGAATAGGTTGATCTGGGAGATTCCGACAGAATCACCTCCAGGATGATGTTTGCGATCAAATCCGGGTCGGGTATGGTAAGTCCTGCAAACATTTTTCCTACGCCTGTTCCCACCGCCTCGTAAATCGGTTTATAATCCGGGTCGGTCATCGACATCAGATCTCCTGTCATTTCTGTGGCCACCTCATTGAATTCAGTGCCAATAACACCCGGGCGGATGGTGATAACCCTGATGCCAAGGGGTCGGAGTTCCATACGTAGGGCATCACTGATCCCTTCCACCGCATATTTGGTCGCCGCATATACACCTCCCATGGGGAATGGAAACTTTCCCACGATGGAACTGAGATTGACAATTGTACCCTCCCTGAGTAGACGCATGCCAGGCAGACAGGCACGGGTGACACTGATAAGTGAGAAAAAATTGACCTCAAAGATGCGTCTGGCAGCTTCCATGGAAACATCCTCAAGGGTCCCTCGGATACTGTACCCTGCGTTATTGATCAGCACAGAAACCGGTGCCGACAACCCTTTAATCTCCTGGCAGAATCTTTCGGTATCCTCTGGAATTGAAAGATCTACTTTTTTTGGAATGATACCCTTGAACTGATCAGACAGTTCAACAAGCCGATCCATGCGTCTGGCTGCACCAATGACTTGAAAACCGTTCTCGGCCAACTCAATGGCTATCTTACGGCCGATGCCGCTGCTCGCACCGGTGACCAGTGCGGTCTTTCTTTTATTTTCCATCTTTAGTTTCCTCCGGTAAACTGTGTTTTCAGATCAGATTTAACGATCTGTGTAAAGCCATAAGATCCTCTTGCCTGGTCAAGATGTCCTAAACATTAGGGCCTTTAAGACTTATTGCTTTCTTTTCAAGATGTGTTATAAATCCGATTGTAAAGATTTTAAGCAAACGATTAAAAAGAAAATTTAAAAGGAAAATTTAAGATGAACGCATTAAAATCTCTATTATTTTTAACACTCTCGATTTTTATCGTCAACATCAATGGTGCTTATGCTCAAACCGATGGCGTCAATTATGTCGGACAATTCAAAGATGGGAAGTATCATGGTCAGGGGATATACACGCAGGCCGATGGGACCCGATATGAAGGTCGGTTTGCAGAAGGAAAGTTCGATGGGAAAGGAACCCTGACCTATCCAAACGGTGCTAAATATACAGGTGAGTTTAAAGAGGATAAGTTTTATGGAAGAGGGATTTACATACACCCTGACGGCACCGAATACAAGGGCCAGTTCAAGGACGGAAAATTTAACGGAGAAGGAACCTACACCCAGCCCAATGGCATAAAATATGAAGGAAAGTTTAAGGAAGATAAATTTCACGGTCAGGGAACATACACGCAGATAAATGGCACCAGATATGCTGGTCAGTTTATAGAAGGAAAGTTCGATGGGAAAGGAGCCATGACCTATCCAAACGGTGCAAAATATTCGGGTGAGTTTAAAGAGGATAAGATTAATGGGGAGGGAACTTATAAACACCCGGATGGCACCGAATACAAGGGTCAATTCAAAGACGGCAAATTTGATGGATACGGACATTACACACAGGCGGATGGGACCCGGTATGAAGGCCGATTTACAGAAGGGAAGTTTGATGGGAAAGGAGCCCTGATCTATCCAAATGGTGCAAAATATTCGGGTGAGTTTAAAGAGGATAAGATTAATGGGGAGGGAACTTATAAACACCCGGATGGCACCGAATACAAGGGTCAATTCAAAGACGGCAAGTTTGATGGATACGGACATTATACACAGGCGGATGGGACCCGGTATGAAGGCCGGTTTACAGAAGGGAAGTTTGATGGGAAAGGAACCCTGATCTATCCAAACGGTGCAAAATATTCGGGTCAATTCAAAGACGGAAAATTTGATGGTCCGGGAACGTATACCCAGGCAGATGGCGTTGAGTATAAGGGGCAGTTTAAGGATGGAAAACGTATAGATTAAGTCCTTGGCTTTGCCATATAATTTTATTTCAGCCTCTAACGCAAAACTCGTTCGCAGTATCACCAATGGGATCAACTTGATACTCTGTGCAACCTACTTGTTTATTTGGATTAAAAAGGTTTTTCAACCTAGACAAAACTTTTTTGATTTCGAGTCAATAAATGCCTTGACTCGCATTTACTTTTTGCTTATTTAGGTGAAAAAATTATAGGTGAAGCAGCCCACTGAGTGAATCAAAATTCTAAAAAAAAACGGCCAAAACACAGCTCTCTTTTTTGTGTTAAAACAAATGGGATCCTCCTTTCTTTTTTATCTGGTTTATTTCCAACATTCCTCACCTATATCATCCTCTTCTATGATGGCAATTATAAAACGCAAAGCCAACTATCAACTCTTGTATGGCCAGGATGAATCAGTAAGAGATGGAAAAATTACAACATCTACTCAAGTTTCATACTTTTGATTCTAGAAAGGTTCTTATCCGCTGAGGGAAAGGAAATCGCATGCAATTTGTGAAATTATTAAGTTCTAAGGAGGTGGAACGGGTACATGAAGCATCTTTGGAGATTCTCGAAAAAGTGGGTATCCTTGTCCGCAACGACAAGGCACGAGATATCTATGCCAAACACGGGTGCAAAGTGAATTCCAAAACCCTGATTGTTAAAATGCCTCGACAGGTTGTCAGAGAATTTCGAAAGGCATTTGTTCCCAAATTTACTTTTAAGGGACGTGATCCGAAATTTGATCGGACAATTCCTCGGGACAGACCGGTGGTGGTAACGGCAAGCTCAGCCCCCAACATCATCGAACCGGAAACCGGTAAGGAACGACGCGCCAACTCAACTGATATTTCGAACATCGCTTTTATTATAAACGAACTGTCGGGTTTTGATGTTTTTTCCATTTCTACACTTGCCGATGATGCCCCGGAAGGTCAACTCAGTCTTTCCCGTTTCTACCCGGCCCTTAAAAACTGTCTGAAACCGGTACGCGGAAACACAGCAAACATGGAAGAACTTCTTCAGGTCCTCGAACTGGGGAGCATCATCGCCGGTGGTGAAGATGCGTATAAAGAGCGGCCCCTTATTACCCATCACGGTTGCCCTGTAATTTCACCCCTGACCATGGACGTGGAGTCCACAGCGGAGATGTTCTATCTTATTGAAAAAGGATTTCCTGTCTATGGAAGTATTGTACCCAATGCCGGGATGACTGCCCCCATGACCTTAATGGGAACACTGGCGCTTGGGAATGCGGAGTTTTTAGCATTAAGTATACTCATGCAGATGTTTCAGCCCGGCACACCTTTGATTTATGATGTATTATCTACCGTCGCGGATATGAGGACCGCAAGCTACGCTCCGGGAGCTATCGAAACCGGAATACTACAGATGGCACATTCCCAAATGGCTCAATTTTATCACGTCCCGTCCGGCGGGTACATCGGTGTGACGAATGCCCACACAAACGATGCCCAGTCGGGATATGAAACCGGCATGAATACAACGGCTGCCATCCTGGCCGGCGCAGATATGCTCAATATGGGAGGGTTGTTGGACAGCCTGATGGATTTTGATTATGCCAAGGCAGTAATCGACAATGAAATTGCTTTGATGCTCAAACAGATCAAACGGGGATTGGAATTCTCGGAGGAAAATCTCTCTTTGGGGCTGATAGCCGAAATTGGTCCCGGTGGAAGCTATACAGATCTGACACATACTATCGATCACATGCGTACGACAGCGATACTGCCGGAGGTGGCAGACCGTGAAATACGGAATTTATGGGAAGCGAGCGGAAGGCCGGATACCCAAGTCCGTGCCCTGAATAAAGCCAAAAAGATTCTGACCCAAGATAATCCATCGGTATTTTCAAGAGAGGTTGACGATAGAATTCACGAACGATTTAAAGGATTGGTCGCGGGTAACGCCGGCTTTTAGACGATAAGCCATTTCAGTTACGTTCGAAATTATTGCTGGTTTTCATCTGCTCTAGTCACCTTCCTACTTGACACTAACGCTTCACTTTTCATAAAGGGAGCACCATCCTGATTTTCTGGTCATCCAGTTCTGCGATTTTTTCTCGAAAGAAATATACCACAAAGTGGTATTTTAATGACAGTTTATCTTGACATAGTTTCTTTCTATAATTAACATTAACTATTGAGAAAAACCGCGCTCCGGGAGTTGTAATTGCAGTTGTGGCTTATTTATAAATCAACCAACTGCTTTGCAGATCCTGAAAAAAGCAGCTAAAATGGCACAGTTGGACGAACCTTTCTTACCGTGGGCGAATACTTATGAGAAATACCAACTATTTTAAAATGTTACGTTTACTGACGATGCGAGCGGTGGCGGAGAAAAAGGGCTTTCTCATCTCTTTTTTCTGTATGGCATTCGTGATCCTTTTGACCATTGTCATTCTTCCTGGTAAATCCAAAGGGCTGTCCCAGCCGAATGAATCTCAATATCTCTCTGTTGTACACCTGGGAAAAAACCTGTTTAACGTAAAGGCGAAAAATGTTTCCCTGAGGAGAGTTTTGGAAGAAATCGCCAAGGAAACGGGCATTGAAATCGTCCGCAGGACATCGGCGGATGTGCGTGTTTCAGCCGATTATTCTGCCCTTCCATTGGCGCAGGTGTTGAGCAGATTAACTCGAGATTTTGGTCGTGTATTTGTATATGACTCGCAAAGCACGGCTAAGACCACAAGTGAGATAAAAGCGGTTTTTATCTACGCCAAATCCGATATGGCATTAAAAGAGAATGAAGAGACGTCGAAGCAGGATTTAGCCGTCCGGGGAGTTCGAACACCGGAATCAGGATCCCTTTACGATTTGCTGAATGCTGGAGACCCGGAACTTCGGCTCAAAGCGGTGAAGCTTTTGGTCGAATCAGAAGATGAGAGCGCCATAGATCATCTCACCACGCTATTACTCACCGATAATGACAGGAAGGTCAGGGTGAGCGCTGCCGGGGCCCTGGGGAACCTTGGAGGTGAGGGAACCATAGAAGCCCTCTCGCTGGCACTAAGAGATACGGATGCCGAGGTCAGGCTCAATGCTCTTCTGGCCCTCGGCGGTTTAGATGATGATAAGATTTCGGATGACCTGATCCAGGCTTTGGATGATAATGATGCTGAGGTCAACGCTGTTATTGAGGAGGCAAGGGTAGCCTTGGAAATGAAGGAGAGGTATTAGAGGTATTAACGGATAACCGATCAAACTAGCTATAGGAGGTGTATCATGAAAAAGACGACAATTTTAATAGTTCTTCTGGTGGTGTTTGGATTGGTCGGAGCGGCTTCAGGCTCCTTCGTCAGCTCGGATCCGCTCGAGGTCGAGGACGCGGCCGCTGTCGAAGCCTACTGGACACCAGAGCGGATGCAAAGCGCTATTCCCTATCCTATGGGTATCGACGGCGAACCGACGGACCCTGATCCGGCTGCCCTTGAGACAGAGGTGGACGCTGTGCCCGGCAGTTCGACAAGTTCCCGCGATGGAAGACCCTCGGTGCTCTTAGAACAAGAGGATGCAGCGGATTCGCCGGGACTTCAGCCTGCTAGCGCATCCTATCCCTTTCCCCACACCACGTACTGGGTGAGTACGGTGGTTTATTTGAGATACCCCTACGTGACTGTTGGAAAGGTCTTTTTTACAAAACAAACGGGAGGTAATTTTGTCTGTTCCGGCAGCTCCGTGGGAGGCCGTCTGGTGCTTACGGCCGGGCACTGCGTATCGGATGGTGCACGTCGTTTCCACAGAAACTGGTCTTTTGTCCCTGCCTTTTTGAACAATTCTCGGCTGCGCGGCACCTGGACAGCATTTCAACTTTGGACCTCCGGAAGCTGGCATAACACTGGTAAGTTTTGCCAGGATTACGGGTTCGTGATCACCAATAATGTTGGAGGTCGTAAGCTCTCGCAAACGGTTGGGTCCCTCGGATTTTCCTGGAATCAAAACCGCGTCAAGCAGCACTGGGACTCATTTGGTTACCCATCAACCGCCCCTTGGAACGGACTGAGGATGGTTCAGACCGGGGCAGAGTGGGCCCGTAACGATTCCCCCGGATGCTCCAACCCCACTGCGGTTGGCAAGGGATCCGGTCAGCGACCCGGGTCGAGCGGAGGCCCCTGGATCAGGGTGTTTTGGCCTGATTTCGGCGGTGCTAGAAATTTCGCCAACGGGGTCAACAGTTACTTTTACCGCAATCAGCCCAACGGTATGTATTCACCGTATTTTAATACAGCGGTCCGCAACCTGTGGAACTCGCTTAGAACGAGATAACAATTCGGTTTCAATGCGGAGGTCTCATAAACGGCCTGTATTGAGGCGATTCAGATGAGGAGGAAGCCGTTTCAGGCTTCCTCCTTTTTTATAGGGATGGGTCGGTCGATGTTGATTGGGCCGGATAGAACTTTTGGGAGGCAATTTAATATGTTTAGGGATACCAATTTGAGAAATATGTTGTTTTCGAGTTTTTTTCTTATCTGCTGGACAGTGAGCCACCTCCTGTACCCGGTCATCCTCGCTGCAGAGGAGGATGTAAAGAAACTGGCTATAGCCGGGGAAAGGATCTTTACCTCCGAGGATCTTCAGAAAATGATGGTGGGTTCCAAAGGGAAGAGTTTCAGGACAAAGGCAGATAAGTTAAACATTCTGAGGGAACTGGTGCGGGTTGAAGTCTTTTCCCAGGAAGCCCGTGCGCTTGGGCTAGATAAAGATCGGGTGCTCAAAAAGGAAATTAACAGAATCGTCAATTTCTTTCTGGCAAAAGAACATGTCAAGAGATACGTCCGCGGCGCCGTGACCGTTTCTGAAGAGGAGGTTCAGGCTTATTACCGGAAAAACCCCGACCAGTTCCAAACCCTGGAAAAGATAAAAGTAAGGCAAATCTTCCTGCAAACGGATCCCGGGGCTTCGCCCCAGGCGATTGACAAAATGAAGAATCTGGCGGAAGATATCCTGCGAATGATCGGGGCAGGAAAAGATTTTGCCGAGTTATCGAGGGAGTTTTCCACCGACCCGATGCTCTACAGGCGAGGAGGGGATCTGGGTTATGTCGCCAGGGGAGCGCTTTCCCCGAAATATGGTGAAGCGGTGTTTTCTCTTAAGGTCGGTGAGGTCAGCCCCGTGGTGAAGGGCGAGTTCGGCTTCAGTATTTTTAAGAATGAGGACCGGAGGCCCGCCGGTATCAAGCCATTGGACGAAGTCCGGGAGGAGATCGAGAAAAAATTACGGCCGGCCAAAGAGAACAAGCGCTTCCTTGAGCTGGAGAAAAGCCTGTTTACCAAGTACCACGTTGAAATATATGAGGAAAAACTTCAGGACGATCCCCTGTCGGAGGAACAGCCGGCGGACGATGAATCGGTTGTTCACAGCGACGTGGACGACAGATCAAGCGCTCCGGATGCGCCTCATCTGAAAGAGGGCCAGCCGGCCATGCCAGGGCTACCCGGTGTTCCGAAAGACCCGGTAGGAGAGATAAAAAGAGATAAACCCGGATCCGAACCGTCCGCACAGTAGAGGGCCTGTAAGACCACAGAAGATCAAAACTCTAGGCAACAAAAAAGGCCATGAAGGCGATATCTCGCCCTGCATGTGTCTTTTATTTTCAATTCCGAAAAGCATTGACCGGGTCCATTTTGGCAGCCCGATAAGCAGGGTACAGTCCGAAGAAGATTCCGACGATAATGGACATGGCTAGAGGAATTGCAACCGCCCAGGAAGTAATGGCGGTATTCCATTCTGCAACCTTTGCAATGAATCGGGCAGCTAGTATTCCCAATAAAATCCCGACAATTCCGCCGGAAGTCGTAAGGATGACCGTTTCAAGAAGAAACTGCATCACAATATTGCCCCGGGTTGCCCCCACGGCACGCCGAATGCCAATTTCTTTCGTGCGTTCGGAAACCGTGGCCAGCATGATATTCATGATTCCAATACCACCAACCAGAAGAGATACTCCCGCAATGGCTCCCAAAACCATATTGAACGTTCGTTGCGTTCTCCGGACCTGTTGGAGAAGTTCCAGTGGAACAATTATCTGATAGTCATCCACGTTGTTGTGGGACACTTCCATAATCCGTTTAATGACACCCGCGGCCGTGAGCACCTGCTCGGTCTTATTCATCTGGATAACAATTTCAGATAATTCAGGTACTGAATGCCTTGTTTTACCTTTTGTTTGTCGGGTTAAAACACGTTCTGGTCCAAGGGGAATGAAAATCATTTCATTATAATTTCTGACCGGCGCAGCCGATGATTCATCTTTTTTCAGGTCGAATCGATCCAAAACCCCAACTACCTTGAACATATGGTTTTCGATCCGGATCCGGCCGCCGACCTCACCTATGGGACCTAACTTCTCGGCAATCTTGTCACCCAACACGCAGACCTGATTCCTGCGATTGACATCCTGATCTGAAATAAACCGGCCCTTCGATATGAAGAAATTTTGTACATTTGCATAATTTGAAGAACTTGCCACAATTTGAGGAGTAACCTCTTTTGCCATTCCCAAAACTGATGCAGCCAACTCCTTCAGACTTGCGACTTCTCTGGCATACCGGCATCCAGCTCGGATTCGTTGAAGATCCTTGAGGGTCAACCCTTTTGAAAGTCTTTCGCGCGCCGTTAGCTTTTGATCCTCTGTTAAAGGGATCGCCTTTATATAAATATTCTTTGTTCCCAGCTGTTCGATCTGCCCGATCACTTTTTGTTTGGCCCCTTCTCCAATGGATATCATCGACAAGACGGCCATAACACCACACACTACACCCAGAATACTCAGGGTGGATCTCAATTTATGAATGAGTAAACACCGGAATGCGATTTTTAATATCTGAATCGCTTTTTTAACTTTTTCGGTCATGGATTTTTAAACTTCCCGGTAAAAATCGTATGTTCAGCCCAATCGAAGGCTAAAAACCGGCTAAACAAACTTACCGTCTTTTAATATGATGCGTTTTTGTGCGCATGAAGCGACCTCTCTGTCGTGGGTTACCATGACGATGGTGGCCCCTCTTGAATGAAGATCGCGGAACAGATCGAGAATCTCCAGGCTGGTACCAGAATCCAAATTGCCGGTCGGTTCATCGGCCAGTATCAATTTCGGCTGAATCGCCAATGCCCTGGCAATGGCCACCCGCTGCATTTCACCGCCCGACAGCTCAGACGGCTTATGGCCCATCCTATCTTCCAGCCCGACCTGCTTAACTGCATCTATTATCCGCTGTCTGGCCGTCCGACTCTCCACCGAAGAATAAAAAAAAGGAAGCTCGACATTTTCATATAGATTCAGCGCCGGGACGAGGTTGAACGTCTGAAAGACAAAGCCGATGTGGTTTGCTCTGATTCGGGAAAGAACTCGGTCTGATGCGTTTAATACATCTTCGTTGTTTAACCGGTAGGATCCTGATGTGGGGCGGTCCAAACATCCCAGGATGTGCAGCAGGGTAGATTTGCCCGAACCCGAAGGCCCCATCACAGCGACAAATTCCCCTTTTTCCACATAAAAGTCAATACCGCCTAACACCTGAATAAAAGTTGAACCGATGCGGTATTTTTTTCCGATGCCGGCAGCCGCTATCAGATAGGGGCGCATTTTTTTCAGCCCACATCTTCCAGGGATGGCTTGACCAGACTGACCTTATCTCCAATTTTCAATCCGGATCTGATTTCTGCCAGATCTTCATTCTGCTTTCCCAATGTGACTTTTATTTTTTTAAACTCTTTTCCTACGAGACGATAACAGTATCTTGTTCCGCCGTCGTCAAAAATGGCTTGAATCGGAACCGTAAGCACATTTCGAATCTGATCGTTCAATATCGTAACCCTTGCGGTCATGCCGGGTCGCATTCTATAATCTTCATCCTTTACGGAAACCATGAGCTCAAAATACTTTTCGCCAACAGCACCTTCAAATCGCCCGGACGCAAGAATGCCCAGGGATGACACCTCACCCTCAAACAACGCATCCGGATAGGCGTCCACCTTTATGGCACATTTCTGGCCCAAAACAATTTTGTGGAGGTCGACTTCCCGAACACGGGTCTTCACTATCATGGACGAAATGTCGGGCAGGTACAGGATCGGTTGGTTTTGCCAGACCTTGTCTCCCACCCTGGGTTTTCTTTTCTGGCCATCCCTGAATGCTTCAAACAATATGGCGATTCCAGGAAAAGGCGCGTATACTGTGGTTTTACCGAGCTCATTTTGTGAAAGCTTCAGGGAAGATCCGGCTGTTTGGAGTTTACCCTTTGCCTCTTTTGTTGCAGAAACGGCTTTGGCTATCTTAAAAACGCCACCGTTTCGGGTTTGTTCAAGCTCCATTTCGGCTTTTTCAACTTTGGCTCTAGCGGTTTCGATCAGGGACGGGAAAACGTGTTTCTCAAAACTGTTGTGTTTTCTAAAGGCAGATTCATATTTTTCCTTCAGCTCTGCGGATTTTCTTTTGGCAAGGATTATCTCTGTGGGGTTTCCGTATCCGTTCTTTTTCAGCTTTTCCAAATCGTCTATATACGCAATGTATTGAAGGTGTTCCTCTTTGGTTTTCTCCGTCTCTTCTTTGAACTGGGCCAGTTGTATCGGGCCATCACCTTCAGCAATCCGTGTTAGTTCAAGCTTGGTCACCCTCACATTGAACTCGGCTGTTCTGATTTCCCGTTCCACCTGGCTTTTTTCCCATTCCAATACCTGTCTTGTCGCGTCGACGCCGGCTTCCAGGCTGATCACCTCTCCTTTCAACCGCCTAACCTCTTCTTCGAAAGGGGTGGGATCCAGCTTTACTAAAACATCTCCTTTTTGTACCTGGGTGCCTCCTTCCACCAGGTAGATGATTTTACCCTTATCCCCCCGGATGGTGGATGAAACCATGTGGGATCGAGCAGCGTCCAAAACCCCGACGATATTCACCGTGATATCAAAGCTTCTCTTTGAAACGGTTGCCAACTGAAAATCAGACGCGTCCTCATACCCGGGTGTAACGAATCGAGTCCCAATCAGCGCGATAACACCCACACAAAAAATCGTGATAAGATACTTTTTTAGCGTTTTGGCCTTCATTTTAGTACCCTTTGCTTAATGCTCAATGAGGGTTCCCAGGGCTGCTCGCATCCGATAGGTCCCGACAATATAATCCGTTTTCACCGACAAAAGGTTGACCCGCGCCTGCTGGAGCTCTGTTTCTGCCTCAATGATGTCAAAATTGTTGGCCATGTTGTACCTGAATTTGACTTTCGAAAGTGCTCGTTTGCCTTCGGCCTGATGGATCTGGTCTTTTCTGATGTTGATCCGTTCTTCAGCCTTTTTCAGCGCCTCCAGTTGCTGGCGAACCTCCCGTTTGATCTCGTCTTCCTTGGACTCTATGTCCAGACGAGCATTTCGAATATTGATCAGGCTCTGCTGGTATGATGCTTTTTCAGCCTTTCGGGCCCAGTCCGTACTGGCAACCAGATTTACGCTCCAGCGTTCGTCTTCGAGCCCTATCGCCTGATCAAAAGCATCCGGAGAGTTGAACCTTTCATAGCCCATCACCAGGTTCAAACCGGGAAGAAGATTCTTTTTGGCAATACCCGCCCTTCTTTTGGCCTCTTGGACATTCTCTTCAGCCTGGTCGAGTTCCACCCTGTTTTTTAATGCGGTTTTGATCGCATCTGTTTCACCCATTTGTACCCTTTCATAGTCCAGCGGTGCGTCGATTGTGATTCTTTTTTCAGGCGGGATGGCCAGGGTGATCTTTAGCCGGTCCTCGGCTGAGCGGCGAGATTCGCGGGCAAGGGTGAGGCTATTTTGGGCGTCCTTTGTGCGTATCTTTGCCCGGTAAACATCTATTTGGGTTGCCAGTCCCACTTTCTCTTTGATTCTCGCGGTTTCTGCATGGCCTTTCAGGCGCAGGACCTGGGATTCTGACAGTTGGACAAGCTCTCTTTGTTGGATGATATCATAGACGGCGGAAACAGTTTCGAGGACAATGTTTACCTGGGACAAATAGTGCGACCGCTCGGCATTTTGAAGTGAAAACCGGGAACTGTAAATCGGATCGAAGTTTACCGCCTTTCCAAAACCCCTGAAAAGCGGGATATCCAAGGAAAGTCCAACATTTCCCGTATATTCGTCGTCTGATCTTTCAAATCCGGGAGTGATCGCTGCCTCCGGACCGGTGGCGAACTTTTTCCTGAAAGAAACCCCGGCCCCCAGCCTTTCGCCCCCATCGGTTATGGCTGCACGGGTCGAAGGCGTTAGCTTTATGTCAAATTGAGATTGGGCGATATCCAAGGACAACTTCTGAGTATCGAGATTGTAAGCCGAGCCGACAAGGGTTCTGTTGGCCTTTAGCGCAAGGTCGATGGCATGCTCGAGGGTCAGGTGAATGGCATCCTCAGGCCCTCCCTGTCGCGCTTGGGCGGAGAGGGCGGGTTTCAATTCAGTGGCCAGAGCTGAAAAGGAGGTGAGCAAAAGAAAAAGCACAATGAATATGAATAAAATCGATTTATATCCCATCGCATCACCTCCATTAACTTTAACTCCCTGATAATACTACTAGATGTGTGCGCGAGTAATTTAAAAGGGGCAGAATACCGTAAAATTCCAAGCGGTCCCCGTACCACCGGCACAGTTCGGTATTACCTGTACCGTCACCTGGGTCGAAGCGCCCGCATAGGTAATATTTACAGTCCTTGTGCCACCGGTCCCCAAACATCCGGTATCGAACAAAACTCCGCCCTGGTAAATGACGAGCATTCTGTCTTCCTGGCCGAACGTTTCATAGTCGAATCGAAAAGTTCCGGCGGATTGCCCCATCTCGAATGTATGGGTTTCCGGCGTGTCTTGTCCCGCCGTTGTTTGGGTATTACACCGGCCGACCTGATCATCATCGTCCTCACTGGTACTGCTGCTAATTGCAGCAGCACCACCAGCAAGAACCCCTACTCCCACCACTGCGCCGACAATGGCGCCCGTGGACATCCCTCCGGTTGCGATGATTGTACCTCCGGTAGTAGCAGAAACTGATGATGTTCCGCCCGCAGCCGCGATCTGGGCAGGGGTGTAGAGATCTTCCGCCAGAAAACCGTATTTCATGTTTCCCGGTACCTCAGTCACAGTCGCATTGTCATTAAACCCCGACAAGTCAACCTGACTCTTATCCAGCTCTGTGTTGACTGCGATGGGATCGTTGCTGATGCCGGTTTGGTGTTTGGGTAGTTTTTTTAAATATTTTTCTCTAAGTTGTTGTTTTATAAACTTATAATCTTCTACCGCCTCCTGGACCTTGTCTAAACGAATTTCCTTAACATCTCCGGCTTCTTTCCATGTTTTCGCTTCCTCGGTTTCCTCTTCCTCGATGACAAAAATCTGGGTTCGGGTCACTGCTTTCTCTTTGTTGATAGCAACAATTAAATATTCAACGGCTTCAGAGTTTAGCCAGGGCGCCGGTAATGTAGCACTGTAATCCGGCCCTTCTCCGTGGAACATGGGCACGAAACCAAAATTCTTATCTTTTTTGGTTTTAAAGTAACACCGCGCCAGCAGTATACCTGCTTTATCTTTTATCTTCGCATTAAGGTTGATTCTGAAACCAGGAATGTATTTCTTTTTGGGCGGTTTATGTTTGACTTTTGTTGTTGTTGAGACCGCGGCCGCAGAAATCAGAATATTGCCGGGTAACACCAGCAACAGGGATAAAACTACTGCAAAAACCCTCAACTTAAAATGCCATTTTTTCATAATTAATCTCCTTTTTTAGTTTCCAGTTAATAATTTTCCCTCCCTAAACCGCGTGGCTGCACTTAGGAACTTTTATGCCTGAACAGGGTTTTGGGTATGGTTTGGGTGAGCTTTACGACCGCCCGATAGATACAGTCCCGAATCGCCAGTTCCAACGGTGTGTTTTGAAACATTTCCAGTTCCACCGGTATATCGAGGTTGCCGATGGATGTGCCGACCATCCCTTTTCCTGAACCCGCGGTGCCATCTACAAACAGAGCGGCAACGACGCGGCCGCTGGCGGAATCCACGATGCGCAGTTCGATGGTCACCTTTGCCTGGTGATATTTGCCCCCGAGTTTGAGCGGCAGCCACGGGATTTTAACCCGAAGACCCGCCCCACTTCCCACAAGCGAAATGACAGTGCCGTAAATCAGAATTTCCGCCGGATCCATCTGACCCTTTTTCAGTATCGCGTCCGGGTCTGACAGAAATGAATCAGATAGGAGCTGCTCTGCGCTGATGCCGGCGGGGTCCATGCGGTCCACGACAATGAAATAATTCGACTCAAACAGCGCGGTCAGGAGCATCTCCCTCAGACCATCACCAATCTCCTGCGGTGCACCTTTGGCCTGCACGGCAAAATCCCCGACGGCTATCACAGCCTTAGGGCCCTGGTAGGCAGGCCCTATGGGGATTTCTGCTGCCGCAAGGATCGTAAAAAAATAACAAAACTGACCGATATAGCCACAAACTATTGTAAAAAATCCTATTCGCAAAATGGCTGCAATTCGATCATGGGCATCCTTACCTTTGGTGTCAGTTTGTAACATGTTGATCATTTAGAATCAAAGGTAAAAGTATTACCATCCAAAAAAACCAATGCAGGGTTTTTCATGATCACTCTCCCGCCGCTTTAGCCGCCACCCGGATCTGGGGAGCGGGGAGATAAAACCCTTCAGAAACGAAAAAGAAGGTGTAATCTTCTTCAGGATCGAGGACGCTGCCGTTAAATTTTAAAGATACCTCCTCCGAAGGACCCAGTTGCAGGGACCGGCCGTCAGCGGAACGCAATAAATCGCCTTGCTCGGGCTCACCGGACTTTCGCGCCGATTCAAGGGGCAGCTCCAGGGCCAGGGGTTTTATTTCCGATACGCGCCCCCAGGCCACACGGTCGATGCGGTGAAACTTCTCGGACCAGCAATTGGCAGCGACCAGCCTGACCCGGCCCCCGGCATCCCAGCCCGAATCTTTTTGTTCAAGCAGCAGATAGGCCTGCTCCACCTCATCCCGGGGATAGATCGAGTCGACCGTTCGCCATTTCCCCGCCGGATCGAGACGCTGAAGGGCAAGATAGGGACGGCCCGGGGAAAAGGTATCATCTTTCGAGTTTCCGGTCTGAAAACCCTGCCAGGTCACCGCCAGCACCCCTTTATCAAAGGCCTCCCCGGGCAGTGTCAATTCCAGGACATCCCGGTTATACATCGCTATCGGCTCTTTTTCAGGATAGCTATTCCCATGCAGATCGCGCCCGGATCCGACAGGTTGCAGATCGTCATAATAAAACAGCTTCCCTTCCCGGGTCACCCCCACCTGAAATCCATTCGGGCGCTTGATTGCCAGCAGCTCACCCAGGTCGGTAAAGGAATATTCGTCCGCCCGCTCAACAATTTTAAGCCGAAACGTACCTTTTCCATTCGCCTTCGGCGCCCGGACCAGGCGATAATAATCCCGGTAGGATTTATCCTTTTGAAGCTGCAGAGGAATTGCATCCAGCGGCAACTGGGTGACGAAAAGCCCTTCCCCTGCTTCGACCCTATACCCCATGGCAGCCATCAATTCGGCCGGCCGGAGCCTGGCCGTGGAATAAATGTCGTTTTCCTTCTCAAACCGATCCCCGGTCCACACAAAAAGATACGGGCAGGACCCTTTCATAACAATCCTGATGGCTTTTCCAGGAGGCGTCCTAAAAGTGGTGGCTGTCATACCACGACTCCACCCTTTTACGGCGATAGTGTATGTGCCGGCAGGAATCTCGGGAAAACTGAATCCCCCACCGCTGTTGCTGGATGTGGAACGACTCGCCTTTCCTGTCAACGTAACCGTCATGCCGGCAATTTTCGGTTCATATCTTTCAGGAAGAAGGGCAACCAGCTGCCCCTGGACGATTTTGGACTTGCCCGGGCTGACAGGTACACCCGGCACGACCGTGATGGTCCCCCCCGGCTTGCCCGTTGCCGGTGGTGTGGGACTTGGTTTTGGCGATGGAGAAGCGGTGGGGCTGGGCGTCGGTGTCACACCGGGGGTCGGAGACGGAGTCGGCTCTGGTGACGGTGAGGGCGTCGGCGTGACCGTCTTGATCGTTTGTTTAATCCCCTTATCCAAGCCTTTAGATGTATACTTTCCTTTGTTAGGATCGTATCCTGACTCATCATATGACCGCTGTGCTGTTTCTGCTGCGCGTTTCTCAGCGTTTTCATCCATTGCCGCCTGCCAGTTCTTGGTCTGGGGATCAGCAAAAGGGTTCTCCTCCTCTTCCGCCTTGGCCCTATTTTCCTCCTCTGCCTTTTTTTTAGCCTCTTCTTCTTCCTTCGCCTTCTTACGAGCTGCCTCTTCTTCTGCCTTTTCAGCCTCTTCCTTCGCCTTCTTAGCAGCCGCCTCTTCCTCCTGTTTCTTTTTCTTGGCCCTCATGGGCTCCAGGATTTTATCTAATCTTTTTTTCCTTTCCCAACTTTCCAAGTCTCTCTCTCCAGGCGTCAATTTGCGAAGTCTCTCCGTTTCTTCGGGATCTTCCCGCTTTTCTTTCTGTTTCCGTAGGTCCTCTGAAACTTCTGCAAGTTCTTCTGCGGTTTTAGTTCTCTTTTTCAGGTCCTGCGTTGTTGGGTCCGCATCTATTTTTTCCTGTCTCGTGGTGCGGCGGGATGGAGCTCTTTCACCACTCACGCCGTTTTCCCTTACCTGATTCAATTCGTCCTGAACACGGGAGAGCCCGTCTTCGCCCTCTTTCATCAGGTCATCAGCCTTTCCACCGGCCCTCTCTACAAATTCCCCCGGTTTTTTAAGGGTATCTTCTGCTCCGCGTAATACCTTAGCGGTTTTTTCCAATCCCGGAGGGGGCCTCAAACCTACTGCAGTTAGAGCGTCATTCGCATCTTCGATTTTTCCCGCCGCTTTACCAATTTCCCCTGCTGTTTTACCCAGCTTTCCGAGAGCACCGGTATTTGTGACTGTCTTTATCGCATTTTTTAAATCTCCCCTGGCAACTTCAATTGCCTGCTTTGCCTGTTCGATTTTGGCGGCTGCTTTTTTCATCGCTTCCACGCCCCTCTTGCTCTGTAAAAAAGCGTCTGCCATCTTACCCAGTGCTTCGTTTTGCTTTCCTTTCCTCACCAATCGACCGATGCGCCGAATCTGTTTCGCTTCCTCATTATAAGCATCACGAACTCCTTCTGCCCTACTCGTGGCACGCCTATATTCTGTTTCATCACCATCGGCGGCGAGATTTTTATTGGCTTGATTAACAAGTCTATTATATGCCGAACGGCCTTCTGCCTCCTTTTTTTTCGAAATTCTTCTGAACACTTTATACTCGCGACCGCCCCTGATCAATCCACCCAGGAAACGAGTAAATATCTGGGGACCTGGAGGCAATCTATTTATGGCAATATCACCCACCTCACCTAATAAGCCCCTCCCTGTACTCGTTGTTTGAGGTAATAACAGAAGGAGAAAAGTCGTTGTCAATACCAAAAAGATACCCCGTAATTCGATGATTCTCATTATTTCACCTCATTACTATTCCTTTTACCCTCTTTTGGAAAAAGAGGTATGGTTTCCACATAGGTCAGCTTTTCCTGCTCGAATCCCAATACAATCTGTTCAAAGCCAATTAACTGCGCATCCGGCAGGAGATCCTTCGGCACACCCATCGTTTCAAAAGGCTTATCCCCGATTATCTTCTTCTTCACTTCCTCCAGACTCATCTCATTTGCAAACTGCTCGGGTCGATAAATGATCGGAAACAAGGTCCAGTCCGGTACATCCTCGATTTCTTCTTCAGCCTCAAAATTCCCATCTATGAAAGCAAGGCTGGTCTTTAAACTGTAATAATTCCAGATCTCGATCCGGGTCACCTCCCTCACAAAGTTTACGTACTCTATTTTTATCATCAGCTTAAAAGACTCAGGTGTTCCGAATTTTTTTACAATTTTTTCCTGATCGAGAGAAAGGTGTATGGCATTTTGAGAAACGCCTGCGGCATCAATCACATAATGGCCGGAAAGCGCCATCACAGAAAATATTGTTAAAATCAGAATTGTTCTTTTCATAATTCCCCCGGGAAAAAGTTCGATTAGTTTTACAAAATATTTTGCTATAGGTTTATTCGCTCTTACTCTCCCGTTGCTTTAGCCGCCACCCGGATCTGGGGGGCGGGGATGTAAAATCCTTCAGAAACGAAAAAGAAGGTATAATCTTCTTCGGGATCGAGAATGCTGCCGTTAAATTTTAGAGATACCTCCTCCAAAGGACCCAGTTGCAGGGACCGGCCGTCAGCGGAACGCAATAAATCGCCTTGCTCGGACCCATCGAACTTTCGCGCCGATTCAAGGGGCAGCTCCAGGGCCAGGGGTTTTATTTCCGATACGCGCCCCCAGGCCACACGGTCGATGCGGTGAAACTTCTCGGACCAGCAATTGGCAGCGACCAGCCTGACCC
>Ga0255053_10000364_pt1 | contig 25000 bp, 14 predicted proteins | sample JV7_2_22_MG_FD_188635 | JGI IMG/M metagenome (GOLD analysis project Ga0255053, IMG submission 188635) | Seawater microbial communities from Jervis Inlet, British Columbia, Canada - JV7_2_22 | ecosystem: Environmental > Aquatic > Marine > Inlet | place: Canada: British Columbia | collected... | reverse complement strand
ATATGACATCCGTTCCATGTACAAAATGGGCATTGCGCTGCGGCTGCCTCTGACCAATCACCATGCCAGCCGTGAGGAGTACGAGGCCGACATTCCGTTCCTCGAGAAGTACTACCGGCCGGGGAACGCCATTATTGTGACGAACGATAATCTGGCGCGATGGATCAAGAAAGATTTTCCGGACTATCATCTCGAAGCGAGCGTGATCAAGAATATCCAGAGCCTGGACAAGATCGAGAAGGCAGCGAAGATTTACGGCACCGTCGTGTTGCCGATGAGCTGCAATGAGGATGAGACATTCCTGAAGTCCATCGAAGACAAGAGCATCATAAGGCTGTTTGCCAACGCCGGGTGTGCGCTAACGTGCCCGTCAAAAATTTGTTACCCGAGCATATCGAAGGCCAATAAGGTCAAGGACCCAACGCTGTTCCGGTGTTCACAAATGCTGAAGGATCGTGAGCTGCTAGGCATGCTCGATTTCGATCTCGACTACCTGCAGTCCTTGGGATTTCACCGCTTCAAGCTCTTACGGTCTCGAGGTAGCGGCATGACCGGCCACTAAATTGCCTGGTACTCCGTATTGTTAGGGAACATTGATGGGGTATAATCGATAACTTTATGATTTTCCGATGAATTTCCAAGGTAGCTCGAGTGAGTGAAACTGCCAATTCCAGAACAGACTTTAACCGTGTAATTGACCTGATAGAGGAAGATGCCAAGGCTGAGGCAGTGGCACTGTGTCGGCAAGCTATTGTCAGGGATCCAGGTGATGTTAATTTTGTTGCCCTGTTAGGCGCTATCTTGTTGCGAATGGATGAGAATGAAGAAGCTCTGCAAGTATTGCAGCGCGCTGTCAGTATTGCCCCTGGTTTTCCGAAGGCGCAGGAAGATCTTGGTACCGTGTTATTAAATATGAAACGCCATGAAGAAGCGGCCAAACACCTGCTCAAGGCCAGCCAATTGGATGACAAAAATGCGGATGTACTGTTTAAATTGGGTGGGGCACTCAAGGCTATTGGCCGAACCGATGACGCCGAACAGGCCTTTAAGCGCTCGATCGAACTCTCGCCTAAATTAGACAAATTAGCCCAGGCGGCAAAGCTTTTTACTCAACGTAAATTTCGTGAAGCAGAAAAAATTGCCAAACAATTGTTACAAGAAAACCCTAGAGATATTAATGCCGCTATATTACTGGCCAGAATTGGCATTGATGCCGGCTGCTATGATGATGCCGAGGTAATACTGCGTAAAATTATCCAGATGGCACCCAGATTTATCGAGGCCTGGTATGATTTAGGTACTACCCTCACGGAGCAAAACAAGCTGGAAGAGGCGGTGGAGGTGCTGGAGCGTGCAGTCCAACTGGATAGCAACAACGCCGTCAGCCACCATCTCCATGCATCAGTTTTGGCGATGACGGCGAAGTCTGAACAGGCAGAGCTTGCCTACAAGCGAGCTATTGAGCTGAACCCCAACGTACCCAAGGCCTATCTCGGTTTGGGCCATGTTTTAAAAACCGTTGGCAAGCAAAAGGAAGGGATTGTGGCTTATCGCAAAGCCATGGAGCTTCAGCCCAACCTGGCTGAAGTCCATTACAGTTTATCCAACCTGAAAACGTTCCGCTTTACAGACGAAGAAATAGACGATATGCGTTATCGTCTCGAGCATGAGCAATTGATTGATGCATCTAAAGTGCATTTTGCTTTTTCACTGGCTAAGGCCTTTGAAGATGGCAAGGACTATGACTGCGCTTTTGAATACTATGCCCGAGGTAACGAAGCTCATCGTGCATCTATTGCCTATGATCCGGTGCAAAACGAAATCAGAAACGGCAATATTCGCGAGGTCTTTAATGCGGAGTTGTTTGAACAATATTCCGGGCAAGTGATGGGTTGCCAGGATGCAGCGCCTATTTTTATTCTCGGACTGCCCCGCTCGGGGTCCACACTACTGGAACAGATTTTGGCTAGCCATAGCCAAGTCGATGGCACCAGCGAATTACCCGACCTCATCCTGATATCCACTTCGCTGAACAAAGGTGGGCCACGAGGAGTGGCTTATCCACAAACGGTCCTGGATTTAAACCATGAGGCGATTGCGGCTCTAGGTGAGCAATACATTGAGCGAACGCAGCGCCACCGTGCCAGTGCGGCACATTTCACCGATAAAATGCCGAATAACTTTCCCCATATTGGCCTTATTCAATTAATACTGCCCAATGCGAAAATAATCGATGCCCGTAGACACCCCCTGGATACTTGCATGGGTTGCTTCAAACAGCACTTTGCCAAAGGCCATACATTTACTTATGACTTGCTTGAGCTGGGCGAGTATTACCTTGAATATCATCAGATGATGCAACACTGGGATGAAGTGTTACCCGGGAAGGTGCTGCATGTGCAATATGAGGATGTGGTGGCTGATCTTGAAAGGCAAGTACGGCGACTGCTTGATTTCTGTGAATTACCTTTTGAAGACAGTTGTGTCAATTTCCATGAAACCGAACGGGCAGTTCGTACCGCCAGTTCCGAGCAAGTGCGTCAGCCCATCTACAGCGGGTCGATTAATACCTGGCAACGTTTTGAACAGCATTTAGGACCTTTAATTGACATATTAAAGCCGATTCTCTAGGTCAAAAAAATGGGATAAGGCCCGCGCCTTATCCCATTTTATGGTTACTCACTAATGCCTTACGGCAAAAGCAGTGATTAGAACGAATACCTGAAGGAAACACCCGCAGTACGTGGCCTGATCACGGTGTCGTTACTCTGGCCGAAGAGATTACCAACCCAGTTACCCTTAAAAGTGATGCCCCGCTCATCATCCAAGTTATTGATGAATAATTGAGCTGACCAGTCCGCTGTGTCATAGCCAAACTTCAGGTCGGTAATTGCGTAACCGTCCAATGTATACTTCGGTGAGGCCCAGTGATCATCCACTCGAGTTATAGACTCGCCGGTATCGCTATGTTGCAAGCGCGCATAGACATTACCGCCGCCGAACCAGCCTAAGTCATGGTTATATTCGATATAGGTCGACCAGGACCTATCCGGGAATAGCGGTAAATCCTGCAACGGATCCAAACCCGTTGGCACCTGACCCTGCACTTCAAAATCAGGTCCTACAGCGCGGTCGTCAGGAACGGATGTTATCGCCGTAAGCTCGGCCTTGGTGGTTTTGTTCATATTAAAACCAACCTGCACGTGTTCGCCTAGCAATGCCGTCACATCAAGGTCAAAACCTTCAACTTCGGCATCACCTAAATTGGCGACAACGTATACGAATGTCTGGCCGAAATATGCCTGGGCGGGGTCCACCAATTGCACTTGTGTATCGTCCCAGGCCATTTGGTAAACAGACGCGTTAACTTGCAGGCGGCCATCGAGCCACGTGCTTTTGATGCCAATTTCTGAATTTTCCAGGATGTCGGATTCGAATGTTAAGGGCAAAGTCTGTGCATTACGATTGCGGTTACCACCGCCGGGTCGAAAACCCTCTGAGTACACGGCAAAAAGCATAACATCATCGTTAACATTGTATTGCAGGCCTAGCTTGGGAACAATGCCATCATCGTCACCTATGCTGGGTATAACTGTTTTCGGCCCTGTGGCGGGGTTGGCGATATAATATGTGCGCTCGATGTCAACATCGTACCAGCGGGCGCCGAGAATGATGTCAATGCTGTCATTAATCGAATAGTTGAGTTCGCCGAACACGGCCGTCTCTTCACGGGTACTCTCCTGGCCGGACTCCCACCAGCTATCGGTGGGATCAAGACCGCCATAGTAGGCTGACCGGGTATCAAAAGATAAGGAATTACGGTAGTCCTCAACGTCGGTATTGAATTGATATTCATCATCCGCCTCCTGATAAAACAGGCCTGCGGTCCACTGCAGGGTTTCTGAAGAGCCCGATAAGCGAATCTCCTGAGAAAAGGCGTTAAAATTAGAGGGCTCGAAGTAGCCACCAATGGGATCCACTCCAAAGTCATACCAATCACCCCAACCGCTTGCATACGAGACGTAGGCCTGAGAGTCATATTCACGGTAAATGTCACGGTCATAATAAGAAGTAGCCGACACCAGATGTGCAAAGCCCAAGTCCGCTTCAATCACCAGACTCATCTGATCAAATTCGTCTGTACGCCCTTCATTGACAAAAAGGACAGTTTCCAGATCGCCCACATTTGGGTCGTAATCGTTATAGCTTCCGGCGTCAATCTTTTGGTGGTTATACGAAAGTGTGGCCATCCAATCATCATTGATTTGCCATCTGGCATGGCCGCGGAAACCTTCCCAGTCGATGCGGTTAATGTCGTCTTCGACCACATTGGCGTTGTCCCTTACCCCACTACCAGCTCGCCATGTTTCCACGGAATTGCTGAGAACATTGTCGATATAACCACCGTCTGTGGCGCTAAAGGCGCTCAAGCGGATCGCGAACTTGTCTTCAATAATGGGGAAATTAACCGTACCGTCGAATTTATAGCTGGGCTCGCCCTCTTCGGTGGCGGAATACTCCGCTCCAATATTAGCCTCAAACTCAGAAAGATTGGGTTTGTTGGTAATAACGCGAACAGCACCCGACTGTGAGCTAGCGCCAAACAGGGTTGATTGTGGCCCGGCCAGAGCCTCGATGCGGGCAAGATCAACCGGATAAATGTCCGGTGCCACTGACGTTAACGACATGGGTTGTTCATCAAGATAGATAGCCGCTGTAGGGTCAACCAGGAAGCCGCCGCCGTCACTAACGCTGCGGAATATAATCGTATTCGCACCTGTTTCGGTGGTTTGTGCGGTGAGGTTGGGCACAAAACGAGCAAAGTCTTGCAATGTTGTCATGCCTCGCTTTTGTAGTTCTTCGCCAGTCAAAGCCGTAATGTATACCGGCACATCTTGTGAACTCTCAGAATGTTGCCTGGCGGTAACCACAATCTCGTCCAGGGTCAGTTTCTCATCTTGTGCCAACAGGCCACCGCTAGCGGTCACCCCGACTGCGGCCGCAATAGCTTTAGCTAGAACTGTTTTTGAAAACGAGTGGCCTGATAACGGCGACTTGATTGGTGACGACATATGGCACCCCCCGGTTATAGCGCTATTTGATTGAACGCTGCTTCAATGTCTGTTTTTTTAAGCTCTGTATACAACGATACACAGTAATGCAAACTTCTCAAGAATGCACTAGCTCCCTATAGGCTGACAATCGGCCGCGATAGCGATTGCCAGTGGTGCATTTCGGCGTTTTACTGAACAATCGCGAAGTCAGTTTCGCTGACAAAACTCCACTGATCTCATAGAATGATATGGCCGTAAGGAAAATCAATGGAGGCCACGATGTCAAAGTACACACGAAATCTAAGATTCCCTGCATGCCTGTTGGTGCTAATAGTCGCAGCACCACTGGCCCTGGCAGAACCTGTCGATGAGAACAGGCCCAATATCGTCTTGGTCCTGATGGACAATTTTGGTTATGGCGAAATTGGTGTGTACGGCGGCGGTGTCACACGTGGCGCGCCTACGCCTCGCATCGACTCTATTGCAACCGAGGGATTTCAACTGACCAATTACAACGTCGAGGCGGAATGTACACCATCCCGTGCCGCCTTGATGACCGGACGCTATGGGGCTCGTACGACACTACGACCAGAGGGTCCGCCAAGAAGTTTATGGTACGGCATCAGTAAATGGGAGATTACTCTGGCGGAGATGCTCTCGGATGCCGGTTATGCGACGGGCATGTTTGGAAAGTGGCATTTGGGAGATACCGAGGGTCGTTTTCCCACAGACCAGGGTTTCGATGAGTGGTATGGAATTCCCAATTCTTCGGATCGAGCCTTTTGGCCGGATAGCGATAGCTTCCAAAAGGAGTCTGGTGTCGAGTTCACTTACATCACGACGTCGAAGCGCGGCGAGACACCCAAGAAACACGAAGTGTATGATCGCGCCAAACGCGCCACCATCGATCGGGAGATCACCGATCACGCGCTCGATTTCATCAAGCGCAAGGCCAAAACCAAGAAGCCTTTCTTTGCCTATCTCCCTTATACGCAAACACACGAACCGGTCGACGCCCATCCCGATTTTAAGGGTACGACCGGAAACGGTAGTTTTGCTGACGTACTGGCGCAAACCGATGTCTATGTGGGCGAACTCTTAGATACGATTGATGAGCTGGGGCTCAGAGACAACACCATTTTTATCTTTACCTCCGACAATGGGCGCGAAGGCATTAGAAGATCATTTGGATCCACCGGAGTCTGGCGAGGAACTATGTTTTCTCCCTATGAAGGATCCTTACGCGTACCCTTTCTGATCCGCTGGCCTGGGAAAATCCCCGCCAAGCAATTGTCAAACGACATCGTACACACAATAGATCTATTTCCCACATTGGCAAATTTTATGGGCGGCAAAATCCCGCAGGATCGCACACTAGACGGTGTTGACCAATCTGATTTTCTGATGGGTAAGGCGAAGAAATCAGCGCGAGAGTCCATGGTTATCTACCTCACCAACGAGCTATTTGGTGCGAAATGGCGCAATTGGAAAATCCTTCTCAAAGAACTCGATGACGGCTATGCGGTCAGGAAGATCGCCTATCCATCAGTCTACAATCTAATCGTAGACCCAAAAGAAGAAGAACCCGAAAAATTTTATCTTGATGACACCTGGGTAGACGGCCCCTTGTCGAAAGTTATAGAGGAACACCAAGCATCGATGGAAAAAGATCCCGGCGCTCCAGATTCTTAGGTTGCAGTCTATTCGTGGGAGGGTGAGATCCCCGATTCGTCTGACATGCAAGGTCAATTGAACTTCGTGAGGATAGGAATAAGAAGCGGAGGCGGTGATTGCCTGTAACATTTTGAACCGAACAATTGCCCTCGGTCGATCTGAATCCTCCGCGATTTCGGGCTGAGAAAACTCGTGAAGGATTTGCTTGGAGCAGCACGAGAAGAAGCCACCTCCCACACACGGGTAGAATCCGGGGTCGGCAAGGAAACCCTGGCAGGGTACAAAAACTCTATCGGTGCAGATCAACAGCCAGGTATTTCAGGGATCCGGTGTGCCCGGATCTTCCGCGAGCGACGCCTGGTGTTCTTCTAGCACTCTGTACAACGGGCGCTCTACCCACGTGTCCTCGATGTAGTGGCGAAGACGCTCTCGCTCTTGTGGGTCTTTCAATAGATTATAGATCGCAGGATCGATGTTTGTTACGACAGGCTCACCGATTCTCTCGATTTCCTTGAAAAGCATTTTCCAGTTCCGCCATTTCACCGCGACGATTTCATTGCCAATGTAATACACGAGCGACTCTCGAGCGGATGTCTTTGACTTACCCATCAGAAAATCGGAATGGTCAACACTGTCCATGATGCGATCGCTGGGGACATCAAGACCAAGCATAGCCGCTAAGGTGGCGTACACATCCATCGCATGGACAATTTCATTGGATTTTTGTCGCGGCGGTATTTTGCCGGGCCAGCGGATCAGAAATGGAACACGAAAGGATCCTTCGTAGCTCGTAAAAAGGCTTCCTCGCCAGGGACCGTTGAATCCCTCTCTTCCGACTCCCCCATAGCCCCCGTTGTCAGATGTGAAGATAAAAATGGTGTCTTCCTCGATCCCCAACTCTTCGATTGCATTGAGGAGCTCACCGATATAGGTATCCGTCTGTGCGAGGATGTCAGCGAAATCGCCATTGCCAGTTTTACCCTTGGCGTCTGGATGGGGGTCATGGGGCGTGTGTGTCTGCGTATAAGGAATGAAAACGAAGAATGGATTGTCTTCCTTGGCCTTGCGTTGAATGAAGTCGAGCGCGTGATCGGTGATTTCCCGATCTATCGTCGCACGTTTCTTACGGCCAAAGACTTCCAGTTCTTTGGGCCTCTCACCGCGCTTGGAGGACATGATATGCATGAACCTGGCTCCCGCGTCCTTTTGATAAGAGGCACTGTCCGGCCAGAACGACCTGTCCGATGACCTGGGGATTCCCCACCATTCATCGAAACCCTGATCGGTGGGAAAGCGGCCCTCAGTGTCTCCCAAATGCCATTTGCCGAATAATCCCGTCGCGTAATCGGCATCCGATAGGAGTTCAGCCAGCGTGTACTCCGACAAATTCAACCCGTACCATGGATCTTGCGGTGGAGCATCTTTCCGTAGCCGTGTGCGTATCGCGTAGCGGCCGGTCATCAACGATGCGCGTGACGGTGTGCACTCCGCGTCCACGTTATAGTTTGTCAGCTGGAAGCCTTCATGCGCAACGCTATCGATATTCGGCGTAGGGGCCCCGCGTATTTCGCCGCCGCCATATACGCCAGGTTCCCCGTAACCAAAATTATCCATCAGAACCAGGACGATATTGGGTTTGTTATCACTTCCTGGTGCAGCTGCAGCCAGTGGAACCGACACAAAGAAGATCAACAGAAATATAGGGATCCACGCGATTCGAGTGTATTTGTACATCGTGGTTTCCTTTGCTGCTACTTCGGCACGTGACTCTCGCTCGAGTCAATAAGACGCTGTTGCCGACGGACATTATCCTAAAGCCGACTTACCTTCAAAGGATATGGTACTGACAAGTCAGTACCCCGTTGCTGCAAGAAGTGAGTCTGAAAAGTGGACCTGAAAGCAGATTCGGGCAAGTATGAAGGCCAGCGCGCGGCCACCTGGCAAGGCAACCATGGACCTACTTACACTAACAATCGGCGTCAGTATTTTGATTTATGTTGTGATCGGCAGTTATGCCGGACGCAGCATAAAAAAGCTGGATGACTATTTTGTCGCGGGACGGCGAGCACCAACGATTTTGATTCTGGGAACACTGGTTGCCAGTGTTATGAGTACATCCATATTTATGGGCGAGGCGGCGTTTACCTACGATGGCCAGTTTGGTGCCTACTTGCTTTTCCCCGGTATTGCCGTAACCGGCTACATGCTTGGCGCACTGTTTTTTGGAGTCTATTTGCGGCGTAGCCGTGCACCTACCGTCGCAGACTATTTTGGACACCGCTTTCAGAGCCGCCGTTTGCAACAGTTTGCCGGGTTCACCATCATTCTGGGCCTGGGCGGCTACCTGCTGATCGTGACTCAGGGCGCAGCTATTTTGCTGTCCGATATCACGGGCCTGCCTTTTGTAGGAAGCCTGATCATCGCCTGGTTCAGCTACACGCTTTTCACGATGTATTCCGGATCGAAGGGCGTGATTATCACCGATACGCTGATGTTCTTGTTGTTCATGGCCGCAACGGTCGTTTTTGTTGTGTATGTCATCGATGGTTTTGGTGGCATCGGCACGGCGATCACAGATCTGGCCCGGCTGGAAAGCAAGGCGGGCATTGCCTCCTGGACCGGAATCATCGGTGAAGGCACCGGCTGGCCAACACCGCTGGATTACGTGATCTGGGCGGTGGTCATGGATATTGCCTGGGCCTTTGTTTACGCGGTCGGTCCCTGGCAGGCCAGCCGTCATTTAATGGCGCGTGACGAACATGTCGTTTTGCGTGCTGCCATTCTGGCCTGTTTCTGCGTGATAGTTCTGCAAATGCTGGTCTATGGCATTGGTGGGCTGATGAATTTGGCGAAAGCGGATATCACTCCGTCTGAAACTGTCCTGATATGGGCCGCCAGAACGTTGGTGCCCGAAATATTAGGCGCTTTATTGCTGGCAGGCATTGTGGCTGCCGCTTTGTCGTCAGCGTCCACATTTCTTTCACTGGTAGGGTTCAGCGTCAGCAACGATATGGGCAGTAAACCGCTGGCACTTACCGTGAACACAACCCGCAAAATCATGCTGATTACCAGTTTGATCGCCCTGGTCTGTTGTTACTTTTTTCCGCCCAATATTTTCTGGTTCATGCTGTTCATCGGAACAGTTTTCGCGTCCAGTTGGGGACCGGTGGGCCTGATGAGCATTTGGAGCAAACGTATCACAAAGGACGCAGCCTTCTGGGGCATGTTCTCGGGTTTCTTCATGAATGTGATACCGGCAACCATTGATTATCTCGGCATTTATCATATGCCGGAATACTATCCCGCAGTTATTGGCACCGTCGTAAGCTTAGCTGTTATTTTTGTTGTTTCGGCGCGCGGCAAGGTCAGTCGTGAAGAAAAATGTTATCGCCTTCGCCTGCATCGGCCACCGGCATCCGATATCGACCTGGCCAAGACAAGAATAACCTTGTTGGCGCCATTGGGTTTGATTGTGTATGGCGTTGTGATGCCGTTGTTATTGTTGAAGTATTACGTAATCCCATATCAAATTGGAATCGGCGAGATACTTCCCGATGGGTCGGTGAACTGGAATACGGGTGAGGCTCTGATTACGTTGACTATCTTTATGCTGCACGTTCCCCTTGCCGTCATGGCCATGAAAATAATTTGGGATCGCTATGATCCGAGAAACAAAAGAAATCAGAAAATACTGCGTCGGGCGTTTTTGCAGGAAAAGACTAATGAATGATCAAAGGCTTTTTCCCCGGAAATCGAGGGTTATAAATCCACCTAATCAGAAAAACGCCACTTAACTTGTCAATACCTTCTGAACTAAACTGATCAAAGGCGCAATCGGAGGCGTTAGATCATGCTGGACAAGACCACACAGGATTGGAGATCACTGGCTGCGGACCTGGACATTGAGGGTCGCGCGTTTATCAATGGTCGATACCAGGAGCCACTGGCTGGAGAGACTCGCGCGACGATCAGCCCGGCCAATGGGCAGAAGCTCGCTGACGCGGCGAACTGCGGGATTGAAGATGCGGATCGTGCTGTTGAGGTCGCACGGGCAGCATTCGAAAGCGGCGTTTGGGCGTCGATGGCGCCTGCCGATCGAAAAATGGTGCTGGTGCGATGGGCAGAACTGATCGCGGACCATGCCGATGAAATCGCGCTGCTCGAGTGTCTGGATGTCGGCAAACCGATCGCCGACACCACGCGTGTTGATGTGCCGGCTGCCGTGCGCACTATCCGTTGGAGCGGTGAGGCAATTGACAAAGTGTACGACCAGATTTCGCCGGCTCCGGCCGACTGTTTGGCGTTGGTTCAGCGATTGCCCCTGGGTGTCGTTGCGGCGATCGTGCCATGGAATTTTCCACTCTCCACCACGGCCTGGAAGCTGGCGCCGTCATTGGCGACCGGGAATTCCGTAATTCTCAAGCCGGCCTCGAACACGCCACTGTCGGCACTGCGGATTGCGGGCCTGGCCAGTGAGGCCGGATTGCCGGATGGTGTTTTGCAGGTACTGCCGGGACCGGGGGGAAGTCTTGGCCGGCACCTCGCTTTGCACAACGACGTTGATGGATTGACGTTTACAGGCTCCACGGAGGTCGGCAAGCAACTCATGCAATATTCAGGCAAGTCCAACCTGAAACGCACGTTCCTGGAGCTCGGTGGTAAGAGTCCGAATATCGTGTTCGCTGACGCAAATCTGGAAAAGGCTGCTACGTTTGCCGCGATCGCGGTGTTCTATAACGGTGGCCAGACCTGTACTGCGGGTACGCGACTGATCGTTGAAGACAGTATTCGCGAGCAGTTCGTCGAAATGGTGGTTGCACAAAGCCAAAACTGGCTGCCCGGTGATCCATTGGATCCGGGGACCACAATGGGCCCATTGATCGACGCCGGACAGCTGCAAACGGTCGCCGAATACGTTGATATCGGTCGGCAAGAAGGTGCCTCGCTAATAGCTGGCGGAAGTCAGGTTATGGCGGACTCAGGCGGTTGCTATCACGAACCGACCATTTTTGATGGCGTTAATAACAGCATGCGTATCGCCCAGGAGGAGATCTTCGGGCCCGTGTTGTCGGTCATCGGTTTCAAAGACGGTGAGGAGGCGGTAGCGATCGCGAATGATTCTATCTATGGCCTCGCCGGTGCCGTGTGGAGCAACAATATCAATACCGCGCACCGGGTCGCCGCTGCAGTGCGGGTTGGAACGATGGGCATCAATAACTATTTCGGCGGCGACATCACGGTGCCGTTCGGAGGGTTCAAGCAAAGCGGCAATGGACGAGACAAGTCGATTCACGCATTTGATGATTACACTGAACTGAAAACCACGTGGATTGAATTCGACTAGCTGTGAATTCTGTGGAGGTTGTTCGCAGTCATGACAGGGGAGGTCGGGGCTTTTCCAGACAAAGATCAACCAGGTCGTCGGTCTTCGCAACGCCGACACACATAACGTTGTCTGCGCCACCCCAGTAGATCTTGACAGTGCCATCGTCCTCGGCGATCGCACCGCAGGTAAAAACCACGTTGTGAACGTAACCGGTCAGCTCCCACGGATCCTCCGGCGACAGGATCCAATCATCGGCAACACCCAGCAGTTTGGCAGGGTCCGCAAGATCATGAAGCGCCACACCCAGGCGGTACACCGCACCATCCATGGTCTCGAACACGCCGTGGTAGATGTTGAGCCATCCCTTCGCGGTTTTTATCGGCGTTGCGCCGGGACCTATTTTCATTTGATCCCAGTGATATTGGACAGGCTGGATCACCGGCACCGAATCTCCCCAGTGAATCAGGTCGGGAGACCAGGATAGCCAGATGCACCACGGGTTGACTTCCGAGTGGGGGCGATCCAGCCGCGCGTAACGACCGTTGAAAGTGTCCGGGAAAATGACGACATTGCGCATGTCCGCCTGACTGATGAGTGACACTCTCTCGACCGTTTTAAAATCGCGTGTTTTTGCCAGCCCGATGCGTACACCAAACCTGGAATACGCGCTGTAAGTAATATAGTGCTCACCGGCAATCGTACAAATTCGCGGGTCCTCGACACCGTACTCCTCGTGCACTGCGAATTCGGTTTCAGTGGACGGCACGATAAACGGTTTGGGATCTGCCTTGAACTTGTAGCCGTCGTTGCTACGCGCGATACCGATAATCGATCGTCCGTTCCGCAGGTGCGAGCGGAACAGCAGGATGTACTGACCGTCAAACCTGGTTGCCGCAGCGTTGTGAACCGTCTCCACGGCGTAGGGGATGTCGTGCTTGGTAAGGATCGGATTGCCCTCATACCGAGTCACCAATGGTTTATTGATCATCACGTGCTTCCCCGTTCAGAATCTCCTGGTAGACGCGAACATAGTCGCGTGCCATGCGTGTGCTGGTAAAACGCTTTTCAACATCGGCGCGGCAGAGGGATCTGTCAATCGTTTTGACGGTAGCCAAAGCGTCTATCGCGCCGTCAATATCCTCAACAATATATCCGGTTTCCCCGTCGCGAATGATCTCCGGCATTGAGCCACGGTTAAATGCAATGACGGGTGTCCCGCAGGCCATCGATTCAATCAGGCTCAACCCAAAAGGTTCGTCGAAACTGATCAGATGCAACAATGCAATCGCGTGGCCCAACACGCCAGCTCTTCGATCGGGCCCAACAGAACCGAGATACTCCACAGTAGTGCCGTCAATATAAGGCTCCACTTTCGCCGCGAAGTAGTCTTGATCCTGAATGATGCCGGCGATCACGAGCTTGATCCCTGCGCGTTGCGCCACGTGGATTGCCTCGCTGACGCCCTTATCAGGATGGATGCGGCCAAAGAACAGGAGGTACTCGCCTGCGGTGCCAGAAAACGGAAATCGTGGGAGATCAATACCGTGATGGATGGTGGCAATGTAGTCGAGTTCCGGCGATTTGTCTGACTCACTGATCGCCACATAGTGACTCCGGGCATTGTATTTCTTGTAGACCGGTATGATTTTCGGCGAAGAAAATCCATGAATCGTCGTTACCACCGGGGTCTCAACCAGCCCGGAATACGTCAGCGGCAGAAAGTCGAAATTATTGTGAATGAGATCGAATTCGGTGGCACGCTCGAAGATCTCGGATATATGCAGGCACTCCGCCACCTTCGGATCAACCGAGTTGTCCTCCGAATAAGGGCGTGGACACACAGCGGCCAATTTGCCGCTGGTTTGCGAATCCCCGGTGGCGAAAAGGGTCACGTCCAGGCCCATGTGTGCCAGCTCTTCCGTGAGAAGACTGACCACTGATTCCCATGGCCCGTAATGCCGAGGAGGCGTCCGCCACGAAACCGGGCTGAGGACTGCAATACGCATGAATATGCTCGAGTCTGGCGATTCTCAAAAGCGTAAATGTTGATACAAGCTTTCGGTGGCCTACACGTCTATAATCCGCACGGTCTTAACCCAGGTCACCTTGTCATGATCATTGTCAGTCAGATTATATCAGCGCGCAATCACTAATGAGAGTTCAAGAACAACGCAAGCAACTCGTCAAAAGGCGTCCAACTTTGCTGAACGCCGAGAGCGCTCGTGTTATCACCCGGCCGCATATTCCAGGAGACAAGGCCCGCATAAAGGTACTGATCGGCCGGGTCTCAAAGCTGAGCGAAGAAGATGTGCAACACTTGCTGGACGCTGTAATCCAGGATTTCTCAGGGCGTCACAGGAACTTCCGAGAGGCCCTGCAGCGGAACTTTGGTCGTATTGCAGAACACGTCCCGAAACGAATCTCTTTGTCTGCCGAGCAACAACTTTTGCTTGGCGCCTATTTTACCGCGGAGTATTCAGTTGAGGCAGCGGCGCTCTTTAATCCCTCTATCGTTCCTCACGCCGACCAGGAAGGCGTGGACAAGGGATCGCAACGATTCGTCATGAGCTTCAGGGCCACAGGTGAAGGTCATGTGTCGTCGATTGAGTTTCGTAGCGGGATAGTTGACGAAAACCACGACATTTACTTCGATCCCATCAGCCAATACGTTGCCACGCCTGAGATGCACACAGATCCTGTCTATCATCGCCTACATTTTCGGCGAAAACTCGAGGAGATGGGAGCACGCGACCGGGTCACGAATCACCTGTTGGAAGGATTAGACGAGACATTTACGCTTGAAGAGCTGGAATCACAAATACGGGATCTCCGCTCGACCAAGTATCGTCTGAAAGACAAACGGCACGCGATTGAGACGACGTTGTGGCTGGCCCGGTCCAATTACGAAGTGATATTCCGACCTGATGAACAGATCTCTGAAAGAGTCATTTTCCCGGTGTCGGAGAACGAGAGCGCAGGCATCGAGGATGCCCGGTTTGTGCGTTTCGTCGATGATGATAAATCCGTCATCTACTATGCCACGTACACCGCGTATAACGGTTTCGACATACTTCCGCAGATTCTCGAGACAACCGACTTCCTGACGTTCAGGATGCACACAATCGCCGGAAAAGCGGCGCACAACAAGGGTATGGCGTTATTTCCGAGAAAGATCAACGGCAATTTCGTGATGTTGTCACGCCAGGATGGCGTCAATAACTACATCATGTTCTCGGACAGCCTTCGTTTCTGGAACGAGGCGGAACTCTTGCAAGAGCCCATTCATCCGCTGGAGTACGTTCAGGTTGGTAACTGTGGCTCGCCAGTGGAGACGTCCGAGGGATGGCTCGCACTTTTTCATGGCGTTGGACCGATGCGCCGATACAGTGTCTGGGCCGAGCTTTTGGACCTTGATGATCCGTCACAGGTTATCGGTCGGCTGGATGAGCCGATAATGACTCCCGATGAGCAGGAGCGTGACGGTTACGTGCCCAATGTCGTCTATACCTGTGGAAGCATGCTTCACGAGGATACGTTGATAATTCCGTATGGCATTGCTGACCAAAGGTGCAGAGTTGCTACGGTCTCCGTGTCGGAGTTGTTATCGAGGTTCAAGGCACGCTGAGGGATTCTCACGCAGCATCAGATTCCGGAATTTGATCGTGACTCGCTGTTAATCCTCGTAGATTGTAGATGGCGAGCAGTGAACACAGGTAAGCCAGCGTCGATTCTGCGCCCTGATTTTCATTGGCACCGTCCTGTGTGAGGCCGTCACGGCATCCGGCGCTTGCATAATCGTAAAGTTGGATTTGTTGATCGTTCTTCCCCAGATACCAGTTGAAGCAGGTGGATGCCAGCTGCGTCCATTCATCACGTTGCGTGCATTCATAGGCTTCAATACTGGCGCCGATCATGGCGGCCGCTTCAAGAGGCTGTTGATCGTATTGCGCTTTGCTTCCGGATTTGGGGAACCAGCCCAGATTGCCAACGGGGGCGAACCATCCGGCAGAGGGATCAATCTGCTGGTCTCTTAGCCAGGTAAGGACTTCAATACCGAATGACACCATGTCGTTGTCCTCGATAACCCGACCACAGGCCATCAGTGCTTCGGGCAGGCGCGCATTGTCGTAGGTCAGCTCGGGTTCGTGCCATAGCCAGTCCTTGGTGGCGAATTGCCGGAAACGTTTCAGCAATCTGTTGCCCAGCGACTCAAGCAGGCTACGGACCTGGCTGTCATCGTCATTCTTATGGAGGTACGCCTGAATCCCGAGAATTGGGAATGCGATGGCACGGGAATCCGAGAAATTCTCTAATGCTGGCAGCGCATCGTGGAATAGCCTGGTTGCGAGAGCGACTTGACCCGAGTTCTGCCCCCAGCCCGCCATCACACCCAGTGCCCACACCGCGCGTCCGTGAGAATCCTGGGAGCCAATTCTGTCCAGCCATTTACGGTCGTACGACATGAAATTGCGAAATCGCCCGGTCTCCGAATCGAATGCATCATGCAGGAAGCTGAGATAAATCGATGACAGATCGATCAGTGACCGGTCGGCTCGATTCAGATCGGACGCCCTGGTCACGACTATTAGCGCTCGAGCATTGTCGTCGACACAGTACCCATGCGCTCTGTTGGGAACCGTGAACTTCGCGTGCTGGAGCATGCCAGTGTCATCCGTCATATTGCACAGATGATTCAGGTTGATCTGCGGCAGCCGCTGTTCCTTTTGACTCAAGGTATCGAGCGCCGGGAGATCGCGCGCGCGCCCATGCGGCGCCTTGGCCTGCGAAAACAGCTCCAGATAATGGCGGCCCATCTCTTTCATTACCATTGGCCGCCCATAATCATAAGCGGCCCGACGAATCGTGAGGCGCTCCTCCGGAAACTCCAGGAGTCGATTGACCTCGTGTGTCAAAGCCTTGGAATCCCTGAAGGGTACAAGCCTGCCGCGCCCATCGGCCAGCATCTCCTGTGCGTGCCAATAGGGCGTGGACACGACGGCCTTGCCCGCACCTACCGCGTAGGCCAGCGTGCCGGATACAACCTGAGCTTCGTTCAAGTATGGCGTAACGTAGATATCGGCCGCCCGAATGATCTCTAGCAATTCATCGCGTTCCAGAAACCGGTCATGAAACACGATGTTGTCGCCAACGCCCCGTTCCTTTGCCCGATGGTGCAAACTTAAACGATAGTCGTCACCACTTTCGGCAATGCAATGAGGGTGGGTGGCACCGACCACGTAATAGACCACGTCCGGATGCAAGCGGACAATATCTGGCAAGGCATCGATCATGAATTCAATGCCTTTGCCCGGCGACAGCAAGCCAAACGTCAAGATTACGGTCTTGTCATCTGCCCCCAGCTTGCTCTTGCAGGGATCCGGGTCCAGAAACGGAACATCAGGAATTCCATGATGAATAAGCGCTATTTTTCGCTCGGGAACCTGATATATGTCGCGAAGAAAATCGGCAGCATGTTCGCTCATGACGACCAGGCCGGCAGAGAGCTCCGATAGCTGGGTGATGATCTTCCGCTCTTCCGCCAGAGGTTCTTTCAACACCGTATGCAGGGTGGTGAAAATGGGGCTTTTTAAATTCTTGGCGAGTTCGATAATGAAGCTGCCGCGTTGGCCGCCGAATATCCCGTATTCGTGCTGAACACAAATTACTGCCGGATTCCTCAGGTTCAGGAAATCCGCGGCAAGCCGGTATTCGTTCAATACGTCCTGATTGATCTGAAAATTTACCGTGTCCGGGTACTCGTAGCCCTCACGCCGATCGTTCATGGCTACGATAGAACAATCAATTTCCGGATCATTCTCGAGAATCGCGGCGGCAAGATCCGCCGTAAAGGTGGCGATGCCGCATTGTCTCGGCATGTAGGAGCCGATCAGAGCGATCGATTTCAGAGCCGGCGGCATGCGGAGATCCTCCTTTTACTCCATTCCCAGGCAGTTAACTGGACTGCAATGTTAACACGCGACAGCCTGGATCGATTTTCCTGAGTATAATTCACCGGTCCTCGAGCAAGAGCTACCGTCCTTGGCGATGCGCCGTGAAGGCTGACGAGACGATGTACCGATCACGAGTGAAGATTGAACGTGTTTCCGAGCAGCTCGACCCGGATCCGACACGCGTGATTCCACGGTTCTTCGGTCCCGGCGACGAGAAACGGCTGCGCGCAATCATCGAACGGATTCGAGCTCTCGACCGCTCCGAAGTCTCCGCGTTGGTGAGTGGCCTCAGGCGAAGCTTCCAGAAGAGACATCCGGATCTCGCCACGATCGCCAAGAGCAACTACGACGCGGTCAAATACCTTATTTCCGATGAGCATGATCTCGAAAAGAAGCGGCGGCTCCTGATCGGTGCCTACTTCACGATGGAATACGCGATTGAGTCTGCAGCGCTTTTTAATCCCTCGATGGTGCCGGCCATTGTGCAGGACGAAGCGGAGGAGGGGAGCACCCGTTTTGTTATGAGCCTGCGGGCAACCGGGGAAGGGCATATCTCTTCGGCCGTTTTCCGTCGTGGCGTGATCGATCGCGATAATCGAATACAGATTGAACCTGTCAGTCAATACAGCCACCGGCTTCAAGTCGTTGAGAACCGGGACTTCGAGAAACAAAGCTACCGGAAGAAACTCGTCGAGATAGGCGCGATCGGAAAATTCACCGATGAGGTCCTGCAATACCTGGACAAGACCTTCAACTTCGTCGAGCTCAAATTGGCGATCGATGCTGTGTGGGAGTCGCACGATTATGCGCTGTTATATTCCGGGACCGTCGACAAGATGATCGCTCTCTCGCGAGCGAACTACGATCTCTACATGCCAGACCTCGGCGACCCGTCGGAGTTCGTGATCTTCCCGAATTCGGACGCCGAAAGTCACGGGATCGAGGACATGCGCCTGGTGCTATTTCGCTCCGACGATGGCGGCATTTGCTATTACGGCGTCTATACGGCTTACGACGGCTCAAACGTCATGCCCCAGATCCTCGAAACCACCGGTTTTGACACGGCCAAGATTCGAACGCTGGGCGGTCGATACGCCCTCAACAAGGGAATGGCGCTTTTCCCGCGGAAAGTCGGTGGCCGGTACCTGATGATCGGTCGACTCGACAATGAGAATCTGTTCCTTTTGAGATCCGACGACCTACTTTTCTGGAACGAGGCCGAGCTCTTCCTCAAGCCCAAATATGCCTGGGAAATCATCCAGATAGGCAACTGCGGGTCGCCGATAGAGACCGAGTCCGGGTGGCTGCTTCTTACGCATGGCGTCGGTCCGATGCGCCAATACTCGATCGGCGCTGTGCTGCTGGACCGGGACGACCCTACCCGAGTTATCGGCCGTCTTCCCGAACCGCTCCTTGTGCCAGTCGAAGATGAGAGCGTCGGCTACGTCCCGAACGTTGTCTATTCCTGCGGCAGCATGATCCACAACGATAAGCTTGTAATTCCTTACGCCATCAGTGACCGTTCGACGACCTTTGCCCTTGTATCCTTGCCCGAGCTGCTGGCGGAACTGACCAGGTAAAACCAGGACGAAGCGGAATCTGCATTTGTACCTGAATTGGTGGCGCCGCAGTTTGATCCGGAAAGGTGTAAGGACACAATATTCTCGAACTGACCGTTGCCGGGTCAAAAAACCCACGCAAGCTTGGTAAAAAATGTGTCGTCCTGTTGCGACTCCTGACCTCGCTCGGACGTACCGCGCTGATAGGCAAGCTGCAGTGAGCCGAAGGGTGGCTGGAAACGCCATACCCAGAGTGCTTGAACGTTCTCTTTGTCGATCGCGCTGTTGGTTTGCACGAACACCTTGGCGAACAAGTCCGGGTGAAACGCGTACAGAACGTCGAATACGTGGATCGTGGTCGAGTCATTGTCCTGGTCCGGTCTCAGCTCAACGCGCCTTACCTCGTAAGACAAACGCCAGCTGTCGCCGACAGGCCAACCTACCCATGCACCGTACATTGTCAGGTCAGAGTCGTAGTTGACGCCACTGCCTGCGTATGCGGAGACTTCGCGGCCATCACGTCCGTCCCAACCTACCTCTACGGTCGTACGGTCGTTGCGAAACTCTTTCTCGAATAGTTTGAACTCGTCAGTGTGCCGAATCTCGAATTCCCAGCCATTGCGGAATTCGACGTCCACTTGCGCGTTGACCCTCCAGCTTCGCAGCACACCCTCCTGGCTCCAGTAACGATTGTAGTTAATCGATGGCTCCACTTTTTCAATCGGCCCACTATCCATCCAGAAGGTATGCCGTGCATTCGTGTCAAATTCCTTGCGATCGTCGTCTCTCAGGAATCCCACAGCGTTAATGTCCTCCAGGATGCCCGTATCGAGATTCGTGTAGCGAATGTGGAAATGACTCGTGGCGGTATCCCAGGCGGGACGCAGAAACCACGCCAGACCACCATCGGCAGTCGGACCATGCACGCGTAAAAGTTGTGCGGTCATGCCAAGTGTATCGGAGAAGAACAGGGACGCATCGATTCCGACGGACCCGGTGTCCTCATCCTGGAAATCGCGGTTCGCGGCGAGCAATCCAATGGTGGAACCACGGGCGAGGCCGTGCTGCAGACGGATGGTGCCATAGCTTGCTGTCTCCTCGCCGCCACCGCCCTGAATTTCAATATCCTCTGACGTAGCGATGGTTGAGAAATCGGTGCGCCCGATTTTGCCGTTTGCCTTGGCGCCCCAATTAATTGCGCCGATCCGCCGGCTGTAAAACTGGCGAATCCGCTGGCTGAACATCTCATTGCCTTCGAGAAAAAAGGGGCGCTTCTCCGGGATGCTTTGCTCGAAGCGCGAGAGGTTTATCGTTTCCACATCGGCCTCGACAAGCGCGAAGTCCGGGTTGATAGTGAGATCGACACCGAGCTGGCTCGACGGCCGCCATCGTATATCGGCCCCGGCTTCGAACTCTGTGCTTTCTCCCTCTTCGATCGCGCCAAGTACGTACGGGATAAACTGCCACGAGTCGTCCTGCTTCTGCACCTCGAGGCCGCGCAGTTCACCAAAACTCGAGACCCTGAGCACGGACTCACCGGGCCCGGACCAAACAGATTCCTCCAGGCGACGAGGTGTTGTCCGAACAAAGTTGACGCCCCAGCTACGATTGGTGCCCGCAGCAAACTTGAGGCTCGAAAACGGAATTTCGAATTCGGCCGTCCAGCGATCCACCTGGCGCGTTGCCGCAGAGCGCCACGCACTGTCCCATCGCTTATCTTCCGTCCTGCCATTGTCAGCAATTCGGATATCCAGCTGCGTCGCCAATACGTTCGTGGCAAATAGGTAGCCGGTACGCTGGTCCGCAAAGGTATCGAGAAGCACGGCCACTGCGTCATCGTCGGCCAGATCGCTATCGCGCTGGGTCTTTGCGGCAGCCAGGCGCTCGATATCCGGATCGAAGGCCTCGAAGGCCACATACAACGCCGTTTCAGTCTGGCCTATGCGGACAATGGTCCGGAAGGGCGATGGCACTCCGAACTCGGGTTCGAACTGCACGAAAGGCTGGTCGACCAGAGCCGCACGGCTCCATTCAGACGCATCAATATTTCCGTCGATCGTCGGTGCGTTGTCCAGCATTGTGATCTGGATCGCCGCCGCGCGGTTTGACTCGGTGGCGTCCTGCGCGGCCGCATGCCCAAGGATGCCCCAGCCCAAAAGAATCAAGAGCGATATAACTATCCGGTGTTTTTCAGACGGTGAATTCATTCGCATCAGTCCGAAACGTATCATTGTCCTTGACCCCGGCTAATGCGCCTGCGAAAGATCATTCGACTATACGCTGTAGGTCGAAGAAGCCGTTGTTCCTCCGCGCCCGGTCCAGTTGGTGTGGAAAAACTCGCCGCGCGGCTTGTCGATGCGCTCGTAGGTGTGCGCGCCGAAGTAGTCGCGCTGGGCCTGCAGCAGATTGGCCGGCAGACGGCCGGAGCGGTAACCATCGTAGTACGCCAGGGCCGAGCCAATCGCCGGCATCGGTATGCCGAGTTGTGTCGCGGTGGAAACTACTCGCCGCCATGCACCCTGTGCCTCGCGAACGGCTGCTTCGAAGAACCCGTCCATCAGCAAGTTGGAAAGCTCAGGATTGCTCTCGAAAGCGTCGCGGATGTTGCCGAGGAAGCGTGAGCGGATGATGCAGCCGCCGCGCCACATCAGGGCCACGGCGCCGAAGTCGAGCCCCCAGTCCTCTTCGTCGGAAACCGCGCGCATCAACTGGTATCCCTGCGCGTAGGAAACGATCTTGGACGCGTACAGCGTCTGCTCCAGGTCGTCGATCATCGCCGCGCGGTCGCCGTCAAATGTCGTATCAGGGCCGGGTAATACTTCCGAAGCCGCCACGCGTTCGTCCTTGAGTGCGGACAGGCAACGCGCGAATACGGCTTCGCCGATCGCCGTCAGTGGCTGGCCGGCGTTGAAGGCGGTGATGCCGGTCCACTTGCCGGTTCCTTTCTGGCCGGCGGTGTCCAGGATGTAGTCCAGTGTTGCTTGGCCGTCTTCGTCACGGTAGCCGAGGATGTCGCGGGTGATTTCTACCAGGTAGCTGTCCAACACGCCTTCGTTCCAGCGCGTAAAGGCCTCGTGCATCTCATCGTTCGACATGCCGAGTCCTTCCTTCATCATCTGGTACGTCTCGCAGATCATCTGCATGTCACCGTACTCGATGCCGTTGTGCACCATCTTGACGAAGTGGCCGGCGCCGCCGCGGCCGACCCAGTCGCAGCAGGGTTCGCCTTCATCGGTCTTGGCCGCAATCGCCTGGAAGATGGGCTTCACATGCGGCCAGGCCGCCGGATTGCCGCCGGGCATGATGCTCGGGCCGAGCAGGGCGCCTTCCTCACCACCGGACACACCGGTGCCAATGAACAACAGGCCTTTTGCCTCCAGTTCTTTGATACGGCGAATGCTGGCGCGGAAATGGCTGTTACCACCGTCGATGACGATGTCGCCTTCTTCGAGGCAGGACAACAGGGATTCGATGACGTCGTCGACCACTGCACCGGCCTTGACCATGATCATCACCCGGCGGGGGCGCTCCAGGCTGGCGCACAGTTCCTCGACGGAATGGGTGCCGATAATGGATTTACCCGCGCCCCGGCCGCCGACGAACTCGTCGACCTTGCTGGTCGTGCGGTTGAATACCGCTACCGTGAAGCCATGGCTTGCCATGTTCAGAACGAGGTTTTCGCCCATGACGGCGAGGCCGATCAGGCCGATGTCTGCTTTGGACATAGTTGAATTCCCTTATCGTTTAACTCGTGCGGACTTGCCTTTCATCAGGGCCTCGACCTCGGCTTTGGTGGCCATGGTTGTGTCGCCCGGCGTGGTCATGGCCAGCGCGCCGTGCGCGGCGCCGTAATTGACCGCGATCTCGGCATCATCCGTGGTCATCAAGCCGTAAACCAGGCCGGAGGCGAAGCTGTCGCCACCGCCGACGCGATCGAAGATAGCCAGTTCGGGTCGGTGTATCGCTTCGTGAAGCTCGCCGTCTTTCCAGCAGATGGCGCCCCAGTCGTTAACCGAGGCGGTCTTGACCCCGCGTAGCGTGGTTGCGATGGCCTGGAAGTTCGGAAACTCCCGCGTCGCCTGCTCGATCATCTTCTTGTAGCCTTCCATCGGCAGTTCCTTGAGCTGGTCGTCCAGGCCCTCGACGTGTAATCCCAGGCACGCCGTGAAATCTTCCTCGTTGCCGATCATCACGTCGACCATGGTGGCGACCTCGCGGTTGACCTCCTGGCAACGGTCCTTGCCGCCGAACTCCTGCCACAACGAGGGGCGGTAGTTCAGGTCATATGAGGTCATCGTGCCGTGCTTCTTGGCGCAGGTGAGAGCTTCGATAATCACGTCCGGCGCGGTAGCGGATAGAGCGGCGAAGATGCCGCCGGTGTGAAACCAGCGTGCGCCGTGTTCACCGAAGATGTGCTCCCAGTCGATGTCGCCGGGTTCGAGTTTGGCAGCGGCGGTGTTGCCACGGTCGACGCAGCCTACTGCGCCGCGCACGCCGAAGCCGCGCTCGGTGAAGTTGAGGCCGTTGCGAATCGTGCGCCCGAGGCCATCGTGCGGGTACCACTTGATGTGGTTGGTATCGACACCGCCCTGCATGACGAAGTCCTCAAGCAAGTGCCCGATTTCGTTATCCACGAAGGCCGTGACTACCGCAGCGCGCAGGCCAAAACATTTGCGCATGCCGCGGGCCACGTTGTATTCGCCGCCGCCCTCCCAGACTCGAAAGTTGCGCGCGGTGCGCACCCGGCCGTCGCCCGGGTCGAGCCGCAGCATGATCTCACCGAGCGAGACGATGTCGTAATCACAGGATTCGGCTGGTTTGATATTCATCGTGTCTTTCCCATTTAAATTGTCATCGCGGCGTAGCCGCCGTCGACCAGGATCTCCACGCCGGTAATGAAGGATCCGGCATCGGAGGCCAGCAACAACGTGGCACCACACAGTTCCTGCGCCTCGCCAAAACGCTTCATTGGCGTGTGCCCCATGATCTGTTCGACCCTTTCGGGGGTCAGTATTTCGCGGTTCTGTACCGCGGGAAAGAACCCGGGCACCAAGGTGTTGACGCGGATGTTCTGTGTGGCCCATTCGCGCGCAAGATTCTTGGAGAGGTTATGCACCGCCGCTTTGCTCATGGAGTAGGAGAAGACCCTGGATATTGGCAGGACGCCCGACATGGAGCCGACATTTATGATGGAAGCACTGATGCCGTTGTCGAGGAAGTAGCTGCCGAAGACCTGACAGGCGACGAATACCGACTTGGTGTTCACCTCGAAAATGCGATCGTATTCCTCCTCGGGCACTTCCAGGAACGGTGTCGCCGCGTTCACGCCCGCGCCGTTGACCAGGATTTCACATTTCCCCGACCTGGCAACTACCTCGGCCAGCAGGCCTTCGAGGCCTTCTCCAGAGGCCACGTCCGTGGCGACAAAATAGGCCG
>Ga0255053_10000362_pt1 | contig 25015 bp, 25 predicted proteins | sample JV7_2_22_MG_FD_188635 | JGI IMG/M metagenome (GOLD analysis project Ga0255053, IMG submission 188635) | Seawater microbial communities from Jervis Inlet, British Columbia, Canada - JV7_2_22 | ecosystem: Environmental > Aquatic > Marine > Inlet | place: Canada: British Columbia | collected... | reverse complement strand
GGCATGGTTTATTCGGAATTGGCGCTACTGACCGACTGCTGCCGGAACTCGGTGGGCGTCATTCCCGTTGACTCCTTGAAGGCCCGGTTGAACGGCCCCAGCGAGCCATAACCCAGATCGAGGGCGGTCGTAAGCACGGGGACCCGCACGCGGTCGGGATCGGAGAGGTGGTCTCGCGCTTCTGTGATGCGGTAGCTGTTGAGAAACGCCGAAAAGTTTCGGAAGCCGAGGTGCCCGTTGATCAGCCGGCGTAACTGGTGCTCCGGATAATCGAGACTGCTGGCCAGCGAACTGATGGTCAGGCCGGTTTCCCGATAGGTGCCTGCGTTCATCGCGGCCAGCAATTTCTGCTGCAGCACAGCGTCGGCGGGACTCAGCGAAGCGGCATCCGGCTCCGCGGTCTCGGTATCGGTCGGTCCAGGTACGAAGAAGACCCGCCTCAGACGCAGGAACGAGATCGCGAGCCCGATGGTCAGGGCCGCAATGACCAGCACGTTCGTCAACGACAGCCACCCGGGGGGCGTTCGCGTAACCAGTACGAGCTGGACCGTCAGGACGGCGAAGACCTCGATCGCAATGATGACGGTAAAAAACACGCGAAAGCGACGCCGTCTTTCCACGAGATCATCGGGGCGCCCTGACGCCGTCAACCAGATTGCATGGATAACGACGATGATGGCCGCAATGTGCTCCACGAAGAACGCCGTGTTGAACCAGTACTGTCCAACGAAATCCTCCGCGATGAAAACGAGCCATGTCACCGCCCACGTTGCCACAAAGAACGTTGTTACCCATCTCCTGGGCCAGGGCGCCTCGAACATGGCACGGGCGAAAGACCAGAGCGCATACGGCACCGTCATTCCAAGCAGCGAGACCAGTGGGAAAATCACGGGCAGTGACTCACGAAGTTCGACGCTTGTGCTGAAAAGATAGCCCGCACCACTGAGCATCAGGAGTGCTCCACTGATGCGAGCGATACGGCTGCCACCGCCGTGCAGGAAGATTGCGGCGATCAGCAATTGTTGCCCGATGATGATCAGCCGAACTGCTGTCTCGAGGGTAAGCACGGGTCAATTACAACATATGGCGGCCGTCGGTCTGACCATAATTGCCATGCTGGCGGTGGCTCGGCCTGAACGGAATAACCAGTACTTATGCCCGTGCGCAAATGCGCCAGGCTGCCCCTGATATAAGGCCCGGGCGAAAGACCAAGTTCGTCTTAGACATTCGCTTATACCCACGGAACTTTTCGGACTGGAGCTGTCTTCGGCTGTTGCGTGTTAACCACAATTTAAACAGCGGCGCGGCCTTCAGCGTAATGTGACATAAAAACCACGTTTATATCCCCTAGTTATAATGACTTTAGCAAATTAGCAACATTTCATGTCCTTTACCCGGCGCACTCCCAGTTGTACTTTTTTCGCAACGATCGCGCTGGAAGGTGGCTGGTCCGCCTGCCCGCGATCGAATCGTCAACTGACAAAGGAGACATGACAATGTCAATGCCTGGAAAACGGAACCGGCACGTATCAAGCGCCGTAAAGCTGGCCCTCATGGCCGGATCGCTGCCTTTGATCGCGTCACAATCCGTATTAGCTCAAGAAGGTGAGGACGAAGCGGTTGTACTCGAAGAGATCACCGTTACGGGATCGCGTATCCCTGCTCGCAACCTCATCAGTTCCAGCCCGGTAACGACACTCAGCGCCGATGAAATCGGTTTTCAGGGTGTTACCCGGGTCGAGGACATGCTGAACCGCTTGCCGATGGTTTACGCGGATCAAACTTCCACACTCGCGAACGGCGCAACGCAAACCGCAACCGTCGACCTGCGTGGTCTGGGTAGCGAACGCACGTTGGTTCTGGTCAATGGCCGTCGCCTGCCTTCCGGCTCACCACAACAGGCCGCACTCGGTGCCGACCTCAACCAGATTCCGGCCACTCTCATTGACCGGGTCGAAGTACTCACTGGTGGCGCATCGGCAACTTATGGTTCTGATGCAATTGCCGGCGTCGTCAACTTCATCACGAAGCGGGACTTCGAGGGCGCCGCATTCGATTACCAGTACGCGTTCTATCAAAGCAAGAACGATAACTCGATCCTGGATCTGTCCAGCCAGGTGGGTTTCGACCTGCCGGAAGAAGACGTTACTGACGGCTTTACGACCAGCATTTCGGCCATGATTGGCGCGAATTCGGGAGACGGTAGAGGCAACGTAACGATGTATGCCGGTTACCGGAAAATCCACAATGTGCTCTCGGGCTTCCGCGATACAAATAACTGTGCCTTGGGCGACGATGGTGCCGGTACCTTCTCATGCGGTGGTTCAGCGACGATTCCTTCGGGCACGTTTTCGGATTTCGGCGCTGGCGACGGGTTCGACTTCACCGTCGTGGGCACCGATTTCGTGCCGCGTAACGGCCTCGTCTACAACTACCAGCCACCTAACCATCTGCAGCGCCCGGATGAGCGCATCACAGTTGGTGCGATGGGTTACTACACAGTGAACGATGCTCTGGAACTGTATTCAGAGGTCTCATACATGGACGACAAGAGCGTCGCACAGATCGCACCGTCCGGTGCGTTCTTTGTTACGAGCACGCTGGCTTGCGGCAACCCGTTGCTGTCCGCGCAGCAGTTCCAGCAGCTCTGCGGCCAGTTCGGTCTGACGACCAATGATGTTCAAAACGTCTACCTGGGCCGTCGTAACGTCGAGGGCGGCTTCCGTCAGGATACGCAGCGTAATACAGCCAATCGCATTGTGCTTGGCGCACGCGGTGAGATCAACGATGCATGGTCGTACGACATCTACGGCAATTTCGGTCAGGTCGCTAACTCTCAAACCTACCTGAACGACTTGTCGACGACGCGTGTGATTCGATCGCTCAATGCGGTAGACGACGGTAACGGCAACGCTGTTTGCCAGTCGGTCCTGGACGGTAGCGACCCCGCCTGTATCCCCTGGAATATCTTCGAGGAAGGTGCTGTTCTCCCCGACGGCCAAGACCCGGTGCAGGGCTACATCGCAGTAGACCTGTTCGCCACGGGCGAAGTGTCCACCGATATCATCAGTGGTTTCGTAACGGGCGACCTCGGTGAATATGGCGTGAAACTGCCGAGCGCCGATACGGGAATCCAGCTCGTTGGCGGATACGAGTATCGCCAGGAGAAGCTCCGCTTCGATCCGGATGGCGGGTTCACTTCCGGAGATGGTGCCGGGCAAGGTGGTGCCACGACTCCGGTCAATGGACAGTTCGCGGTCAAAGAGTTCTTCTTCGAAGCACAGGTGCCGTTGTTCGAAGGTTATAACCTCGCGCAGTCGGTCAACCTGAACCTCGGCTATCGTTACTCGGACTACAACACGGACCAGACCACGGATACGTATAAAGGCGCGTTTGACTGGTCGTTCAACGACGCCATCCGCCTGCGTGCAAGTCTGCAGCGTGCGGTTCGTGCCGGTAACCTCCGTGAGCTGTTCCAGCCGCAGGGCCTGAACCTGTTCGACATGAACGTCGATCCTTGCGGAGCCGGCGGTACGGCGACGCTCGAGCAATGCGTCAACAATACGGGTCTGCCTGCAGCTCTTTACGGCAGCGCCGGTCTCAACAGCCCGGCCGGCCAGTACAATTTCCTGCAGGGTGGTAACCCGAACGTAAGGCCTGAGGAGTCGGACACGGTGTCGTTCGGTGGCATCTGGTCACCGGCGTTCATCGATGGCCTGGTAGTTAGTGTCGACTGGTTTAACATCGAGGTAGTAGATGCAATCTCCAACCGTGGCCAGGAGTTCACTCTGAACCAGTGCCTGGCATCAGGCGACGCCTTGTGGTGTGACGCCGTCACCCGTGCGCCGGGCAGCGGTTCGTTGTGGCTCGGAACGCAGGGCTTCATCACCGATACAAATACCAACATCGGTAAGTTCGAGCGTGAAGGTATTGACCTGCAGGTCGGCTACAACCTTCCGATCGGAGGTGCGGGCGACCTGGACTTCTCGCTGGTCGGAGCAGTCCTGTTGAAGGCCGAAACTCAGCCAACGCCGAGTTCACCGGTAGTCGACTGCAAAGGCTCCTGGGAGAACGGCACCTGCATCGGCGCATTCCCCGAGTGGGCGCACACCTTCCGGACCACCTGGGTAACGCCGTGGGATATCGACGTATCTGCAATGTGGCGTTATGCGGGCGAGGTTGAAGACAACACGACGAACAATCGGGACTGGCCTGCCTACAGCTGGCTTGATCTGACCGCGAACTGGCAGGTCACCGACGGAGTGCTGTTGCGCATTGGAGTCAACAACGCGCTGGACAAGGATCCGCCGGTATCTTCTGACGTCGGTAACGCGCCGGGTAACGGCAATGTGTTCCCGGGCTACTACGATGCCCTGGGCCGTTACGTCTTCGCCGGGATTTCCTTGCAGCTGTAAACCAACTCTTGGTTGGTCACAACGAGAAAGGCGGGCTTCGGCCCGCCTTTTTCTTTTCTCCAACACTGCCTGGCGAATCGCCTTCAGCTTGTCTCGAGATCGACGGCGTCGACGATGCCCACAACTATCGAGCGCACCGGCGCAGCAGCGTCATCGAGAATCTGCCGGGCACCACTACCCTCATCGAGGATGAGGACGGTCTCTCCGTAGCCTGCCCCTATCGCATCGAACGCTATTACGTAGCCTCCGGTGGGGTGCGTGTTCTGGTCGAGTCGCTCGGCGAGCAGCAGCTTGTGGCCCTCGACGATGGGGTGATGAATTGTCGAAACGACGCTACCGATGATGCGGCCGAGGATCATCAGTCCAGGTCCTTCGGTGGATAGACCCGCACTTCATCGACCAGGCCAACGATAGCGTCATCGACCGGGACGAACCACGGATCGAGAGCCAGTGCGGCTTCGCGGCTGGCCACCCAGTAGATAACCTGACCCGGCCCCGCCATGCGTGTGCCGTCGGCGCAGACAAGAGGCTCACCCTCGGGTTTCCCGTCGCGATCGAGTGGCTGGATCCAAAGCAGCGGCGTAGCTGACAGCTCGTCTACCAGCATCGCCGGCACTACGGTTCCGATTACGCGTCCCAGGAGCATGCGACCTCCTCGGGGTACTCGGCGCCGGCCGGCTCGAAAGCGAGGCACGGACCGAAGCGGGTGCCCTGATCGAGTAACCCGCGAAGATCTGGATCCAGACGCGGCAAGAGCGTTTTAGCCAGAAGCTGATCGCCGGCGCGGTCGGCGCAGATCGCGAGCGCTGTTTCGGCGTCAGTCAGATCGCCGCTCATCAGTGCCAGTGCGTGACCTCCGAGGTCATCGCCCAGGCGAACCTCGGCCAGGGTAACCGGGGTGCTCTTTACTGCGGCATCCACGGCGGCAAGCAGTGCCGGCGAAGAGCGAGTTTCGAACACAGCCAGCGCATCGCCAGTAACATCTTGCCGTTCGCCCAGAACAGCATCGTGCAGGCTCGGATGTACATCGCCGAGAAAGACGCTACCGGTCAGTGTGCCGTCTGTCTCGCCGAATCGTACTCCGATCAGGAACGCCTCCTCCGTGCTGGCAACGCTGCCTCCGACAAGGATCAGGAATCGACCAGGGTGGATCGTTCCGCAGCGGAGCAACGCAATGGGCGCCCGCTTGACCATGAGGTCACTGACAAGAATACCGGCGGCGACGGTGCCGAATTCCAGTAACGCCAGGGCCCCGTGTCGCCTTTTTTTCTGCGCCATGCTCTTCAGACAATACGGAAGTGATCAACGAGGACACAGCGCCGCAACCTGCTGAATGCGACCGGTCCGGTAAGCCCTTCGCCGGTGGGGCTGGCGATGGTGAAACTGCTGTGACCTTCACCGCCTTCGCCCAGGCCAGCGAAGAACGGACCGTTCTTGGTAAAGATGCTGGTATTGATCGTCCGTGCCATGCGACTCAGCGCGTCGATATCGCGCGAGTACATTCCGGCCGAGTGGCCGTAGCCGTGCTCAGCTTCCTTGGCCAACTCGATCCCGGTATCGACGTCGGGTACTGATGTAACCGGAAGTACCGGCATCATCTGCTCGGTCCAGACCAACGGATGGTCGTTCGGGACGCGTGCAACCAGAACCGGTGGGTCGCCGGCGGGCGCGATACCGGCCCGGGCCAGGATCTCGCTCGCGTTCTTGCCGATAAGATCTTTCTCGACCACGGACGATCGCCGTGGTCCACGTTGCTCAGTGAAGATTGCTTGCTCGACCCGGTGCAGCTCACCCTCGGTCAGGATGTAAGCGCCGTGCCGCTTCATTTGCTTCAGTAGCTCATCGACTATGCTCTCGACGGCGATCACTTCTTTTTCGTCGGTGCATACGATGTTGTTGTCAAAACCGGCGCCGGCGACGATGCAGCGTCCGGCGAGCTCGAGGTCGGCCGTTGCATCGACCACCACCGGCGGGTTGCCGGGTCCCGCACAAATTGCTCGCTTGCCGCTTGTCATCGCCTGGCGCACCACGCCGCTGCCGCCGGTCACGGCAAGGATGCGCACGCCCTTGTGGGTCATGAGCGCTTGCGCCGATTCTATCGTCGGCTCGGCCACCGCGGTAACCAGGTTTGCCGGGCCACCGCCGCGCACGATGGCGTGATGCAGGAGTCGAACATTGACCATCGAGCACTCGCGGGCGTTCGGGTGCACGTTGAAAACGATGCTGTTGCCCGCTGAGAGCATTGCGATCGTGTTGCAGATTATCGTGGAGGTCGGGTTGGTCGTCGGGGTTATGACGCCGATCACGCCGTAGGGCGCGTACTCGGTGAGCGTCAGGCCATTGTCACCGGTGACGGCGTGAGGTACGAGCACTTCCGTGCCGGAGGTCTTGCGTGTGACCAGGCGGTTCTTGATCAACTTGTGATCTGCCCGGCCGAGCCCGGTCTCCCTTTGGGCGTGGCATGCAAGCTCTTCGGCATGCTCCTGCATCGATTCGCGAATCGAGGCGATGATTTTCTGCCGGCCTTCGAGCGACATGCCGTCCAATTCACGGAACGCGGTCCCAGCTGCCGCAACAGCGTCGTCCACCGTCGCAAAAACACCTTCGCCAAGCGCCTCGCGAGGAGCGATCACCGGCGCGCTGCGGGCCGCGTTGATTCGGGACGGCACGGCCTGCGGCGCCGAAAGGCGTTCGGCAAGTCGGGTAGCAATGATGTCGACCTGTTGGTCGCTCAGGAGGTCGACGTTCCCGCCCGGACGGCTCATGCGTCAGTTTCCCCCTTGCGGTATTTTTCGTCGCCTTCGATTTCCCAGCTGTCAACAATGGCCATGACAACCGCGTCGACCGGCTTATTGTCGGTGCGTTCGGTCTGGCGAGCGGAAGAGCCGCTGGCAAAGAGCACCATTTCGCCGACGCCGGCACCGACGGCATCCACCGCCACTACCGAACCACCGGCCGGCTTGTTGTCGTGGCCCCAGAGACCCAACATCAGGAATCGCAGGCCGCCGAGTTTGGCGTCCTTCTCGGTAGCGACGACAGTGCCGAGGACTTTCGCGAGTTTCACGGCAACACCGTTCCCACGGCCGCTACTTCTTCGCCGTGTCGGAGCCGCGACCCAGCGGGATCGTCATGTCGACACCGCTGTGAGGACGTGCGATTACATGCACGGCAACTACGTCACCAACTCGCGCACCGGCAGCGCGTCCAGCGTCACATGCGGCCCTTACGGCCGCGACGTCGCCGCGCACCACAGCGGTCGTGTAACCGCCGCCAGTCTTTTCGTAGCTCACGAGCTCGACCTTGGCCGCTTTGACCATAGCGTCGGCCGCCTCCACCATGGCCGGAAAACTCCGGCACTCGATCATTCCTAATGCTTCAGACATCGCCTTACTCCTCGCGAATCGGGCCTCACACCCGGGTTAATCTATGAAAAACTACTTTTTCGTCTTGCCGGTGACCGCCTTGATTGCCTGCGTTGCCGCTTCGTGCGCGACCACCACGTCCCTCTCCTCGCCGCCGATGTAGACACGTCCGAAACTGCCTACTGCCCGTACTTCGAGGATATTTATATCTGCCGCTTTCTCGGCTTCGTTGGCTGCCAGCGCCGCATACGCCGCCGGCTCGACTTCGAGCACGAACAGCGTCTGCCCGGCGAGAATCATGTTGCCGTGACGGAAACGGTTGATCAGCATCGTCTGGGTGTCTTCGAGATGACGCACCACCTCGTTGGCGACGACCCGTGGCTTGTGCCGATCTTTCTCCTGCAACCCGAGCGAATCGAGAATTGCCTGGCCGGCCTGCCTTACGTCGGCCTGGCTTTCGGAATGTAATTCGAGCATGCCGTAGTGCCGTTCGACGATCTGCATTCCCGCCGTGACGTCCGTCGACTTCAGCGCTACGTCGAGAATGTGATTGATTGCCATGCCGGGTGCGATTTCGACGAACAGGCTCGCCTGGCCTACCTTCGGGAGGTAACCCTTCGAGATCGTCGCCTGGAAGGAGGCGAACTGCGGCTGCAGTGAGTCAAGAAAAACGTAAGCTCTCAGGTCGACCATCGATTCAACTCCTCAAGCGCTGACGCTTGTTGATTTTGCTTCTCGAACGATGCCAATGCTGGCGCTCGCTCCGAGACGGGTAGCTCCCGCCTCGATCATTGCCTTGGCGTCGCTGTAAGAACTGATACCGCCGGAGGCCTTGACCTCCATGCCGGCGCCGCGAACGACTTCGGCCATGAGCGCTACGTCGCTCACAGTTGCGCCACCGGTCGAAAATCCGGTCGACGTCTTGACGAAGTGGGCGCGAGCTTTACGAGCGAGTTCTGACGCGCGACGCTTCTCGTCATCGGTCAGGAGCGCCGTTTCCAGAATCACCTTGCAAACAGCGTTGCCGTCGACGCAGTCCTCGACCACCGCCTGGATGTCGCGAAACACGAGCGCATCGTTGCCGCTCTTCAGGGCGCCGACGTTGATCACCATGTCGATCTCGCGGGCGCCATTGCGAATCGCACGGCGTGCTTCCATAGCCTTGATCGCGGGCTCGTTGGCGCCGAGCGGGAAACCGACGACGGTGCAGGTGAGCACCTCGCTGCCGCGTAGCAGTTCGGCCGCCAGTTTTACCCAGGTCGGATTTATGCACACTGAGCGGAAGTTGTATTCGCGGGCCTCGGCGCAGAGATTTCGAATTTGCTCCTCGGTCGAGTTCGCCTTGAGGAGGGTGTGGTCGATGTAGCGTGCGAGGTCACCGGGGATGCTTCCCGGTCGCTCCGCCGGGGCAACGCTGGTCAAGCCGGTGGCGCCGAGCCGCACGAACTCGCGGGCCGCTTCAGGGTTGTCACCGACGCAGGAACCGGTGGGCTCGGCACTCGTCAGCGGCCCCAGGATCTCGTGCAGCCGGGTCACTACCCGGTCAATGTCCTGGTCCGACAGATTCATCCCGGCGATCTCGTCGTAGCCGGATGTGCCTCGCGGCTGGGATGCCATGGCCGAATCGGCGAACATCGCGACCCGCTTCAGGTGTCGCGGCTCCGAGCATTCCGTCTCCAGCCAGACGTCGACAATTTGCCGCGCCAGACCGGCACCGATAAGCCCGGCGCCCAGAGTCAGTAGATTGGCATTGTTGTGCTCGCGACTGTTGCGGGCACTCGACAGATCGTAGGCGAGCGCGGCCCGCACGTCCGGCACCTTGTTTGCGACCATGCACGAGCCGATCCCGGCGCCGTCGATCATTATGCCGACCTCGGCTCTGCCGCTGGATACGGCCTCCGCGACCGCTCGAGCGAAGACCGGATAGTCGACTGCTTCACGAGATAAAGTACCGACGTCCTCAACCCGGTGCCCAGCCTGGCGCAGATGATCTGCCAGGACTGCCTTCAGTTCGAAGCCACCGTGATCGGCGCCGATCGCGATTCTTTTCGGCCCGGCACTCATGCCCAGACCGCCGAATCGTCTGTCCGCCTGGAGCGATCGGGCCGTTTTACACTGGTCTCCGCGTCGAGGACCTGCTGCAACTTCATTACATGAAGTCTGAGGCGCTCGAGGCCGAGTTTCGTGAGTCTGAACTCAGTCACTGAGCGTCGTCCCTTCTTGACCTTGTTGATTTCGATGTAGCCCACGTCCGCGAGCTTGCGAGTCTGCACGTGCAGGTTGCCATCGGACAGGCTGGTTGCTGCTTTCATCTCGGTGAACGAGACGGCTTGGCCTGGCACTAGCGTGGCCAGGATGCCGAGGCGACAGGGGGCGCTGATCATTTCGTCGAAGTGTAGATTCACGGTCACAAACTTTATTTTGTGAAGTATCGGCCCGCAAACGACCTTGTGTCAAGCGCTATTCATGCCCGAAAAGTGTATGAACTTCACAAAATGAAGTATTTCTGCGGCGGGCGCTACGGCTTCCTGAATTTGACGCCCATGGCCCTGAAGATCGGGCGGCTGAGCGGGGAGCGCAATACGGGCATCAGGTAGCGGTAGAGGCGACATTGAGCACCCTTCCGTAGCCACGTTCCTGCATGGCTGGAACGAAGAAATGACACATGGCGGCAACAGACGTCATCATGAGCGTCAGGTGGGCCTGCTGCACGTCCCAGTCTCGTACGTCGAGCAGGTCCGGGCCGGCGGAACCGGCATTGTTGATCAGCGTATCGATCACGAGTCCGCGGGAAGCGGTTGTGTCGTGAATTGCGGCGGGCGCGGCCGGATCCGACAGGTCGGCCGTTATGACGTCGACGTCCACGCCGTACTGTTCGCGAAGCTCGGTGGCAAACTCCTCCATCGGTTCGAGGCGCCGGGCGACGAGGACGAGGTCCTTGCCTTCGGCCGCCAGCTGGCGTGCGAATTCCTTGCCGAGACCGGCCGATGCGCCGGTGATCAGTGCGCGCTTGTTGCTCATTGCGGGACCTTCAAAGTCAGCTTGCCGGTATGTTAGCAAGCGCTACGAAACAGAAGCGCGCGCTTTCCTCATTCGACAGAGGCTGCGGCCTTGTCAGGTTCGAAGGTATTTTCGATCAACGGCTCCGCGTCAACCTGGGCCACGTGACACTGATTACAGAAGTAGCGCTGGCCTGCGACGTTCGCCGTTGCGCTGCCCTGGCTGTCCGGGAAGTGCGACTCGCTGACCTTGGTCGCGCCGGCTTCTTCGTAATCTGCCCAGCTGTGACATTCCAGGCAGCGATTTTCGTCCAGATTGATTTTGTATTTTTCAGTAGCGTGCGGAACCAGCGGGGGCTGCTCTTCGTAGTCCCTGGCAAATGGCTCCTGGTCGTCCAGGTAACGCATCCGTTGCGGCTCCGTCGAGTCCTGATCGATGCCGGTAGCACCGCGCAACGACTCGACCTCGTCAGCAATACCTGCGGTCGTGATGGCCAACAGCACGGCCGTGGCAAAAACATAGATCCTCGATCGGGTCATGACTGAGTCTCCTCTGCGAGATTCGAAGTGCGTCGTAAATCTGAAAACATCTTCAGTACAAACGCGAATTTCCCGGTTAAGCCGGGCCGATCCTGACGGCGCACTTCTTGAAATCGGTCTCTTTCGAGATCGGACAAGTGGCATCAAGCGTCAGCTTGTTGAGCAACCGCCTGGCATCGAACCAAGGCGCGAAAACGAGGCCTGCCGGTGGCCTGTTGCGTCCCCGCGTTTCGACCTTCATCGTGACCTCGCCCCGGCGTGTTGCCAGTTTTGCCGTCCCGCCACGGCGCAAGCCCCTCGCCTTCGCGTCGTCCGGATGCATATAAACGACGGCGTCCGGGAAAGCCCGGTAAAGCTCCGGGACGCGCTGCGTCATCGAACCAGAGTGCCAGTGCTCGAGCACGCGACCAGTGACGAGCCACAGGTCGAATTCTTCATCCGGGGACTCTGCCGCAGGTTCGTAGGGCAGCGCGAAGATGACAGCCTTGCCGTCCGGCTTGCCATAGAAGTCGATCTCTTTACCCTCGGCGACAAACGAGTCGTAACCCTTGCGGTAGCGCCACAGGGTTTCCTTGCCGTCGACAACCGGCCAGCGCATGCCGCGCGTCGCGTGATAGGCATCGAACTCACCGAGGTCATGGCCTTTCTTCGGCCCCTCCAGACCGAACTTCCGGTACTCATCGAACAGCCCTTTCTGCAGGTAGTAACCGAAGTGTTCCATTTCGTCGTTCTGGTACTCGCTGCCTGCGCTGTCTGTCACGGTTTGCTTTGGATGCTTGTTCACGACGCCGTTGGCGAACAGCACGTCGTAAGCAGACTTGCCCCGGTACTCGGGCTTTTGTGCCAGGAGGTCTTCCGGCCAGACATCTTCCATCTTGAAGCGTTTCGAAAACTCGACGAGCTGCCAGAGGTCGGAACGCGCCTCGCCCGGCGCCGGAACTTGCTGACGCCAGAACTGTGTGCGCCTTTCCGCATTACCGTAGGCGCCCTCTTTTTCGACCCACATCGCAGTCGGCAGAATCAGGTCAGCTGCCATCGCGGTTACGGTCGGATACGGATCGGAGACGACGATGAAATTATCGGGATTCCGATACCCCGGGAACGTCTCCTCGTTCATGTTCGGCGCCGCTTGCATATTGTTATTGCACATGACCCAGTAGGCGTTGATCTTGCCGTCCTTGAGCATGCGGTTCTGCAACACGGCATGGTAAGCCGGCTTGCCCGAGAGCGTGCCCTTCGGCAACTTCCATACGTCTTCGGAGAACGTGCGGTGCGCCTCGTTCATGACGACGAGGTCGGCCGGCAGCCGGTGCGCAAACGTGCCGACTTCGCGTGCGGTGCCACAGGCGGACGGCTGGCCTGTCAGCGAGAACGGTCCGTTGCCCGGCTCCGAGATCTTGCCCGTCAGCAGGTGCAGATTGTAAACGAGGTTGTTGCACCAGGTGCCGCGCGTGTGCTGGTTGAAGCCCATGGTCCAGTAGGACACGACTTTCCGGTCCGGATCGGCATATAACTCCGCCAGCGCCTGCAAGTCTTCCTTCGACACGCCCGACAGTTTCGACGTGTAGTCGAGGTCGTATTCAGCCACGAACTTCGCATAGTCTTCGAAGCTCATCGGCTCGGAGCCGCCCGCTTTGTCGTTATTGGCCGCATTCACCTCGAGCGCGTGCTCGGGCCGCAGTCCGTAACCAATGTCGGCGTTGCCACGACGAATGTTGACGTACTGATTGAGGAATTCCTCGTTGACGTTCCCGGACTCGATAATGTAGTTCGCGATGTAGTTAAGGATCGCGAGATCGGTCTGCGGCGCGAAGACGATCGGAATATCCGCGAGATCGAAATTGCGGTTTTTGAATGTGGAGAGCACTGCGACCTTGCAGTCATCGTGTGTCAGCCGCCTGTCGGTGAGCCTGCTCCAGAGTATCGGATGCATCTCCGCCATATTGGAGCCCCACAGCACGAACGCGTCGGCATGTTCGAGGTCATCGTAGACGCCCATTGGCTCATCTGAACCGAAGGTGCGGATGAAGCCCGCAACGGCCGAAGCCATGCAATGCCGTGCATTCGGCTCGATGTTATTGCTGCGGAATCCGGCCTTGTACAGCTTCGCCGCGGCGTAGCCTTCCCAGACCGTCCACTGGCCTGAACCGAACATGCCGACACTGGTCGGCCCCTTGTCTTTGAGCGCCGCTTTCCACTTCTCGGCCATGATGTCGAAAGCATGGTCCCAGCCAACTGGCGTGAACTCACCATTCTTGTCGTACTCGCCATCCGTCATTCGCAACAGCGGCTGTGTCAGGCGATCCTTGCCGTACTGGATTTTCGACAGGAAGTATCCCTTGATGCAGTTGAGGCCGCGGTTGACCGGCGCATCGGGGTCACCCTGGGTTGCCACTATTCTGCCATCGCGCGTGCCGACGAGAACGCTGCAACCCACACCGCAGAAGCGGCATGGCGCCTTATCCCAGCGGATTGTGTCCTCTTTCGCCGCAACCGCGTCTCTCATTCCCGGTAACGTGGTCCCGGCGGCTGCCGCCGTGGCCGCCGCCGCATTCGCCCGTACGAATTCGCGCCGCGAGAGCTTCATGATGTGACCTCCTCGTCCAGTGCATTCGATGTGTCGCTGTAGTGGTAGACCAGGGACGCCGACAGCACCCCGTCCGAATTTTGTATTTGCTGGAATGAGTCTGTCAGCGCGGCGGCCGAGCCGCGTTCGACCACCGTGACGATATGGCCGTCCGACGTCGTTGTGTAAATCTCCACGCCTGGCATCGTCTCCAGGTGCTCGCGCGTTTGCCACATCGCTTCCGGTCGCGTCCTGACGAGAACGCCACTGACATGCAATTCATTCATACGGTTTCTCCATCAATGACACGTTTGAACAACTCGATAGCCTCCGCCGGGCAGCTCTCGCGGCAGGCACCGCAGCCGTTGCACCGCGCGGGGTCGATCAGGGGATTTGCCGGGCCACCGACCTGCGGCCGAAAGACGATGGCTGCCGGCTCGCAGGCATCGACGCAACTGCGGCAGAAAACACAACGGAATGCCAGGCACGCGCGCCCTACGCGCGCGACGGCGTCCGGAGATGGCGGAACCGTCGGCTCCCGCCAATCGCCACGTAGAAACCGCGCACGTGTCGTGTGATTCATGCTGTGCTGATACTCCGGGCGGGCCAAACCAGGCAATTCAATGACCTCGCCGCACGCAGACGCCCCGATCGCGTCATTTTGCCCGGGGCGCCATGGCACCGGAATAAGGGAAAACACCAGCGTAGGTATAAGTCGCGAGGAGAGCCGAAGATCGGCTTTGATAAAATCTGCAGGACCGAAGTGGGATTAAGGCAATGAAATTACGAATTCTCGGCAACAGTATTCGAATCCGCCTGAAGGTCGGTGAAGTACAGCGTATTGCAGCAGGTGAGCGCATCGTCGAGAAGACACACTTCCCGGGCTCGACACTGACATACAGCCTGCAAGCAGGTGGAGATGACGTTATGGCGGCACATTTCCACGATGATCACCTTGTCGTACGACTGCCGATCGCCGACGTCGAGAAATGGGCCGGCACCGACGAGGTTTCGTTGTTTTCGGAGCAGGATCTTGGCGACAACGGCGCACTGTCTCTGCTGGTGGAGAAGGACTTCAAGTGCCTCGAGCCAGGCCATCACCGCGATTGCACAGATGACGAGGACACCTACGCCCATCCGGGTGCACAGCACTGACGTTTGCGGAAAACTGAAATAGTCCTGCTACTATTCGAGGTAGCATCAGGAAAATAACAAGGGGGACAACATGATGCGCCTCATCAAGATCTTACTGGCGGCATTCGTCGCGATTTTTTGCATATTTTATGCCGTACAAAACATCGTCAATCTCCAGGCGGCGCACGGGTTCGTCGCCTACGTAGCGAGTATGGCGGACCACAACGCCTATCCGGCGCATTTTGGGCCTGCAATAACTTCACCGGCGCTGACGTGGATTATGCTGTGGATAATCATCGCGCTGGAGATGGGCGCCGGTCTGCTCGCCGCCAAAGGCGCGTACGACCTGTTTGTGGCTCGCAACGCCACCGCCGATGATTTCAACGCTGCGAAGTCCTACGCGATGGCGGGCTGCGGTGTTGCAATCATTGTCTGGTTCGGCCTGTTCTCGGCGATCGCCGGCACCTACTTCCAGATGTGGCAGACGGAAGCCGGTCTGAATGCTCTCAGAGATGCATCCATGTTCTCGGTTCAAATGGCAGTGGTGTTGCTTGTTCTCGCACTAAAGGACGACTGATTCCTGAATTGTGGCCACGGTACCGCCCTACCGGCGGTACCGCTGGTGCTATCCGAGCAGTGCACGGATTCTGCGAATGCCTTCTGCAATGTCGGCCTCAGGGTAGTGCGCGAAACTGAGCCGCATGCAATTTGAAAGCCCACCGCAGTTCGAGAACACACCGCCAGGCTGAAAGCCGGTTTCGCGTTCCCGGGCCGCGTCGCGTAATGCAGCGATGTCCGTTCCCGCGGCAAATTCGAGCCAGAAGAAGTAGCCGCCTTGTGGCTTCTGCCACGTCGCCAGCGAGCCGAATTCACTGCTCAACGCATCGTCCATGGCCTCGACCCGCGCACGGTAGGCGCGCCGCAGCTGTGTTACGTGGTCGTCCAGCAGCCCGAGGTCGATTGCGTGCCGCGCCAGGTGCGACGAAATATGATTGATGCTGCCACCACTGCTGATGAGTCCGTTCGCGAGAATTCTTTGGGAAAGCTCCGGGGATGTCTGGATCCAGCCGAGCCTCATTGCCGGCGCCAGGATCTTCGAGAACGAACCCAGCGACACCACCACCCCACTATCCGTCATCGTCCCGAATGCCGGCGGCGGTGCATCGTAATAGTAGAGAAGCTGGTACACCTCGTCAGCGACGATCAGGAAATCGTGTTCTCTCGCGAGCTCCACGAGCCTCTCCCGCCGTTCGAGAGGCAGGCACTGGCCACCCGGGTTCTGGTAACTCGGAATCGTATACAGAAAGGCCGGGGTGTGGTCCTGCAGCGCCTGTTCCAGGTGCGGAATGCTGATGCCCTCATCGTCGAGCGGGATGCCGACGATATTCAGGCCGTGGTCCCTGAAAATCTGGAATGCGAGAAAGTAGCTGGGTTCCTCGACGAATACGGTATCGCCCGGCGTCGCGAGAACAACGGACACCAGGTCGAGTGCCTGCGAATTGCCACCCGAAACAATCAATGAATCGGGGCTCGCGGCTACAGCGTATTCGCGCGTCAGGTACGCAGCGAGGGACTCCCGGAAGCGTTCGTCGCCTTGCAGAACCCCGTAGTTCAGATCGTACGGATCGGCATCGGCAAAGAATGCATCGCTCGCCGTTCGAACCAATTCAACCGGGAGGAGATCTGCCGAGGGCTGCCCGATACCCAGGTTGATCGTGCCCGGCGGAGGTGCGCCGTCGAATGTAACCCTGCTGTTCACAATGTCTGCATTCTACCGGCCTGCCCCCCTTCAGCACGGCTGATGACGGTGAACATGATGAGCGAAACGGCCAGGCCCGGCCACAATGGATCCAGTGCGAACACTCCTGCATTCGAAAATTGCGCGACAGCGTACCAGCCGACGACAACCAGCAGCGCGCAGCTCATGCTCCAGAACGCTGCGGCCTTGCTGACTCGTTTGAAATACACCATCGCAACGCTCGGCAGGAACAGTGCCGCGGAATTAATGGTAAACGCTACTAGCAGGATGTTGACTACGTCCCGCATCAGCCACGCCATCATCGTCGCACCAATGCCGATCACGGCAGACGCGATCATGCTCAATTTCAACAAGCGCTTCGGGCCAACGGTTGGGTTGACATAGCGCTGGTAGATATCGCGTGTCGCATTCGCCGATGCGGTTAAAATGCAAATGTCTGCCGTCGACATCAGTGCCGCGAGCATACCGACGAGGAGCAGGCCCTTCAGCCCGACCGGAAAGTAGTCCATGACGAAGCGTGTAAGCACATCGCCGGATTCGCCCAATTCAGGTATCAGTACTCGCGCGGTCAGTCCCATCCACACGGTACCTATCATTAGTGGCACAAGAAGTGCTGCGGCGATCAGCGCGCCTCGCTTCGCCGCCTGCTCGCTCCTGGCCGCGAAACAGCGCGTGTAGTTGTCCATCGCCGTGAAGAAGCTGAGCGCAATCGACACCACCAGCGCAAGTATCGTCGGCCAACCCCAGGCACCGATATCGAAGTGCCCGCCGGGTAATGATGTCGACAGGGTTGACCAGCTTCCGCCGTGGGCCACCGCAACAGGGATGCCAATCACGGCGACGCCGAAGAACAGGATGCTCACCTGCACCCAGTCGGTATACGTTATGGCGAGAAACCCCCCTGTTGCCGTGTAAGTGACGATGATTCCGGCAGACAACAGGAGTGCCATTTCGTACTCCATGCCCAACAAGGTCTGCAGAACGAGAGCGGACGCCGCTATCTGCCCGGCCGCGTAGCCAAGGTAGGCGATGATCGTGGTAATGGTGGCAACAACGCGCGTGCGGCTGTCGTAACGCGACTCGATCATCTCGGGGTAGGTAAGGTACTTGTTCTCTTGCCCGGCGCGTTTGACGCGAGCCGCAAAAAACAAGCCGAAGAGAAGACAGCCTATTGCCGTGCTGCCGATATACCAGGCGGCACTAATGCCGAACTTGTAGGCGTTTGACGCACCCGCAACAACCGCCGCCCCACCGACCCAGCCGGCCAGCCAAAGGCAAGCGATGGAAATGGTCCCGATCTTGCCACTGGCAACAAAGTAATCTTCGACGCTGCCCTGCTTGCGATTGGCGTAGAGGCCAATCACGACCATCATTGTGAGATAGGCGACTATGATTCCGGTATCAAGAGCACTCATATGAATCGAACTTTCCGCCCGCTGTTTACACGCATATCCTTGCCCGTATCATAGACCGATGTTACGTGAGCTCGATGAGGCCGCCCGGGCGCTGGTCGCTCCACGGGTCGTATTGTTTGACTGGCACGCGACTCTCGTCGACACGCTTGATGCAATGTATCACGCCGTTGATGACGCAATACCTCAGTTTCCTGAACTCGGGTTGATGGAATCGCTGGTCCTGCACGATGAATGCAAGACGCCCGAAGACGCTCGCCTTGTCGACTACGTGCGCGAACACCGGCAACTACATCCGAAGATCAAGGCGCAGCGAAGAATTTCTCGCACGGATATTTTTGAAGTGCTCTTCGGGCAAAATGAAGATGCCAAACATATCGCCCATGAAGCTTTCAACAATGCTTATCGGAACCACTACGGCGAAGCACACCCGTTCGAAGGCGGTGAGCTTGAATTGTTACTCGAGATGCGCGAGCTGAACGTCGAGCTTGGCATCCTGACAAACCGTGACCGCGAATTCTTCGAGCTCGAGCTCGCACTCGTTGAAGATGGCGCATGGAAGAATCTATTCGACGTAACCGTGTGCGGTTGCGACACCGGGCGACGCAAACCCAATCCTGACCCCATATTCAAGGCACTCGCGAATCTCCATGAAATGCCCGGCTTGAATTGCTGGTACGTGGGTGACAGCACGACGGACGTCATCGCGGCCAAGCGTGCCTGCATTACGTCGGTCTTTTTCAACGGTGCCGGGTGGCAACATTCCTGGATCAACCAGATTTTCCCGGGAACGCCGGCGCATCCCTACCAGCCCGACGCCATCGTCGACAGTTTTGCTGAGTTCAAGTGGCTCGTGGAAGAATGCCTGGAAGTCGGCCACGACTGGCCCGGCCCCAGCGTTTCGCAAGAGTAGAGGCCGAATAGCCCATTTAAACGCTACGTTTTCACTGCGCCACCGGGCTATTGCCTAACGTCAGCTTTCACCGATAGCGGTAATTCGACCAACCCTAAATCAGCAAGAATGAACGGCAGCTTTCGGCCAAAATGGACATAGAAAACCCCGCCGAAGCGGGGTTCTCAGTCCTTACATAAAGGGAGCCTTCCCGAGGGATGGGTCCCTGAAGTCTCCTGCTGCTTGCTCACTTACCAGCGTGATTTTCAGGTAACACCATCCGATTAACTATTTCACCAAGTTCGGTCAATTGCTTCTTCAATTCGCCGATATCGGCGACTTGGCCATTAAGTTGTCTGTGTTGCTTCTGCAGTTCATTCAGCAATAGGGACGACAGCAAGCGATATCTAACGGTCTCCGGCTGGCCTTCTCTGTTGAACACAACCAGATCAGGGAACACCTCGGCCACTTCCTCGGCAATCAATCCGTATTCGAGCGGCCTTTCAGCATTATCTCGGGCTTCCTTGTAGCGGAATGTCACCGGGTTGAGATCAAGCAGCCGGCCGCTGGCCTCGCCCATGTCGTTTACGTCTTCCTTGTAACGAAGTGAGGAGGAAACAGTACCAAGCTGCCCGTTACTGTCGATCACCACCGTTACCGCGTCCGCGGCACCAGTCGTCACACCTCGAATGCCGACAATGAACGCCCGGGTCTGTTCCGCAACGGTGCCGACTCGTATTGTACTGTTCTCACCGTCGACACCCAGGCTACCGATGGAAATGTTGAAACTGCCGCTGGTGTTCCCGGCACCAGCAAACGCCCCAAGGGCGATGTTGCTGGCACCTGCATCGTGGTCCCAAAGCGCCGCGTACCCGAAGGCTGTGTTTGCATCACCAGTAGCATGTGTGGAGAGTGCGGTGTAGCCAACTGCAGTATTCGCGGAGCCGGTGCCGTTTGCCCAGAGCGCGCCTGCGCCGGTAGCAGTGTTATTGATGCCGGTCGTATTCGAATACAACGCCGACTCGCCGATACCAACGTTGTTTTCACCAGTGGTGTTCAGATGCATCGATTGAGATCCGGCCGCGGTATTCCTGGCGCCTGATGTGTTGGCGAAAAGTGCGCCCCGACCTGTGGCCGAATTTTCGAAACCGTCGGTATTCGAAAAGAGGGCGTTCATACCAGTGGCAGTGTTGTTGTTGCCGGTTATGTTATGCCATAGCGCGTTTACGCCGGTGGCCGTATTGAATCTGCCTTCGGTGTTATCTCCCAGCGCATCCACTCCGATGGCAGTGTTAAGTCTACCGATGGTGTTGAACTGGAGCGCACCCGTCCCGATTGCCGTGTTGGCGACACCGGCGCCAGCGCTGTTATTCGCCAATGCTGACTCGCCATAACGAGTGCTGACATCAGAATCGCTACCGTTCCCACAGGTCACAGAACCGTCTTCAGCAATAGCTGAAACAAAACTGCCTACTGCGCAGGTTCCTCCCACTCGAGTTTGCACTAGGGCAGGATCGATTACCGCGTCCTGCCCTGCCGGACCTTGCGGCCCCTGTGGGCCTTCCGGTCCTGCTGGGCCGGGCAAACCAATTTGCCCGGTTGCTCCAGTTGCGCCAACCGGACCTTGCGGCCCCTCGGGCCCCGCCGGCCCGGGCACCGGGCCGGTACTCTCCAGCACCTGCACGGCCTGCGCCAACGTATCAAAATTCTCGTTTACCTCTGACGCCAGCGCCGGTTGTCCGGACTGAAAGGTGTTGGGTACTTGTGTCTGGCCAAATGCCGTACCAGCCACCAATATTGCAGCAGGCACTATTGAATATCTAAACAGGTTCTTCTTCATTGCCAGTTCCTCTGATCCCAGTTTTCCTGGTCCCAATTAAGTTGTGTATCGGGTGGTGGCGGCGCGATCGATGCGGGTGAACTGCTACCGCCGCCGCATGCGCTTAATAGAACTGCTACGAAAGTAGTCAGAATGAGTGCACGAATAGACACTTGCATCGTTGTTCTCGTTAGCGACAGATGTCGTGAGCGATGCACGGTACTAAATGTAGGTATAAGTACCTATATCAGAAATATGCTTTTGAGAACTGCGTCTCATAACTGGCTGGATAGTTGAGCGGTCGGTCACTATCAGAATAGACAGCGACGGCCAAGACCTAAGTCAACTCACATCGCTCATTGTCCGCTTTGGGTCAGGAGCAGTCGTTCAGCGTTTTAACAGCCCACCGGCTGCTGTCGGCCAGAAGCAGCCTTCTATAGAAGCTGAAAAGATCGTCTGCCGCAGCAAACGGTCGACTGGTAGTTTTCACGATGTTTGCTTGGTCGGAGATGTCTACCGCCCAGCAAAAGCGCTTGTCGACCACATCCAATACGTCATGTTTACCAATCATTTTGTCAATAACACTTGACATTCTATATGGTCATGAGTATCTTGGAGTCAAGTACACTTTACATTACGACAAAGGAGTTAGACATATGAACGATTCGAAAGGCGGTTCCAGTGATTGGGCCGCGAGCAATATTCGGAACACCGCTCGCCTCAGGTACTGGACCATTGCCTGGGTCCTGAGCTCGGCCCTGGCCGCTTTCGGGCCCAAATTGATATGGGATTTCCATGCTGGATTGACGATTCTCGGGGTCGTCATCACTTTGGCGTTCGGCTTTGGAATGATCGTGGCGAACAAGCGATACGTTCAGGGGCTCGATGAGATGCATCGAAAGATCTTTCTCGATGCCGGGGCACTCTCGCTCGGCGTTGGACTCGTGTGTGGCCTTAGCTATGAGCTGCTGGAAGACATAAAGCTCATTACGTTCCAGCCCGAGATTTCACATCTGATTCTCCTGATGTGCCTTACTTTCCTTACCGGACTAATCATGGGCCACAGGAAATACCAATGAAAAACCGATTAAAGGTTCTTCGTGCAGAACAGGATTGGACCCAGGCTCAGTTGGCCGCAGAGCTCGAAGTTTCCAGGCAAACGGTCAATGCTATTGAGAAAGGAAAGTTCGATCCCAGTTTGCCACTGGCGTTCAAAGCTGCCCGGCTTTTTGGGATGGCGATAGAAGATATTTTTCAGGATGAAGAAGGGTCTTGACGCATACGAAGAAATAAGAGGGTCCGCAGTGTCATCAATACCGTGGGAAGTCCATGAAGCGTCCATTCGCGCTACGTTCCAGCAGGGGTGTGGCTGAAGATCCGAGGTAATTTACTGCTGTCATTGGTCACATCGATACTCAGCCGATTTATTCGTAGGTCACTCCAGCGCGCCGCCGTCGATTTCGAGTACGGTCCTGAACAAAACGCTCGCGCCATTCGCCATGTCCTCTGCGGACGTGAATTCCTTCGGTGAGTGGCTGATGCCGTTGACACTCGGCACGAAGATCATGCCGGTCGGCGCAATGTGGACCATGTCCTGCGCATCGTGACCGGCGCCACTTGGCATGAACTTGAAGCTCAGGCCCAGGTCGTCTGCCGATGCTGCGACGATGCGCCGCATCTGGTCGTCGGTTGGCGCCGGCGGGGAAGCGACGTCGATCTCGCTGTAGCGAATCGGCGTAAAGCGCGCGTTAGCAATACGCTCTCCTTCCCGCACAATCTCATCAAACACGCGCTGTATCTTCTCCGCGGATAGATCACGAATCTCCAGGCTCAACACCACTTCGCCCGGGATAACGTTTGGCGCACCCGGCTCCGCGCGCAATCTGCCGACCGTTGCGACCTGCCCTCCCGGCATGCTTGTCGCCACACGATTTACAGCGAGAATGTATTCCGCCGCCGTTACCATCGCATCCCAGCGACGGTTCATTGGCGTTGTACCCGCATGATTCGCGAAGCCTTCGATCGTGACATCCCACCAGCGAATTCCAACGATGCCCTCGACGACGCCGATATCGATATCCTCTTCATGCAGGATTGCGCCCTGCTCGATGTGCAGCTCGATGAACGCCTTGAGCTCTCCGGGCTTGCGCTCCGCCAGCTCGAGACGATTCGGATCGCCGCCGACAGCACGAATTCCCTCGCCTATCGTCAATCCACTGTGGCTAGTAACACCCAGGGTTGTGTCACCGATCTCACCGATCATTGCCCGACTACCGACGAGACCGCCCTCCTCATCGGTGAAGCTGACTACTTCAAGGGGGTGCCGGGTACGGATGTCGTTGTCATGTAATAGCTGTGCTACTTCGATCGCCCCAATGACGCCGACATCGCCATCGTAGTTGCCGCCGCCGGGCACGGAGTCGATATGCGAGCCGAACATGATCACGGGCAGATTCAGATCACTACCCTCGCGCCGGCCGATGATGTTGCCCGCCGTATCCATTCGAACGGTCAGGCCCGCCTCCCGCATTAATTTCCTGATGTATTCCCGCCCGGCCAGATCAGCCTCGCTGAATGCCACGCGATCGACGCCTCCATCCGAATTGGCGCCATAAGCCGAAAGCGCTTTGATGCGTTGCTCCATGCGATCGGGGTCGGCACGAATGTCCGAAGGTGGCGCGGCGGCAGCAGCCGACATGAGAATAATGCTAAGGAGTAAGGCGAACCTACACGACATGACAGTAACCCGAGAAAACCACAGTCGCTGATTCTAGACCATCTCCTGAGTTCGACAGAGGGAATTTTGGCGAGCTCGACTGACGTCAGGCGGCGTCGGCGCGAACCTTTCTTGAGTGCATGATTTCACGGGCTGCCAGCGCACCTGCCATGCATGAAACCGTGCCCCCCGGGTGAGTCCCACTTCCGCAAAGCGTCAATCCTGAGACCGGCGTTTGGTGATTGAAGCACTCCGGGATCGGTCGAACCAGAATCTGGTCGAGCCCAGGCTCGCCGTGATGCAAGTGGCCGCCGGTCAGACCGTAGTCGGTTTCAAGATCGGCCGGTGATGACAATTTCGATGCAATGACTTTTTGCTCAAATCCCGGCACAAAGCGCGAAATCGTGTCGATGACTCTCTTCGCCAGAGCGCTCTTCGAGTCATCGGTCCAACCACCATCGAGATTGAACGGCGCGTAGCCGATCAACACACTGACGACGCTCTTGCCGTCCGGCGCGAGGGTCGGGCTATCGATCGTCGGAACCGTGATATCCAGGACGGGTTCGTCTGAGAATTGATCGTACTTGACAGCATCGAACGCCTTCTCGACATGATCGAGTGTCGGTGCGATTCGCAGGTGACGAACCTTGTGATCCGCGGTTTCGTTCTGGAGCGATACCGGACCATCGACTGCGAGAAGCAGATGCGCTGTCGTACCGCATGTTCTGAAATTCGAAATGCGCTGCTCGGTGGTGTGCGTGAGCGCGTCGACCGGGAGCAAGTCGAGCAGTACGGCCTTCGGATTACAGCTCGCACTTAAGGCCGCGGCTTCGATCGTTGCTCCATTTTCGAGTTCGACACCTTTGACCGCCTTGTTCTCAAGAAGGATCTTCGTTACGGCGCTACCGCACTTTACCTGCACACCGAGCTCGCGAGCACGACCGATAAGAGCTTCAGTCAGCGTAAGACTACCGCCCTTGATTGACTGACCGGCAATCGACTCATGCATTAACAGGTTCATCGTAGTACCGGGAGAGCGCGGTGCGGCAAACGTGCCCAGGACGGCCTCCATCGATAACGCGCCCTTGATGAAGTTCGATTCAAAATACTCATTCAGGAAATCGCTAACGGGCATGGGCGCGACTCGGAGTAACTCGACCATGTCGTGTGCGCCCAGGAATCGCAACCCAAGCGCGCGCGTCAGGATCTCGACAGGCGCCTCCCGCTCTACGTCTAGCAAGTTGATGGGGCGACGCGTGAGAAAACGCGACAGAACCGGCCGAATTCGCTCCATGAAAGCGCTATAGCGCGCGTAGTTTCGTCCGTCTGCAGAACTGTGCTGCGCGATGCCGAACGCAGTGCGATCAGCGGGTCCCGAAATGGGAGCAACGCACCCGGATT
>Ga0255053_10000360_pt1 | contig 25066 bp, 17 predicted proteins | sample JV7_2_22_MG_FD_188635 | JGI IMG/M metagenome (GOLD analysis project Ga0255053, IMG submission 188635) | Seawater microbial communities from Jervis Inlet, British Columbia, Canada - JV7_2_22 | ecosystem: Environmental > Aquatic > Marine > Inlet | place: Canada: British Columbia | collected... | reverse complement strand
GTCTGTGCCACTCTCGAGGACCGTGAACGCGTTGTCGGTCCAGTCGAAGTCGGCGATGCCGAGGTCCGGGTTGATCCGCAGATGGGCGGCGAGGCTGACGCCCTTGATGCCGCTCTGATCGAGTTCCTTTGCACAGCGGATGAAGTTCTCTGGTGACACTCCGTTGCCGATGTTGACCTCGTAGATCGGCGTCGTGTTGTCGTCGCGCAGGTACTCAGACATGATGTTCAGGAGCATACGGAACTGCATCAGGTTCTGGGTCGACAGCAGCATCGAGACCTTGAACTGGAGATTGGGAATGTCGCGCCCGAAGTAACAGGCGGCGATGATCGATGACCAGGAAGGGTTGAGGAAGAAGTCATTGCCGGTCTCGAGTGCCGCTCGGGTGATGCCGTCGAGATAGATCAGATGGTTGTCGTTGGCGACCTCGACGCCGCCGAGGTTGCCGAAGGCGGTGCCCATATTCTTGAGGATGATCTGTGCCGTGCCGTCGCCGAGATCGCAGGTCTCGAAAGTCTTCCCCGTCGTCTTTTCGAGTTCGGCAAATCGGCTCGCCGGCATCGGGTTCCCGATCAGATTGGTGCTGCAGAACTTGGAGGCGCCCATGATGTTCTCAGCCATCGTCAGGGTGGCCATGAGATCACCGGAGTAGACATAGCTTTCGGTCAGAGCGACGACCGAAATGAACTCTGAAGGGACCCAACAGGGTTCGTCGCTGTCGGCGTTCTCCGCCATCCGCTGCATCGAGCGGTGGGTGACGGCGGCGCCCTGGAAACCGGAAACCTGTGCAGTGGCGATTCCGAAATCGTTACGGTAGGTCGGCGAGATTTCTTTTTCGAAATCCTCGATCTTTGGGAACCGCTCCACCAGTTTTTCCGCGTCGGCGATGAGACCGCCAAACCCCTTCTCCTCGAGGATCCGTTTGCGGGTCTCCAGCCGCCGCCGTTCGCGAAGCGTGTCGCTGATCTTCTGCGCGCCTCCGTAATGTTCCTTCAGCGCATCAATGGCGTTGAGATCAGTGCGGGAAAGAAGCGGGTATTTCATGGTGCCTCCTCGGTGACTTGGTCGAATCCGTCTATCTACTGGTTCTGAAAATCAGTCTCGTTATTGTTGATTATTCCTGTTCACGGGAGATTGTAGGAGAAGATTTCTACTAATTGCAAGAAATCGAATATAATTCTGAGAATGAAACTTTCAGACCAACTCGACCGAATTGACTTCGCCATCATGGGCGTTCTGCAAAAGGATGCTCGCGTGGCCAATAATCGACTTGCCGAGGCCGTCGGCGTTGCGCCTTCGACCTGTCTCGAACGCGTGCGGCGCCTCTCCCGATTGGGCGTGTTACGCGGACATCACGCCGACGTCGATCCTTCGGCGGTCGGTGTAGGTCTCGAAGCGATGATTGCGGTGCGCTTGCGCCAGCATTCGCGGGAGCTGGTCGACTCATTCCGCGCGTACGTAATCGAGCTCCCTGAGGTGCGAAGCGTGTTTCACGTCACTGGCGGTGACGACTTCCTGGTACACGTCGCGGCGCGTGATTCGGACCACTTGCGGGACCTCGCCCTTGACAGCTTCACGACACGCCCGGAGGTTGACCACATCCAGACCCAGCTGATATTCAAATACACGCCAACCTGGCGGCTGCCGATCCTGGTCTGAAGCTATCCGGTCACGAAAATCTGAAGTTGTTGGTGGACGTCGAGGCCGTCGCCGTCGTAAACCACCTATACAGAGTGCTCGCAAGCGGTTACAATCCCGCGCTGCGTGCCTTATACCGATTTGAAAGGCAGAATTGCGTCAGGGAGCCGCTGCATTGGATCACCTCATCAGTCCGCACGGATCGCGTTTGATGGACCTCGTGGTCGATCAAGATCGCGCCGCTGAGATCCGCGAACAGTCCCGAGATTGGCTTTCGGTCGACCTCGGCCCACGCCAGCTCTGCGATCTCGAGCTCTTGATCAACGGCGGCTACTCGCCCCTCGACGGCTACCTCGGCGCTGCGGACCATCAAACGGTGTGCTCGGAGATGCGTCTCGCCAATGGCGTTTTCTGGCCGATTCCGGTGGTTCTCAACATTCCGGACGAGCTCGCTGACAGTCTGACGACTGGTGACTCTGTAGCACTCCGTGACGGTGAAGGTGTGATGATCGCCGCGCTGAATGTCGACGAGTGTTTTGAGCGTGACCTCGATGCCGAGGTCGCGGCAATCTTCGGCACGGTCGACGCGTCACACTCAGGCGTCGCCCAGTATCTTCACCGCACCAGGCGGTGGGCGGTAGCCGGTCGAGTCGAGGCCCTTCAGCTGCCCGTCCATTTTGACTACCCCGAACTGCGTCGGGCTCCCGCGGACCTCCGTCGACTGTTCTCGAGTCTCGGGTGGCGGCAGGTGCTTACCTTCCAGACCCACCGCACCATCCATCGAGCTCAAAAGGCAATGATGGTGGAGGCGGCGCGGGACGCCGGCGCCAACATCCTCATCCATCCGGTTGTCGGGCTCGATCAATCTGGTGATGCCGACCACTACACCCGGATTCGCTGTAACCAGGCGGTGTTGCCCGAATTTCCAGAATCCATGGCTTGCCTCAATCTCTTGCCACTGGCGATGCGCGGGGGAGGCGGCCGTGAGGCCTTGCTGCACGCAATCGTCAACAAGAACTACGGTTCCACCCACCTGATGGTCGATTTCGACGGCACCGGTACGGTTCTCGACACAATCGGCGAGCCCGCCTATCAGCAGGAGGAAGCCGCCCAGATCATCACGGAGCACGCCGCCGACCTCGGCGTAGAGATGGTGCCGACCCGTGAAATGGTCTATCTCGAAGACCGCAAGCAGTTCGTCGTCTCCACCGACGTACCTCCTGACGGCCATGTCCTTCGGCTGACCGCCGACGAGGTCCGCCAGCGCCTCGATGACGGGCGGGAGATTCCGAGTTGGTACACCTTCGAGGAGGTTGCGCGCGAGCTCGAGCACCGCCATCCGGCCCGCCGCGCCCAGGGCTTTACCGTCTTCCTCACTGGCCTTTCTGGCTCGGGAAAGTCGACCATTGCCAATGTCCTTCGGGTCAAGCTGCTCGAGTTCGGTGACCGCGGAGTCACCCTGCTCGACGGCGATCTCGTGCGCGCCAATCTTTCGTCGGAGCTCGGCTTTTCGAAGGAGCACCGCGACCTCAACATTCGCCGTATCGGCTTCGTCGCTTCCGAGATCACCCGCGCCGGAGGTGTCGCCATCTGCGCGCCGATCGCGCCGTATGACGTCGTGCGGCGCGAAGTGAGGGAAATGGTCCAACCCTGTGGCGGCTTCGTGCTGGTCCACGTGGCGACGCCGCTCGAGGTCTGTGAAGCACGGGATCGCAAGGGTATGTACGCCAAGGCGAGGGCGGGCATCATCAAGGAGTTCACCGGCATCTCCGATCCATACGAGGTACCGAAGGACGCCAACGTGGTCATCGATACCTCCGACCTGGCCCCGGTCGCGGCGACCCGCGAAGTTCTCCTGTACTTGGCTCGCCAGGGATATATCTCGGCGTCCGATGTGGACTGAGGCCTTGGACTGGGGCTTTATTCGATGTTGAAACGAGTCATCCTGGTCCTTGTCGCAGCCGCACTTGTGACTTCCGTTGCCCTGCACCTCAAGGCCCGGGCCGAGCATCACAGATTCCTTGCCCAGGTGACCGCCGAAGATGCCGAGGCGCTCGATGAGCTCCATCTCGGTCTTGGCGATTACGACACCACGAGCTGGGTCCGTCAGTATCGGCCCGAAGCATCAGCCGGTGGTTACACCCTCGTTCTCTACCGACGGCGGGTGCCGATGATCATCGACATGAACAGCCGCATCGTGCATGCCTGGCCGGAGGTGCGTGCGGTCGGCCGCGCTCGCCTCAACAGAGATGGCAGCCTGGCTGTGATCGGCACCGATAACCTGGTCAAGGAGTACAGCTGGGACGGAGACCTGCAGTGGGTGTTCGAGCTTGCGGCTGAGGAGGACTTTCCCCACCACGATCTGATTCGGCTCGAGAACGGGAATTACCTCGTGTTGGCGCGCGACAGGACGAACTACACGGGCTACTTGCAGGAGGTCGATCGACGTGGCCGGGTCGTCTGGGAGTGGCGTTCACTCGAACATATCGATTCCTTTCCTACCTGGGACCGCGACCGCAAGGATCCGACCCACCTCAATTCGATTCACGAGCTGCACCCAAATCGGCTCTTCGACGGTGGCGATGAGCGGTTCCGCCCGGGGAATATTCTCGTCAGTGCCCGCCATCTCAATGCGATCTTCATCATCGACAGACGCTCCGGAGAGGTTGTCTGGCAGTACAACGGCAATCTCGATTACCAGCACGAGGCGACGATGGTGGCGAAGGGGGAACCCGGGGAAGGGCGGATCCTGGTGTTCAACAACAATCGCCACGATCGCAACGGCTACCGGCGTAGTCTGGTCCATTCAATCGAGCCGTCGACGGGCGAGATTTCTTGGGAGTATGGTTCGAAGTTCTTCTTTTCTTCGGTCGCGGGCACGGTCCAGAACCTGCCCGGGCCGAACTTCGTTATCGCGTCGAGCCACGGGGGTAGGATCTTCGAGATCACACCGAAGGGCGAGATCGTTTGGGAGTGGGTGCCTCCTTACATGCCGATGCGACCCGAGCGGCTGACCTACGATCACTGTCCGCAGCTCGCCGCCCTGGATCGCCCAGAAGAAACTGAAGTGCTGGTTGAAGGGGACACTCGCCCTTACGTGGACATCGACCTTTACCGCTTTGCCCTCACCGAGGAGTTCACCACCCGTGACCTCGCGGGGTTCTCACGCCGCCTCTTACGGGGTCTCGACGAGTGCCGCGAGCTCCGGATGCCGCCAGGGGCGAAGATGTGGGTCGAGTTCGGGATTGACGAGGCGCGGCTCGAGGGTCGATGGCTCGAGGGACGCTTTCGACTGACGGTCCAGCGGCGGGGCGAGCCTCCCGAGACGATGCTCGACCGGACGCTGAATCCGGACTCCAAAAGTCCGTGGCGGGGTCGCTGGATCGGTCTCGAGAAGTTCAGCTATCAGCCGGTGCAGATGTGCGTTTCGACCGAGGTCACGGGAGAGATGGAAAACCCTGAGGAGATGGTCGCCTGGGGAAACCCGTTGATCAAATCCCCCGTTCACCACCCCTATGACCAGCGGAAGCAAGCACAGGTCAATGAGCGGGAAAAGAAGCTTCGCGAACAGCAGCTCAAAGCATTGGGTTATGTCAACTGACGCCAAGAAAACAAAGGCTAGTTCGCGGGCGATGATCAGGAAGCTGGTGATCGTACTGGTGGTTGTGCTGCTTTGTGCCGCCGTGGTCCCAATTCGAAAATATATAAGATCACTCCGATGTCGGCAGCCCGTGTTGTCGGTTATCGACGATCCGGCTCAGCTTGACGATCTCCACCTGGAGTTGCTCGACCTCGAGCCTGAGAGCTGGGTCCGCCGCCATCACCCGGAACGGAGCAGCGGTGGCTATAACCTCGTCTTTTACCGGAGGCGGGTGCCATTGATCGTTGACATGAACGGCCGCGTTGTCCACTCCTGGCCCGAGGTGCGCGCTACTGGACGAGTTCGACTCAACCGCGACGGCAGTCTGGCGGTAATCGGTGTTGACAATCTGATCAAGGAGTACAGCTGGGACGGAGAGCTGCGGTGGTATTTCCAGCTGGCGGACAAGCACAATTCACCCCATCACGATCTGGTCCGGATGCAGAGCGGCGACTACCTGGTCCTGGCCCACGACGGACACGGTCACTCGGACTATCTGCTCGAGATCGACCGGGATGGGGCTGTGGTGTGGGAGTGGTGGTTCGAAGATCATTCCGGGAGCTTCCCCAACTGGGATTCCGGGAGCACAGACCCCTCGCACTCCAACTCAATCCGCGAGCTGCCGGCCAACCGCTGGTACGACAAAGGCGATGAACGATTCCGCCCCGGAAACATCCTCATAAGCGCTCGCTCGCTCAACACGCTGTTTATTATCGACAAGGTCAACGGAGAGGTCGTCTGGACCTACTCGAAGGGATTGGACGGCCAGCACGAAGCGGAGATGATCGACCAGGATATGCGGGGAGCCGGCCTCATCACGGTATTCAACAACGGCCTCGCGAACCTGTTCGACTATCGACGGAGCAGAGCCCAGGCCATTAACCCGATAACCGGCGAGGTGGAGTGGGAGTACAGCTCGGATTTCTTCTTCTCTTCGATCGGTGGCACAACCCAGGCGCTGCCTGGAAACAGTGTCCTCATTACCTCCAGCCACGGAGGGAGAGTTTTCGAGGTCACGCGTCGGAGGCGGATCGCGTGGGAGTGGGCGCCGCCGTTTCTGCCGATGCGGGTCGAGCGGGTGCCCTACGATCACTGCCCGCAGCTCGCGGATCTCCCGATTCCGGTCGAGAGCGAAGTGATTTCCGAGGATCGCCGTCCTTATGTCGACGCCGACCTCTACAGGTTTGATTTCAAATGGGAGACCGAGAGGCGAAAGATCGATGACAGCGGAAAGTGGATGATCCGATCGACCGATGGATGCCGAAATCTTCGCGTGCCTGTGGGTGCCACTCTGCGCACCGAGTTCGGGATCGACCGGGGGCGTCTCGACGGCAGAGCGGTCGAGGCCCGCTTCAGGCTCACTATCGACGACCACGAGCGACCGCCCAGAACCCTGGTAGACGCAGTCCTGGACGAAGCCTCAGATCCCCTGTGGAACCGCCAGACCGTGTCCATCGCAGGCTTTGCGTTGCGACCGGTCACGATGTGCATCGAAACAGAAATCGAGGGCGATCTCAAAGATCCGCAGGGTGTCGTTCTGTGGGCGAATCCGCTGATCCTGTCGGCGGCGGATCGGGAACGGAGGGCCGCCCGGTCCCAGCGCATCACAGAACAGGAGCGGAGGCTGAGGGAACAGCAGCTCAGGACCCTGGGCTACGTCGACTGAATCTCAGGTCAATTCAGAGTTACTCAATCCACATACCCGAGGGCTTTCAGCATCTCCCGGTCTCGCTCAGTCACATCGGTATCTTGAATTCTCTTTGGGAGGAGCGGCGCCGAGAGGAACCGCCGAGTGAGGAGCCGTCCCTTTTCGAGGAAATCGAGGCGGTTGGCGAATCTCAGGTCTGTGTGTTCCAGAGGATCGCTTTCGAGGTCGTAGAGCTCGCCGCGCCCTGAGTTCGAAATGATGACTTTCCACCGCAACGATCGCAGACATCGGGTCGGTCGACTGTGGGACGTCTTGGCGGCGAAGGTCCGCTCGTCAGCTCCGTGTGTTGGCGGGTACTCGGAAAGGAGGTTGATTCCGTCGAGGGGCATGCCGGGATGTAGCGAGGCAGCCGCCAACAACGTCGGAACGATGTCGGCCAGGGTTGCCAGACGGTCGACATCGATCCCCTCAGTGGTCATTCCGGGCGGAAGACGGAGGATGAGGGGCACCCGCAACATCTCGTCGTAGACGGTGTTGTTGTGGCCCATCCGGCGATGTTCGAAAAGCGCTTCGCCATGGTCGGAGGTGACCAGGACGACGGTGTTGTTCCAGTTCGGCCTCTTTTGCAGCTCTGTCAGCACCTGCGCCATCGCGTCGTCGGCCGCCCTCAGGTTGCCGTCGTAGCTCGCGATCACATGCTCGAGATCGGTGGTGCTGGGCTCCCTGCGGCCCTCTTTATTTCGCAGAATGCTGCCGGGGAAGCCGTTAAACGCGCCCTTGTAAGTCGGATCCGTGAACAAATCATAGGGAGGTGCGGGTCTGTAGGGAGTGTGTGGGGGCACGAAGTGGAGCTGGAGATGTATGGGCCCGGTGCTTTGGTTCAGCTCCAGCCAGTCGATTGCTCGTGCCGAGAGAACGTGAGGATCTATCGATTCGTCCTTTGAAGTCTCGGTCCACAGCTCGAAGAACTCGTCATATCCCTGATCGGTGCCGAGGGAACGCGAGTTGTTGGGTGTGGCTGTGATGCAGGCAGTGCGGTAGCCCGCTTCCTTGAGGTGCTCGGCGAGCGTGGTGGCTTCTTCGGCCAGCATCGACTCTTTGCTGATCACCTGGTGGTTGATGAACGAGAGTCCGGTCACCATCGTCGGCACCGATTGGCGCGTATTGGGCACCAACGCGAACGCATTGGTGAAGACCAGTGATTCCTCTGCCAGGCGGTCGATGTTCGGGGTTGTGGGGCGACCGTAGCCATAGCATGAGAAGTGGTCCGATCGCGCAGCGTCGAGCGTGATCAGGACAATGTCGGGTGGCCCCTGGCGGGCTTCGACCGCCGGCTTTCGGCCAACTCCCGAGCTTGTGGACAGCGTATCGTCGGGCCCGATGAACTCAGCGGCTCTCCGAGATGAGCCATTCCGGATCCAGCTCGTGAAGCGTCTCAGGTCTTCGTCCGCCGAAGATTCCGATCTCGATCGGTTGGTCAGCGCCACCCCGACAAGGTGGAAAACACGCTTCGATTGGGTGCTCTGTCGATTTGAGTTCTCCGCGGGTTCGAAACCGGTGACGCCGAAGGTGACGCGATTGACGCCCTCAACGAGTAACCCGGACGTGATGGGAAAACTCATGTTGTGCCAACCGGGCAGTAGATCGCCCGACCCGACCAAGGTGCCGTTCATCCGGACCTCGACCTGGCCTGTTCCCCGCGTATCCGACGCGCTGCTGATTCTCATCAGGAAGCGGGTCCAATCCGTAGAATCGAGCACGACGTCCAGGCTGGCGCCACGAACCGAAGCCAAGAGCCCCTTCCGGTTCAGGCGGGACCAACCGGATTCGGGGGTGCAAGCCTGTGAGGCCAGCGCCCACAGACCCTGGACTTCGTGGTCGAGGTCGAGGCTGAAGTCACAGAGCACAGCCCAATCGTCGTTCCGAGCGTTTTTCGCATCGGCCTGAATGGTCGGCGCATTGTCTCGGGTCGAGAGGTGAAGCACCATCATAACGGCCCCGAATGTGACCGCCATTCCGACCGCGGTGAGTATTAGAAATCGACGCATGTTCTGTCGGGAGTCCGCTGGTTCGTTGCGGTCCGTGCGCCCGGAGAGGATACCCTATGAGCGATCCTGGTAACCAGGCCCATCGGGGGGCAAAGTCAAATACGAGCAAACGGAGGCTTCAAATGAAAAAGCTGATTGCTTGTGCAGTCTTTTTTGGTTTAATGGCTCCCTTTCCATCTGGGGCCGAGCTGCCCGAACCGGAGGTTGTCGCGACGATCGGCGGTGAGGACGTCTATCAACTGCTCCCGGTCGGGGCGATTCCGGCGATCGATAATCCCAAATTCGTCAGCGGTAAAAAGGCCGATCGACAAATGCGGGCGGAGGAGCCCGTTCTCGGCGTGGTCATCGGCGGAGAGGCCAGAGCCTACTCGCTGTGGCAGCTCGACGCGCATGAGATTGTCAACGATGAGATCGATGGAAGTGCGATCGCCGCCACCTGGTGACCACTGTGTCACACGGGCGTGGTCTACGCCCGCACTCTTGGCAGCACGACATACACCTTTCAGGTTTCAGGCAGTCTGTGGCGAAACAGTCTGATCATGGTCGACCGGGAGACCGGTACGTTGTGGAGCCAGGTCACCGGCCGCGCCATCGACGGCGAGCACCGGGGAGCGCAGCTTCAAAAGCTCGAGGCCATCGAAACAACGTGGAAACAATGGCGGGAAGCGCATCCCAACACCAGACTATTGAAAAAGAGCGAAAAGGTGCGCAGCTCGCACTACCAGACCTACTTCGACGACCCGGAGAAGATGGGCCTCTTTCGTGCGCAATGGCTGGCGGAACGCATGCCGGGCAAGACCCTCGTCTATGGTGCCTCAATCGGGCCCCATGCGGTCGCGGTGACCGATGGTGCCCTCGACGACAGCCTGGTGTTGGCTTCGCTTGGCGAGACCCCGGTCGTGATGTCTCGCGCCCGCGACGGTGGTGTACGTGCATTCGTTGCCCGGGTCGATGGAAACGAGATTGGCATTCAACTGGACGTGGAGACAGACGAGGTAACTGATGCGAGCGGTTCAACCTGGGATCTGAGCAGCGGCCTTTGCATATCCGGGCCACGCTCAGGTTCACGCCTCGAAAGTGTTGCCGTCACTCCGGTCTACTGGTTCGCCTGGTCGGGCTTCTACCCCAACACGCAGGTCATCGATCGCTAGCCGGACCCTTCCACCCGCCCGATACTCGATTCTGGATACTCGATACTCGATTTGTCACGGCGTAGTGCGAAGTACGAAGCCGGGTCCAGCCACCCGTGCCGAAATTTCGGATTTCGGATTTCCGCCCACCCACTCCATGACAAGACAGATCGAGGAACCATGGTTTTGTTGTATCGAGCATCGAGCATCGAGCATCGAGGATCAGGCTCGGGGCAGCGTGAGGACAAACGTGGCGCCCGGTTGGTCATTGCTTTTGAGCTCGAGCTCTCCATCCTGAGCGCGCGCGAAGCTGCGGGCGACGGCGAGGCCGAGTCCGAGGCCCGGTCGACCTACCGCGTCTTCTGAGCGGTCAAACGGGCGGAACATGGTGCGCCGTTGGCTGCGTGGTATCCCGGGTCCGTTGTCCGCCACTTCGATCCGAAGGTGGTCGTCGTCTGCGCCCACCGTCACCGTGACCTGGCGATCCTCTACCATGCGGGTGTGCTTCTCGGCGTTGTCGAGAAGATTATCGAGTATCTGACCGAGCGCGTCAGCGTCAAACAGGGCCGCTGGCAGGTCCTGTTCGATGTCGACCTCGACGGACACGCCGGCATCCTCGAGACGGGTCTGCTGCTGCTCCACACGCTGCTCGACCGCTCGGCCCAGGTCTCCCGCCCGTGGAGCGGCGAGGGGCGTAGCCCGTTCGAGGCGCGCAAGGTCCAACATGTTGCCCACCACGCGACCGAGTCGGTCGGCTTCCGAACTGATAGTCGCAGCGTAATGCGACCGGTGCTCCGAATCTCCGAGATCCTCTGCCAACATCTCTGCGTGCAAGAGGAGGCCCGCCAGTGGTGTCTTGAGCTCGTGGGCGGCGGCGGCCGCGAAACGTGCCCGTTGCGTCGCGAGGCGGTCTATCTGGAAGAGGATCCATACCACCGCCGCGGCGGCGAGGAAGATCGCCGCCGAGGTCAGGGCAAAGGCACCGTGGAACCGCCGTACCTCCGCCCGGCCGCGTACGGCCGCCGCACCCAGTGCGGGGCTGGGATCGGCTTCGAGAAGCCAACCGGTGTCCGCCACCAGGGAGGTCACGGCATTCTCCGTCGCCGGAGGCCCCGGCGAGAACCCGAGGGGGAGGCTACCGGTGCCAAGCCAGCGGACCACCGCCCCGGGTGTGACGGCGAATCCCTGGAGCAGGACACCTGACGGCGTGTGCACCTCGCGAAGGGCGGCGAGAGCGGGCCCGCTGCCGAGGACCAGGGTGTGCCAGTGAAGGGGGAGCACCCGGATGACGACGCGGCCGACGCCTTCACGCGCCACTGGGGCGGAAGGCTGGTCCCGGCCGCCGGTGATGGATTCGTAGACGCTATCCGCGCGCAGGATCTGCTCCCACTCTGATTCGGTCAGAGTGAGTAGGAGCTCCTCGTCGGTGGCGCCCGCCGCGTGCCCCGGCTCCTGGCCGAGCACCAGGGCGTGCTGCAGTTCGCCGAGGATGGAGCAGAAGGCGTCGAGGTCGGCATCGCTCGTGAGCTCGGGGAACCGCTCGCTCACAGTCGGCAGGGTGACGAGTCCGCTCTCGTCGATCTGGAAGTGGGCCCACACCAGGGGGTCGGGACTTCCCGATGCCAGCGGCGAGGGCGTTACCGCCAGCCCCTGGGAGGCGCCGCGAGGATCGTGGTAGAGAGTCTGATAGTGGAAGAACGGCCGTACCGACTCCTGGAGGCGCAGGTCCTCGAGCCGGGCGCCGAGACGGGCAGCTTTGCTCTCCACGTCCTCCCGGATCGTATGTGCCGCTGCCGTCTCGATCGCCTGCGAACGGCGGGCGACCTCGCGTGAGCCTGTCACGTACCACGCACCGGTTGGTAGCAACACAGCGATGCCGATGAGGGCCGCAGCGAGGGTGGTCCGCCGATGCGGTCTCATCACTCCCCGTCTCCTCCCCAGGCATAGCCGGCGCCGGTGACGGTGAGCAGGATGCGAGGTACGGACGGGTCACGTTCGATCTTCTGCCGAAGATTGGCGATGGTCATGTCGACAGTGCGGGTCTGGAGGTCTCCCGAGGATCCCCAGATCCGTTCGAGCAGCTCTCCTCGCGACACAGCCCGAGCTCGGTGCCGGTGGAGCCAACGCAGGATTCCCGCCTCACGAGGCGTGATCTTGACGGTGTCTTCTTCGCGGACCACCTCCAGGCGTCCGAGGTCGAGAGTGCATCCGTCGGCTTCGAGGATCTCGGGCTCCGCCGGCAGCGCCGCCACACGACGGCCGAGGGCGTTGATCCGCGCCAGGAGCTCGCGAACCGCAAACGGTTTGGTCAGGTAGTCGTCGGCGCCCGCCTCCAGCCCCGCTACCTTGTCGTCCTCGGATCCGCGGGCGGTCAGCATCAGGATGTGCAGCGATGGCCGCGCCCGGCGGAGTCGGCGACAGACCTCGACTCCATCGAGGTCCGGCAGCATGAGATCGAGCAGGACGAGATCGAAAGCCTGTTCGGTGCCGAATGTGACGGCGTCTTTGCCGTATTCGCACGCAACGACCTCGTGTCCTGCAGCCGAGAGCAGGTCGGTGAGGCCTTCGCGGAGGGCCTGTTCGTCCTCGACGATGAGAACCCTCATGCCTCAGGATAGCGGTTTTGCAGGTCTGGGGCGTCAGGATCCTGTAAAACAAGACCGGTTTGCGGCAGATCTCCGGTGGAAACAGACAGTCGGTGAGATATCCGGGCTAGATCCGCGGACAGTTTTCCGCGATAATGCCGGTCGCCGTCGAGTTTGGAGGAATATTGGATAACGTCCGGAGCTTTTGCATCATCGCCCACATCGACCACGGCAAGTCGACCCTTGCCGATCGGTTGATTCAATATTGCGGTGGGGTGGAGGAGCGTGAGTTCCGGGACCAGATCCTCGACTCGATGGACATCGAGCGCGAGCGCGGCATCACCATCAAGTCCAACACGGTGACGCTGGATTACACCGCCCGCGACGGTAAGACATACAAGCTCAATCTGATCGATACCCCGGGTCACGTCGACTTCTCGCACGAGGTGCGCCGGTCTCTAATGTCGTGCGAGGGCGCGCTGCTGCTGGTGGACGCATCGCAGGGCGTCGAGGCGCAGACCGTGGCCAACCTCTACCTCGCCCTCGAGCACGATCTCGAGATGGTGCAGGTGATCAACAAGATCGATCTGCCGGCGGCCGATGTCGAGCGGGTCAAGGAGGAGATCGAGGTGGACCTCGGTCTCGACGCCGACGAGGCCGTGCTGTGCTCGGCCAAGACGGGCGAGGGCATCGAAGACGTGCTCGAGGCGATCGTCGAGCGTCTGCCGCCACCCGTGGGCGATCCAGAGGCGCCGCCTCAGGCCCTGATCTTCGACGCCCAGTACGATTCCTACCGCGGTGCGGTCTTGCTGGTGCGCGTCATGGAAGGGACGCTCCGTCCCGGCCAGAGAGTCCTCCTCATGCACACCGACAAGAGCTACAACATCGAAGAGGTTGGCCTCCTGCAGATCAAGAGGGTCGCGACCGATGAGCTTTCCGCGGGGATGGTGGGCTACGTCATCGCCGGGGTCAAGGCGGTGTCGGATATCGCCGTCGGCGACACCATCACCGATGCTGAGGAACCGGCCGCGGAACCGGTGCCGGGCTACAAAGAGGCGAAGCCAGTGGTTTTCTCCTCGATGTATCCCATGTCGACCGACGAGTATCAGGACCTCACCAAGGCCCTGGAAAAGCTTAAGCTCAACGACGCCGCCCTGATTTACGAGAAGGACTCATCGGTGGCCCTCGGCTTTGGCTTCCGCTGCGGTTTCCTCGGTCTGCTCCACCTCGAGGTGGTCCAGGAGCGGCTCCGACGCGAGTACGATTTGTCTCTGATTCTCTCCGCCCCGTCGGTCCGTTACCGCGTGACCCTCACGGACGGTCAGGAGATGTGGGTGGACAACCCCAGCCTCTACCCCGACCGCGGGAGCATAGAGGGTGCTGAGGAGCCCTTCATCAAGGCGGCGGTGATGATGCCGGAGCGTTACGTCGGGCCGGTCATGGAGCTGTGCCGGGAACGCCGCGGCGAGAACACGACCTTCAGCTATCTCGCCGTCGGTCGTGTGGAGCTGACCTCGGAGATGCCGCTGGCCGAGGTGCTCTTCGACTTCTACGATCGCCTCAAGTCCGTGACTCAGGGCTATGGCTCCTTCGACTACGAGATGCTCGACTACCGGCCGACCGAGCTGGTCAAGGTGGACATTCTGGTTAACGGCGAGGCGGTCGATGCCCTGTCCCAGCTGGTCCACACCGACAAGGCGCGAGCCCGCGCCCTCCATTACTGCGAGCGGCTTGCCGACACCATTCCCAAACAGCAGTTCAAGATAGCGATCCAGGGCGCGGTTGGAGGCGACATCATTGCCCGCAAGACCATCAACGCCTACCGCAAGGACGTCACCGCCAAGTGCTACGGCGGCGACATCAGCCGTAAGCGCAAGCTCCTGGAAAAACAGAAGAAGGGCAAGAAGCGGATGAAGATGGTGGGCTCGGTGGAGATCCCGCAGTCGGCGTTTGTCGCTGTTTTGAAAACCGACAGAGACTGATGCGCGGCGGAGGTGCCTGGCATCCCGGCATGATGTTGTCCTCAACATCATTGCGGCGTGCCTGGCATCCTCTCGGGAAGCGCGATGAAAGAAGGGTCCGTTGACGTTGGAGCGCCCTCAAAAAGAATCGGGCACGGAAACGGAAACGGAGACGGGCACGGGAGCAGGCCTCTACATCCACGCACCATTCTGCACCTCGGTATGTCCCTACTGCGATTTCGCGGTGACCATTGCGGGGGAGGAGCGCCGCCGCGCCTGGGTTGACGGCGTGGTCCGTGAAGCGGAGATGTACTCAGATATCGGGCTCACCTTCGATACCGTATATCTCGGTGGCGGCACACCGTCGTCGCTCGATTCCGAACAGCTTGTCCAGATCGTCGACGGTCTTCGCCGAAAACTCCCGGTCGATCGGCAGGCGCTGCTCTTCATCGAGGCCAACCCCGAAGACGTGAGCCCGCGAAGTGCATCCGCCTGGCGCGATCTCGGTGTTCGCTTCGTGAGTCTCGGAGTTCAGTCCTTTGATGACGTTGATCTCGCCTTCCTCGGTCGCCGGCACAACGCGACCGACGCGCGGCGTGCTGTGGAGATCCTGTGCGAGACCGGTTTCAGAACGGTTTCAGTCGATCTCATCTACGGCCTCGCAGGGCGTTCGGCGAACCATTGGCAACACCAGCTCGAGTCGGCACTGGGTCTCGGCGTCGACCACCTGAGCTGTTATCAGCTCACGGTCCACGAAGAGACGGTTCTGGGACGCAGGGTGGCGGGCGGGGCAGTGAGGGAGTTCGGAGATCGGGAAATGACGGAGCTCTTTTTTCTGACCCACGAGCTGCTCGCGGATGCCGGCTTCGAGGGCTACGAGGTCTCGAATTTCGCGTCAGCGCCGGAGCACCGCTCGAAACACAACCAGAAGTACTGGGACTACTCACCCTATCTCGGCCTTGGTCCGTCCGCGCATTCGTTCGCAGGAGGCCGGCGCTGGTGGAACCTGCGAAAGCTCCGTCTGTGGCAGAACACGGTGTCCGAAGGAAAGATGCCTGTCGAGGAGGAAGAGTGGCCGACCGGCACGCAGTCAGTTCTCGAAGCCCTCATGCTCGGATTCCGGACTGCTGCGGGCGTCGACCTCGAGCGGTTGCGAGCGCGATTTGGAATCGATCTCCTGGCTGAAAATGAAGACCTCGTCGACCAGCTGTGCACCTCGGGCCACATCGAGGTGGATGGATTGCGGCTGCGGCCCACGCTTGCCGGCCTCGCAATCGCCGACACACTGGCGCGTTCGTTTTCTGTGTAGGCCAGGTTCTTCACCACCAAGACACCAAGTACACCAAGAAAAACGCAGAGGCGCAGAGCCTCCACACACCCGTATTTGCCCGCAGATCACGCAGATCACGCAGATCGACCCAATCACGCAATAACGCATAGGCGTCAAGGCGCCAAGGCGCAAAGACACGTTCGCTAGCTTTTGATGTGACGCCAAGATTGACGGCAGAACGACAGACGATCTGTTGATCGCCTGTCGCCAGTGAGAAGCTCGCGAGCTTCGAACGCGAGCGTCCGTCGTCGCTTCGCTTCTCACTGGCCGACGTGCTGTTGGCACGCCGACTCTGCCTTTCTTCTCTTGGGCGGGCTTGGTGCTCTTGGTGCCTTGGTGGTGAGGTGGTCGAGGAGGGAGTGAAGGCGCTCTTCGCACCGAACCTCGGGGACTGGGCACGGCGATCGCTGACCGAATCCGGGTCTGCGGATTTCTCGATCAGCCCTGCTATCCTTCGCCGGTGTCGCGAAAGATTCAATCAACATTCGAGCCCTTTGAGGGTGGGGGATTCCACGGTGAGGTGGCGAGCGCCCACAGGCCCTCTGACGTTGTCGAGGAAGTCGCGCGTTTGGTCGATCCGACGGCGTCTGTCGAGACCATTCACTGGGGGCGGAACTTTATCTACGCCGCCGAGATGCAGACGCCGGACGGCCGCCATCCGGTTGTCGTCAAGCAGTTCAACAACCAGGGTTTGAAAAAACGGGTCGAGCGCCGCTTCAAAGGGAGCAAGGCGGAACGGAGCTGGCGAGTGGCGAAGGAGCTCGTGCGGGTCGGCCTCGCAACCCCCGAGCCGATGTTGTGGGTGGAGTCGAACGAACTCGAAGGAGCGTCCTTTTTCGTCGCGAGATTTCTGGAGGGCGCTGTCGAGGTCCGGCAGTTTTTCCGTCGACTCAACGAAGACCCGGAAGCGCGGGAGTTCCCGGAGGTCGATGGCGAGGCGTTTCTCGGCCGCCTCGGGAGGCTCGCTCGGAGGATCAACGATGCCGGGATCCTTTACCATGACCTCTCCATGGGCAATGTGCTCGCCGTTCAAGCTGACGATGACCTCGACCTCTATCTCGTCGATTTCAACCGCGCCCGCATTGGTCGTGAACCCGGCGTTTGGCGCCGGACCCGCGATATCTGCCGCCTGCCGGTTCTCCAGCGCCAGCACCGCGCCGCTTTTCTCGAGGGCTACTGGGGGACGGTACCGTCGCGCTACTCTTTCCGCTGGTGGTTCTATGCGCTCTCGGTTGACGGCTACATCCTCAAGCACGCGATCAAAAAGAGACTGAAATTTCTTCGGTTGAAACGGCGGCATGCGCACGGCGGTTCGCACCATCCTCATATCCCAGCCGCGTCGGACGGCGCCTCGTCACGTGACAAGGCTGTGTGGGACCACCTCTCGGACCAGCCTCACCAGCACGCCAGCCGCGGCGAGAAGTTCGCTATTCGCCTTGCCGACAGCCCGGCTCACCTTCGGGATCTCGGCATTGTCGCGGCCTCGGCCGCGAAAGTACGCCGCCGTTACCGCGAGCTCAAGACAGCTCTTTACGAGAACCCGAAGACCTTCGATGGCATCGGCCTCGCTGTTCGCCCGTGGCCACAGGATCCCGACCGCCACCTGCGCGAGATCGAGGCTTTGGGTGTCGGTCCCGTCTTGTTACGTCTCCACCCGTGGGACAGTGACCACGGCGACGAGGAGCGGCTGGCCGAGGCTCTCGTCGGCCAGGGTCACGAGCTCTCCTTCGTGATCCCACAAAACAGGGACCTCGTGCGGGACCGGAAACGATGGCGGGCATCGGTTGAGGAACTCGCCGAGCGGTTCGGCCCATTGGGCCGGTACTTTCAAGTTGGTCAGGCGATCAACCGCAGCAAGTGGGGCATCTGGACCCACAGTGAGTATGTCGATCTCTATCTCGAGGCGGCGGAGATTCTCCGACGAAGAGAGGGAGTCGAGGTGCTGGGACCATCGGTCATCGACTTCGAGTTCCAGGCGATCCTCGCCCTGGTCAACCGCGATACGCCTGGTCTCCATTTTGACATCGTGTCGAACCTGCTTTACGTCGATCGCCGCGGCGCCCCGGAAAGTCGCCAGATGGGGCTCGATACGGTAGACAAGGTCACCCTGCTCCGGGCGATTGCCGAGATCGGACGCAACTGCAGTGAACGTTGTTGGATCACCGAGGTCAACTGGCCCTTGTGGGAGGGCCCCCACTCACCGGCCGGGAAAACGGTGTCAGTCGGGGAGGAGGAGCAGGCCGATTACCTGGTTCGCTATTACCTGCTGGCTCTCGGTACCGGCCTGGTCGAGCGCGTGTTCTGGTGGCGGTTGATTGCCCGCGGCTACGGACTCATCTCGCCGGAGAGTGATGGGTCGCTGCGCAGGCGTCCATCCTGGAACGCCCTCCGCACCCTGATCGATCAAGTCGAGGGTGCGACCTTCGAAGGACCCCTGCCGGCGCCGGACGGCGCGTTTCTCTACTCGTTCAGCCGCGATGGAAGGGAGCTCGCCGTGGGCTGGAGTGTGGCCCGCCCCGTGCGGGCGGTCCTCCCGCGGCCGGCGGTTTCGGCGGTCTCTCGCAACGGCGAGTCTGCGCCGGTTCCAGCCGGCACCGAGGTCACGCTCGGACCCTCTCCCGTCTATTTCTACATCGCGTGACCACGCGACTCAAGACCGGGCCTGCGTGATACCATCCTGCAGTCTTGCCCTCAGGCGGGACTGAGATCACCCATGAACGATAAGAGCCACACTCCAGGGAAAAAAGCCGGTGCGTCGGGCCGACCGCGCCAGATGACGTGGTGGCGGCGCGTGATATTCGGCATCATTGCGCCGGTAGCCGCAATAGTGGTGCGGCTGTGGTGGTCGATCTATCGATTCGAGGTGAAAGAATCCGAAGCCTATCTTGGACTGAGGCGACAGCATCAACCCGTGGTCTTCGCGATCTGGCACGAAGGGCTGTTGACTGTGTGCTGGTATGCCGCCCAGCTCTTGAAGAAAGGTGTCAAGGGCACCTTTTTGATCAGCCCGTCGGTTGACGGAGAGATTGGGGTGATGTTGCTGGCGCAATTCGGGAGCCGTGCGGTGAGAGGTTCCGCCCGCCGAAGCGGCGCCGCGGCCCTCAGGGGGCTTTATCGGGCCATTACCGAAAATCGCCAGTCTCCTTTCATTACTCTTGACGGATCCAAGGGGCCACGGCGCTACTGCAAGCCCGGAGCCATCATGGTGGCTCGGATGGCCGGTGTGCCGATCGTACCCATCGGTGTGGCGGCGCGGCAGAGTTGGCGAGCACCGACGTGGGACCACCATCTCGTTCCCAAGCCATTCTCGAAAGTCGTGATTACCGTTGGTGAACCGATAACCGTGCCGAGGGAACTCAACGATGACGAGCTCGAAACACAGCGTCGCGAGCTCGAAGAGCGCGTAAACCGTCTGATTGAAATATCGGAGGCGCGCGTCGAAGTTCAATAGAAGGAACGCCGGCTGTCGCCGGCCGAAACGAGGAGGATATATGAGCGATCCGCAGGTCCAGGCATTGTCCGAAATCAAGCTGGATGATACGAATTTATACAAGGAAGAGGTCTTTACGGATTTGAGGGTTGGCTCGCTCAAGCAGCTGACCCCGGTGACGAAGGAAGGCGAACGTGATCTGGCTCGACCGATGGTCTTTATCGGCGAGACCCAGCTCATGTCGCAGGTTGGTCCACTGCCAGTGCAGACTCACATCGAAGCCGATAATCTGCAGGCCGCCATCGAGCGGTTCCCGGCCGCTATCCAGTCCGCGGTCGAGGCGATGATCGACGAGGTCAAGGAACACCAACGCAAGGAAATGTCCCGCATCGTCGTCCCCGGAGCGGACACCACGTCGAAGATCATCGGACCCAAGTGAAATGACGACGGGCCAGCTCTGCTGGCCCAGTCGGAACCCGGCGGCAGAAGCGGATTGCGGCAGAGGCCGGGGATCGCCGGCCATCTGCCGCCCGCTTGTGACGCTGCGTCACGACGCCCGCAGGGCGTCAGTAATTTCATCCTGAGCGAGCGAGCGTAGCGAGCGAGTCGAAGGATCCGTTCAACTCGGTCTCCGGCCTCGCTCAGGATAAGCCTGGGTAGGTGTTCAGAACCTCATTTCCACTCGGAAACGGCGCGTTCGACGGCCTCCAGGCTCGCCTCGACCGGTTCGAGGGCCGGCAGTGCGCGTGTGGCTGCGTCGACGTCCTTGAGCCCGTTGCCGGTGATCATCAGCACGACCCGCTCGTCCCGACCGACCAGACCCTCGCCGAGGGCGGCCTCGAGACCGGCCAGGGCGGCGGCGCCGGCGGGCTCGGCAAATATCCCGGTGGTACCGGCGAGCCGTGAGATGGCGGCGGAAATGGCGTCGTCAGACACCGTGATTCCGCCTCCGCCTGATGCACGGATTTCAGCCAGACAGCCAATCGCGTTGCGTGGCATCTCGACAGTGAGGCTGTCGGCTACGCTGGTTGCTCCGGGCATGGCAGTCGCTTCCTCCGCCCCGGATCGCACGGCGTTTGCGATCGCCGATGAGCCTTCCGGTTGGACGGCGATGAGGCGTGGGCGGTGCTCGATGAGGCCCGCTCTCTCGAGATCGCGAAAGCCCTTGGCGAGACCGGCGAGGATGACGCCGTCACCGGTTGGCACGAGGATGGCGTCGGGTGAATCCGGCACCATGGCGGCCGCGATCTCCAGGGCCGCGGTCTTCTTGCCCTCGATGGTGAAGGGGTTGAGGGCGGTGCTCCGGTTGTACCAACCGAACTCGTTGCAGGCTGATGTGCACAGCTCGAACGCCTGGTCGTAGTTGCCGTCGACCGGTACCACCACCGCGCCGTAGCTCTGCATCTGCGCCAGTTTGGCTGGCGGCGCTGCCGCCGGGACGAGCACGACCGCACGCAGCCCGGCGGAGGCTGCGACGGCTGCCAGCGCCGACGCGGCGTTTCCCGTCGAGGCGGTAGCCACGGTGTCGCATCCATACTCCACGGCTTTTGCGACCACCAGCAATGAGGCGCGGTCCTTGGTCGAGCCGGAAGGGTTGCGGGTATCGTCCTTGAGGAGGAGGTTGGGCATTTCGAGCTCGTCGCGAAGACGCGGTGCCTCGAGCAGCGGTGTGTCGCCGACGGGCAGCGGAGGAATGGCGCCGTCATCATTGATCGGAAGGAAGGCGGAAAGGAATTCCCGATCCGAGGTCCGGAAATGGGGCCACGCGGAAGGCAGCACCTTGAGGACCACCTCGAGCACGCCGCGAATGGTGCCGCCAGGTTCCTGCTTGCCACTGCAGCGCGAGCACACGAGACGATTCGGGTCCTCCGGGAACTCTTCGCTGCATTCGATGCACTTGTAGTGGAAGCGAGCCATGGGCACGATTGTAACCGCGCATTCTGAGTGCTGAGGTCAGAGGTAAGAGTTGAGAGTTGAGAGTTAAGAGTTATTCGCCGCCTGCCCTGGGACGGAAGGGGACGGTCGATGGGAACTCTAAACTCTCAACTCTGAACTCTTAACTCAGGACTAGTATGTTGCCAGCTCCCCGATCTCTTTTTCTACAGCAGTGAGGATGTTGAGGCCAGCTACCGCCTTTTTCATCGCGTTGTGATCGGAATAGAGCGGGCGGTCGATGTCCAGAAACTCGACGTGGCGGCGGATCTCGGCGTGGGCGGCGCGGGTGCCGCGGCCCGGTTCGAAGTCCCGGAAGTCGAGACCCTGCGCGGCGGCCATCAGCTCGATGCCGAGCACGCCGAAGGCGTTGTCGAGAATCGTGCGTGTCTTGAGGGCCGTGTTCATCCCCATCGAAACGAAGTCCTCCTGGTCGGCGGCGGCCGGAATCGACTGGGTGAAGGCGGGGCTCGAAAGGATCCGCTGCTCGACAATCTGCATGTCGGCCGTGTACTGGCTGAGCATCAGCCCCGAGAACATCCCCGCGCCCTTGGTCAGGAAGGCCGGCAGACCGGCGCTCAGCGCCGGATTGGTGAGGCGGTTCATCCGCCGCTCGGAGAGCACGCAGATCATGGTGACGGCGCCGCCGAGGGTGTCGAGCGGCATGCTGACCGGTGTGCCCTGGAAGTTGGCGCCGGTCAGCACCACCCCGTCTTCGGGGAGGAAGATCGGGTTGTCGCCGACCCCGTTGGCCTCGATCTCGAGCTGTTCCCGGGTCCACCGCATCTGGTCGCGGGCGGCGCCGATCACCTGTGGGGAGGAACGCATCGAGTAGGCGTCCTGGACCTTGACCTTCTCCTTGCCGGTGAGGAGGTCCGAGCCGTCGATCACCGCGCGGATGTTGGCGGCCGAGGTCACCGCGCCGCGGAAGCCGCGCAGCTCGTGCAGGCGGGAGTCGTAGGGCTTCATGTTGGCGCGCAGGGCCTCGAGGCTCATCGCGCAGGCGATCTCGGCTTGTTTGAGCCAACGTTCGACGTCCCACACCGTCAGACAGCCAATGGCGTTGGTCAGGTTGGAGCCGTTGATGACCGCGAGGCCGTCGCGCGCCTCAAGCCCGGGCACCGGAATGCCGGCTGACTCGAGGGCCTTGGCGCCGGGCATCCTGGCGCCCTCGTAAAAAGCCTCGCCCTCGCCCATCATCAGGAGTGCGATCTGGCTCATCGGCGCGAGGTCGCCGCAGGCGCCGACCGAGCCCTTTTCGCATACCACCGGGGTGACGCCTGCATTCAGCATCGCGATCAGGGTGTCGGTGATCTCCGGTCGACCACCGGAGTGGCCGTTGGCGTGGACGTTGATCCTCAACAGCATGGCGGCGCGGATGTGGTCTTCGGGCGCGGGCTCCCCGATGCCCGCGGCGTGGTTGTAAATCAGGTAGCGCTGAAAGTCGCGGACCTGTTCGTCCGAGAGCACCACCTCCGAGAACTCTCCGATGCCGGTGTTGACCCCATACATGATCTCGCGAGCCTCGATGCGCTCGTCGAGAAAGGCCCGGCAACGGACAATTCGATCGTGGGCGTCGGGATGGAGCTCGACGTGCTCGCCATGACGGGCGACCGCGACGATGTCCTCGATGGTGAGGTTCTTTCCAGTAATACGAATGGCCATGAATTCCTCCAATTACGAACGGGTCGGACAAGAGCGCTGACCCGCACGGGTCATGGTCGCTCCCACCCACCCCGCTGCAACCGGAAGGCCCCCATGGCCGTCGGTCCGCGTAGGTCGATTATGCGTCAGATTGCCCTCACGTCAAGCAGTGTCGTTCATCCGGGCACGGAGACGGAGACGGGCACGGGCACGGACTACATCGTCAGCGCCATCAGCGCCTTTTGCACGTGCAGCCGGTTCTCGGCCTCGTCGTAGACGACGGATTGCGGGCCGTCGATGACCTCGTCGGTGACCTCACGGCCGCGGTCGGCGGGCAGCGGGTGCATGTAGATGAGGTCGTCGGAACCGAGGGCCATGTGCTCGGCGCCGCAGCGCCAGGTTGGGTATTTCTCGATCAGGGCGAGGCCCTCGGCAGTGTCCTGGGTGGTCATCAGCGGTCCCCACGATTTGGGCACAACGACGTCGGCATCGGTGAAGGCGTCTTCGAAGTTCTCCGAGATCTCGAAGCGGGCGCCACCGGCCTCGGCGTTGGCCTTCGCCTGCTCTTCGATCTCGGGCATCAGCCGGAACTCGGGCGGGCAGGCGAGGGTGACGTCGATGCCGAAACGGGGCATGAGCAGGATCAGGCTTTGCGGCACTGAAAGCGGCCGTACGTAGTTGGGGGCCGACGTCCAGGCCACGCCCATCTTGAGGCCGTGGGTCTTGCCGTGTTTCTCCCGGATGGTCAGCAGGTCGGCGAGAATCTGGCACGGGTGGTAGACATCGCACTGCATCGAGATCACCGGCACCGAGGAGTGCTCGGCGACCTCGCGGATGTAGTCGTTGCCCTCTCGAAACGCGCAATGCCGGATGGCGATGGCCTCACCGTATCGAGAGAGCACGTTCGCGGTGTCTCGGGCATTTTCGCCGTGACTGATCTGCATCTTGTCGGGCGACAGGTAGATGCCGTGGCCGCCGAGCTGGGTGATGCCGGTCTCGAAGGAGTTACGGGTCCTGGTCGACGCATCGAAGAAGATCATGTAGAGGGTCTTTGCCGGCAGCAGGGGAGTCGGCTCGCCCGCCGCTCGCTTCGCCTTGAGCTCCGCCGCCAGTTCTAGGGCTTCATCGAGCTCCTCGACCGACCAATCCTGTGTCGTGATGAAGTCCTTGCCTTTGAGATCGTTTGTCATAGCTGTACTCCAGCGCGCCCCAGCGAGCCCGACGTCGGGAACGGGATCGGGAACGGGATCGGGATCGGATTGTAGGTCATTTCATCCGCTCGATGAGAACCTCGGGGATGAGACTGTAAACGGCCGTGGCTTGCAGCAGGTCTTCTACGGCGACTCGTTCTTGTGTGGTGTGGGCGAGTTCCTCGAGGCCCGGTGCAAATCCGACCGTCGGGATGCCGAAGATACCCATCGTGGCGACGCCGTTGGTCGAGAACGACCAGCGTGAGATCTTTGGAGCCTCGCCCAGCGCCTCGGCGGTGGCGGCCGCCACCCCCTGCACCAGCGGGTGGTCCTCGTCGAGGACCCAGGTCGGGTAGTACTTGTCCTGTTGGGCCCTGGTGCCGCGCCAGCTCACCGCGTCGTACTTCAGCAGCTCGACGTCGGCATCGCCGAGGTGGGGGAGGTCCTTGAGCTCGGCCATCGAGCTCTCCACGGTCTCGCCAACCGTCAGCCTCCGATCGATGTAAATGCGGGCCGAATCGGGCACGGCGTTGAGGGACGGCGTCGTGCACTCGATCGAGGAGACGATGATCGATCCCTTGCCGAGGAACTCGTCCTCGGCGAGACCCTCGTTGAGCTGCTCGACGTCGCTGATTATCGGCGCCATCTTGTAGAGCGCGTTGACCCCGCGGTCGGCGTGGGCGCCGTGGGCGGAGACCCCGTGGGTCGTGATGGTGGCCTCCATACGGCCTCGTTGTCCGCGGTAGACCCCGAGATCGGTGGGTTCGCCGAGCACCACGACGTCGGGGCGGATGCCCTCGGTTTCGATCAAGTGGCGCATGCAGTAACCGTCGCAGTCCTCCTCCATCACCGAGGCGGTGAGGTAGAGGGACACGCCGTCGGGCAGTCCG
>Ga0255053_10000357_pt1 | contig 25176 bp, 21 predicted proteins | sample JV7_2_22_MG_FD_188635 | JGI IMG/M metagenome (GOLD analysis project Ga0255053, IMG submission 188635) | Seawater microbial communities from Jervis Inlet, British Columbia, Canada - JV7_2_22 | ecosystem: Environmental > Aquatic > Marine > Inlet | place: Canada: British Columbia | collected... | reverse complement strand
AGACGACCCTCCCGGGAGGGAGGAGCCCCCTTCTTTTCGGGAGTGGGGTGATCTGGTCTCTGCCGTGGAAAACGATTTCGAGAGCGTCTGGGAGAAAGAACGGCCGGACATTCCGGGCATGAAGAGAGAGCTGCGGGAAGCGGGGGCGGAGGCTGCGGGTCTCTCCGGGAGCGGCTCCGCGGTGTTCGGTCTGTTCCGGAGCGAGAAGGATGCGCGCAGGGCGGAAAAAACACTGGAGAACGGGAAGGGGAGGAGGGTTTTTGTCGCCTGCAACATTTGACGGCAGGAGAGGAGAGGGAAGATGCAGCTCACCGAGGTGAAAGTCTATCCCGTGGCCGACGACGAGAAGCTTAAAGGATACGCCACGATTGTCTTCGACGGATGCTTCGTCGTCCGGGACCTGAAGGTCATCAACGGCAACAGCGGGCTGTTCGTGGCGATGCCCAGCAAGAAGAAAAAGGACGGAACGTACCGCGACACGGCGCACCCGTTGAACAACGAGACACGCCAGATGATCGAGGAGGCGGTGCTGGGGGAATACGAGCGCGAGATGCAGAGGCTTGACGGTCTCGCGCTGGCCCGTTAACATTCTCCCGGACCGCGTCTTCCGTTCCGGAGGCAGCCAGCCGGCCCGGCGGCAGGCACTCGCGCGGGGGTTCGGTGCGGGGGAAGAAGGTCCGGCAACGTTGCGCTGGGAGGTCGTCTAACGGCAGGACAGGGGCCTTTGGAGCCTCTAGTGAAGGTTCGACCCCTTCCCTCCCAGCCATTTCCGTTTTCCCCTTGCCAAGGCACTGCCAATCGGTATAATAGCTTCTTCTTTAATTCATCGGGCGGTTTTCCGAGCAGGGGAATGGTGTGACCAGGCTCAAGATGTTTTCGGGCAACGCGAATATCGATCTGGCCAGGGAGATCTGCGCCTTCCTCTCCATTCCCATGGGGGCCGCGGTGGTGAAGCGGTTCGGCGACGGGGAGATCAACGTCGACATCGGGGAGAATGTCCGGGGGGCGGACGTCTTTATCGTACAGCCGACCTGCCCCCCGGTGAACGACCACCTGGTCGAACTTCTCATCCTCATGGACGCTCTGAAGCGCTCCTCCGCCAAGAGGGTCACGGCGGTCATCCCCTACTACGGATACGCGCGGCAGGACCGGAAGGTGCTTCCCCGCGCACCGATTACCGCCAAACTCGTGGCGGACCTGCTGACGGCGGCCGGCGTTTCCCGGGTTCTCACGGTGGATCTGCACGCGGGTCAGATCCAGGGATTCTTCAATATTCCCGTCGACCACCTGTACGCCGCACCCGTGATGCTCGAGTACATCAAGGCGAACTGGGACAACGACATCGTGTTCGTATCCCCCGACGCGGGGGGAGTGGAGCGGGCGCGGGCCTTCGCCAAGCGGCTGAACGCCACGCTGGCGATCATCGACAAGCGGCGGGCGGGGCCCAACGAGTCCAAGGTGATGAACATCATCGGCGAAGTCGAGGGGAAAACGGCCGTAATCCTGGACGACATGGTGGACACGGCGGGGACGATGGTCCAGGCGGCCAACGCGCTGCGCGAGAGCGGGGCGAAGCGGGTGTTTGCCTGCGCTACCCACCCTGTCCTGTCGGGTCCGGCAATCGATCGCCTGGAGAAGTCCGGGATCGAGCAGCTCGTGGTCACCAACACGATCCCCCTGGGGGAAAAAGCGGCGTGCAAGAAGATCCGGGTCCTCTCGGTGGCTGGCCTTCTCGGGGAAGCCATCAAGCGGATCCACTTCAACGATTCCGTGAGTTCGCTCTTTGTGTAGCGGGGGATAACGAAATGGCCATGATGGAGTTGACGGCGGTTCGCCGCCACGGGTCCGGAAAAGAAGGCGCCCGGAAAATCCTTTCCCGGGGGAAGGTCCCCGGGGTCATGTACGGGAAGGGTCTGGAAAGCCGTTCGATCGAGTTCGATCGCCGGGATCTGGAAAAGTTCCTGGGCGTCGCCCGCCGGGGGGCCGTCATCGTCCGTTTGAACGTGCAGGACAAGGACGAGGCGAAGGAGTCGTATGCGGTCGTCAAGGAGATTCAGACGAACCCCCGGACGGACCGGGTCGTACACGTCGATTTCTACGAGGTCGCCTTCGGGAAGAAGTTCCGCATCGAAGTGCCCATCCGCGTCAAGGGAAAGGCGGTCGGGATCGAGCAGGGAGGCATCGTCGAGCAGGTGACCCGCAGCCTCGAGGTCGAATGCATGCCGAGAAACGTGCCGGAGTTCCTGGAGGTGGACATCACGCCCCTCGAGATCGGACATTCCCTTCACCTGGAGGACGTGACGTTCCCCGAGGGAGTCCATCCTCTGGAGAAGGACACGAGGGCCACCATCGTTGCCGTCCATGCCCCGAGGGTCGAGGAAGTCGTAAGCGTGGTGCCCGAGGAGGAGGAGGCGGCGGCGGCAACGGAAGCGGCGGAAGGCGCCAGTGTGGCGGAACCTGAGGAAGAGGAGAAGTAGCCCCGTCCCTTCACGTCTTGTGTTCGGGCTCGGGAACCCCGGCCGGTGGTACGCGGGGACGTTTCACAACGCAGGCTTCCTGGCGGTGGATCTCCTGGCGATCTCCGCCGGCATCCGCCTTCGCTCTTCCGGGGAGGCAGAGGTCGGAGTCGGGTTGGTGGAGGGGGCGACGGTTCTCCTCGGCAAGCCGAGGACCTACATGAATCTCAGTGGACGGGCCGTGGCGCCCGTCTACGGGAGCTTCGCGGGGTCTCCCGAAGACCTCGTTGTCCTTCACGATGATCTGGATCTTGCCCTGGGCGTCGTGAGGCTGAAGCGGGGAGGCGGTACGGGGGGGCACAACGGCCTCCGTTCGATCAAGGAGGAACTCGGTACCGGGGAGTTCCTGCGGGTTCGCGTCGGGATCGGTCGCCCCCCGGAGGGTGTCGATCCATCTGATTTCGTGCTAAGCCCGGTCCCGGAGGAGTCGCAGGACCGGTTCAGAGGCGGAGTTTCCTCCGCTGCGGAGGCTGTCACAGACATCCTCCGGGAAGGGTTTGACAAGGCGTCGACGCGCTGGAACGCCCGTCGCGCGGCACCGCGTCCCTAAATAAGGGGACGGCAGGAGACATACTCCTTGCTCCCGGCGGACAAGACCGGGGGCTCGATGAGCCGAAAGGAGGCTTGGGTACGATGACGAAGTACGAGACCGCCATCCTGTTCGATCCGGAACTCCCCGAGGACCGGCGCAGTGAATTTCTCACCAAGATCGAGGGGATAGTCGCTTCGTTCGGGGGGGAGATCCTCAAGCAGGACGATTGGGGAATCCGGAAACTTGCCTACCAGATCCGGAAGACGCACAATGCGTATTACACCTTTCTGATCTACTCCGGGGAGCGTGGCGTGGTGGAGGAGGTAGAGCGCAACATCAAGATTTTCGACGGCGTGATGCGCCACATGACGTCCCGCGTGGATTTCGAGGTGAGACAAGCCGCTGCGGAGCCGGCTGCGGAGGAGGGCCCTTCCGGCGAGGAGACCGGTGGAGAGAACACCGGGGAGATTCCCGGGACCTCCACGCCTGCGGACGAACCGCCCTCCACATAGGGGAAAGGAGGACAGATGGTTGCCTTCAACCGGGTGATTCTTGCAGGGAACCTGGTCCGCGATCCGGAGATCCGGTACCTTCCCTCCGGCCTGTCGGTGGCCAGCTTTGCCATTGCGGTCAACTCGCGGTACCGGTCGAACAATGAGCTCAAGGAAGAGGTGTCCTATTTCGACGTTGTTGCTTTCGGGAAACTGGGAGAAACCTGCGCGGAGTATCTTTCCAAGGGCCGCCCAGTGCTCGTGGAGGGACGCCTTCGCCAGCGCCGCTGGGAGTCGGAAGGGACAAAAAGGAGCAAGATCGAAGTGGTAGCAGGGGGGGTCCAGTTCCTCGGCGGAGGGCAAAAGGGCGGGGCGGCGGCCGAAGGCGACCCGGGCGGCCAGCCGACGGACGCCCAGGAAGACGACATTCCGTTTTAACGAGAACCAACTTCAGGAGGCGACAGGAAAACGATGAGCACCCCAATGAGACCGAGGTCCGGCCCGGGAAGGCCCGGGGGAGGGCCCGGAGGCGGCCCGAGAAGACGGTACGTCCGGAAAAAGTTCTGCCGGTTCTGCGCGGAGAAGGACCTCCGGATCGACTACAAGAACGTGTACCTGCTCAAGCACTTCATCTCCGAGCGGGGAAAGATCGTTCCCCGCAGGATTTCGGGGGTGTGTGCGACCCACCAGCGCAAGCTGACGGGGGAGATCAAGAAAGCACGCATCGTGGCGCTGGTGCCGTTCACGGCGACGCAGGTAAAGTAGGGGGAAACCGATGAAAGTGATCCTGCGGGAGGATGTCGAAACCCTGGGAAAAGCCGGGGACATCATCAAGGTTGCCGACGGGTACGGCCGCAATTACCTCATCCCGAAGCGTCTGGCGGTCCAGGCCGACGTGCGCAACCTCCGGGTGCTCGAGCACGACCGCCGTGTCATCGATGCCCGCGCGAAGAAAACCCGAAAGGGGGCGGAGGAACTGGGCGAGAAGCTCGCCTCCCTGTCCCTGACCATCCCGGCGAAGGCGGGGGAGGAGGGGAAACTTTTCGGGGCGGTCACGTCGCGCGATATCGCAGAAGCGCTCGAGAGGGCAGGGGTACCCGTCGACCGGAAGTCGGTGCTGCTTTCCGAGCCGATCAAACAGATCGGGGAGTACAAGGTGAAGGTCAAGGCGGGGACGGACATCGTTCCCGAGGTCCCGGTAAGCGTAGTGGCGGAATAGCGGCCATCCTTTAAGGAAAAGGGGGTCGACATGAGTGGCTCGCGGTTGACGGCGCGCGAAGGTGCGGATACGTCTCTCCTGAAGGTTCCTCCCCACAGCCTCGAGGCCGAGCAGGCAGTGCTCGCCTCGGTCCTGCTCAACAACGACCTGATGAACGAGGTTGTGGAGGTCCTCCGCCCGGACGACTTCTATCAGGGCGCCCACAGGACGCTCTACTCCACGATGGTGGAGCTCTACGAACGCGGCCGCGCGATCGACCAGTTGACGCTTTCCGAGTTCCTGGACGCCCGGAACGTGGCGAACGAGGTGGGGGGGCTGTCCTACCTCTCGGAGCTCATCAACAACATTCCCACCACATCGAACGTCGCGGATTACGCAAGGCTGGTCAAGGAGAAGGCGATCCTCCGAAGGATGATCGCAGTCGCCCAGCAGGTCACGAATTCCGCGTTCCAGGGTGTGGGCGAGGTCGATGACTTTCTCGACGAGACCGAGCAGGCGATTTTCGCGATTGCCGAGGATAAAATCAAGCCCTCCTTCTACTCGATGGCGGAAATGGGCAAGGAGGCGATGCAGGAGATCGAGAAGCTCTACGAGAAGAAGGAGCTGATCACCGGGGTTCCCTCCGGCTTCCGCGACCTCGACCAGCTGACCGCGGGGTTCCAGAAGTCCGACATGGTCGTCATCGCGGCCCGTCCCGGCATGGGGAAGACGGCCTTCAGCCTGAACGTCGCCCTCCATGCCTCTCTCCGCAACGGACTCCCGGTCGCGATCTTCTCGCTGGAGATGAGCCGCCAGCAGCTCGCCCTGCGGATGATCTGTTCGGAGGCGCGGGTCAATTTCCAGCGGCTTCGGACCGGGTACCTGACCCAGGACGAGATCAACAAGATCGTCGCCGCCGTGGGAAAACTGTCCGAGGCGCCGATCTACACCGACGATTCCGGAGCCCTCACCGCCATCGAGTTGCGGGCAAAGGCACGCCGCCTCAAGAAAGACAAGAATATCGGGATGATCATCGTCGATTACCTCCAGCTCATGCGCGGGTCGACTTCGCGGAGCGGCCAGGACAACCGCGTCCAGGAGATCTCGGAAATCTCCCGGTCGCTCAAGGCCCTGGCCAAGGAGCTCAACGTACCGGTCGTGGCCGTCTCCCAGCTCAATCGGGGAGTGGAGAGCAGGACCGACAAGCGGCCCCAGATGTCCGACCTGAGGGAGTGCGTGACCGGCGATACGCTCGTGTTGACGACCGACGGAATGCGTACGCCGATCCGGGAGCTGGTCGGCAAGGAAATCGATGTTTGGGCGATGGCGCCGGAGGGGCGGATTGTTCCTTCCAGGAGCGAATGCGTCTGGTCGGTGGGGGAGCGGCCCGTGACGCGAGTGACCTTGGCGAGCGGCCGCGTGATCCACGCCACGGCCGATCACCGTCTGTACGGCGCTGGTGGGTGGGTGCGCGTATCCGATCTCAAGACGGGCGACCGGATCGCAATGGCGCGGCGCGTGCCGGAACCGAAGGAGCCGGTCCGGTGGCCGGAAGACCGGATCATCCTGCTGGGTCAACTTGTCGGGGACGGAAGCTTTCTGGTTCGCCAGCCGATGCGGTATTCCACTTCCTCGGAAGAGAACAGCCGCGCAGTCGAAGGAGCGGCCCGGAGGGAGTTCGGAGTGAATGTAATCCGTTACCGTGGGCGTGGGAAATGGCACCAGCTCCTACTGACCGGGAACGGGAACCGGTGGCATCCAGCGGGGGTAAACCGATGGCTGCGGGAATTGGGAATCTTCGGCCAGCGTTCCCATGAGAAGCGGCTTCCTTCCGAGGTCTTCCGTTTCGATGACGAACAGGTCGGACTGCTGCTGAGACATCTCTGGGCGACGGACGGGAGCATCTTCTGCCGCCGGGACGGGTCCAAAGGGTCGCCGCGGGTCTATTTCAGCACTTCGAGCGAAGGGCTCGCCTCCGACGTGGCGGCTCTGCTTCTACGGCTCGGGATCGTGGCGAGGATCCGTGTCGTGCGAAAGGGAAACTACCGGCCTGTGCACACCGTGGATGTCTCCGGCTCCGATCAGCAGAAGCGTTTCCTCGAGACGGTGGGGGCCTTCGGGCCGCGCATCGCTCCCGCAGACCGGCTTTGGGAGGAGCTGGCCTTCGTGGAATCCAATCCCAATGTCGACACGTTGCCTAAGGAAATGTTTCTCCGGGTGAAGGAGACCATGGCGTTGCGGGGGATTTCTCATCGGGACATGGCGGCGCTTCGGGGGACCGCTTACGGGGGGAGCGCGCAGCTCGCCTTCGCCCCGACGCGGACGCTAATGATGGAGTATGCGAACCTTCTTGACGATGAACCGCTCAGACGCAGCGCATCCAGCGACCTCTTCTGGGACCGGGTGACGGATCTTCGTCCGGACGGGGACGAGGAAGTCTTCGATCTTACGGTTCCGGGTCCTTCTTCGTGGCTGGCGGATGGCGTCGTTTCACACAATTCGGGGGCGATTGAGCAAGACAGCGACCTGATTCTCTTCATCTACCGGGAGGAGATGTACAGCAAGGCCGAGACCCCGGAGGAGAAGAAGGGGGTCGCCGAGATCATCATCGGAAAGCAGCGCAACGGGCCGATGGGCGTCGTCCCGCTCACCTTTCTCCACCAGTACACCCGCTTCGAGGACATGGCGCGGGACTACGACTAGGCACTAGCCCTGATCTCTCCCCCCCGCATCGTGCCGGCGGGTCGATAATCCCCTTTCCGTGGGCTACGACGGGCGCCTGCCGGATCTTCCCGCCGGCCGGGAAGCCCTGTCGGAGGCGACCAGGGTCCAGCGCCCCTCCGCGGAGGGAAATCCTTCTGCCACATGCCTCTCCAGCAGCGATTTCGCGGTCTTCACCGCCTCCGGGAGAGGGTCTCCGGCCGCGATCCGGGCGGCAATTCCCGACGCAAGGGCGCACCCGGTGCCGTGGGGGTTGCGTCGCAGGAAGGTCCGCCCCGGCGGCAGCAGCGTGACCGATCCGCCGTCGAAGAGGATGTCGACTCCGCGTTTCCCCGGCCAGGGGAAATGCCCCCCCGTAAGCAGGACCGAGGCTCCCGACACGAGGGAGAGGTCCCGGGCGGCGGCGATGGCATCCCGGAACCCCCCTACCGCCCTGTCGAGGATCTTCTCGATCTCGGGGAGGTTGGGTGTGAGGACCGTTGCCAGGCCCAGAATCTTCCGATAGGCCGGCAGGGCGCTCCTCGCGAGGAGAGGTGTCCCGGAGGAGGACCGAAGCACCGGATCCAGGACGACCGGCAACCCCCGGTGTTTCGCGAGGAAGCGGAGCAGGGCTTCCGCGGCCGTGCGTGTTCCGACCATCCCGACCTTGACGGCCCGGAGGCGGAAACTTCCCGCGGCGCAGGACAGCGATCGTTCCAGGGCGATGCGCGGCAGGGGAACGATCCGGTCGAACGTGGCTGTGGTCTGGATCGCAAGGCAGGAAGGTACGGCGACGGCGTACCCGCCCGCCGCGCCCGCCGCCTTGGCGTCCATTACAACCCCGGCCCCCCCGGAGGGGTCGAACCCCCCGAAGGCCAGGATCACCGCCGGTTCTTTTCCTCTTCCCATATCCGCAGGAACTCCCTGGCGCGCTCCCGGATCTCCGGGCCGCCGAACAGGTCCGAGATCACCGCGAACCCGGATGCCCCCGCCCGGATCACCTCCCGGACGTTCTCCCGGGTGATTCCGGAAATGGCGATGGCGGGGAGGGAGACGGACCTCGCCACCTCCGCGACGAGCTTCGGGCCTCCGGGCTCCAGGGCGTCGTCCTTGGTCATCGTCCGGAAGATCGCTCCCACCCCGATGTAGTCCGCCCCGTCCTGCTCCGCCTTCCGTGCCTCGACGACGTTGTGCGTCGACGTTCCCAGAAGGAACCCCGGGGGGGTAAGTCTCCGCGCTTCCGGAATGGGGAGGTCGTCCTGCCCGAGGTGGCAACCGCCAGCCCCCGCCATCAGGGCCACGTCGAGGCGGTCGTTGACGACGAAGAGGGCTCCTGCCTTCCCGCAGATTCCGGCCAGCCTTCGTGCCCGGAAGAATGCTTTCCGGGGAGAGGCGTGCTTGTCGCGGTACTGGATGATCCTGCACCCTCCGGCAAGCGCCTCCGAAACCGCGATTTCCAGCGCCTCCTCGGGATCCTTCGCGTCGAGGGTGACAACGGAGGGATCAAGGACCCCGTAGAGCCCTTCGATCCGGAGGGAAGAGGAGCCGTCCCGTTTCACGCTCATCGGGACCTTCTTTTCTTGGGGAGAAGGGAAAGAGACCGCAATTTTTTCCGCAGGGTGTTCCGGTTGATCCCCAGAATCGCCGCGGCCTTCACCTGGTTTCCGCCCGTTGCCTCCAGGACGACCTTGATGAGAGGTTTTTCCATCTGGCGGAGGAAGTAACCGTGCAGGTCGTCCTCGCTCTCGATCGCCCCCCCCAGGCGCCCCACGAACTCGCGGACCCGCTCCTCGATGACCTGCTCCAGCGGGGCGGTGGAAATGTCCAGCGCACCGTCCGCCTTCGCCAGCTCCCTCGCCACCTCCTCCCGCCGAAGGAGCTTCCCCGTGGAGAGGACGGCCAGCCTTTGCACGAAATTTTCCAGCTCCCGGACGTTTCCTTTCCAGTGATGGGCCGCGACCACCTCCAGCGCCTCTTTCGAGAACGACCGGGGGGGGCGGGAGAGGATCGTGCAATACTTCTGGAGGAAGTGATCCGCGAGAAGGGGGATGTCCTCCCGCCTCTCCGACAGGGGGGGGACCCGGATCGGGAAGATGTTCAGCCGGTCGAAGAGGTCCTCCCGGAACTTTCCGTCTGCGACCATCCTCCGCAAATCCCGGTTGGTGGCCGCGATGACGCGTCCCCGGAACTTCCGTTCCCGGTTCGACCCCAGCTTTGAGAACTCCTTTTCCTGCAGCACGCGAAGAAGCTTCGCCTGGAGGTCGGTCGGGATGTCCCCGACCTCGTCGAGAAAGAGGGTGCCCCCCGAGGCCGCCTCCAGTTTCCCTTCCCGTGCCGTTTCCGCTCCGGTGAACGCCCCCTTCTCGAATCCGAACAGCTCCGCCTCCTGCAGGTCCCTCGGGATGGCGGATGCGTTGACCGCCACGAAAGGGCCGTCGGGGGTGCCCAGTTCGTGGATACAGCGGGCGACGAGCTCCTTCCCCACACCGCGGTCTCCCAGCAGCAGAACCGTGGCGTGGGAGTCGGCCACCTTCCCCACGCCCAGGAACACGTCCAGGATGGCCCGGCTCCGTCCCACGATCCGGAACGACTTCCACTCTTCGGGGGCTTCCGACCGGTACGGCCGTTCGCGGGAGGTCGACTCCTTCGCGACTTCCCCGAGAAGCTTCTCGATATGGGCGATGTCGAACGGCTTGGTGATGAACTCCGCGGCGCCCGCGCGGGCGGAACGTGCGGCGGCGCCCGGGCGGCGGACGGCCGTCATGATGAAGAACCGGGTCGGGGATTTCCTCGCCTGGATCCGTTCGAGGACCTCGATCCCTTCCATGGCGGGCATGCGGATGTCGATGAAAGCCGCGGCGTAGGTGTTCCGGGTCAGCAGGGAAAGCGCTTTTTCCCCGTCCTCGGCCAGGTCGGGTACGAACCCCTTTCCCGCAACCGTCTTCTTGAGGACCCAGCGTATGCTCTCGTCGTCGTCTGCGATGAGGACTTTCTTCACGGGCCTTTTTTCTTTCCGGGAGTGACTGGAAGGGATATTGTAACCGTCGTTCCCGCTCCTCGCACGGATTTTATTTCCATCTTCCCTCCGTATCGGGAGATCGACTGTCTCGCCATCACGAGACCAAGCCCGGTTCCCTTCGCCTTTGTCGTGTAGAAGGGAAGCATCGCCCTTCTTATCTCCTGCTCCGACATCCCCGTGCCGTCATCGGCGATGAAGATGTCCACGAAGGACCGCGTCCTGCCCCTCGCACGCCCCCACCGGTAATTGACGTTCATCCGGGTGTGGATCCTGACGGTTCCCCTCTCCGGTATGGCTTCCACGGCGTTCTTGAGGACGTTCACGATCGCCCGGAACACGGAGTCCGGGTGTCCGGAAACGTCGGGAAGGCTTGGGTCGGCGACGATCTCGAAGCGGATCTCCTTCTTCCTGGCGCGCACGTCCGCGCGCATGAGTTCCTCCGCCTCCCGGAGGATCGGCAGGACGGGGAACGGGCGGGGCGGCGGCAGAGTCCTCCCCATCTCGAGCATCTTCTCCACGAGCCCGTTGATTCTTTCCGCCTCCCGGAGGATCAGCTGCGTTCCTTCCTGGCGCTCCCCCTCGGAGGCCTCTCCCCGCAACATCCACTGGGCCGCGCCGCGGATTCCCCCCAGCGGGTTCTTGATCTCGTGCGCGATCCCGTAGGCGAGCGTCTGCAGCTCCTCGGCGCTCACGGCGGCTCTCTCCTCCTGCCCGACCAGGGTCAGGATCTCGGCGGGCTTGATCGACAGCACGGCCCCGTTTGCCTCTCCCGCGGGACCGGGCATGGGCGACGCCCCGATGATGACGGGGAACGAGGGGGAAGGCTGGTTGCCCGCCGCCTGCGCCCGGCGGGAATCCTTAAGCTCCACGTCGTATCCGGTGACGGCCGCATTTTCCTCCAGGGCCTTCCGCAGAATCCGTGCGGCGCCGGGGGATCCCCGAAAAACCGTCCGGTAATGTTTCCCGGTGAGCGCGCGCGCCGACCCGTGGAGGATCTCCTCGGCCGCCGGGTTTACGTAGACGAGCCTTCCCGCCCCGTCGAAAGCGAGGATCCCGATATTTACGGATTCAAGCGTCTGCTGGAAGAGGTCGCTCAAAAGAATCGCTCTACGGCCAGGCGGAATTCGTCGAAGGTCTTGACCCTCACGAGGTGCCCCCGGAATGCGGAGGAGCCCGGGATCCCCCGGCTGTACCAGGCAAGGTGCTTTCGCATCTCCCGGATCCCGGCCTCCCCTTTGCGTCGGTGCATCTCCTCTCCGTGCCTGAGGATCAGCGCCTTTCGTTCTTCGGGGGACGGGCCGATCGCCATCCCCTGCGTGCCTGTTCCCGCTGCGGCGGGAACCCCCTTAAGGATTGCGGAGAAGATCCAGGGATTTCCCAAAGCTGCCCGGCCGATCATCACCGCGTCGCACCCGGTCTCCGAAACCATGCGCCAGGCGTCTTCCGGTTGTCTGACATCTCCGTTTCCGATCACGACGCGGTCGGGGAATTCCTTTTTCAAACGGGCGATCTGTTCCCAGTCGGCTCTGCCGGAAAACATCTGCCCCCGGGTACGGGGGTGGAGGGTGACTGCGGCGGCGCCCGCGCCGAAGACCTCTGCCGCCACCGCGAGGTACGAGTCGGGTTCCGTGCCGAAGCCCGACCGGATCTTCACGGTGACGGGGATCCCCGCGGCGGAAGCCGCCGCCCTCACGATTCTTCCCGCGAGGCGAGGGTGGGAGAGCAGGGCAGCCCCCGACCCGTCTGCCGTTACCTTCCGGACAGGGCACCCCATGTTGATGTCCACGAAGTCGAACCCGAGACGCCTGATTTCCGCGGCCGCTTCGGCCAGGTCCGTAGGAACCGCCCCGAACAGTTGCGCCCCGACGGGGCGTTCCCCCTTCCCGTATTGGAGGTACCGGCCCGTCCGTTCGGGATGCATGAGCAGTCCCTTTGCGGAGATCATCTCCGTAACCGTAACGTCGGCTCCGTTTTCCCGGCAAAGCAGCCGGAACGTGCTGTCCGTGATCCCCGCGAGGGGGGCCAGGATCCGTTTCCCAGCGAACTCCATGATATTCCTACTATATCACTACCGCTTTTCGGTTTCCCCCGAGACGCTCCGGCGGGGGGCGTAAGGGACCCTAGTCCTCCGCTTCATAGATACGATATCGTATCGACAGGACGCTCGGGCTGCGCCCGCCGGGAACAGCTCCGCATCCTCGGAGGGGGGCTCCGTTCGTGGCTCGCCGTGCGATGAACCCGCGCACGGCTGCGCTTAACCTCACTGCGCCCCCCTCCTGCGGCTGCTACGCTCCGTACCGGGGACCCCAGGCGCAGCGGGGGGTTCCACGAAGCGGCCTGTGGAGCGAGGTGCAATTTCTGCGAGCGGAACCGGCAGCGAGCGGGCGAAAGGTCGCGAGCGTAGCGGAGTGGAATCCCCCGCGAGCCAGGGTCCTTCCGCTGCAGGCGTTCCCCCTCCGAGGATACGGAAGCCGCTCCCAGGCGTTGGCGACTGGATACGTCGGCGTATTTGTGAAACGACGCACTACGCCTATCGTCCAAGGCAGTGTGATATCATGAGCCGGTATCCTGATTGTTTTTTAAGGAAAGGCGATGGGGTTCGCCTTCAACCGCCCGTGTGGGCTGATGACCCCTGACCGTGGAGAAAGCATGCCCGGCGGGGCTTAGGCTTTGAGGGGGAGTTCAAGGAAACGATGCCCGCCGGGATCTCCCGACGGGCGTTGTCGTATTCGGGATCTTGCGGGGCGGGAAAAGGAGTGTCCGGGCACCATGGCGGGTAACGTGATGTTGCGGGAGGATAAACCGGAGCGGCTCCTGGAGCGGCTCGTCGAGATCCGGGACGACTACCGGCTCCAAAGCCTGGATCCCCAGATCCAGGCATGCCGGCAGGGGCTTCGCGAGGACGGCGTAATCGACATCGCCGTGCTGGGCCGGTTCAAGGCGGGGAAAAGCTCCTTTCTGAATTGTCTCGCGGGCCGGGACGTCCTGCCCGTCGGGGCGGTACCCGTGACCTCCGTCATCACGGTATTGAGCTTCGGGGAGCGGGAGCAGGCGCGCGTCATGTTCGAAGATGGCGGGGAGCGCATCGTTCCGGTCACGGAGCTCCCGAACTTCGTCACGGAAGAGGAAAACCCGGAGAACCGGAAGGGCGTTACCCTGGTGACCGTGGATCTGCCCTCTCTTCGCAGGTATCCCAACACCCGCTTTCTCGACACCCCGGGCCTGGGAAGCGCCTTCAGGCACAACACGCAGGTGACGATGGAATGGCTCCCCCGGGCCGCGGCCGCCCTGGTCGCCATCAGCGTGGACCAGCCGGTTTCGGAGCAGGACATCGACCTTCTGGAAGACCTGGCCCGGCACACTCCCCGGATCGTGATTCTCCTGACGAAGGTGGATCTGTTGAGCGAATCGGACCTGGCCGCCGTCACCCGGCATGTGCGTGCCACCCTCGGCAAGAAATTGGGGACGGCTTTCCCGTTGTTCTCTTTTTCCTGCCGTTCCGGGGTAGACCATTGGCGCGGGGAGATCGCGGAGCGCCTTCTCGCTCCGCTTGCATCCCGCCGGGAGGAGGAGACGAAGGCCATCCTGTCCCACAAGATGCGCACCCTGATCCGGGAGCAGCGCCAGTACCTCCGGATCGCCTGGAAGGCGGCGAGTTCACACGATTCCCTCCGGGAGAGCCTCCGAGGGCGCATCCTGAACGAACGCGTGCAGCTCGAAAACGTCCTCGAGGAGGTCTCGCTGGTCGCCGGAAAGTGCCGGGAGGACGTCCGGGTGAGAATCGAAGGGAGGATTCTTCGCCACCAGGGAACGCTTCTGCGGAAGACCCGGGAGTTGCTTGCGGGGGAGATGTCTTCCTGGCGGGGGAATCTCTGGCGTCTGACCCGCCGGTACGAGCGGTGGGCGCAGGACCACTACACGCGGGAAATGGCAGACCTTTCCGCATCCGAGGCGGAGGGGTTTCAGGAGATGCTTAAGGACGTCCGGGGTCGGATGGAGCGACTGGTGGAGGGGTTCCAGGGACGCCTGGCGGACAATGTGCGCACGGTTCTGGGCATCGAGTTCGAAAGGTCCCGCGTATCCCTGGATATGAGTGCCCCCCCCATGCCCGACACGTCGTGTGGCCGGGTGTTCGACTCGCACTTCGACATCGTATGGTTCCTCATCCCCACCGCGTTGTTCGGACCGCTCATCCGGCGCCACTTCCTGCACCATGTCGGCTTCGAGACCGAGAAAAACCTGTTCCGCCTTTCCGCCGCCTGGAGGGAAAGCACCGGTTCGGAGATCGCCCGTCTGGCCGGGCAGGCGAAGAAGTCCATCCGGAGCGAACTGTCCACCCTGGAGGACCTTCTGGGACGGCAAGCCGCCGAATCCCCCGGGATTTCCGAGGTGATTTCGGAACTCACGGGCTACCTCGAGGTTCCTCCGTAGCGCCGGTTCGTTACTCCGGAAGAGGCGAAGGCAGAAGGGATTCCCCCGGTCCCGGGTCCGGTTTCCCCTTGACCTGCCCGGAAGTCCGTGCTATTTACTATGCGTTTTATTCATTGCCCAGGGAAGCGAACGGACCCTTAGGGGTTCGTGAAGCCATAAGGGTTCCCGGCGGAATCTCGTCACATTTCATATCTTCCATACAGGGAGGGGTCATGGTCAGTCCTTTGCTCGTGATCGTATTCTCATGCATTGTCCTTGCCTGGTTCCGGACATCGCGGGAACCGGGCAGGGACGGTGCCGTTCCGCGGAACCGCATTGCGCCGAAACTGGCGTCCGCGGCGGTCCTGCTGTTCACCTTGCTTCTTGCTTCCGGCGCCCTGGCGAGCGAAGCGGAACTCAAGATCCCCGACCTGTCCACCGTGTCGTTCCTCGGGACGACCGGGCACAGCCTCCTGGTATGGGGCATTCTGATCTGCATCCTGGGAATGGTCTTCGGGTTCGTCCAGTACACGCAGATCCGGAACCTCCCCGTCCACCAGTCGATGCGCGAGATCTCGGAACTCATCTGGGAGACCTGCAAGACCTATCTCATCACCCAGGGGAAGTTTCTCGCCATCCTGTGGGCCTTCATCGCGGCGATCATGGTGGTCTATTTCGGGTTCCTGCTCCACTTCGCGACCATCCAGGTCGTCATCATCGTCGTCTTCAGCATCGTCGGCATTCTGGGCAGTTACGGCGTGGCGTGGTTCGGCATCCGGATCAACACGTACGCCAACTCCCGGACCGCTTTTGCCGGCCTGAAGGGGAAGCCGTACCCGACCATGGCGATCCCGTTGAAATCGGGGATGAGCGTCGGCATGATGCTGATCAGCGTCGAGCTGATCATGATGCTCTTCATCCTGCTGTATGTTCCCGGCGATTATTCGGGTCCCTGTTTCATCGGTTTCGCCATCGGCGAATCGCTGGGGGCGGCGGCGCTACGGATCGCCGGGGGGATCTTCACGAAGATCGCGGACATCGGCTCCGACCTCATGAAGATCGTCTTCAAGATCAAGGAGGACGACGCGCGCAACCCGGGCGTCATCGCCGACTGCACGGGGGACAACGCGGGGGACTCGGTCGGTCCGACAGCCGACGGCTTCGAGACGTACGGCGTCACCGGGGTCGCACTCATCGCCTTCATCGTCCTGGCGGTTCCCGACATGGTCGTCCAGGTTCAGCTTCTCGTATGGATCTTCGTGATGCGCATCGGGATGATCATCACGAGCGCTTGCTCGTACTATATCAACGGGATGATCGCCAAGGCGAAGTATGAGGAAGCGACCAAGTTCAATTTCGAGCACCCGCTGACCTCCCTGGTCTGGCTGACCTCGCTGATTTCCATCGGGATGACGTTCGTGCTCTCGTACCTCCTGGTGCCGGAACTCGCGGGAGACGGGACGCTCTGGTGGAAGCTCTCCGCGATCATCACCTGCGGGACCATTGCGGGGGCCGTTATCCCGGAGCTGGTCAAGATATTCACCTCGACGAACTCGGGCCACGTGCGCGAAGTCCTCACCGCCTCGCGGGAGGGCGGCCCGTCCCTCAACATCCTTTCGGGCCTGGTGGCGGGGAACTTCAGCGCCTACTGGATGGGGCTGGCCATCATCGCCCTGATGGCGATCGGGTACGGCGTCAGCTCGATGGGCCTGGCGAGCATCATGGCGGCGCCGGCGATCTTCGCCTTCGGCCTGATCGCCTTCGGGTTCCTCGGGATGGGACCGGTCACCATCGCGGTGGACTCGTACGGGCCGGTGACAGACAACGCCCAGTCGGTCTACGAGCTCTCCATGATCGAGACCCTGCCGAACATTTCCGAGGATGTCCAGAAGGAGTTCGGTTTCACGCCCAACTTCGAAAATGCGAAGCTCTACCTCGAGGAGAACGACGGTGCCGGGAACACCTTCAAGGCCACCGCGAAGCCGGTGCTGATCGGCACGGCCGTCGTCGGCGCCATGACCCTCATCTTCTCCATCATCCAGGTGCTCACCAAGATGTTCGGAGAGGTGGAAGTTTCGGCCGGGCTGTCGATCCTCAACCCGGTCTTCCTGCTGGGGCTCGTCACCGGCGGCACGACGATCTACTGGTTTACCGGCGCGTCCATCCAGGCGGTCTCCACGGGCGCCTACCGGGCCGTGGAGTTCATCAAGGCGAACATCAACCTGGACGAAGGCGCGGAGAAGGCCTCCGTGGAAGACAGCAAACGGGTGGTAGAGATCTGCACCCAGTACGCCCAGAAGGGGATGTTCAATATCTTCCTGGCCGTCTTTTTCTCCACGCTTGCCTTTGCCTGCGTCAACCATTACTTCTTCATCGGCTACCTGATCTCCATCGCCATTTTCGGCCTGTTCCAGGCCATCTTCATGGCCAATGCCGGCGGCGCCTGGGACAACGCGAAGAAGCTCGTCGAAACCGAGCTCGACATGAAGGGGACCGAGCTGCACGACGCCACCGTCGTCGGAGACACCGTGGGCGACCCCTTCAAGGACACCTCTTCGGTCGCCTTGAACCCGATCATCAAGTTCACGACCCTGTTCGGACTGCTGGCGGTGGAACTGGCAATCGAGCTTCCCGTGACCACCAGCCGGATCGCGGCTGCGGCGTTTTTCGCCATGGCGGTCGTATTCGTCTGGCGGTCCTTCTACGCGATGCGGATCAAGGTCGAGGATGCGGCGGACGACAAGCTGTCGGCCGAGCCCGAAAAGGCCCGCGGATAGCGGCTTGCGCACCGGCTCGCGGCACCCGCGGGCGGGGCAGGAGGGAAAAACGCGGCGACAATCGAAAGGGGCCCCCGCGGGGGCCCCTTTTCCGTTGGATGTCTCCGTTCGGTTCGTTTTCCGTTTCGATTACTTGAGGGCTTCGGGGTTGATCTCCACCTTGGCCTGTTTCATGCGCTCGGTGAGGAACGCCTCGAGGGCGCCGGTCCGTTTCCGCTCCACCAGCTCCTGAAGGAAGGCATCCTTTCCGGTTTCCCATTCCTTCTGGTCCACTGGCTGTTCCCCGACGAATGCGACCGAGAGGAATCTCGTTCCGGCCGTGAACACTTTGGAGGAAACGGGGGACTTCGGGGAAAGATCGAGCAGGTCCCTTCGGATATCTCCCGCCGCCGCAAGGATTCCGGGGAGCGATCCGGAAAGCGGCGGGAAGTAGGGCGTGGTCGTCACGGCCAGTCCGGCCCTCGTTGCATTCCGTTTCAGGTCGGACGACGTTTTCGCTTCGGTCAAGGCTTTATCGAGTTCCGCCCGCGCGGAGGCTATCCTCTTCTCTTGCTCGACGTCGGCGACGACCCGGTTTCGCACATCCGAAAGAGGCGGAATGCGGGAGTTTTCCTTGGCGGTGACGCGGAAGAGAAAATGCGTATCATCGACCGTCTTGACCGGCCCGATATCGCCCGGCTGGAGCATCAGCGCCTCCTGGACGACTGCGGGGGGGACATCGTTTTCCTTGCCGTCGTCCGACCATCCTGTCTCCCGGGGGGTGACTCCGAACGGCGCGCACGCGCCCGCGAGGTCCTGCGATTCCATCGCTTTCCCGTGCGCCTCGTAGGCCCGGATGACCGCGGTGTCCTTCCCCCTCTCGAGTTTGAGGAGAGCAATCACGCGCTCCCGGACCTGCTCCAGGGGAAGGGGTTCGGGGAACTTGATCTGATTGACGCGGACGATGGTGAACTCTCGCCCGGTGTCGATGGGGCCGACCACATCGTCCACCGGCGCGGAGAAGACGGCGTCGGCAAGTTCGGGCCGCATCTCGCGCCGCGTGACCCAGGTCGCCCCTTCCTTGCCCCGGGACAGCTTTTTCGCGATCTCCTCGAACCGGGCTTTCCCCTTCCTCGCCTCCGCGAGCGCCTCCTCCGCCTTTTCCCGGGCCGCCTTCTTTGCGCCTGCCGCGTAGGAGACGGTTACGGGATGCACCAGCCGGGACTCCTCCTTCTGGAACCTTTCGGCATTTCCCTCGTAAAAGGACAGGATCTCCGGCTCGGAAGGCGCTACCTTGCTGGCGAACGTCTCCGGGGAAAACCGGGCCACGGAGAGTTTCACCCGGGCGGGGATCCGGTAGCTCTCCCTGGTCTGCTCGTACTTCGCCGCGATATCGCCCTCCGTCGGGGAAGGGATTTTCTTCACCTTGGCGGGATCGGATGTGACCACGAGCAGCTTGATCTCCCGGAACGTCATGTTGAAGAGGTCGTGCGCTTCGCTTTCGGGGACACGGGCGGAGGCGGAAAACAGCCCCTCCACCTTTCGGATCGTGATTTCCTCCCTCTTGGCGGCCTCATATTCCGTCGGGAGAACCCGGTTGTAAGTGAGGATGCTCTGGTACCGGTCCTCGCGGAACTTCCCGTCGACCTGGAACGCGGGAGTCGCCGCGATTTCATCCTGGACCTCCTCGTTGGAGGTGGCGATCCCCATCGTTTCCGCCTCGGCAAGCATGAGTTTCTGGCGGATGAGGGATTCCAGGGCCTGCCTGCGGAGGTTGAGCGCCTTGGCCATGTCCGGGGTGAACGCGTTCCCGTACACTTCCCGGTACGTCTTCTCCAGCCCGGAGTACGCCTCGGCGAACTCCGTCATGGAAATCGTCTCTTCACCGACCGTGGCCGCAACGTCGCGGCTGCTCTCGGAGTACGAGCCCACGCCCCACCAGATGAAAGTGAGTGCGATGAACGTGAGGATGCCCTTGATGACCCAGGAACCGGCGTTCCGGCGAAGCACGTCGAGCATGGGGCTCTAGTTCTCCCGTGGGGATGAATAAATCAAACGAAAAAAACATGATACTCCTCTTCTTTCGGGAATTGCAACCGGCTCCCCCGCAGGAGCCCAAATGTTTGCATTGCCGTGGTGCCCTTGATAATATACGGCGTTACCCGTATGTCCCAAGAAGGGAACGGGATTTCCGGAGGGGGGCCGATGTTCATCAACAGATTTCTCGGTCTGTTCTCGAATGACCTCGCGATCGACCTCGGCACGGCGACGACGCTGGTATACGTCAAGGGGGAAGGAATCATCTGTTCGGAGCCCTCGGCCGTGGCCGTGCACCGGGACCGCAGGGGCGCCAAGAAGGTGCTCGCCGTCGGGATCGAAGCGAAGCGGATGATCGGGCGGACGCCGGGGAACATCGTCGCCATCCGCCCCATCAAGGACGGGGTCATCGCCGACTTCGAGGTGACCGAGGCGATGTTGCGCTACTTCATTCGCAAGGCCCATAAGCATCGGACACTCGTTCGCCCCCGGATCATCATCTGCGTTCCCTACGGATGTACCGAGGTGGAGCGGCGAGCCGTCCGGGAGTCCGCGCAGAGTGCGGGGGCCAGGGAGGTCTACCTGATCGAGGAACCCCTGGCCGCTGCCATCGGCGCCGGCCTCCCGATCACCGAGCCCTCCGGGAACATGATCGTCGACATCGGGGGCGGTACCACCGAAGTCGCGGTGATCTCCCTGGGAGGAATCGTCCAGAGCTACTCCGTGCGCGTCGCGGGGGACAAGATGGACGAGGCGATCCTGCAGTACGTGAAACGTAAATACAACCTTCTGATCGGCGATCCCACCGCGGAATACATCAAGGTGACGATCGGAAACGCCTTTCCCGGGTTCGAGGAAACCGTCGAAGTGAAGGGGCTTGACATGGTGTCCGGCGTCCCGAAGGCGCTGTTTCTCAACTCCGATGAGGTGCGGGAGGCCCTTTCCGAAACCGTGCGGGTGATCGTCGATGCGGTGAAGGGAGTTTTCGAGGGGACCCCCCCGGAACTCGCCGGTGACATTTACGAGCGGGGGATCGTACTGGCAGGTGGCGGCTCGCTCCTCCGGAACCTGGACGTCCTGCTGCGGGAAGAGACGGGCCTCCCGGTGACCGTAGCCGAAGACCCTCTGTCCAGTGTCGTCCTCGGATCGGGGAAAGCCCTCGATGAGCTGGATCTGCTTCGTCAGGTTGCCCTTCGATAAGTCGGGAAGTCGGGTTCGTGCGTAAGCCGCGCCGGAAAGATCGGCTGACGGTGTTGAATTTCCTTCGAAAGTGGTGGCGTCTCCTCCTCATGATCGTCCTTCTGGTGGCGGCGATCCAGTTCTTCGTCCGCCCCCCCGGGTTTTCCCTGGACCGGTTCGTCGGGGGGATCGGGACGTACGTGTTTCGACCCGTCTACGAGTCTGTCGGTTTCCTCCGGCAGGGGGCCTCCTCCGTTTGGTCGGGGTACATTGAACTGGTGACCGTATCCCGGGAAAATGCGGAACTCCGGAAGGAAGCGGCGGTGCTGAAAGAGAACCTGAAGGAAAGCCGGGACGCGGTGCTGGAGAACCAGAGGCTCAGGGAGCTGCTGCGGTTCTCGAAGACCCTGGGGAAGAAGACGGTCGGAGCCCGCGTCGTGGGGCACGACGTCTCTCCCTGGTTCCAGGGAATCTTCATCGAAGGGGGGAGTGGAGCGGGGATCGAGGCAGGGATGGCGGTTGTCGCCCCGGCGGGGGCCGTTGGACGCGTGCACAGGACCTACCCGGATCTTTCGGAGGTCATCCTCCTGACCGACAGCCGCTTCGCCGCGGACGTGATCGTCGAGCGCACCCGCGTCCGGGCGATCGCCGAGGGAATGGGGGGAAACCTCTGCCGGCTGAAGTACGTCTCCAAGACCCAGGACGTGGTGGCGGGCGACCGGATCCTTTTCTCCGGGTTCGACGGGAGCATGCCGAAGGGAACCCTTCTGGGCACCGTCGTGAGCGCGGACCGTCCCCGCGAGGGGCTCTTTCTGAACATCCGGGTGGTAAGCGCCGTGAGCTTCCTGTCCGTGGAGGAGGTCCTGGTCGTCCTGTCCCGTCCCGTGGTCCCGTTTCGGGGAGGGACGCCGTGAGACCCCTCCTCGTGCTTCTCGCGCTGTCGTTTGCCGGGACGGCGATGAACGTGTGGCTGCTCTCCGGGTTCCTCCCCTGGTTTCTCCTGCCGGATTTCTCGTTCCTGGCGATCGTCTACTCCGGTCTGTTTCTGCCCGGCCCGCTCGGATTCCTCGCCGCTCTTCCCCCCGCGCTATTCCGCGAGGTGACGATTTCCGGCCCGCCCGGGGTGTTTTTTCTCGCCTCTTTGGGGGTCTATTTCGCCGCGAGCGAAATCGGCCGCCGTATCTTCCTCCGCGGGGAGATCTTTGTCCTTCTGATCGTTGCGGGGCTTCTCGCGGCCGAGTCCGCCTCCGTCGTCCTCCTGCTGGTCCTGGAGGGTGGCAACCCGTTCTCTCTTCTTTGGGGGGCGGAGGAGGCGGTCCGGATCGCCTGGACGTCGCTACTTGCCGTCTTTCTCTTCATGGACCTCTACGGCCGGTGGCAGCGGATCCGGGAATGAACGGTCGCATCCGGAAGCGGGAGCAGGACCCCTGGATCGCATCGAGGGTCCGCATTCTCCAGGGGATCGGGATAGCCCTGTTCCTCCTTCTCCTGGGGCGCCTCTACTGGCTCCAGGTGGTGAGGTACGAGCAGTTCCGGACCCTTTCCGAAAACAACAGGATACGGATCCGGGTCGTCCGGGCACCTCGCGGGGTTATCCTCGACAGGAAAGGAAGGTCGATCGGAGAATCCGAGGGGTCCTTCGATCTCATCAGCACGCCGGTGGACGTAACGGATCTCGAGGGGGAACTAAGGCTCCTTTCGGAGGTGGTGGAGTTCGATTCCGGGGAGATCCGCGAGAAGATCCTCAAGGCGAAGGAGGCGAACCCCTTCCGGAGCATCACGGTGTCACGCGACTTGCGGTTCGAACAGGTATCGGTGATCGAGTTCAACCGGGAAGCCCTCCCCGGGTTTTCCATCCTGGTCGAGGCGAAGCGAAGCTACCCCTTCGGGCCGGAATTCGCCCATGTCCTCGGGTACGTGGGGGAAGCGAACGAGCAGGAACTTGCGGCGGCCAGGGGGGGGCGGCCCTCGCTGGGGGACGTTGTGGGCAAGTACGGGCTCGAGAAGGCCAGGGAGGGCGTACTTCGCGGGGAGAACGGGGGGCGGCAGGTGGAAGTGGACGCAGCCGGCAGGGACAAGCGGCTGGTGAACGATGTGCCCCCCCGGACGGGGGGAACCGTCCAGACCACGATAGATGCGGACATTCAGAAGGTGGCGTACGAGGCGATGAAGAATCGGGCGGGCGCCGTGATCGCGATGGATCCGAAGACCGGTGACATCCTCGCCTTTGTCTCCGCGCCCGCGTTCGATACGAACGTCTTCTCCCGGGGGATCCGGAAGGAGGAATGGGAGAGCCTGGTTACGGACCCGAGAACCCCGATGCAGAACAAGGGGCTCCAGGGGACATACGCGCCCGGATCTACGGTAAAGCCGTTTCTGGCGCTTACGGCGCTGGAGGAAGGGGTCCAGGACCCGAAAGCGAAAGTCCGCTGCGATGGATCCTTCCGGCTGGGGAACCGCACGTTCCGGTGCTGGAAGAAGCAAGGGCACGGGATGGTGGACATGTACAAGGCCATCGTGCACTCCTGTGACGTGTATTTCTACACCCTGGGCATGAAACTCGACCCGGACCGGGTCGCATCCCTGGAACGGGGTGTCGGCCTCGGTGTCCTGACCGGCGTGGAATTGCCTGGCGAAAAATCCGGCCTGGTTCCGGATACTTCTTGGAAACGCGAAGTGAGGAAAGACCGGTGGCGCATTTACGAAAGTGTCCTGCTCGGCATCGGACAGGGTGCGATCCACATCACGCCGCTGGGGATGCTTTCGGCCTACGCAGCGATCGCGACGGGGGGGGAGGTGATGCGCCCCCGCCTGGTGAGCCGGGTCGCCCGGATGGACGGTTCGGCGGAGGAATTCCCCCCCCACCGGGAAAGGGTGCTGCCCTGGAAATCCGAGAACGTGGCCTTCATTCGGCGGGCCCTGGCGGGTGTGGTCAACGATCACGGGACGGGCGGGGTGGCCAAGCTCCCCGGGATCGAGGTCGGGGGGAAGACCGGGACGGCGCAGATCGTAACCGTGAAAGGAAAGATGATCAAATCCGAGGATCTTCCCTATGAAATACGGGACCACGCCTGGTTCGTCGGTTTTGCGCCCGTCCGGGATCCCGAGATCTGCGTCGTTGTGGTGGTGGAGCACGGGGGGCACGGAGGATCGGCGGCGGCTCCCGTGGTCAAGGCCGTGATGCAGGAGTTCTTCCGGTTGAAGCAGGTCGTCGGGAAGGGCGGGGAGGTTTAAACCATGCGGAAAAAGTTCGCCAGGATAGACTGGCCCGTGTTCTTCCTGGTCCTCGTCCTGTGCGGGGCGGGGCTCCTGAATATATACAGCGGGACGAGGGTCTTTCCGTCTTCCGGAATTTCCCTTTTTTACAAGCAGATGATCTGGATCCTGCTCGGGGTGGGCGTCTTTTTCTTCTTTTGCTTCATCGGGAGCGGAGTGATCGAGGAGAGGGCCTGGCACATCTTTCTCGCAGCCGTCGTTCTTCTCCTGGTAGTCCTCCTCATCGGCAAGGTACGGGGCGGCGCTCAACGGTGGCTCTCCCTCGGCGGAATCAACTTCCAGCCTTCGGAGTTTGCCAAGATCGCCCTCATCCTCGCTCTCGCGAGCTATTTCTCCGGGCGGTACACCTACGAAGGGATCGGGTTTCGCGACCTGCTGCCGGCGGGAGGGATCACCCTGGCGCCGTTCCTGCTCGTGGCGCTGCAGCCCGACCTGGGGACAGCGGGAGTATTCCTGATCATTCTGGCTGCGATGATGGTGATCGCCTGCGTCCGGGGAAAGGTCTTTTCCCTGGTGGGCGCTGCAGGGGTGGCGGCGATTCCCGGTCTCTGGTTCGTGATGAGGGACTACCAGAAGCAGCGGGTACTGACCTTTCTTGACCCCGGCAGGGACCCCCTGGGCGCCGGGTACCACGTCATCCAGTCCAAGATCGCCGTGGGATCGGGAGGGGTGCTCGGGAAGGGATATCTCCAGGGGACACAGGGGTCGCTCCGGTTTCTCCCCGAGCAGCACACGGATTTCGCCTTCGCCATTTTCTCCGAGGAATGGGGCTTCGCCGGTTCGTTGGTCCTGCTCCTCCTGTTTCTCGCGCTGGTCTACCGGATGTTCTACCTTGCCTCCCAGTCCCAGGACAGGTTCGCTTCCTTTGCGTGCGGTGGGCTTGCCTCCTATTTCCTCGCCCATATCGTCATCAATGTCGCGATGGTGTGCGGGCTCTTTCCGGTGGTCGGGATACCGCTTCCCTTCGTCAGTTACGGCGGGTCCTCGATGCTCACGAACATGATGTCTCTGGGGATTCTCGCCAACCTCTCCCGGACCAGGTTCACTTTTCAGTCGGGGGAG
>Ga0255053_10000353_pt1 | contig 25322 bp, 16 predicted proteins | sample JV7_2_22_MG_FD_188635 | JGI IMG/M metagenome (GOLD analysis project Ga0255053, IMG submission 188635) | Seawater microbial communities from Jervis Inlet, British Columbia, Canada - JV7_2_22 | ecosystem: Environmental > Aquatic > Marine > Inlet | place: Canada: British Columbia | collected... | reverse complement strand
CACATTGCGGTGACGCTGCCAGGTCGCAGCATATAATTGATCCGGATTGCGCGGATCGATTAAGATATCCGTAACGCCTACCCATTTGTTATCGCCTAAGACTTTTTTCCATTTTTTACCGCCATCGGTGGTTTTATAAAGCCCACGTTCACCGCCTTTAGACCACAACGGTCCCTGGGCAGCCACCCAAACAATATCGGAGTTTTTGGGATGGACGATGATTTTTGAAATATGATGGGATTCTTTTAAACCCATGTTTTCCCAACTGGCGCCGCCGTCGGCACTGCGGTAAACACCATCTCCATAGCCTACATGACGCCCGCCGATATTCTCGCCGGTACCAATCCAGATGACACTGTGGTCACTGGGATCGATGCTGACACAGCCAATGGAATAAGACGGTTGATCATCGAAGATGGCCTTCCAGGTGGTACTGGCATTATCGGTTTTCCAGACGCCGCCGGAACCAACCGCAACATACCATTGACTGGGATCGCTGGGATTGATTGCAATATCGGCGATGCGCCCCGACATGAAAGCCGGCCCAATGCCGCGCAGTTTTAAACCAGTAAAGGTCTCATCTGCTAACAGCTTATTAGCCTTCTTATCAGCAGAAAATCCAGAAGTAGCAATTAATACCGCAAAAACAAAAATGAAAAATCTGGTAATTTTACCCATGTCTTTCCTCCTTCAATATTTTAAGTATAAGAATTTGTTTTTTGTGTGCACCTTCGATTCCACACAATTTATAAAAAATCTTCTTTCTTCTTCTCTACCCCGGTGGGTTTTACATATTTTTCCACGAATACCCTGGTATCATTTAAACTGAGTTTTTCAAAAAGAAAAGAAACTTCTTCCTCTAAAGCCGAAGAAATCTTATTCTTTATATCGTCTGGCAAAGAATAAATTTGTCTTTTGAAAGGGCCAAAAGCTTTCTTCCTTGTTTTATAAATGAACTGGTCATCATTCTGTTCGGGTTTCTTTTCATCCGAGCAATTTTTGTGGAGCCAGGCATAAATCTCATCTTTTAACGAAGACGGCAGGCAATCATAAACAATATTTTGAAATTGCGTAGCTAAATGGATCTCAGCACACTCATACTCAGGGAAATGGTGAAATGCATCCTTAGGTAAGGTTGAAGCTCCATGTTGGACTGCTCCTGCCATACCGAATTCGGTCCTTGCGATTTGAGATAATACTTTTAATGTATCAAAGTCTATCTTTGCTTTTTCCATCGAACCATCAGGCAATATGATTCCTCCATGGGTTGTGCCAGTTTGAATACTTATTTTAGAGATGCCTGCAATCCCCTGCATCATAGAAATATAGCCTCGCATAAACGCATGTAACTCCTCAGGAGTAGAGTTTTTTCCGCCTACCTCACCAATCTCGCCTCCTACTGAAATTTCAATTCCCTTTGGCTGTAATTCTCTGATAAACTTTGTCAGTAGCGCACAGATCTCATAATTTAATTTCTGTTGTTCATCGATAGTCGATTGGGACAAGTCAACCAGGGTTGATGAGTCAATATCTATATTGTAAAAGCCAGCCTGAATTGCTTCGGAAATCAAATCCTTAAGCTGATTAACTTCTCTATCTCTATCCTGAAGGAAATTCTTTGCCTTGACCTGAAAATGATCTCCTTGAATAAAAACGGGGCCTCTAAAACCCTCTCTAATTGCTGCTAAGATCACAAAAGAGGAATACTCAAGAGGCCTTTGCTCTGTATAGCCAATCTCACTCCTGGCAATCTCGAAAACAAATGGGCCGGCGTTTATTTTTTCCGCAGCTCTAAAGACTGCCCTTGCCGAATCATAAGTTAATGTTCTCAAGTTTATCGCGGGCACGGAAAAATACGTTAAATTATGCCGCGCTCTTGCTTCATATAATGTTTGAATGGACGATGGGATTATGCCAAATATATTGGCAGCCTCAAAAACCACCCAGTGACATATATTTTTTAGATGATCGGAATGGCTCAGAAGTAAATTATCTACCAGATTATCTGCAGCGCTCTTCTTAAAGAAATCCAGATCTTTAATCTCCGCTTTACCGCCAATGATTTCAATATTGCAGTGATCAAACAATTCTTTTTCATTTCTGTAAATCATTTTTAGCTCCTACAATTGATACGTTGCCCTGATATATTTGTTCATTAAACAACAAAAGAGGAAACACCGCTTCGCCCTTCTTGTTGAAATAATCGAATCATAAAGCGATGTGTATTTCAATTCTCATGTAAGTATCTTAATCAATCTATAATTTGATTCTATTTCTAATGGTTTTTGTTGGATCGCCATCTCTAGAGGGATTGTACTGAGTTGATTATCTTTTAAACACACACATTTATCTGTCTCTCCCTTCCTCAATATCTCCACCGCATGACATCCTAGACGAGCTGCTAAAATTCTATCCATGGCCGTAGGAGAACCACCTCGTTGAATGTAACCTAAAACTGCTATTCTTGTCTCCAGACCGGTTTCCTCAACAATTGTATTCGCAACGTCTTGGGCCTTCGCTTTTCCCTCGGCAACGATGACTATCCAACTGACCTTTCCTCTCATATTCCCTTCGGAAATTTCCTCACACATCCTTTTTTTATCAAACTCTTTTTCAGGAATTAAAACCTCTTCACACCCGCTTGCTAAACCAACCTGTAAGGCAATATACCCATAATCCCGGCCCATCACCTCAACAACAAATATTCTCTCTAAACTCGTTGCCGTATCTCTTATCTTATCCAAAGCATCTACAGCTACATTTACAGCAGTATCAGCGCCAATGGCTAAGTCAACACCGCAAATATCATTATCTATGGTTGCAGGAATACCGATTGTAAGAAGCTTATGCTTATTGGCAAGAATATGCGCTCCTGCCATCGAGCCGTTACCACCGATTACGATTAATCCCTCAATATTGTGTTTTCTTACAGTCTTAAGTGCCTGTTCCTGCCCGGCTTCGGTGAGAAATCTTTTTGAACGAGTAGTTTTTAAAATTGTTCCTCCCAGGCTAATTATTCCTGAGACTGAACGCCTCTCAAGCTTAATTATCTCTCCATTTATTAAGCCTTCATACCCTCTTTGTACGCCTAAAACCTCTATATTGTAATGATAAGCCGTTCTGACCACAGCTCTAATAGCCGTGTTAATCCCGGCACAGTCTCTTGTTAAGATGCCTATTTTTTTCATAAACTCATCCTTGTTTGTGGCGTGATTTGTAATGACTCAGGAATAGAAAAAGCCATCTCGATTATTTTATCTAATTTTATTTTGGTAGTTGCTATGCTGCCACATCCGGACTACTTTTCCGGTTTTATCCCTTTCAAATTTAACTTCTTCGCCAAGAGTTTCATCCTTGCGCAAACGGCGGAATGTGTCACCCTCGATATGTTTCAGCAGTGTCAAGCCCTTAGCCGGGTTTTCAGAAGGCAGACCGAAAACAGCCAGCTTACCCTGCCAGGGAAGGATAGCTGTTTCTCCCCACCAGGGCTGTGCATTGTATAGACCCGCATAGGCTTCAAGGTCAACCTCTGCTTTTTTCTCTTTGGCCTTGTCTTTGGCCTTCTTCAAGATAGCTCTCATTCCGGTCGCATATCTGCCCGGGGAAACACCACTTGCATTGATCATGACAATGAAGGCCTGTTTTTTGCCGGGATCGATAGTCAGAGTACTTCGGTATCCTGGGCAGCCCCCTCCGTGGCCGACTATTGTTTTCCCATCCACTTCCCAAACTGAAAAGCCCAGTCCCCAGGTAGTTTTCCAATCGGGATCCATCCAATGCACACGGTGCATTTCACGGAGGGTAGACGCTTTTATGATTTCTTCCCCTCCTTTTTCCAGAAGACGAAACTGCCAGGACGCAAACCGGGCCAGGTCTTCGACCGTAGAGGAGAAGCCGGCGGCTGCGGCGATTCCTTCGGCCTGGAATAGGGGGACCATGCTGCGAGTGCCGTCTCGTTTTTTGGAGGTGTGTCCTGTAGCCAATTTCCCTCTCCAAAGGGATTCGGGAAGCTTCGTGCGCGTGTTAGCCAAACGCAGAGGTTTCAGGATGTTCTCTTCTATATACTTTTGATAGGGCATTCCGGAGGCTTCGGCAACGACCTCTCCCAGCAAACTCATGCCGAGGTTGCTGTACTGAAAATAGGTGGAGGGGGAGTAGAGGGTTTTTTGGCTGCCGAGTTTGGCTTTGACCTGCTTTTGCGTGGGGAAGGGAAAATCAGGTCCGGTCCAGTAGGGATAGTCTGATTCACGGGGAAGACCGGAAGAATGAGTGAGGACGGATCTAATGGTTATGGGGCCTGTGTCCGGGTACTGCTGCTGGAGATTAAACCAGGGAAGATGATCAGCGATAAGGTCCTCAAGCCGGAGTGTTCCGGCATCGCGGAGCTTCATTATGGCCACAGAAGTGAACAATTTGGAAATCGAACAGATACTGTAGATTGTGCTGGGGGATGAACTAACTTTTTTTTCGCGGTCGGCCATCCCGTAGGCTTTGCTCCAAAGTAATTCCTGATCCGTGACTATGGCAACCGATATGCCGGGCAGATGATCATAATCGCGCTGGGCCTCAAGCCATATATCAATCAGCCGGATGGCTTCGGAAAAATCGGGCTTCGTTTTCTCTTTGGAGAATGCAGCAGAGCTGCATATTATAATTAAAACGATAAGAAAAACTTGTACTGAAATTAGTGTTTTTTTCATGTTCGCCTCCTATTGAAAAATCTTCATGGAATACAGCTGATATTCTACCCAGGATGAATTTACCACACTCAAAACAGTAGGGTCAAATGAGAATTTAAAAAGGCGAGAATTTTTCTATAAAAAAATTATGGAAAATCACACTGTAGAAAACGCTGCGCTCTGGATGACGTTGACAATACACTCATGCCATAGCACAAGGACACTGGTGCATTAAACAGGCCGGAATATAGAAGCATACCTATCAGAAAGGTTTATTCGTAGCGGAGGGAGTCGACAGGATTGGCGGTGGCAGATTTAATGGACTGGTAGCTGATGCTTAGCAAAGCCACTACACAGGCGGCTAGGCTTGACAGCAAAAATACCCACCATTGTATGGATACTCTATAAGGGAAATTCTGCAGCCATTTGTCCATCATAAAATAAGCCGCCGGCCAAGCCAGAAAACACCCCAGCACCGTGAGTTTGAGGAATTCTGAATTTAAAAGCCACATAATATGAGGGACGGTAGCTCCGATGACTTTACGGATTCCTATTTCCTTGGTACGCTGTTTTGTGGCTAAACTGGCCAGGCCAAAAAGACCGAGGCAAGCGATAAACATAGCCAGCAAAGTCAGGTAGAGAATAACCTTGCCAGATTTTCTCTCCTCAGAGTACATACGATTAAAGTCCTCATCCAGAAAACGATAGTTGAACACAGCCTCAGGAAATAACCCTTTGAACCTGTTTTCAATAAAGGCGATGGTTTTAGGGATATCCTGTCCAGACACTTTAACCGAAACATTCCAGCCAGTCATATCCTCAGGAAAAAGTCTCAACATCAACGGCGCGACAGGATTATGTAACGAGAGGAAATGATAGTCCTTGACAACACCCACAACTTTTGTGAGGCCAATGTTGGTCAGCTTATAATCACCCCAATACCGGATATTCTTTCCTATTGGCTCTTCCCAACCGATCTCCCTGACAGCTGCCTCATTTAAGATCACAACATTGCCTCGATCAGAACCATATTCTTTGGAAAAAGCTCGTCCCTTTACCAAAGTCATTCCATAGGTTTCTATAACATCTTCATCAATGTAATTCACATTGATTTTCATCCATTCCCCTTCTGCAGCTCCCTCCCATGAAATACGTGTCCAGTTCTCAGACGAATGCATCATATAATCTGCTGTGGCCACATGAATCACATTTGGATTCTGTAATATCTGATTCTTTAAGACCCGATAAGTGCCCGGATCCGTACCGTCAGCATGAATAATCAGAATTTGTTCGGCATTGTATCCCAGGTCCTTATGCAAGAGATAGTTCACCTGCTGCAGAATGATCATGGTTCCGCTGATTAAAGTCACTGAAATAATAAACTGCAGCACCACAAGTGTCTTGCGCAAAAAAACATTTCTCGACCCAGAAGAAAATGAACCTTTAAGCACATTAGCCGGTTTATAAGAAGATAGGACAAACGCAGGATAAATCCCCGAAAGCAAACCGACCAAAAGGGTAATAAACAGGATCCCGAGAGCAAACGGCCAATTTTCCAAAAAGGACAAGAATAAATCTCGATTTACTATCCGGTTGAACTCAGGAAGCAAAATCTTCATGAGGATTACTGCAAAAAGCATGGCCATAAACGCCATAAAAATAGATTCACCCAAGAATTGCCGAACAAGAGATGCCCTTTGCGCGCCAGAGACCTTTCGCAGTCCCACTTCCCGTGCCCTGTCAGCAGAACGGGCTGTGGTCAGGTTCATAAAATTGATCCCGGCAATAATCAGAACAAATATCGCGATGGCAGAAAAAATATAGATATTTTTTATGCTCCCGATCAAACCGAATTCGTGTTTGACATTTGCATACAAATGAATCCGTGACAGAGGCCTGAGATAGAGCTCATGACGACTCTCCTCTCCTTGATATTTCTTGAGAGCAAACTGAATTTTTTCACTGGCATTCTGCCACGGCTGTTCAGGATGAAGCAGGACATAAAGCGGTACCCAGTTATCATGCCATGCCTCAAAAGGATCTCTGTCGCTGCCTGCGGTTATTGAAATAGAAGAAATCAAAAGATCAAAGGTGAAATGGGAATTTTGAGGAACATCCTGGATAACTCCTGTGACTTTATGGTCCTGGTCATCATCAATAAAACGAATGGTTTTCCCCAATGGATCTTGTTCTCCAAATATTTTCTTGGCCACAGTTTGGGTAAGAACAACAGAATAGGGAGCATCCAGCGCTGTAGTCAAATCACCTTTAATCCCGGGAAATGAAAAAATCGTAAAAAAAGCACTATCAGCAAAAAATGCACGCTGACTTATCTTTTGGTTATCCGACACTGTAAGAGTGAAACTGCCACCGACAATAACACGAGAGACAGCTTCAAATTCAGGAAAGTCTGCTATCAAAGCCTTGGATAAAGCGGCAGGGCAACCAGCCGAAGCCTCCTTATAGGTTTTGTGATCCAGGATCTGTTCCACTCTGCATATCCGGTCACCGTTTTCATGGAATTTATCAAAACTTAATTCATGCTGGATGTAGAGAGCAATCAGCATAAACATGGCCAATCCAATGGCCAATCCTGCAATATTAATAAAGGATATGACTTTGTGCCTGCGGAGGTTCCGCAACGCAATTGTCAGATAATTTTTAAACATGTTCCTCACTCCTGGAAAGAAGCTTCATTTCTTAACATCTTGCCGTGAAAACTCTTTTTCTCTAGTTTATTCATATTAATTACTAGAATATACGCTTATTTGATAAAAAAGGTTGCCTGCTCTTCTCTGCCCACGGCGGGCAATACCTCGCGGAAAACGTCGCCGTAGATTTCCCAGACGGTCACAAATGGAACCGCGATGAATCCAAAGAACTTTAGTGTTGAACCAAAGAGGCTTTTTGGATATATTCGAAGCCAGGAGGTTAACATGAGAAAAAACATAACGTCTTGGGCACTTCCAGCCTTTTTAATCGTTCTATTGATTTCGAGTGTCTCTCTTATTGCCGGAGAGAAGAAACCCATGACTTTTGTGGATGCGATCAACGTCAAGAGAATATCCAGTCTGCGGCTTTCGCCAGACAGCAGTCAGCTTCTTTTCTCCCAGAGCGAAGCCAACTGGAAAAGGAACCGCACCATCTCTCATATCTGGCGGATGAACGCTGACGGCACGAATGTGTTTCAGATGACAAACGGCAAAGACGGAGAAGGGAGCGGTACCTGGTCTCCGGATGGAAAATATATCTCGTTCACTGCCAAGCGGGAGAGTGAAGAAGCTCAGATCCATCTGCTTTACAGCAGCGGCGGGGAAGCCATCCAGCTTACCCACCATAAAACTAGTATCGAGAGTCACCGCTGGGCACCGAACGGTCAGAGGATTTATTTTCTTGCCGAGGATCCTTTAACTAAGGAAGAAGAAAAAAAGAAAAAAGCAAAGGATGATGCATTCATCTTTGAACATAATTACAAGCCCACTCATCTTTGGGTATTTAATATGAAAACCAAGGAAGAGAAACGCCTGACCGATGATGATTTTACAATCCGGGGCTTTTCGGTCTCCAGAGACGGAACAAAGATTCTCTTCACCGCAGCGCCAACGCCCCTTTACGATGACACTCTCAACTCTGAGATCTGGATCATGGACCTCAAGGATGGCTCCAAGCGCCAAATCACTAAAAACAGAATCTATGAGAGCGATATATCTCTGTCGCCCGACAATAGCCAGATTCTCTTCGTTGCGGATGCCGATCCGAAGTTGAAAGACTATTATTACCAGCCCAATTTTTTTACAGTTCCTGCCAAGGGCGGAACTCCGAAGGCTCCCCTCCCCGATTTTATTTACGAAGTGAATGATACACACTGGTCGGCGGATGGGAAGTCTATCTATTTTACAGCAAACATGGGAGTTCACAGCGAAATCTTTTCTTTAAGGCTCAAGGGTTTGAAACTCAAGCAGATTACAGACGGCGAGCATTCCATCCGCAGTTTCGATTACAATCCAAAAACCGAGATCATTCTCTATAGTGTGAATTCTCCCCATAATCCGTCTACATTCTGGATGATGGGCATGAAGAGTCTTTCAGCCCGAATGATCCATGATCCTTATCCAGAACTGAAGCAGTTCAAGCTGGCTGAATTCGAGACGGTCCGCTGGAAGAGCACGGACGGAAAGGAAGTGGAAGGTATCCTCATATATCCTGTGGATTACAAAAAAGGAAAACGCTATCCGCTTCTCGCTCATACCCATGGCGGGCCGGCGTCATCCGATAAGCTCACCTTTGATAGCTATGCGCATGTTAGGGCCGGGCGAGGATACGCCATATTAAAGCCTAATTACAGGGGAAGCACAGGATACGGCAATGAGCTGCTCCGCGATATGGTCGGACATTACTTCCTTCATGCCGACGATGATGTTTTGACGGGAGTAGATTCCCTGGTCAAAAAAGGTATCGCCGACCCGGAAAAACTGGGGACACTGGGGTGGAGTGCCGGCGGACATATGACGAACTGGCTTGTCACCCAGACAGACAAGTTTAAAGCGGCCTCTTCAGGTGCGGGTGCATCGAACTGGATATCCATGTATGCCCAGAGCGATGTCCGGATATACCGCACGCCCTGGTTCTTAGGGAATCCCTGGCAAAAGGATTCACCTCTCCAGACATTCCGCGAGCATTCCCCGATTTTTTATGTCCATCAAGCCAAAACGCCAACGCTTATCCTCTGCGGGGAGAAAGATCCCAGAGTCCCGCTGCCCCAGAGTGTTGAAATGTACCGCGGTCTCAAAGCCAACGGGGTGCCCACAGAGCTCGTCATTTTCCCGCGTTCAGGACATGGGCCCAGGGAATTGAGGCACAGGCTCTACAGGTGGAACAAAGAATTCCAGTGGCTGGAAAAATACATCATGGGCCGGGATTTTAAATTCGAAATACCGCCGGTCCCCGAGGATAAAGATAAAAAATAGCGAACAGGGAGGAAAAAGGGAAAGCTCTTTTATTATCTGTAGATTGCATAATTTATAGATAGGACTTAAACAGAGGGACTCTTAATTCGATTAGAACCTAAGCAGGTAAGAGGCCTTGATGACAAAAGAGCGGGCTTTATCCTCAAAAGGAGAGCCTTCCAGGGGATAAAATCTCTTGTAAGAGAAAGAGATCATATTGGCCATACCCAGCTCAATCCCCAGGAGAAAATCCAGGTTCACTCTCTTGAAACGGCTGTCATGTTGGATATAGGAACTCAGAAAGACTTGCTTGGTGATTTGATAATTAATATTCCCCGTGGTGAGGATTCCTTCAAATACTTCTTCTCCTGTCTCCTTGATATTTTGCCTCACATAAGATAGATCCAAGGAAAGATTGAAAAAGGAAGTCGGTTTCAGCCCAAAATTAGCACTTAAGAAAAGATCTTTCCCATCATAGGCTTCAGTAAACTCATCGTTATAGACTGGCCGAAAACCGTACCATGCATTCAATTCAAATGAGTAAAAACGGCTTCCTTCATAAGCTGCTACTATTCCCAAATCGACTATCTTGAAGAAATTCTGTGTCCATTCCAGACCATTATCTCCTTCTACCTGCGCTCTTGTCTTTCCGAATTCAGCAGACATGTAAAGCCGATGGTTCTTCATCGAGGTGACCGTCACTCGAAACGGAGAAAAGCGGAGTCCTGTATTCTGTCCTGAAGAATCCTGGTTGAATGAAAGATGCCAGTTGTAATCAATCTTTTTAATGCCGTATTTATTTATCCTTTTCGAGTATCCAGGCGTAAGACGCCAAAACTGCCTATCTCTTTGAGGGTGATACCCAGCCCGGGGGAGATAGTTCTTCTCCACCCTCCTCAGAGCAGTGAAGAAATTGAAGCCCTCATCAGGCCAATAACCAAACTGAAGCAAATGGTGACCGTTCCGCCGTTTCTCGATATCAGAATTGTAGGCTAATTTGGATAACAGGTTGAGAAAAGTCTTCTTAGAAAACTGCAAATGAAACTCCACTGCTCCATTATGGTTGGTGAAATTCGGGGTTTTATATCCGGAATACGATACAGCTACGCTGGATAATTTGAAAATGTCTTTTTTAACCCGGACAACCCCAAGATATTGATTATCATCTTCGGGTTTATTCAGTGCACCCAGTATTCCGATGGTGTATCCTCTTTCCTTTCCGGTCAATTTAAAGGCGAATTTGGGATTGGATATTCTTCTTGTGTAAAAAAGCTCGGATCCTAAATAGCGCCCTGCTTCCTGGAAAAAAGGCCTTTTCTCTCTGATGTAATATTCATAAGGAGTGAGCTGGTAGAAGAAGGGATCAGACTCAACTTCAGAAAAATCAGGACTTACCGTTACATCAAGGTTAATGTTTGATGTTACTGAATATTTCCCATCAAAACCTACAGCAAACTTGGAGTCTTTCTCATCCCCTGATACCGAATCCCTGTACCCGGAATAGGGAAACAACTCGATATTCTTTCCCCCTTTTATCCCATCAAGGCCATAGAGAACAGCTGATTTTTCCAGCTTCACATCATCCCTCCCCACGTGGGTCAGGTAACATTTCTCTTTACAGCGGAAGATGTACCTTGCTAAATTTACACCCCAGGGTTTCGAGCTGGCTGCGGGAAAACGAATGGATTTAAAAGGAATTTTGAGTTCAGCAGACCACCCATCTTCATTGACCATAACTCCTGACTTCCAGACATAATCTCCGGGAGAATCCCACTGAACTCCTTTTGAGTTTACGATGAACACATATTCATTTCTTTTATCGTAGTAAGTATCAAGTATGATCCGAACATCGTCATTGGTGTTAAGAGTGAATTCTCCCCTTGGTGTCAGATCCCCCTTAATTTTCCCGGGCTGGGAATCCAGACAGTTAAAAGCAAAATAGAGATTGTCCTCGTCATAGGCGATATAGGCAATGGTTTCTTCAGAAGGCGGTTTTCCGTTGTAGGGATCAAACTGAACAAAATCCTTAAGCGGTGTTAAGCTTCCCCAGAATGACTCTTCAATATAACCATCTATTTTAGGGGAAGAGCTCACTTTCTGGATGTCTATCCGGACCTCTTCTCCGAGTAAAGGAGTACTGAAAGAAGTAAAGGCAACCAGGAATAAAAACAAAGAACGGTTAATGAAAGCCTTTAGAAAAGCAACATTCTTTTTCGGTGAATATTCCTGGTTGCCCTTCAACATTATATTATCTTTAAGTGCCAATCAACTTCTTCTCAATTAGTTCTTCTAATTCCTTTAAAATAAATTCATAGCGTGGAAGATCTTTAATTTGTTTCGTTAATCTTATTTCCCAATTTTGTCTGTAATCCTCATTTCCTATTGCGCTTAAAAGGTTCGGATAATAGATATCATAGCCAAATTTCTTGTTGAACCCTTTTTTAATTTTCCCAGGGTTAAGGCTCAACTTTAGAAGATACCACAAATCGTAAAGGTCACGCGGTTCATTATCGACATCTAATATTCTGCATATTTTATCAACAACAACAGATTCTAATGTATAAGTTCTAAGCATGGTCTTTTCATGTTTAAATTCCTCATATCCAAACGAAATTCGCTTCCTTAGGGTAGGAGGGAAGTAATCATCTTTTAAAACATCTATTTTTAGTTCCTTAACTGCCCTGATTTCTGGAATGATGTCGTAGCTTATAAAGAACTGAAGTCTATCGCTTTCAGACTCAAAACGTTTCTCTAAATCATAAGGATATTCCAAATTTATTTTTTCAATTGTCTTTCCAAATTTTTTTACATAGTCTTCAAAATTTTCTTTGTCCTCTACTAAAAAATCCAAATCTTCTGAAAACCGATAATCAGAAAAATATATTTTCTTTAAAGCCGTCCCCCCACGAAAAATGAGCTTTTCTTTGAATTCGATATTTCTGGCAAGATAAAATAACATAAGCTCAATGAAATAATCCTTTTCTATTGTTTCAGAAGGCACCCCTGCTATTCCGGCCAGTCTTTGACTTTGAAAATAATCAATCACAATAATCTATCGTCTTATCAAATTCAAAATTTGTTCTTGACCAACATTATCAATCAAACGCCATTTATTTTTATCAATTCTTTTTTCAGATAAAACGGGGTCGAATTTATCATATCTATCTTTTACATATTCCCTTAATTGATTTATTAATTCTGATTGTTTAATATCAAAAATTTCTAAAATATATCCTAAGCGCTTGGCAACAACATTCTTATTGTATTTTTTGACATAATCCTGCAATTTCCTGTATTCAATTTTTTCCTTTGCCAGCCAAATCCCTTTAGCAATTTCAGTTATGCCCCCACAATATTCCGGATGAGCCAAAGCATCTATAATAGTCTTTTCTATATCAGATATGCTTACTTTTTCATTTGGTGTAACCCATTCTTCTTTAATTCCCCAAATAGATTTTTCATTTACGAAAACAAAAACTAGCTTATCTCTCATTTCATAAGGCACAACCTGTCTCTTTGGAGTAGCTATAAAAATCTTAAGCAAAGGCTGAGTCAACATACCCCAATAATGCAGGGCACTGTAAAAGGCTACATAATATCTTTTAGAATTAACAACTTCTTTGCCAGCTACATACCAGTTTCCAAGATATTGCTCTCCTTTCCCTAATTGTTGCGGTATAATCAAAAACTTCCCAGCTTTTAAGCGGGTAATCACATTCCGTTTGACTAATTCACTCAAGAGGTCAGTGGTTTCATTATATCCTTTTCCAAGTATCCTCTGGGCATCGCTAATCTTAAAGATTGACTTATTTCCTTCATAAAGCATGCTGATTAAATGAGCACTGATATGACCCAGTGTTTTTTTGTTTGCCATTATATCTACCTTTTATGTAAATTATACAGTATTATATCCTGTATTGTAAACAACAATGGTAGATTTTTTGCTGGCTTAATTCTATGTATCTGTTAACTTGAATTAATTTTATGACCGATCACGCCACTTTAAACCTTGTAAATGCATACAAAAAATGTCGCGAAATAAATAATTTAACGCCATTCCACACCTTGTAGTAAAAGGGCAAGTTTAGTCTAATAGTGGAGCAGTAAGCTATTCAGAAATTTATTGGCTTTTCAGTCCAGCCAGTCTCTTCCTGGCGTCCTCAACCTCAATGAGACCAGGATCAGCGTTCTTCCAGAGGTCGAGGAATTTCTCGTAGTTCTCTATGGCTTTGGTTTTATTGTCCTGCTGTTCGTAAATTTTGCCGAGCATGTAGAAGCTCTTAGCGTATAGATCGCCAAAAGCTTGCCTTCCTGATGTAAGAGAAATGACCCTTTCGTATTCTTGACGGGCGTTCTCTAAATCTTCCGCCTTGTAGTAAGCCAGTCCCGTGGAGTAAGAAAGTGGCAGATGCGTGCCAGAAGTTGCAGATAACAGAGGTAATGTCTTCTTATAAAATTCAATGGCCTTGGAATAGTTGTTCTTTTCGAGCTCTATGTCACCCATCAGGCTGTAATAATTTCTTATCAACTTCTTATTCATTGCCTGTTCGATCATCTTCTTCAGCCTATCTGCTGTTTGTTGAGCTTCATTCATTGATTTCATCTTAAGATACGTAATCCCCATACTAAATAAAGTGTCTCTTTGATCACTAAAATCTTCATCTTCAACAGCACTGTTCCATATTTTGTTTAACAACTCTAAAGCTCGGTCATAATTGCCTAATATTCGTTCCACATAGGATAAACCACCGGTTATATTACTTATCCATGTGTTTTGACCGAGTCTTTCTGCATGTCCAAGCCCCTCCTGCCCTATCCTTCTGAAATCCTTGAATCTCCCCTGAAGCAAATACAAACCTCCTAATCTCTGCCCACTCTGAGCATTGGCAACCGGCTCTTTTCTTTCTTGAAGCTTCTTGTATTCCTCTTCTGCTTTCTTCAAATCCCCCATGTAAAAGTGAATATCTCCTCTTATCCTAATACTCTGATAACGAGTAGGATTCAGGGAAAGTGCCTTGTCCACTTCAGCCAGGGCAAGCTCATATTTCCCTTGATAGCGATAATTAAGAGCTAATCTCTCGCGGATACCTGAGCTGTCTGAAATATTATTTAAATACTGTTCGAGAACTTGTCTCGCCTTATCAAATAAGCCCTTGCTTCTATAGCTCGCTGCAAGACCACCAAAGAAAACAATATCTTTTCCTCCATACTTAAGACAAGCCTCATAACTCTTTATAGCCTTATCCCATTCTTCGATCCGACGATACAGGATACCTAGGTCATTATTTCCATTCAAATCGTCTGGATAAAGCTCCAATAATTTTTCGAATGCCTCTATGGCTTTATCATGCGTTTTTTCAGATTGGCGAAGATAGTAGCCCCCTTGGATATTGTATTTTTCCCTGTCGGAGAGTCTATCACTCAACTCCATGGCTTTTTTCAAAAATTTCTTTTCCTCGGAACGATACCCTTGATTTCCGTAAGCCCATGACATCGCGTGGTAAGCTGAAGCAAAATCTGGGTCTACTGCTACAGCCTTCTCCATATATTCTATAACTTTAGGGTAATCTCCTTTGATGTCGTATTTTATCCCTTCATGATAGTACTTATACGCTTCAGATGACCTTGTTGTCACTTCTCCTATGTGCCTGTCGATGTCGCTTTCTATCTGTATATCAGAAAGCTTGAAATTCCTCTTGATTCTCGTTGTCAGTTCATCGACCATGGATATGATACTTGCCTCTCCTTTCCCATCGACTGACTCTGAGCCAATCAGCTCTCCTGTATCCGCTTCCTGGAGGGTAATGTTGATTCGAAAATTGTCTCCGGCTTTGGTCAGGTTTCCGAGCAGGATGTGGTTAACACTTCCTCGTGAAGCAATCTTTTCTAAATCCACAGAAGAATAGCTGTCCGCATCCATAAGGTCCAACTGTTTCAGAATATTGTAGAGTTTGTCTCCGCCCATCACCCGGAGGTATTTTGATTGGGCCAGATCCGATATCAGAAGATCCGAGAGGGCAGATCTCCAGTGGTCATAATTCTTATCCCCGGTGTTATTCTTGAAATACATCACGGCCAGCGAGGGCTTGTCCTGGGGGATGGGCACGCTTTTTTTTGAGGGAAGGAGTCTCCAGATAACAATAGACACTACAGCCAGAGCAATGACAACCACCGCAGGAATAAGAAGCTTCCTTAAGCCAAAGGTTACGGTTATTTCTCTTGAGGTCAACGGCTTTTGTTCGGGAACTACCCTTTCTGTCGTCGGAATGCCTCTTTGTATGTTTTCCAGTTCAGACCGCACTTCACCCGCACTCTGGTATCTCTTTTCCTTATCCTTTTCCAAACATCTCATTATTACACTGCTGAGACCTGCTGGAATCTGGGCATTCAATTCTTTTGGATCTTTCGGCATTTCACTCTTATGCTTTACTCCGATCGTAAAAGCCGTATCTCCCTCGAAAGGAACCCTGCCGGTTACCATCTCATACAGGATCACACCCAAGGAATAAATATCCGAACTCTGGCCGGCTTCTTTCCCTTCTACCTGCTCGGGTGACATATACTCAGGCGTCCCTATCATCACCCCGGCTCCGGTTATCCCTTTCGTCTCAAGAGAGCGAGCTATCCCAAAATCCATGATCCGGGCATTCCCCTCTTCATCCACCATGATGTTCTGGGGCTTTAGGTCTCTGTGGACCACTCCTAACCTTTGAGCTTCCCCTAATCCCTCGCATATCTGCTTGGCTATGGGTATGGCTTGCCCCGCGCTTAACTGACCTATTTTCCTGATCAACTTCTTTAAATCCTCCCCTCTCACGTATTCCATGGTGATGTAGTGAGTCCCCTGCTCCTCGTTAAGGTCGAACATCCGGGCAACATTCTTATGCCCTATCTTACGGGCTATCTTCAGCTCATTGCTGAAGCGTTCTACAGTCTTTTTATCCGAGGCTATCTCAGGCTTGATGAGTTTCAGGGCTATTTCTTCCTTGAGTTTTTTGTCCAGAACCCTGTAGACCTTGCCCATTCCCCCTTTTCCCAGTTCCTCGATAATCTGGTATCTCTCGACGAAAGTGGAACCTGTCGTTAATTCTTCCTGGGCTGCTTCCATGGTTTCAGTGACTTTAATATCCTCTTGTGAAGGAAAGGGTGTAGCACACTCTTTGCAAAATTTGGAATCAGAGGGATTGGCAGTATCGCAGTCGGGGCATTTGATGGTCACTGTTTTCCTCCTTCTTAGGTTGGGAGAAGAATAACAAGGAAGAAGAAAAGAGTCAAATATAATCAGTTAGTCCATGACTCAGTGGAAATAGATAAAAGGTCATTGCGGGCGAAGCGTAGTAATTAACTAATATCGGCTTAATACCCGATGGCGAATCCATGAGAGCGCTTATCTGCAGCCCCATAATAAAGCCCTGTTATGGGATCAATGAGTATGCTGTGGGCATCTCCCTGCCGCCAGCGAGAAGACTCCTTCATCATATGCCCCATAGCTTTGAGTGATTCAATCAATTCTTCGGTGATAGCCCCCTTCTCCAATCTTAATAAATCAGGCATCCATTCATGGTCCATCCTGTGGGCATCGATAGCATCCTGAATCGGCATATTAAAATCAATAACATTGACAATCACATTCAAAACAGTGTTGATAATTGTTCTGCCTCCCGGGCTTCCTGTAATCATGTACACTTTGCCATCCTTAATGACCAGGGTGGGAGTCATAGAGCTCAACATCCTCTTGCGAGGCTCTATGAGATTGGGTTTCGTGCCGATTAGGCCCTTATCATCCGTATATCCAGGTTTCACGTTGAAATCATCCATCTCATTGTTAAGCAGGATTCCGGTCCCTTCGGCAACAACTCCTGAACCAAACCAGCCATTAATTGTATAAGTTGTCGCCACTGCCAAACCTCCCTTATCTATGACCGAGTAGTGAGTGGTCTCCAGCGCTTTTTCGATAGTTAGAATTTCCTCGCCCATTATTGTGCTGGGAGTTGCCTTTTCTAGATCGATTTTTCCGCGGATATCCTCTGCATGACTCTTTGAGGTTAAAAGCTTGACTGGGATTTCACTAAAATCCGAGTCTCCCATGTATTGGGCTCTATCGAAATAGGCAAATTTCATCGCCTCTGCAATTAAATGCAGGGTCTCAGGCGCATACCTGCCCCCTTGCCCCAGATCAAAGCCTTCAAGAATGTTAAGCATTTCAATCAAAGCCGTGCCACCGGAACTTGGCGGCGGCATGGAAATAATTTGGTATCCCCGATAGGTTCCTTTTACGGGTTTTCTTACAAAAGCCTCATATTTTCCCAGATCTTCCTTGGTGATCAAACCGCCATGCTTCTTCATATCCTGAGCGATCAATTCCGCAATCTGCCCTTCATAAAAGGCCTGAGAGCCATGTTCGGCAATCAACTTCAAAGACCCGGCAAGATCATTCTGAATAAAAATATCCCCCTCTTTGAATTCAGACTCGTCTTGCTTGGAAAAAATACGGAAAAATTCTTTAGTTCCCTGCTTAAATCTCTCATTTAACCGGTTGAACGAATCTGCCCTCCTTTTATTCAGCTTAAATCCCTTCTCGGCAAGCTCTAGGGCAGGCCCGATAACATCCTCCCATTCCAGGTTCCCATATTTTTCCATTGCCAGCTCAAAACCTTTAACAGTCCCGGGAACTCCAACTGCAAGATGCCCGTATAAACTCCTCCCTTCCACATAATTTCCTTCTTCGTCCAGGTACATATCAGGAGTCGCTTTGCCGGGGGCTATTTCACGAAAATCCAGAGCAACAGCTTCTTCGCTTTCGGGGAACCGGATGATCATGAATCCTCCCCCACCGATGTTCCCTGCAGCAGGAAACGTAACAGCTAAGGCAAAACCAACAGCCACGGCAGCATCCACTGCATTTCCCCCTTTTTTAAGAATATCTATTCCTACCTGGGAGGCGTATTCATCCACTGAAACAACCATTCCGTTTTTGCCAACAACTCCTTTGTTTTCTTGTGCAGTACAGAAAAACTGATTGGCCAATAGAATCAGAATGATAAAAAATCTAAAGAATCCCCAACTTTTTCGCATGCTTAACTCCTATTTGTTCATCGAGTCCTGAATATATTTCTATTTAACCAGGTCAAAGTCAAGTATTAGAAACAATTTTCAGGATAATTTGAAGATTTCAAAGGGCTAATGTCAAATATTGAGACACAACCACTTTATTTTTTACTTGACTATATGCACAACTGTGCATATAATATAAAAAAATGGAATTTGAATGGGATAGCAAGAAAGCTATTTCCAATCTCAAAAAGCACGGAGTAGATTTTGCCGATGCTGTAGCTGTATTAGAAGACGAAAGGGCCATCACCATATCTGACGACTACCCTGATGAGGAACGCTTCATTACCATCGGTATGGACTCTTTTGGCCGCATTCTTGTGGTTGTCTATGCTTGGCGCAAAATCCGGATTCGTATCATATCTGTAAGGAAAGCAACAAACAAGGAAATAAAGCAATATAGAGGTTAGTTCAATGAAAAAAGAATACGATTTTAGTAAGGGGAAAAGAGGCGCGGTGATTAAAACTCCTAAAGGAAAAACGCGCATCACCATCCGAATAGATGATGATATACTCTACTGGTTTCGACAACAAGTACATGTCGCAGGTGGTGGAAATTACCAGACACTTATCAACATGGCTCTCAAAGAATACATGAATTCAAAAAGGGAGTCGCTCGAAGAAACTCTTCGGCATGTTATTCGTGAAGAATTATCGGCATATGGCAAAAAATCCAAGCGTTGATACATTATCTGCCTAACAAGGTCTCTGCGCTCATCAGTCCGGAAAGCCACCGAGGACTATGGACCACTTTATGAGACAATAATTCGATTTATTTTTTGTTTGACATAAAAGTATTTTTTTTATAATCATTATGTAATTAATAAATTTTGTGGGAGTATTTCAACTATTTTGGGCTGGAATTCAATATATTTTATGATAATTTCATCATACTTCTTTTTAAGGTCGGTTTCATAATAGTCTACTAATATTCGCCGTCTATTTTGATTTATATAAACAAAGGAGGTGTAAAATGAAACTACAGAAAAACCTGCTTTTAATTCCTGTGGTGGTCGCAGGGGTCTGGGGCCTGTTTGGGTTGTTCGCCCCGGAGGCGCTAATGAAATTATTGAATACTCCTTCTGAATCCATTAATCCGTCTCTTATTTCAACCCATATGTCGTTAGCTATAGCCCAAATTTGCCTGGGAATCTTTGCTTTCTGGATGCGAAGCTTAACAGATAAGAAAGCAATGTCTGGAGCTATGTCAGTCGTAGCGCTTGCTTTTTTGCTATTCGGCTTAGAAGGAGTATTGGTAAACCTGATAGTCGAGGGTCACCAATGGAATATGTTTCTAGTGATTCAAAGTTTTGTTTTTATCGTTCTTGCGGTTATTTTCTTCATGAAGAGAAATCCGAAATAAACCTGAGATAGTTTCCAGCGACACTCCGAAGCAGACATTTCCGCCCTCAACTTCAGAGCTTGCGGCCGATAGCCAGCATGCGGCGGTTCATAAATCCATAATCACCCTTATCCTGGTGGGCGCGAAAGTCATTTTGAATTTTGACTTTCTTGAATCCTGCTTTTTCCATCATCGCCGCAAGTTCCCCGGGTTTATATATGCGAATGGAATAGGTCGAGTCTCGAACTAATCCTTCATTCTTGCTAAGGACAAGTTCCCGCGCGTCAACTCTTTTGCCCACAAGCTCCCGTTGACGGCACACCACTTTATCTGCATCAATTTCATGCCAGGCGGTAGGCGTCAAGGTTTCTTCGACCTTGCTCCCATCGGTCACATCGATCAATATCCATCCTTTTTTCTTCAGCACTCGTTTAGCTTCTTGCAGAATCAGCTCGTCTGCCTCGGGTTCAGCAATGTATCCCAGGGAATTTCCCAGGATGAGCACGTGGTCGAAACTTTCTGAGGGTAATCCCGTGTCCCTTGCATCTCTTTGAATAAGTTTAATTCGATAATTCTTTATCTCGGCATTTGACCTGGCATGATCTATCAAATACTTGGAATAGTCCAGCAGTGTGCAACCTGTAAAACCCCGAGCGAACAGCTCCAAGCTGTGTCGGCCATGGCCTCCGCAAAGATCAAGGATCTTATGTTGCTTTCGAACCGGCAGCATCTCTAAGATAAGATCTACCTCTTGACGGGTAAGTTCCTCATCGCATACCGAACGGGCATCCGTGAGAAGATAGACCTCATCAAATATTTTCTTCCACCAGTCAGGGTCCACTTTGATATTCATGAGATCTCCTTTATGGTTCCGAAATTAAAAAGACCGTCGGATGCAAAAATGGCTGCCCCACCGCGCCAGGGCTGCATACGGGCAATTTCAAGCTCCTCCTCTGATATACGGACCATCTCGTCAAGCTCACCCGTAAGCCACATCTTCTCCAGGGTCAAACAGTCTGACCACAATGCAGTACAGTATCTTTCCAAGGCGGCAAGCTGTTGCGAGGTTAGTAATCTCGGCCTTATAGCTATCTTAATCGGACCGAGAAGATATGTGAAATCATGATCTTTTGACATTTTTTCTTGCATTTCAATAACCTGTAAAAGATTGTTGTAACCTATATTAAGGATAGCATCATTAATGCGGTCTGCTGCTTCCTTTACACTCAAGTCAGAACGAAGTACAGCCAGCGGCTGCACTCCCCCTCCGCTTCCGACGTTTGTGGGAACACCTCCAAATCGACAAAGGAATCCGAACAGACCCTGAGCACCAATGATGGAGCGGAAATCAGTTTGATAACTCTCGATGGTGATCTCTTTTTTATCGCGATTTAAAACAGGGATATCTTCTGCCCAAAGATGAAGGGGGATTTTTTCCTGGACAATATAATTTCCTTTGCTCAATGCCAGATTCACTGCTTCATCGGCTTCCACATTCATCTCACTCACACACACCCCCTTGCCGGAATAACCTCTCTCCGGTTTAAGCACAAGGTTCTCCCAGTTAGACCGGGTCCACTCTATAAGATTTTTTATATCTTCACCCCCGGGCCCGGAGGTCAGGCGTGGATGGAACTGCCGGGTCCAGGGAGTACGCTGTACGATTTCAGGGTGAAACCGATCACTCATAGGGCCGGAAATAACTTCGAACATGCTTTTGACGTTTATCGGTTCTGTCCCCCGCGGGTTGATGACGCGGTTTTCTCTTACAGCCTGAAGAAGCGGGGTCAGGTTGTGTTTGTGGTGAAGGGAGACAAGCACGTCAGTGTTAAAATCAACAAAAAGCACGGACACAGGGCAGCCGCGCCAGGAGACTTTTGAATCTTTGAGCTCAAGTTCCTGCGGAGCCATCAGCGCTCCTGTAATCCCTTCAATTGAACTTAGCTGCTGGGCAAGGTTCCGGTTCTCCGTTACGCTCTCCAGAGTTTCTTCTTCGGCAACGACTGCGATCAGACCGGGGTTGTTTCCAGCTAGTGTCCTGTGTACTTGAACAAGCATTTCTGTAAAACTATTTAAGGGAAAAAACAGCGGATGGTCCATATCCAGATCGACTCCTATGGGCTGAATCTCATTCAGCTTTATCCAAACCTCTTTACCTATTATCTGGGTAGTACGCTGGTAATCCCATCCGCCGGGGCTTCCGAGGTTCCATTCGGAGTGATATCCGAAGAAATCTTCCATTTTCTACTCCTCCTCAGATTGAGTGCTGTCCGCATCAAAAGCCTTGAGTCGTTTTTCGATCAACCGAAAAGGCAATTCTCCTCCCTCCAAAAGCAGTTGATGAAAACGGTCCAACTCCAACGGTTTTTCGCAGCACTTCCTCAAGTTCACTATTTCATAACGGCCAAGAAAATAGCACAATTGGTATCCTGGATTCAATTGAATCCGATTCACCTGCCTCTCTGCCTCCCCTGGAGTAAATCCCATCTCCGTCAAAGTTTGCAGGGCTTGTTTCCGGGAAAGGTTTCCTGCGTTTAAGCCTAGGTCTATTTTGCATCTGGCGACTCTCCACAACCTGCGTTTGTAATCTACAAGTCTATCAAGAGGATCTTCCGCATAACCGTATTCGCTTAACAAGGTTTCAGCGTAAGAGGCCCACCCCTCATAAAAAAGAGGAGATTCAATCTGTCTCCGTATGAGGTTTTTCTGCTTTCTTCGCTCATAATCAAGCTGATGGTGCCCGGGAATAACCTCATGCGCAGAGAGGAATTTATACTCGCGGTGCAGCCTATTCTTCTGAGATTCCTTTTCTGCCTGACTTCCCTCTCCTGGCATGTTAGTGGTTATGTAAAAGAAATCCTTTTCTCCGCCGGAAGTATTTAAAGCAGCGCTGAAGGAGGCTGAGCTGCGGATCGACCGAAGGTAGGTAGGAGTTTCGCACAGCTCAAAAGATGTCTGCATGCCGGTCTCAGCGAACCCGTTTTCTTGGAAGAAGAGACTCAAGCTTTCTATTTCGCGATCATAAAGCGACATGGTGTCTATTTTGTCCAGCTCACCCGGCAGGTAGGAATCATAAAGCTCAAGCCAGGATTTCTCAGGATCAACCTTTGCGCCCAGTTTCTCAAGCTCCATCAAGCACTCCTGGATTTCCTGCTCTGCAAGCTGGGATATTTCAGGCAAAGTACGGAAAGAAAAGTAATAATCTTTTAAGTTTTCCTTAATTGCCGGAATGAAAATAATCCGATCATGGACAGGGATGATCTCTCCTAAAAACCTATCGAAGATATTTAGAGAATCTAAAGTTTTATGAATGACTTTCATGCTGGCGAGTGGAGCCCTCTCAGCTTGAGAGCTGCCTATCTCCTGGAGATAAAGCCTGCCATCTTTCAGCATAGCTCGGGAGGCTTGGAGATAAGTCTCTGGCACTTCCTCTAAATTATTCATAGCCTGGCTCAAAAGTCGAGGAATCTCCTCGAGGCGGGCCTGAATCCTTCCCCGCCTCTCATTTTCACCGGAAGCGGGTTTGTTAATGGTCTGATCAAGACCTATAAAAGCTATCTTCAAATACAATAAAGGATTATGCCGCCAGGGCTGGTACACTTCCAGCTCAACCAGGGCACCAGCAACACTGGATTTTAATAATTCGAGGTCAGTGTGCCCTTCGATGTCACTTTCTTGGATGGAAAGGCCGTCAAGTCCATTCCGGAATTCCTTTAGAAAGGATATAGTATCAAAGATAGAGTCCTTCTGAAGATTTTCCATCCGGTCTAAATATTTTCCCGCAGCTTGGGCCCGGGGAAGAAAATGAAATTCATCGCTGGCACACATAACAGGGAAGGATTTAGCCAGGAAATTAAAATAATCCTCGGCTATATCTTTTAAACAGGCTTTCATCATAAAACTATCAAACGAAAAAAATTGCTTGGAGAATTCTGAAACTATCTTGTTTTCCGAACAAAATCTATAGCACACGAAGAATTCTTAGTCAACGAGAGCAGATATAAAACGATCCTCGTCAAAAAACATTAAAAAAACCTAGTGCCTTTTTCCTGACGTGCGGAAATAGTTATTGTGTCCTCAATATTTCTTTGGTATAAGAGATGCGCGATGAGAAATAAGAGCAACCCTAAAACAGTTATTTTTGCATCTTTGGTCTTTATTACTTTAATCCTGTTGACCGCCTGCAACAAATCTCACTGGGATACTGTGCCACAAGCTCCGCCAGTTGATGTAGAGGCATTGAAATCCCGGCTCATGCTCGAAACTGAAGAGGATCCTAATACACAGACAAAGATTTCCAGAGGCACGTTTGCCGTTTTCGAGGACTGTGATGCGCAGAAAGGACGGATGATCCACCTGGAAGTTGTTATTCTGCATGCGACCGGACCCGATTCAAAACCTGATCCGGTAATCCCTCTTGCGGGAGGACCCGGCCAGAATGCAACCGATTATGAAAGGATATACGAGACTTCCTGGATGCGCGAAGAGCGCGATATCGTGCTCGTCAGCCAGCGGGGTACTGGAGGTGACAACAATCTCTACTGTAAATTGGGAGCAGGTGACGATAATTTACAGGTCTACCTTGATCCACTGTTCACCGCTGATAATTTTCTCCCCTGCCTTGAAGAGCTGAAGGATAAATTCAACCTGACAATGTACTCCACATGCCATGCTGCTGATGACCTGAACGAGCTTCGCCTGGCTCTAGGTTACTACAAAATCAACCTGAATGGAGTATCCTACGGGACGAGAGCAGCTTTCGTTTATATGCGGCGTCATCCAGAGACAATCCGGACCGCAATCCTGAATGGAGTGGCTCCTACCACGTGGGAAAATCCCCTTCATCATGCGCCATCCGCCCAGGAGGCAATTGAGCTTCTATTTGCTGAATGCGCAAATGATCCCGATTGCCAGGCAGCATTTCCAAATCTTGAAGAGGAATTCTGGGCAGTTATAGACCGGCTGGAACATGAACCGGCTGATGTAACCGTTACCCATCCGGTAACAAATGAACGTATCACCGTGAAGCTGCATAGAGAAGCCTTTGCCGAGTCAGTCCGGATGATGATGTACAGTTGGCGCACTGGTCGTATACTTCCCTCCCTGATACACCAGGCGTTTGAAGAAGATTATGAGAAGTTTGCCCAGTACGGAGTAGAGGCAAACATGGGCATTCTCAAGGCTCTTTCACTCGGAATGTTGCTCTGCGTAACCTGCGCCGAAGACCTTGAACGTATTACCGAG
>Ga0255053_10000352_pt1 | contig 25381 bp, 20 predicted proteins | sample JV7_2_22_MG_FD_188635 | JGI IMG/M metagenome (GOLD analysis project Ga0255053, IMG submission 188635) | Seawater microbial communities from Jervis Inlet, British Columbia, Canada - JV7_2_22 | ecosystem: Environmental > Aquatic > Marine > Inlet | place: Canada: British Columbia | collected... | reverse complement strand
GCCTGGAACCAGGCCTCAGGCCGCAACATCCCCCAATCATCTGGCCGTCGAGGACGGACTACTGGCGACTCCCGACAAATCTCCCGGTCTCGTTACGCACTGTGGAAGAACCCCGACGATCTCAACCCACGTCAACACCAGCAGCTCGACTGGATCGCCAAAACCGATCCGAGACTGTGGCGGGCCTACCTCCTCAAAGAAGGCCTCCGATATGTGTTCGCCGTCAAAGGAGAAGAAGGCAAGACAGCCCTCGACCGTTGGCTGGTCTGGGCCCGCCGTTCACAGCTCCCCGCGTTCATCGATCTCGCTAAGAGGATTACGAAACATCGTGCGGCGATCGACGCCAACCTCGACCACGGACTCTCCCAAGGACTGATCGAATCGACCAACACCAAGATCCGGCTGCTCACCCGGATCGCCTACGGGTTCCACGGCCCCCAACCCCTAATCGCTCTCGCACTACTCGCCCTCGGCAGCCATCCGCCTCGACTCCCAGGCCGAAACTGACCCACGGATAGAGCAGAAGAGCGCGTTATGTGCGCTAGTCAGCGTGGCAAGTGACCGCACCTAATGCCTGGCTATGGGCGGCGTTGAGCGTTCGAGTCCTTTCGAGCGCGCCGGCGAACCACTCGGATCTGAGGCAATCCGAACGAAGCTCTCTGGGCTATGTGACGATCTCTATGACGTAGTTGCAGTACCCGACCTCGTCGTCGCGAGCGGCCAGATGTCGGCCATCGACTTCGAAGACCCGGAACGACACCGGGAGTCCCTTGATGGAGTGCTGATGGAGCCGTCCGTCGCCACTGATCTCGTAGTCCTGTCGGATCACCCGATGCGGCGGAACGGTGATGGTCTGTACGCCGTCGTCGAGGAAGCTGACGAGGCCCTCTTCCCCGGTCACCATGTTCACCACAGACAACGTGTTGCCCACGACGAACGTGCGCAGCTCATCCTCGGTCATCGCATCGATACCGCGTGCCTCGAGGTCGGCGACCCGAATCGTGCCTTCTCGGGCTGCGTCGGCAGCGGCCCGGTCGGCTTCGCTGGGGACGTACCAGATCGGCGAGGTCCAAGCTCGCTCTTGGATGGACGCCGGCTCAGGGGCAGCGACACCGAGGCGCTTGGCGTCGTAGGTAGACCAGCGAGGTGTCGGGATCTCGATGATTCTGCCGTAGTAGAACGCCCGCAAACCGGGGGCGAACTCCGGATCGACCCAAGCCGCCGACAGCTCCGGAGCGCCGATGTCGTTGGTGTAGCTGGCGTCGGCAACGTTCACCGTGTTGCCCACGGCCGGCAGCTTGCCATCACCGGGGTTCGGCTCGCGATCGCCCGACCACGCCACGTCGTAGATCTTCTCGAAGACTTGCCCCCGATCCACCCAACCCTTCACGATCTGAATCCGATCGAGATTGGCCGAGATCGGATCCTTGAGCGCCGACACCAGAAAGCGAGGCGCGTCGCTCGTGCGCTCCGGGAAGTCAGACCCCATCGGGACCCCATCGCGATAACCCGCCTCGACGAAATCGGACGTCACGGTGTCAGGTAGCGACCAGCCTCCGAAGAAGCGGGGGCGGATTCGAACCCCGGACGTGCCAAAGGTCTCGCGTCGGCGGAGGGCCTCGAAGATGCCCTCTCGGGTGTTCTCGTCGGCCCACACCCCGGCGAGCCCACCCGGGTTCTCCTCCACGGCGGGCATGATCTCCTCGGCTCCCCCAGCCAGCCGGCTCTCGGGCGTCGTGTCCGTGTGGGGGAAATGGCCGCTCCAGTCGTGTTCTTCGGTGTCGCCGGGCGTGCCGGTATGCGTGTCCGTCGATCCGACGAACCCGTACTTGAACGGGTTCACACCCAGCTTGTCCGCCTGGCGGAGCCCTTCCTTCAGCCCGCTGCGAACGAAGGAATGGGGACTGGCCGCGCCGACACTCCACTCCGAGCCACCGGCGATCTGCTCGAAGTCGGCGAACTCGTCATTCAAAGCCAGCGCCGGGTTCGTTTCCGAATTGCCTTTGATCTGATGAATCTCCGTGAGGGGCTCCATCAGGGACCGCTTCTCGGCATATGCGGTGTCGATCGGCCGCCCGTCGTGGTACAGGGGGAGGAACATCAGGCCCTGGCTGGTGTTGGCATTGTGGGGAATGGCCAGCACGTGCTCGGGAGCACCGCCCACCTCCTCCATCCATTGCCACAGATCTTCTGGATTCGTCGTGTCGATGTAGCTGAGCGGCATGTCGGGGACCTCGTCCCCTTTGAAGATCACGCAGCGGTGGAGGTTGGCGCCGTTGGGTGTCGCCGACCACTCATAGCCCACGAATGTCGTGAACCGGCCGGGCTCGTAGTGCTTGTTCGCCGTCTCGATCATGTAGGCCCACATCGACCGCATCCGCCGTCCAAAACCCTCGTCATCTCCTGCGACATATGCCTCATGGACAGGTGCAGGTGACAGCATGCCTCGCGTAAGGACCTGGATCGTATGCGGGTAGTCGCCCTCCGGTGCGGTGTTGGCCGCGCGATGGATGGCCAACAGACGCTGCGCCTCCTCATCCGCAGCTTCGAAGCCCGGCTCGAGAATCGCCCCCATCTCCGCCAGCCATTCCGAATGATCAGTAACCGCCATGAAATCCAGCGGTGCCGTCAGCCTCATCATCTGTTCAGACCCGACTACGAGCGGCTTCGCTTCACCCTTGCCGAACTCGTACGCGGCATCCGGGTTGTTCGCTGCGCCCACCAGGAACGCATCGAGGGAGTACGCCGTGTGGACGTGCAAGTCACCGAAGTACGCATCTCTGTGACTGGCTTCACCGCTCAAAGCGACCTCCTCTATTCATGTTCATGGTCGTCCACCCGAATGTGGTCGTCGAAGAAATGGAACACGCTCGCCACGGCGAGCACGATGTCAACAATCTCGTTCTCCAGCGAGAACCCGGAAGCCACAGGAACGAAAACCGTGGTGCCCTCCCGGCGAACCGTGATGTTCTCGGCGGCGAGTGCCCGAAGGATCCACGCCGCCATATCGTCGGAACCGCAGCTGAGTCCGAGCCATCCGGGAGTCCCCTCGACGACCGAGGCACTGGAAGCCAGGTTCAGACCCTTTGCCAACTCACTGGCAACCTGTACATATCCGGGTTTGGCGGCGTCGGCGCCGGTTCGGGGCTCGATCAGGGACTTTCGCCGGGGGGTTCCTCCTGCAAGTGCGATCTCGTTGTGGCTTCCTGTCCGGTGGATATCTTGGAGAAGACGCTTCCAGTCGACCTGCCCTGAGTCATCTACGGGGATTCGCATCTGCACATCCCCCTTTCCACCATGTCTGGGCGCTAGTACCGCTAGCGTCGCGAGAAGATCCAGATCCGGGACCTGGGGCATGTCCAGCACGTTGGGGACCTCCAGGTCTTCATCGTCCCAGGCGTAGACGATTTCGTACTGGCTGACAAGGGCAGCCGCCAACTCCGATTCGGCGGCGACTTTCCGCTGATCGCCGACATCGATGAGCAGCCGCTCGCGAGCTTCTTCGAATGAGGGCGCGTGGGACGGGGCCTCTTCGATCACCTTGACGAGATGAAGTCCAAATGACGAGGAGATGGGGCCCGTCCATCCCCCTATCGGGATCTCGAACACGGTGTCGGCGAACGATGGACCAAACCTGGACGCGACCTCTTGGATCGTCACCAGGCTGTACTCCGAGGGAAGGACCATTGGATCCCCCTGGGATGCCACCTCTGCACTGGGCATCGTCGGAAGTAGGTCCAGAAGGCGGGCCGCACGCATCTCCGCCTCTTCGGCGCCATCGGTCAAGGATACGTACACCTGATTGAAGCTGCGCCTGGCAGGGATCTCATAGCGGTTCCGGTGACGCTCGAAGAAGGCGCGGAGATCGCCCTCCTTCGCTTGCAAACTTTCGGCGAGGCCTCGCGCCAGTCCGTTCATCTTCTGGATGAGGCGGCGTCGAACCAGTTCGTCGTCTCGGTCCAAACCCCGCTCGAGTGCCTCGCGGTACAGGATCTCATCCCCCACCCAGCCGCGAATGAGTCCAGCGAGTTCCTCGTTGGTGGGTGGTCGCTTCCAACGTGCAGCCCACTGATCACTCAGAATGCGGACGCGCTCAACTGTGACTTCAAGACGCCGCGACTTGGCGTCCGTCCCAACCTTCGCAGCGGCCGTGTCGTCGCCTGACATCGGCTCGATGATACGCATGCTCAGCACGGTCGTCCTTCCGTGAGACGTTGGATATGTCAGGTCTGTCCTTACGCCAGTCAGGATTGTCCTTACGGCTTTGATACCCGGTTAGCCCTGCGCGACGGCTATTCCGGTTTTTGGTTCCTCTATCTCCCTTCCCCACCGCGAGTTTCCACACCGGCTGGATACTCTTATACTTTGTTATCCCGAACCCCCTAGGGGTGTAGCTCGAAGTTGGTAGAGCGCCGGTCTCCAAAACCGGAGGTTGGGGGTTCGAGTCCTCCCGCCCCTGCCAGACTGTTTGAACTGACACATAGGAAAAGTTGATGAATCGAGAGATGCGCCGTCTTCAGGAACGTGAAGAGCGGCGACAAAAGAAGGCAGAAGCCTCAGGCGACAAGGCCTCGCGCAAAGCCGCGGCCCTTCAGTCGCGTGGACAGCCTGGAGCTGAGCGCAAGTCTCTGTTTTCACGCTTGCGCACCTATCTGCATGAGGTGCGTCAGGAGCTCAGGAAGGTCACCTGGCCAACCCGTGATCAGATGATCGCCTTCACCACAGTGACGGTCATCACCTCCGTTGTGCTCACTGGAGTCATTTTCGGTCTCGATATCCTCATGAAGAGGGCGGTCTTCTGGCTGCTGGATTTCATCTGATGGCCAAAGCTGTAGAAACCGCCAACACTCAGGAACTCGAAGAGGTCGTCGAGGCAGACGAGACGGTCGAGGCTGTCGAGGACGCAACTGAGGAAGCCACCGCGGACGCTTCCGAGGTCGCCGTCGCCGACGACGTTGCCGACGACGTTCTCGAAGAAGTCGAGGTGCCCACACCGGCGAGCCCCTATGACCTGTCCGGTGACTGGTATGTGATCCACTCGTACTCCGGTTACGAAAACAAGGTCAAGCTGAATCTCGAAACCCGGATCCAGTCGATGCACATGGAAGACCGGATCTTCGAAGTCCACATTCCGATGGAGGACGTGGTCGAATTCAAAGCCGGCAAGAAGGTCACCGTTCCGAAGAAGGTCTTTCCGGGCTACATCCTCGTTCGGATGACGCTCGACGATGACTCGTGGTATGCCGTTCGCAACACTCCCGGAGTAACCGGTTTCGTCGCGGGCAACGCCCAGAAGCCAACTCCGCTGTCACGTCGAGAGGTCGAGCGCTTCCTGGGGGTCCAGGAAGAAGAGGAGAAGGGCAAGCCCCGCTTCAAGCCGGACTGGGAGGTTGGCGAGCAGGTTCGGGTCGTCACCGGGCCATTTGCCGACTTCAACGGCACAATCGAGAACATCAACGTGGACCAGCAGAAGATCGTGGTGCTGGTCAACATCTTTGGCCGTGACACACCGGTCGAACTCGGCTTCGAGGACATTCAGAAGAATTAGCTACCCGGCTCGAAGTACCGGGTGCTTGTACTAGATCGCAGGACAATATGGGACGAAAAAGACTTGTAACAACGCTCAAACTGCAGCTTCCGGCAGGCCAGGCCACACCGGCCCCGCCCGTCGGCACTGCCCTTGGCCCCCACGGTGTCAACCTGATGGAGTTCGTCAAGGCCTACAACGACGCCACCTCTTCCCAGAGGGGACAGATCATTCCGGTCGAGATCTCGATCTACGAGGATCGGTCTTTCGACTTCATCATGAAGACCCCTCCGGCCGCAGCCCTGCTCAGACAGGCAGCAAGGGTGGACAAGGGCTCGGGTGAGCCCAACATAGAAAAGGTCGGTTCGGTTACCAGGACCCAGGTCAAGGAAATCGCCGAAATCAAGATGCCGGACCTCAACGCCAACGACATCGAAGCCGCAATGAAGGTTGTCGAAGGAACGGCGAGGTCTATGGGAATTACGGTGGAAGGCTGATGGCTCCACACGGCAAGAAGTACAACGAGGCAACAGCCGGGTACGACAAGCAGAACCCTTATCCAGCCTCCGAGGCTCTCGAACTGGTCAAGACGATGTCTTCGGCGAAGTTCGATGAGACGGTCGAGGCCGTTTTCGGACTCGGCATCGATCCGAAGAGCGCCGACCAGTTGGTCCGCGGGACTGTCTCGCTTCCCCACGGAACGGGCAAAGACGTTCGCGTTGTTGTGTTCGCCAATGCCGACAGGGAGAAGGAGGCCGAAGAGGCCGGCGCCAGTCTTGTCGGTGGCAAGGAACTGGTCGAGGAGATTCAGGGGGGACGTGAGCTCGACTTCGACGTAGCCATCGCAACGCCAGACATGATGGCCGAAGTCGGAAAACTCGGTCGTGTTCTGGGTCCTCGAGGTCTCATGCCGAATCCCAAAGCCGGCACCGTGACCAAGGATGTCGGGAAGGCCGTGGCTGAGTTCAAGGCCGGACGGATTGAGTATCGCAACGACAAGTACGGCAACGTGCACGTGCCGGTAGGCAGGGTCTCGTTCGGTGTTGACATGCTGTCCGACAACATGGCCACTCTCACGGCTGAGATCATCCGGTCAAAGCCCTCAGGTGCCAAGGGCCGTTACTTCAAGCAGGTGTCGATTTCTTCCACGATGGGCCCTGGTGTCAAAATCGACGTCGGCAGTATCGAAGAACTCGCCGAAACAGTCTCATAGGAGTTGCAGGGCGAAAGCTCCCTGGAACCTTTTTGCGCGCTAGCTCGCTATAACTAAATAGGTCTAAAGACCCATCTTTCGCGACCGATAAACGGGTGGAAGAACACTCAGAGTGTTCGGAAAACGCCTAGCGGAGGATCGCGTTTGATTATTGATAAACGTGCGAGCCTATGAGATGGCTCGCTGGCCTTGGTACGGCCGTAGCGACCGCAGCAGTTGTTGTTGCTGCTGTCGCATCTACCCCTGAACCAACCCAAGAGCAGGTCTCTACTGTCGAAGCTGTGGAGGCATCGACAGATGCAACTGACTCCCAGCCTTTAGCGCCGGGAGATTCTGCGTCGGCCCTGGTCGGACCTGCGAGTGAGACGACCCAGCCCGCTGCAGAGGCCCTGGAGGCAACCGGAACCGTAATCGCGCCAACCGACGAAAAGCCGGGTGAAGGAGATGGCGAATTCGAGGACGGCGAGTTCCAGAATGATGGGACCAGCAGCACATCGAGCTCGACCAGTTCGACCTCGACTACTGCTCCAAAGTCGTCATCGGGTAAGACCACGGCCACGACCACGCCGGCGCCGAGCGGGACCACACCGCCACCGAGCGGGACCACACCGCCACCGCCGGCTCCACCCCCACCTGCAACCAGTGGGCCGGTGGTCATCAGCCCCAAGCCCACCGGTGGCATCACTTCACTTGTGATCGCTGAGGACACGATGGTCAACACCGAGATGGTCCTGAGAGCCGGGGACTCGATCGAGTTTCGGAACGGAGCCCGGCTGATGTTCGGCCCCGGAGGGTTCGCCGACTGGCAGGGGACGGTCACGAGTACCTGGTCCAACGACGGGGCGACGCAGAACCTGGAACGGGATATCAAGATCTTTGGTTCCGGCGACATCATGTTCATGAAGGGCTCGCTTCCGTCCACCATCCGGTTCGTAGAGGTCGACCTTCAGCCCAAGCAGGAGCTAGCCCACTATCCCCTGCACTGGCATCACGCCGGCACGTCCGTGTCGGGCACCCTCGTTGAAGGAGTCGTCGTCAAGAACTCGACCAACAGAGCGTTTGTCCCTCACGGGGCTACAGGCATCACCTTCAAGGACACCATCGCCAAGAACATCCAGGGCGATGCTTACTGGTGGGACCGTCCCCCGTTCCAATCTGAGGACGAGACAAACAACTCGCACAACATCGTATTCGACCATGCTCTGGCCGACGGTGTGAGGAATCACTTCGAGGACGACCGGGGATACAGGCTGTCGGCGTTCTTCCTTGGTGCCGGGACGGGCAACGTTGTGAGAAACTCGGTGGCGTTGAATGTCAAGCCATCCCACCCGAACAACTGTGCCGGGTTTGTCTGGCCTGAAACCCACCACAGCCAAGCCACGTCCTGGACGTTCCAGAACAACGCCTCGTTCAACTCTGCGTGCAACGGTATTTTCACCTGGCAGAACGATGGTGAGGAGCACATCATCAACGGGTTCCGGGGTGACGGCATCGAGCACGGTGCATACAAAAATGTGTACCAATACCGAAATGTGGACGTGTCCTTTGTCAAGGTTCACGCACTCGGCTGGTCGATCAATGGTGGATCCATCGGCCATGTTCAGGTGCAGGGTCATGTCCTCGCCGGCGAGCCGGTGGTGTTCTCAAACCTGACCATCGGCTCTTTCACCGTTAACAACGGAGGCCGTGACAATCCTGGGACCTATGTCCTCGACAACACAAACTTGAGTTGCGGGGACATTGTGTATGAGAGTGTCAAGTCAGGCACACGGGTCGTCATCAACGGTAAGGACTGCTGAGTGGCGGTTTAACCCCTACCAAAGAGAAAGGGCCCCGGAAGGGGCCCTTTCTCTTTGGTAAACAAGGGGGGTCTCCGCGCTTCGGATTTCTCCAAAAGCTGCAAGGGCACCGGTTGCCAGGTCCACCGTCCGCACGGAGCCGACTTTTTCGTCTGTAGACCAGGGTAGGGCTGGTCTTACCTGTCGGCCTCGCGACCCTCACATACTGGGTTTCCGAAGAGCGGGCGGGGGCGGTCAGGGAACCCGCCCGTTCGACACGGAAACCCCCTGTTATCAATCCTGGCAAGTGTCCCACGTACGCCGATGGGTGTCCAGGGAGAATTTGGCAGGAGTCTGTGCGGCTAGCTCAGCCCGGAGAGGAAGTCCTCGAGTGCAAGGTTGAAGGACTCCGGTTGTTCCAGACTCGGCAAGTGGGCCGCCCCTCCGATGACCACAGGTCCTCGGTCGCTCAAATGCAGAGCCAGAAACTCCGAAGCAGCCCTCAGATCGCGGTAGTCGTGCTCGCCTACGACCACCAGTGTCGGCACGTCGAGTCCGGTAACCGGTTTGAGATCTGGTTGGGTCCGGACTTCCTCCCGTCGACTTTCCGAGGCTGCGGGAAGTCGATTCATCTCAACGACGAACTCGATGAGGGCTCGGTCCACATCTTCAACCGTCCGCCCGTAGCCAACCATCCACATCTCGGCCTCTAGCTCGGCTACCCGCTCCTTGTCACCCCGTTCGTGGGCAGCTACCGCCTCGGACCACTGTGGCGGCTCGAAATCATCCTCTGGAGGTTCGAATCCTGGAGCGGTAGCTCCGATCAGGACCAGGCCGGAGACCCGTCCGGCGGCTGTCTCGGCGAGCTCGAGAGCAGTGTCCCCGCCCATCGAGCATCCGACCACGATCGCCGACTCGATCGAGAGGCGGTCCATGAGCGAGAGAACGTCATCGTGATTTGAGTAGGTCGTTCCGTCGAAATTCGAGTTGCCAAAACCGCGCAGGTCGAGGCGGACGTAGCGAAACCCCTCGGGGACCGACTCGAACTGGGGGCCCCACATTCGCGAATCGGCGATTCCGGCGTGGATGAACAACACAGGGATCCCTGACCCGACTGATTCGTGATACATGTCTGACAGTTAACCCGAATTGCCCAGGCAACACGGCCGAGTACTATTCCCCCTGCAACTCCAATACCTCGGCCCAAGACCGTCGGTGTCCCCGGACTCAATGGGAATCTCCCGCCTACGCAGGTTCGCTTTTCGAAGCCCCTCGTCTTGTGCTGAGGGGCTTTATTGAAATCAAATAGGAGAAGCGAATGCCAACACCAGAAAAGGTTCAGGCTGTTGCTGACATCAAAGATTGGCTCGAAGGAGCGGAAGCGGTATTCCTCACCGAGTACCGCGGGCTAACCGTCAAGGAAGCCCAGGAGCTCCGGAGAAGCGTTCGCGCCAGTGGTGCCGAATACAAGGTCGTGAAGATGACCCTGGCCAAACTCGCCGCAAGGGACGCCGGTATCGAGGGTTTCGACGAGTACCTTTCCGGCCCGACCGCACTTGCCTTCGCCAAGAGCGATCCGGTAGCTACTGCGAAGGCCCTCAAGGACTTCTCGAAGTCTCACCAGGTCTTCGTGCTCAAGGCGGGTTACCTCGGAGGGGATCTTCTGACTCCCGAGCAGGTATCCAAACTGGCCGAGATCGAGCCACGCGAGGTGTTGCTGGCGATGTTCGCAGGCGCTGCCAAGGCTCCGCTCAACCAGGCGGCCGGCATGTTTGCGTCCTTCACCCGGGATGCCGCATCGATGTTCAGTCAACTACTGGACAAAAAGGAGTCGGGCGAGTCTCCAGCGGATGGTGACGCCGAAGAGGCGTCGCTGCCCGCCGACGAGCCCACCGAGACCGAAACGGCCGATGAGGCCGAGGAGGAGTGATCCATGGCCAAAATGACCAATGACGAGTTGCTCAGCGAATTCGAGGGAATGACGATCCTCGAGCTCAAAGACTTCCTCGACGCTTTCGAAGAGAAGTTCGACGTGACCGCGGCCGCCCCGGTTGCCGTTGCCGCTGCCCCCGCGGGCGGTGGTGATAGTGGTGGCGCTGCTGCGGCCGAGAAGGACGAATTTGATGTCGTCCTCACCGAAGTCGGGCAAGCCAAGATCCAGGTGATCAAGGAAGTGCGTAGTCTGACCAGCCTCGGCCTCAAAGAGGCCAAGGACCTCGTGGACGGAGCCCCGGCGGCCGTTCTGGAGGGTGTCGACGAGGAGACCGCCAACAAGGCGAAAGAGACCCTCGAGGGCGCCGGCGCCACTGTCGAGTTGAAGTAGTAGACCGGTATCCGGTATGCGAAAGACGCCTACTGCTTGAAGTAGCTGCTCACGACTGCCGTCTCGCGCTCCCGCAGGGTGACGTTGATCTCGAGCATCTCCAGCTTCTGGGTCAGGTTGCGAGCAGCTTCAGGGATCGGGTGCTCGGCGAAGAACGCTTTGACATCGTTGGCCACCTCTGGCTGGGATAGCGCGGGGATGCCCTCGATCACACGAGGGCGGGTCAGCCCGGGCATGGCCTCGAGGACCTCGTCCCAGCGCTGTCGGGCGCTGTCCCAGGCCGCGGGCCCGGCGTGCCCGGAGAGAACCCTGGCCAGCACCCAGAACCCGTCCTGGGTCCGAATGTCGCCCTCGATGATCCTGTCGATTGTTTGGATTGCCAATTCGTCTGTTTCCACCCCGGCCACCGCGCGGAGGTAGCGGACCTGATCGAGCGGGGTCGTCGCGTTCTGGTAGGTGTCCCACAACGTCGCGTAGTTGTCGGCCGATCCGTGGCGTGAGAAGACAGCCAGGGCTGCAGTCGCGACCTCGGGATCCAATGAGGCACCGTCAAGCAGATCACCCGTGAGCTCTCTGGCCTTGCTGATGGTCGCCTTGTCGTTTCCGAGGTTCCCCATAGCGACGATCAGGCTGCCGCGCAGTTTCCGATCGAGGTCGCTCTCGCTATCAGAGGGCTGCCAGCCGAGGCGGTCCAGGGCTGGGCCAACCAGATTTCTGACGAATTCCTCGAACGCCTCGCGAGCATCTTCATCGAGGGCGTGGTGCTCGATGGCGGCAAGCCCGCCGATGATCACCGACCAGATGGCCTGTTCGGTTTCGGCTTCGAACTCACCGACGAGGTCGAGAAAGTCTGAGGCCGGCGCTTGGTTGGAACGAACAAAGGCCCAGGTGTCGGAGACCAGTCCGTACCGCTCAATATCATCGAGACTCTCCAGGTGGTGGAGGAGACTGGCGAACATTTCGTCGGAGTAGCGAGCCCGATAGAAGCCGTGTCCGCCCTTGTTTGCGGTCACGAAGTCGATTGAGCCTTCAATCTCGACCTTGGTGTCGTCGCTTTCGAGCAACACATTGATGTCGAATGGCTTGCCGTCCGCCTCCCCTCGAATCTGAACCGGCACTTTCCAGATAGTGGTGTCGGACTCGTCGGGGATGGCGAGATACCTGCGCTGGCTCAGTTGAACACCTCCGTCTACCACCTTGACGTCTATCTGAGGGAACCCGCGCTGGTAGACCCAGGTGTCCATGATCTCCCCGACCGGCCAATCGGAGGCGCCGTTGAGTCCCTCCCACAGGTCGGTGGTGATGGTGTTCGCGTATTCGTGCTTGCGCAGATAGTTCCCCACGCCAACGCGGAACTGCTCGGTGCCGATGAACTGCTCGATCATCCAGAGGACGGCCGATCCTTTCCCGTAAGTGATTGCATCGAACATCTCGTCGACTTCGGATGGTGCGTTGACCTCAAACTCGATGGGACGGGTGGTAGCGAGTTGATCTGTTCCCATGGCCCATGGCACCTCAGCCGCAGCGAAGGACAGCCAGCGCTTCCACTCGGGCTTCTTGCTATCTGTCGCCTTGAACTCCATGAAGCTGGCGAATGCTTCGTTGAGCCAGGCGCCCTCCCACCACCTCATCGTGACGAGATTGCCGAACCACTGGTGTGCGATTTCGTGCCCGATCACGTCGAGACTCGTCTGCAACTCACCCTGGCTGGCCTTGCTTTCGTCAATAACCAGATAGGCGTCCCGGTAGACGATCAGACCGACGTTCTCCATGGCCCCTGCGGCGAAGTCGGGGATGCCGATGTGATCGAGTTTGTCCCCGGGGTACGGGATGTCGTAGTAGTCCGAGAGATACTCGAAGCAGAAGATGGCGTTGTCCATTGCAACGTCGGTGAGATGGAGGTTGCCCTTCGGAACGATGATCCGAATCGGTGTGCCTCTAACCACCGTCGGCTCAGTGGCTTCGAAGGGTCCGACGAGGAAGGCCAGGAGGTAGGTCGACATCTTCATTGTCGCTGCGAACGAGATTTCCACGCTCCCATCCCGGAGAGTGCGACGACCGGTTTCAGAGGAGTTGGAGTACGCCTCGAGGCCCCCGGCGACGACCATCGTCGTCTGGAACGTGGCCTTCATGTCCGGTTCGTCCCAACAGGGGAAGACACGGCGAGCATCAGTCGCCTGACACTGTGATGCTGCGAGTGCGTGCTCAACGCCGTCGGCATCCTTGAACGAGGACCGGTATAGGCCACGGAGTTTGTCGTTGATGATCCCGGTGTAGGCGATGTCCAGGGTGTAGGTGCCGGGCGGGGCAGGCGTGGCGAGGTCGAGAGTTGCTCGTTCGTACTCTTCGTCGTAGCTGATGTCGGAGACCGGTATCTCGCCGGCGTCCGAGCGAAGGACGGCTGTGTTGATTTCGATCTCGGCCGAGTTGAGCACGATCTCACGGATTTCGTCAGTGACGCCGACTGTGATCGAGACCTGACCATCGAAAGTCCAGGTTTCGAGGTCGGGCTCGAGCCTCAGGTCGTAGTGCGTCGGCAGTGCCTGGCGGGGCAGGCGATACATGTTGTCGGACAAAGAGAATCCTCCACCGGCTTTAGAAGTCGGGATGCTAACGGCGATCGCTTACCCTGCCGTCGATGAGCGATTCGTCAACGGTTCTCGTCTCGGTCCACGGCCAGGACCACCCCGGGATAACGGCGGGGCTCATGAAGGTGCTCAACGAGTCCGGTGCGCTGATATATGACGTCGAACAGATTGTTGTTCGAGGACGGCTAACGCTGAACGTCCTCATTGGCGTCGCAGGGGAGAAGGCGACGATTCGGGACCTTCTGTTCTTCGGCTGGTCCGAGGACCTTCACCTCGACTTCGAAGTCGTGGATGACACTCCGGCGCCAATCAAGTCGACGTCGGTGGTCACACTCATCGGAGTCACCGTCGGTCCGGACGACTTCGGAGCAATCGCATCTGCCATCGCAGCCGGTGGGGGGAACATCGAGCGCATCTACCGGCTTTCGAGGTACCCGGTCGTCAGCTATGAGCTGGTCATCTCCAATGGGGACGTCGATGTGATTCGGGCCGGCCTCATCGATGCGGTCGTCCAACTTCCGATCGATGTTGCGATTCAGCCCGACGGCTTGGAGAGAAGGGCTCGACGCATGGTGGTGATGGATGTCGACTCGACCCTCATCGAGAACGAGGTGATCAACCTGCTTGCCGACGAGGCGGGCAAAGGTGATGAAGTGGCCGCTCTCACTGCGGCTGCGTTGGCCGGCGAGATCGACTTCGAGCAATCTCTGCGTCGGCGGGTGATGTTGCTCGAAGGGCTCGACGAGGAAGCGATGACGCGTGTGGCGAGGAAGATTGCGGTCACCAAAGGCGCACGGACATTCGTGCGAACCTTGAAACGACTAGGCCTGATCACCGCAATAGTTTCGGCAGGGTTCACCCGGTTTACCGATGCCCTCGCTGCAGAACTCGGTATCGACTACTCGCTGTCCAACACGTTGGATATCAAAGAAGGCCGCTTGACAGGGGAGATCGCCGGTGAGTTGATCGATGGCCCGGGGAAGGCCCGATTTCTCGAGGCGACGGCCGCAGCCGAAGGCATCCCCCTGGGGCAGGTCGTGGCAGTCGGTGATGGCGCAAATGACCTAGAGATGCTGGCTGCCGCCGGGTTGGGTATAGCCTTCAACGCCAAGCCCGTGGTCAAAAAGCAGGCTGACACCACTCTGACGGTTCCGTTCCTGGACGCGATCCTCTTTCTTATGGGGATCCGCCGCGAACACGTGGATGCGGCCGATGCTGCCGACCCCGAGTTCGATCAACCGGCGCTCATCGATGTTCCCGGGATTCCTCCCGTCTAGAAGAGGCCTGTTATATCCAGTCGTGGTGGAAGAACTCGCCACGGGGACGGTCGACTCGTTCAAACGTGTGTGCCCCGAAGTAGTCGCGCTGGGCCTGGATCAGATTGGCCGGCAGCCGCTCAGATCGGTTCCCATCGAAGTAGGCAAGAGCACTCGAATATGCGGGGACCGGAATTCCGGCGATGACTGCCGCGGCGACGACCCTGCGCCACGCCTCCTGGGCGTCGTGGAGGGCTGAGGAAAAGAAGCCGTCTTCGGCTATGTCGGCGAGTTCGGGCTCATTTCGATAGGCGGCTGCGATGTCCTCGAGGAATTCGGCGCGGATGATGCAGCCGGCACGCCAGATCGACGCAATGGTTCCCAGGTCCAAATCCCACCCGTTGTCTCGAGATGCCGAGTCGAGGAGACGGAAACCCTGAGCGTAGGAGATGATCTTCGAGGCATAGAGGGCCTGCTCTATGTCGTCGGTTGTCACGGACTCGATTTTGCCGACGCCGTCGTCGAAAAGGAGTGAGGCCTGCTTCCTCCGATCCGGATCAGAGCTCACGATCCTGGCGTAGACCGCCTCGCTGACGAGCGTGGTCGGCTCACCGAGTTCCATCGACGTGATCACGGTCCATTTGCCGGTGCCTTTCTGACCTGCCGCATCGAGAATCAGTTCCACCAGCGGCGTGTCGTCTTCATAGGCCTCGAGGATCTGACTGGTGATTTCGATCAGATAGGAGCGCAACCTCCCCTCGTTCCACTCGGCGAAGACCCGGGCGATCTCGGAGGCCGGCATCCCCATCCCACGAGACATCAGGTCGTAAGCCTCGGCGATCACCTGCATGTCGCCATATTCGATTCCGTTGTGGACCATTTTGACGAAGTGGCCTGCTCCACCAGGCCCCATCCACTCCGCACACGGCGATCCGTCCGGAGCCCGGGCCGCGATGCCTTTGAGCATGGGCTCGACGTGCGCCCACGCCGCAGGACTCCCGCCAGGCATGATCGAAGGGCCCCTGCGGGCGCCTTCTTCGCCACCGGAGATCCCCATGCCCAGATAGAGCAAGCCCCGGTCCTCGACGAGAGTTTGGCGCCGCTCGGTGTCCTGATAAAGGGAGTTGCCCCCGTCGATGATGATGTCGCCGTCTTCGAGATAGTCGGACAGGGAGGCAATGAGGAGGTCGACGGCGTCGCCTGCTTTGACCATCAGCAGAACTACTCGAGGGGTGCTGAGCATCCCCACCAGTTCTTCGAGCGATTCGGCGGCGAGTATTCCCTTCTCGGCTCCTTCGTCCGCCATGAATCTGTCGGTGACCTCTGTGGTCCGGTTGTGAACGGCGACCAGATTCCCCATGTCGGCCAGGTTCAACGCGAGGTTCGCTCCCATCACCGCGAGGCCTACTACGGCAACGTCTGCTTTTTCGGTCATCGTGACTGAGGGTACCCGCGGCTGTGGCCAGCCGTCCCCACTACTCTCGCCCGCCGTGTCACGCAATCGGATTGGTATCGACATTGGCGGATCCGGGATCAAGGCCGGGTTGGTTGACGTGGCGAAAGGAGTCGTGATCTCGGAGCGTCTCAGGATCGAGACTCCTCAGCCGTCCACTCCGCATGCGGTTGCCCGGGCCACCGGCGATCTCGTCCGTGATCTGGACGGTGGCGACGTGGTGGGGATCGGATTCCCCTCGATCATCCGCGACGGGGTCGTGATGACCGCAAACAACATCGACGAAGCATGGATTGGCGGGAACGCCGTGGAGCTTTTCGAAGAGGCCATCGGCTCGGAGGTCCGGCTCATCAACGATGCCGATGCTGCTGCCCTGGCCGAAGCTGAGTTCGGCAGTGCAAAGGGGATCCCGGGAACTGTCGTTGTAATCACGTTCGGGACCGGTATCGGGAGTGGCGTCTTGCTGGACGGGAAGCTTCTCCGCAACGTGGAACTGGGGATGTTGGAGTTCGGCGGCGTCTACCCCGCCGAGGCCAAGTACTCAGCCAAGGCCCGTCGGCGGGAAGACCTGGATTGGGACGAGTGGGGAGGCCGGATCAATGACTTCATAAGGCATGTCGACCGGATCTTCAGCCCGACGAGGATCGTTGTTGGCGGGGGCGTGTCGCGGCATTGGGAGGAGTTCTCCCATACCATCGATGCCGATCTCCCGGTCGTTAGGGCCGCCCTGGCCAATGACGCCGGCCTCATCGGCGCCGCGGTCCTGGCTACTTAGAGAACTCGAGAAAACCCGCCGCAGCAGACTCCGGGACTCTCAGTTCGAGAATGGTGCCCGCATCGTCGTATTTCTCCTCGATCACCTCTCCTACACGATGAGCCGCGGCCACAACGTCACCGCGGTCGTATGGGACCTCGAGGGTCAGCGTGATCATCTTTTGTTCCAGCATGTCGGCGATGCGCTCGAGCAGCGTTTCGAGCCCTTCGCCATCCCGGGCCGATATGACGACTCCGTTCGGATAGAGGTTGTCGAGTCGGGTCTTCGCATTGTCGGGAAACTGGTCGGACTTGTTGAAGACCAGGAGCTCCGGGACGGAGGCAGCGTCGATTTCGTGCAGGACCTCGCGCACCGCAGCCATCTGGCCGGTGGGGTCCGGGTCGGAGCCATCGACAACATGCACCAGGAGGGTTGCTTCGGCCACCTCGGCGAGAGTTGATTGGAATGCCTCAACCAGACGGTGAGGAAGCCGTCGCACGAAGCCGACCGTGTCGGCGATCAACAGCGGGCGATGGTCGGGAAGCTCTAGACGCCTCACAGTGGAGTCGAGAGTGGCGAACAGCCGATCCTCGACCAGGACGTCCGCTTCGGTCAGAGCGTTGAGGAGGGTTGACTTGCCCGCGTTGGTATAGCCGACGATTGCGACCTGAGGAATTTCCGACTTGTTGCGCGCCTTCCTCTGTGTCGCGCGGTGGCGCTCGGTCTCCTTCAGCTCCCGTTCCAGTTTGCTGATTCTTTGCAGAATCCGGCGCCGGTCGGTCTCCAACTTGGTCTCGCCGGGCCCCCGGGTCCCGATCCCGCCGGCCTGTTGCGAGAGAGCCTTTCCTTTGCCACGCAGTCGCGGCAGGTTGTAGCGAAGTAGTGCCAGTTCAACCTGGACCGAGCCGACCTTGGTGGTCGCGTGCTGAGCGAAGATGTCGAGGATGAGCGCTTCCCGGTCGACCACGTCGCAGTCGAAGAGTTCCTGAAGATTCCTTTGTTGGGCGGGGGAGAGTGGGTTGTCGAAGACGACAACGTCGATGTCAAGGGCTCGTGTCAGTGAGGCGAGCTCGTCGGCCTTGCCCGAGCCAATGTAAGTCGCGGCATCGATCCGATTCCGGCGGACAAGTTCCTGGTCAATGGGCTCGGAGCCGGCAGTGTCGGTGAGAAGCGTCAGTTCCTCGAGGCTTCGAGCTGCATCGTCGGTTGTGATGCCGGGAAGCTCGACTCCGACCAGAAAGGCCCTCTGGATGGGGATCTCGAGGTCGGTGACAGTCGCAGTGAGACGTCTCCGGCGGCGGGATGCGTGATCTTGAGTCATGGAGAAAGCGGGTAGCTCGGCGACGAAGTTTCGCCGGTGAGGCGGACCGGTGCGGAGTAATTATCGATACTCAGAGGTACTGGCCTTCGTCTCCCACATGCTCCAGCTCTTCTTCGGCGATGATCTGGGACTCCCGGACTGAGATGACGGGCTGGCCGGTCGGCGGCCAGATGAATCGCCATGCACCGGTGGGCACGGCCCAGAATCGCTGGCCGGTTTGGACGTCGATGAGGGCCAGGGCGTCGTTTCCGTCTTTGGTGCCTATAGGCACCAGTAGACCCGACTTGGTGGTCGACTCGTCGGGAGCGTGGCCAACACGCCACCCGCCCATGACTTTGTACCCATTGTCATGAATTATCGGGATGTCGGAGGGCGTCATTCGTGCTCCAATTGTCGCATGACAGCCGGTCAACGGCGATTTGCGACGGGTTGTTGTCGTTATTGTGAGGTTCATGGCGGACAAGACAAGTTTTTCCGAAGCCCTCGAGTATCACGAGAAGCCGACTCCCGGAAAGATCGCGATTCGATCTACGAAGCCGACGGCAACCCAGGCCGACCTGACTCTTGCCTACACCCCTGGCGTGGCCGAGCCCTGTCTGGTCATCGCCGATGACGCCGATCAGGCGTTCCGATACACCAATCGCGGCAATCTCGTGGCAGTCGTCTCCAACGGAACTGCCGTTCTCGGGCTGGGCAACATTGGGCCGCTCGCGAGCAAGCCGGTCATGGAGGGCAAAGCGGTTCTGTTCAAGAGGTTCGCCGACATCGACGTGTTCGATCTAGAAATCGATGCCTCCGACCCCGAGGATGTCATCCGGTTTTGCGAGCTGCTCGCTCCCACCGTCGGTGGGATCAACCTCGAGGACATCAAGGCGCCCGAGTGCTTCTACATCGAAGACACGCTGCGATCCCGCCTCGACGTACCCGTGTTCCACGACGACCAGCACGGCACGGCGATAATCGGCGGTGCCGCCTTCCTCAATGCCATCGAGTTGACCGGTCGCGACATCAAGAAAACGAAGATCGTCTTCGCCGGAGCTGGTGCAGCAGGAATTGCCTCGGCCCGCTTCTTCATCCAGCTCGGCATGCTCCCCGAAAACGTTCTCATGGTCGATTCCAGGGGCGTGATCCACACCGAACGAGACGATCTCAATGAGATCAAGAAAGAGTTTGCTGTCAAGACCGACGCTCGCACTCTCGAGGACGCCATGGATGGTGCCGATGCCTTTGTCGGAGTGTCGGTCGCCGGGACTGTCACCAAAGAGATGGTCATGTCGATGGCTCCGAGCCCGATCGTGTTCGCGCTGGCAAACCCCGATCCGGAGATCTCCTACCCCGACGCCAAAGCGGCGCGTAATGACGTGATCATGGCTACCGGTCGCAGCGATTATCCGAACCAGGTCAACAATGTTCTCGGATTCCCGTTCATCTTCAGAGGTGCCCTCGATGTGCGGGCGAAGGCGGTGTCCGAGAAGATGAAGATCGCAGCCGCTCACGCCCTTGCCGATCTGGCACGTCAGCCTGTACCCGACGCGGTGCTCCGGGCCTATGACATGGAGCGCCTCCAGTTCGGTCCGGAGTACCTGATCCCCAAGCCATTCGACGCACGGGTGCTCTGGAAAGTGGCGCCGGCAGTTGCCAGGGCTGCGATGGAAGAGGGGCTCGCTCGCTTACCCATTGACGACTTCGATGAGTACATCAACCAGCTGCAGACCAGGTTCCGGGCGTCTCATGCACTCATCAACGCGATTACCGCGAAGGCTGCCGCCCAGCCCAAGAAGGTCGTTTTTCCCCACGCAGGCGACCTTCGAATTATACGAGCCGCCCGCCGGGTCACCGATGACGGAATTGCGAGCCCGACCCTTCTTGGCGGCAAGGCGGAGATCGAGTCGCTGGCAGCGGATTCGGGGATCCCTCTCGACGGCATGACCGTGATCGACCCGTCCCTCGAGAACGAGGAGCGAGGTCGCTACGCCACGGTGCTCGAGGAATTGCGACGGCATAAAGGCCTCTCGCTTCATGATGCCGATCGATTGCTTTCCGACCCCAACATGTACGGCTGCCTCATGGTTCGCGAAGGTGCTGCCGACGCATTGCTGGGAGGGTTGACCACTTACTACCCCGAGACGATCCGTCCCGCTCTTCAGGTCCTCAACGTTGAGGCGGGCCGCTCCATAGTCAGCTCGCTGTATCTGGTCGTAGTCAAGGGCACGCCATTTTTCCTGACGGACTGTGCGGTCAACATCGAGCCGACATCGGAACAGCTGGCGGAAATAGCGGTGGCTGCCACCGTTGCCGCCGAGACCGACTTCGATCGCGACCCGCGGGTCGCCTTCATCAGCTATTCGGACTTCGGCTCCGCCGGCGGCGCCGAGCCGGCCCGGGTACGACGAGCGGTGGAGCTGTTCCGTCAGGCCCGGCCCGACGTCCCGGTTGATGGCGAAATGCAGGCCGACACCGCTGTGGTGCCCGAATTACTCCATGCAAGACGGCCCGACGGCCCGTTGACCAGGGCGGCCAATGTTCTCGTGTTCCCGAATCTGACTGCCGCCAACGCGGCATACAAGCTGTTGAACCGGCTCGGAGACGCCGAGGTGATCGGTCCCATCCTGAGCGGACTGTCCAAGACGGTTCACGTTCTCCAGCGCGACGCCTCGGTGAACGATGTGGTCAACCTGACTGCCATCGCGGTGGCTGAGGCACAACGACGGGAGCGAGCGGCCGGCTAGACCACCGAGTAGAGCTCCCAGGTGCCTTCGATGCCCTTCAGAGTGTGCGGGCCGCGGTCATCGAAGCTGAGCTCCGATCCGACCACCAGATCACGCACTGTGCTGGATACGAGTATCTCACCGGCACCGGCCATGTCCATGATGCGCGATGCCAGATGAACCGCAATGCCACCAATATCGCTATCCCGTATCTCGATCTCACCGGTGTGGATCCCGATCCGAATCTGGAGGTCGGCTCTGGCGAGCTCGTCCTGGAGGATGCTCGCACTTCGAATCGCCCGCCCCGGTCCGTCGAAAGTAGCGAGAATCCCGTCGCCGGTTGTCTTGACCAGATGACCGGCATTGCCTTCGATTAGGTCTCTGGCGGTGTCGTCGTGAAGTTCTATCAGGACATGCCAGCGCCGATCACCCAACTTCTCCGCTTTCTTGGTTGAATCGACGATGTCGGTGAAGACAAGGGTTGCGAGCTGACGTTTTCGGGGAGCCTCCCGGCGCACCCCGGTGACGAACTCCTCGATCGCATCGAGTGTGAGCTCTGGGTGGTCCCAGTACGGCGCAACGTCCGCGCCGGGTAGCTCAACCAGCGTTGCTCCCTCGATGCGGTCCGCCATGTATTGCCCGTAGGCAAGCGGCGAGATCTCACTGTCGGTTCGATGGATCACCAACGTCGGCACCGTTACCGATGACAGGAGGAAGCGAGCGTCGAGGTCCCGCTCCGCTGCCTGGGACCTGGCGACAGCCGCAGGACTCGATATCGCCCGCTGCAGTTTGGCGTACCAACTCTTGAACCGCTCGTCGCCGGCCCGACTGGGGAAGGCGATGTCGAGCATTGCCCCAGTTCCCCAACCCTCCCGCCACTCGTCCGCCATCTCGTCCCACACTTCGGCCGGCACTCCCATCGGAAAGTCGTCGTCTGCCAGATTGCGGACAGTGGTTTGGTAAAGGACGAGCGCCTTGACTCGCTCTGGCCGGGTTGTAGCGAACAGCAGACCTACAGGTCCTGCGGAAGCCGCGGCCACGATGGCGGCCTGATCGGACCCAACTGCGTCCATCACACATTCGATCTCGTCGGCAAAGGATTCCAACGGTGGAAACGCGTCGGAAGGAATCGGATCCGAGGCTCCGCTGCCGCGTCGGTCAAAGCGGATGACCCGTGCATACGTGCCCATCTGTTGATAGAAGAGCCGAACCCCGGGGTCCTCCCACTCGGCATCGAAGGCACCCCAGAAGCCCGTGGTCAGGACGATGTCAACAGGTCCGTCGCCGATTACCTGATATGCGATCCGCTCGTCGCCCAGGTGGGCGTACCCGTGGGTTGGTTCCATCGAGACACAGGCTAGAGATCTCGCCAGGGACCCGTCACTCGACCTTCCAGTAGACCTCGTAGTGAACATTGCCGTGCTCGGCGCGGTGGTCGATTGTGAAGCCGAATTGGTGGAGCATTTGACAGACGCCGAGAGTCTCGGGGAACTCCGGGACCTCGTCGTTCCACCTGGGGAGGCCGATCATGGCCGGGTTCCCACAGAGGAAGACGTGGGTGTTCTTCGGGTCGAGAAGGGCTCCGAGCTCTTCCTCAACGCCCCCGGAAGCAACCAGGTCCTGGATGTAGACCTTGTTGCCTTCGTTTTCGGGCTCTCTTGTGGTGAGGATCACGTACTTGTAATTGGGCCACTTGCTTTGGACCACTTCATGCTCCCGCAGATAGCCGAGGTCGTTCCGGTATCTCACGGTCACAACCGAGAGGATCTTCCCCTGGTGTCCTCGCCGGAGGAGCTCAGCAGTCATCGCGTTGTGAGGTGCCTCTCCGGTCCCGGTGCCCAGAAACACGACGTTGTCTGTGGGCTTCACGCCATCGAGCGTGTATTGGCCGGTGTACTTCCGACCCACGAAGATGCGGTCACCGACCTCCTTCAGGAAGAGCCTCGGTGTCAGTGCCGGGATCTCCTCTTCGTCGGGCTGGACTTTGACGATGTAGAACTCGACCTCATCGGGATGAGCCTCGACGAGGTTGTCGTCCCCGTCGACGATCGAACTGGAAACAGAGTAGGAGCGACGGGCCAGTTTCTTTCCTTGACCTTCCTTCAGGTCGTCCATCACCGCGTCGGCTCTCGGTTCCCAAAAGCCAAGGGCCAGGCTGGTGTACTGACCTGCGTCAAAAGGCTGCGGTGGCTCATCTGGCTTGACCTTGATGATCCACAGTTCATCGTTGTGTGCTCTGATGTCGGTGAGCGTGGCGTTGTAGTACTGATCACGGAGCTGTTCGTATTGATCCTCCTCGGATTCAGGGGTGTAGAACACAAAGAGACTCGAAACGATGTCCTCGGCGGTGGCAATCTGGTCGGGCTCCCAGGCGGCCGTTCTTCGCACCGAGAGCGTGTTGGACAGGACGTGGATGCTTTCGACGCCTTCGATAGCGTCGAACAGTCTCGTTGCAAGTACGGAAGGCGGATCTGGCGTGTCCTCGGGGGAATGGTCGAAGCTCACCCCGTCCTGCCCGGTCAGTGATCGGTCGGTGTCGACCAGGAGGACAGAGCCGATCGGAGTCGAGCTGACCTCGATGACCTGGCCCATGTCGTCAAGCCCCTTTACCGAAGATTCGATCCATTCGCGATCCCAACTCTCGCATTCCCGAAGCAAGGATAAAGGTGTCCCGGCGTCCGTCGACCACGGTTCTCGATCCTGCGGCCGAAATGGTGTGGATCCCGTCTTTGTACTTGCCTGATGGGGAAGGCGTGATCGTTGCCACGACCACCTCGCTGAACCGCTGCGGTGTCAGCTCATCAATCCTTGTGATCGTCACACCGCCCCCGTAGGAGGAGGATCCGTCTTGGGCAGGCCGGTACAGGTCTCCCTCGTATGCGAAGGGGGTACCGGCCGGTCGACTGGAGCGGATGTCTGTCTTGACGGGATTAAGCCAGTGGGGCTCCCATGGTCCCTCCAGGTTGGGTGCGTGATAAACGTGGAGCTTGGTGTTCGAGTCCCTGCCACGGAGTGAGCAGAAAAGCCACCAGCGATCCTGATGTTGGAAGACCGTTGGGTCGAGCGCCTCGACGTCGTCGAGAAGAGACCCGACCAGCTCCCACTCGTCCGGAAACCTGGTTGCCCTGTACAGGCCTACCCGCCCGGTCTGGTAGGCCTCTGGCACACAGTAGATCGTGTCATCCAGGGTGAATGTGTACGGGTAGGAGGCGTGGACACCGATGTCGAGCACCTGGCGAGGAGTTTCGTCACCGTCGACGTTGAGTGCAGATATGACTCCTCTGTGCTCCTTGTGGTCGTAATCCTCCGCCAGGACGATCAGGCCTCTATCGGTGTCAATCCCAAACGGGTCGGCGAGATATCGTGTCCGACCTTGCTCGGCCACCCACTTGATAGGTGGCAGGTCTCCACTGAGGAAGCTCTCGATCGGTACGTCGGCCACGCCAACTGTCCACTTCGCCGCTTTGGTCAGGCCACGCCATTGACTGGTGATGAAGTCCCTGGCTTGCCTCATGAGGAAGGTCAGGGTCTGCCGGTTGGTCGGCGACCGCTTGACCGGCGCGTCGGTTGACGACGGTTGAGCCGTCACGGTCTGCGTGTCCCCAGCCTGGATCTGCCGAACGACGAGTGACGGCCAATCCGAAGAACCGAAGAAGATGTCATCTCGGGTGCGCCGATAGGAGTGTGGCGTCGCTCTGAATTGGCCTCGATACAGGACGACACCGGCGTCGAGACGGTCGGTGAGACGCTGCAGGATGGCCCCCACGACGCTCTCTTTGTCCATGAGCTCCCAGAAACCGGGAGGTTGGCCTCGATAGTGACGCTCATCGCCGTGGTGGAACGACCAAACGCCATAGGTTGCGCTTACGAGGATCTCGCCTTTGATGATTCCGAAGCCGAATCGAAGGATCAGATCCAACTGATGAGATCTGATTGCCGCGAGATCCTCGTCGCTGAAGCGTTCGCCGTACTTACCTTCCGGAATCGTTCGACACCGGATATCGGGGACAGCCCCGAGCTCGTTCTTAAGGTCGACGGCCCGGGACGCGGCGGACCGTCGCTCCACGTAGCCCTTGTTGAACAGTGTCCAAAAGAGGTGCGGCAGGTCTGCCAATCGGGCGTATCTGCTCTGAGCATTTCGGGCCTGGCCATCCCTGATGATCAGGAGAGCGATCTCCACTCCGGAGACGTCCGCGAGTTTTCGGATCGCATCGGCTTGCCAGGCGGGAAACACCCGACCGTTGCACATGATCCCCACTCGCAACGGATTGGACGCGTGTGAGCTCTCAGGCATTGGTCGAGAAGATACCGGGTCTCCCGGCCAGGAACGCTCGCGGGCGACTAGGTGTATTGATCACCCAGGTTGTTGACGTCATGAGTTGAGCCTCCCGTGGTTGTGTGGGTTTTGCAAGACCTACACGCCGAAGGAGGCTCGTTGTGCACGCTAACGCTCGTCTTAC
>Ga0255053_10000351_pt1 | contig 25425 bp, 32 predicted proteins | sample JV7_2_22_MG_FD_188635 | JGI IMG/M metagenome (GOLD analysis project Ga0255053, IMG submission 188635) | Seawater microbial communities from Jervis Inlet, British Columbia, Canada - JV7_2_22 | ecosystem: Environmental > Aquatic > Marine > Inlet | place: Canada: British Columbia | collected... | reverse complement strand
CGAGGCTCTCCGCTCCGCCCGGGTCTCCGCCCTCAGGATCGCCGCCCTGTGCCGGCCCGGGGCCGGGTGGGGGCTGCAGCTGGCCGGCGCCTCCTGGCGGGATTGGACTCCCCGTAGGCAGCTGCTGGTTCTGCTGGGCGTTGAACTGCTCCAGCTCACCCGACAGCATCTTGTCAAGGAACGACAGCTCGGGTGTCTTGTACTCACCCTTGAGGTTCTTCAGGTTGAGAAGGCCTCCGGACTTCTTCTTCGGCCCCTTGGACAGCTCGGCGAGATCGTTCATGATCCCCAGCATGTGGCCGGGGTCAGCCTTACCTGCCTCTACCTGCTCACGGGCCCACTCGAGTTCACCTCGCTTGAGCTCGTACTCCCTGTCCGCGTCTGCTCGGTTCTGCTCTCGGGCCTTGACCGCATCATCGGCGAAGCGATTGGTCATCCCGGCGAAGAACCCGCCGATTCCACTAGGCATAATTAGAGTCCAAAGATGCTGGCGACACCGGCGCCAATAGAAGCCCAGCGGCTCCAGTTAGAATCACCCTCGTCTTTGTCCTGCGTCCGCTGGGAGGCCGCTGACTGGGAGGCCTGAGCCAGTGCGCCGGACGAAAGAGCGCCCGCCTGCAGCGACTGGTTGAGTCCCTGCACCGAGAGATCAGCCAGACCCTCTGCTCCAATGAGCGGGGCTCCGGCCAGCATCGTGTTCACGTCACCCTGACGCTTCCGCTCCTCCTCAGCAAACGCCATGTTCTTGGCGCCACTCCGGGCGAACCGGTTACGGATAGAGCTGCGGGCACCCACGCCACCCTCGTTGATGTTCGAGATGGCTGGCGCCAGAGCCTGCCGCTGCTTACCGGCGGAGTCGAGCAGGTCGGAGTAGAACCCCAGACCCTTCTCGTACGCGGGAGCGGCGAGGCTGAACTGCTGCTGTCCTTGCTCACCCAGCATCTCAGCGAGGTTGAACTGACCACCTTGTGCACCGGACTGGTTGTTGTCCGGGTTGCCATACCCACCGTACATGTCCGTCCGGTTGGGCGGCAAGATGTTCATGGGCTTGCCCGTCGTCGAGTCCCACCTCGCCTCCGGCCGCGGCTGAGCAGTCCTCCCCGTCGGCCGGGCGTTTGGCGAGCGCTGCCTACCGGCGCCCTGAATCGGATCCTGACTCATAGATGTACATCCTTGTGGGGAGTGGCTTCATGCCAAGGCGCTCCAAATAGTCCTCGACCGGAAGTATCTCCGTATGACAGAATGCCTTGAAAATGCTGCATTTGTCAAGAAATCCTTGGACTGCCGCCCAGAGACGGCGGGGGATGAGACCTCCACGATGGTCCTCCCTAATCCACATTGGCTCGATATGATACACCTGGAGTACCCACCAGAATGCGATGATGTCGCCCAGGTTGTCCTCCGTGACGTGGACCACCGCGTGGCCCTTGCGAGGAAGTTCCCCCAACCAGCCGTCCAGCTCCAGGAGCCGGTGCCACTCGTCGAACGGCAGTTTTCTCACAGTATTCATCGTGGGAACTTGAATCCTCCTACGCCCAGCCCAGTTTGATCCTGCCAGGAGGGGCTTGCGTTTCCCGGGGGACAGAGCGAATTGATCACGTCGAAGATCCAGCCAGTGGAGGCTCCGTTCGTCGGCGCCCCCGGTCCGCCGTAGTAGAAGATCGCGTCGTGGGACGGGTCATCGCAGTTACCACGCTTGCAGTTGTAGCCCCAGCGTGGGTCGCTCGCCCGCAGCGTGTTGACCACGATGTCCATGAAGCCCCAGTTGCCGCCCGCGCTGATGCAGCTCTGGTCGATGAGGCCTGGGTTGGCTGCGTCCACGGCCGCAATGACCGCGTACTGGTCGCCTGGGTGTGGCACGGCCGCGCCCGTAGGCACCCCGGGGACGCTCGGTGTCGTTCCCCCGCCACCCCCTTCTGAGCCGCCAGCGCCCGGCTGGGCTGCGCTCGAGCCCGGAACGAACCCGGCGCCCTGCTTGAGCATGGTCTGGTGACGCCTGAGGACACGGGCCACCTGATCGAACTTGGCCCCGCAGCCCTGGTCGATAGGGAGTGCGGCCATCGAGCTCTCCAACTCGAAGACCTTGTCCCACAGCAGACGCAGGGAATCACTCACGGCGTGGTCGCCGATGCGGCTCAGGTGTGGGTACTCCCTAACGGCCCGACTCACCGGCGCTCACCTCCGCCCCTGCCAGCTGCCTGCTCCGCTACGAAGCTACCGCGGGTCAGGTCCAGGTTGTCGTCTCCGAACGGCGAGACCTTCCGGACCCCGGCTCCCCAGTCGGCCAGCTTCAGCTCAGACTCCGGCTTGTAGAGCCAGAAGGAGGAGGCGCTGGTGAACAGGAACTTGACCTGCACGAACTTGTTGGCCGCGAAGGTGAAGTAGTGCTGCTGCTTGACCCCCACCGTGTCGGGCAGGGTGACGTTCGCCGTGGTCGAGGTCCCGTCCTCCCGCATGTAGGTCATCAGCAGGTTCACGGTGTCCTCGCTCCGGAGGGTGATCCACCCTTCGAGCAGGCTCTTCCAGCCCAGCGGTCCCAGCGTCAGCTCCTGCGTTTCCCACCGGTCGAGCTGAAGCGGCTCCTCGTCGAATATGAGTGACGCGGAGTATAGACGCCCGGGATTGGCGTCGGTGGGGAGTATTCGTACAACCCTTCCTCGGACTTGGGCGAAGGCGAATTGGAGGACGGACCGGTCGTCGGCAGTAACGGTGAGCGTGGCGGCGACGGCACCGTCGACTTCGATGGTGACGGTTTTGGCGACATTGAACGTATCACATTCCAGCTTCACACCCTTGATCCACTTGTCCGCATGGGTGTTAGCAATCGTGAAGTTCTGATTGAAGTTCGTCTGCTCCGAAGGCTCCGCTTCCAAATGCCACCGGTGCTCGAAGAGCAGGCAGTCGTTAGCGTCAGTCGCCACATAGCGATAGACGTGGCCGCGGAGGGGCGTCCACGAGAGATGCACCACCTGTTGGCCTGTCGCCGTAACGGAGAAGTCAGTTGTCCCCGTGGCGATGTTGGTGACCAGGGCTCCATCTACGTAGACGTTGAACGTCTTGGCCACTCCGAATGTGTTGATGCTGAGGTCCAGCCCGGTCGAGTATGTGTCCCAGTGATTCTCGTCGTCCGAGTCCACGATGGCCAGCCGCGTCGGCTTCTCGTTGGCCACCCAGTCGCACTCGTAGAGGATCCACGGGGCGCAGTCGGTGTCCGGCCGGATACGCACACGGTCAGCCAGCACGCCGGTCCAGCTCTCGAAGTGCCGGAAGCGGCCGTTGTGGGTGATCGTGAACTGCTTGGCGGTCGTGATTGTGGTGCCCTTCATGAACTCGACAGTCACCTGCCGGTCCTCGCCGAAGGTATCGCACTCGATCATCACGCCCATGAGATACTTCTCAGCACTCGAGCCGATGTCGTCCCACTGGGTCGCCCGGAGGTTCGTGGCCTCGGGCTCCTGGATGACGCTCACGCCCAGCTGGTGGACGATAGGCCGGCGGTTGCCGCTGCTCCACGCCATGTCGATGGAGACCGACCGGGCTCGCTGAGGTGTCGTGCCGAAGCTGTCCACCACGTAGCGGTTACGGTCGGTCCCTGCGATCAGCGTCTGCGTTGGGTTGGTGATCGTCTCGTCGTTGATGTAGGTGATGATGGTGATGTCCATCAGGTCCCGGTCCATGTCGACGAACAGGTCACCTAGCAGCTTGTCCTCACGCTCCCGCTCTGCAGTCCAGGCTCCGGTCCTGAAGCTCGCAGCGATCTCAGCGCCGTCATCAGACGTGCCATCGTGCGTGTAGGCGTCACCCGTAGCTCGCCCACCCAGGATCATCCGGCTGCCAGCCCCATCCTTGAGCACGTCCACATACATCGTCCCCGGGTCGATCCCGAAGGTGTAGTGGCGGAAGCGCTTGGCCTCCATGTCGTAGATCAGGTGCTGGTTGGCGCCGGCGGTGTCTCGGTACTGGAACCACAGCTCGGTGCCCCACACCTGGAGCCTCATGTCTACAGTCTGGTTCCAGTCGATGGGCGCGTAGCCGTTGACCGTCGCATTCGAGAAGATCCCGCCGTCATCCTCATCCCCGATCACACCAGTCAGCAGGTCAGGCGGACCACCGGTGGTCACCCAGATGCCGTCTCGGTTCACGAAGAAGATGCCGCGGCTGCCCACGGCCATCCCCCAGCGGGAGAAGAGGCCCTTGGCGCACCCGGTGGGAGTGACCGTGATGGACCCGTCGGCGCTCAGGTTGGGGTAGATCCAGTAGAGGCGCTCGCGGGAGAACACGAAGCCCTGGCTACCCCAGTAGCCGCCGTTCATCAGCTCTTCGGATGGACCACAGACCTCGAAGTTGCTGAAGGGACTCCAGTGATCGGGCTCTCCTGGGGTGCTCCAATAGAGATGTCCGGGACGGTAGATGTCCCCACAGGCAAAGAGAATATCCTGGATGGGACCCCACATGGCCTTGACAGGCGCGGCTCGTACGATGGTCCCGTTGGTGTCGACGGTCTGGACTGGCTGGGCGTGGTCGATCTCCACGGTCTCCGCAGGCGAGATGGCGCTGTCACTCAGCTCATCCACCCAGGTTCCGCCGTCCGAATCGTTGGTGTCGTTCTCGTTGGTGGCCGACTCCTCGCGGGCGAGACGGTACCAGTTGTCGCCCAGGGTTCCGCCCCGGCGATAGAACCGCTGCCGGATGGCTGCATCACCATTGGCCGCAGGGGTGAGGGTGACCGGCTGCCGGCTGGTGAAGAGGCCGTAGGGCTCGGTCGTGGCCAGGATCGGCGAGGGGTTGCTCTCTGCGCCCGTCCGTGGGTCGAAGTCAGTGGACCGGTAGTCGTAGCCGGCGAGACCCACATCCGAGTTGTCCTGCCCGGCTCCTCCGTGGAGGAAGACATCCGAGAGGCCCACGGCCACACCCTGACCGGCCACGGCATTGATGTAGAGGACCACGCCGGTGACCGTATCCCAGTTCCGGCCGGTGTCGGAGCCGATGCGCTTGAAGTCTCCTCTTCGCAGGGGGTTCCCGGGGATGCCGAACTCCACCCACTCATGGGCTCCGGAGCCTCCCTGAACCGACTGTGTCGGGGGTCCGCCAGCCACCTGCCGCGAGACCGGGGTCCCAACGCCGGGGTCGTAGTCCACGAGGTTCCCGTTGTCGTCGATGAAGCCGCCAGTCGCGCTCTGCGTGAAGTTGGGGTTGGTCTGGAGGTCGTTCAGGAACTCCTCGTCCCCACCACGGATGGCCGCACCGGCAGCCTCGCTGACCGCGGTCGTAGCCCCGGAGAGCATGGCCGCGTAGTCGCCCGGCCGGAACGCCTTCATGTAGGAGTTGGTGTTCTTCCCCACCTCGGTCCCGGGCGGCAGGGTGCTCGTCGCATCGAAGTCATCCGACACGATGAAGTAGAGCCGAACCTCGTTCAGGAAGTTCGGGTCACTGGTCTTCATCCACAGATGGATGTGGTCCTTGTCGCTCGCCTCCTTGGGCGTGCCGGCGGTCAGCCCCACCTGGGAGAGGTCGAGTGTGCGCGGGAGGGCCGCGAACTGGTAGTAGTCCGTGGTCGAGGCCTGGAAGGTGGTGAAGTAGACGTGCGCCGGCGACACTGCATCGCCTGCCTTGTCCTCCACCGTCATGGTGGCGGCCATGCCGGTCCCAGCATGAGGCACCCAGCTGGCCGCTTCGGAGCCGTCGGTGGACTCTCCGGTGGCGATCATGGTCTGGTTCTGTGTGCCCAGGACCGTGGTCACCCCAGTTGCGGGGGTCGGGAGGCCGATGTCCAGGCTCAGCCCACTCCGGCTGACCTTCTTCATCTGGCTGCGGTCGGCGATGTAGGCCCAGCTCTCACCGCTCAGCACCGGCCGATAGGGCACGATGGACAGGGGATCACCGGAGAAGCCGCTCTGGACGCTCGAGAGGCCCCCTGAGAGGCCCATGTAGACAGAAGTGTCGATACCCCACACCCGGGTGGCTACGCCGCTCAGCGGGTCGTTCATGCGGGCGATGGAGTGGACGTGGGTTCCGGCGCTCGTCGCCTCCTCGATCATGCCCGGCCGAGACGTGAGGGAACCCTCCTGGTCCCACTGCAGGTTCGACATCCGAGTCAGCTGCTCAGCCGCAATGGCAGAAATTGCCCCACGAATGTTCAGCCCAGCGATGCCGGGACTGATCGTCGGCGTTGAGTAGGCGCCCTCGAAGGGGGAATTGGTGACCGGGAGGCCACCGCGATGCTGGGGTACGGGCATTAGACGAATCCTCTGACCATCACGTTGGCTGCTATGACGCCTTCCTGGAAGCGCATCTCACAGTAGGCAGCTCGCTCGGTATCGTGGACACGGCCGTTCTTCCCGAACATATCAGCCATTATACCATACTTCACTGCAGGAACAAACATATCGGGCACCATGAAGGGCTCCGTTGTGCCGTCCAGCAGCGGTGGAACCGCCACGTAGGTGATCTCGAACTCGCCGCCGTTGGTCGGGATCGGGGCCACGTGGATGGTCTGGGTGGCCATGTCCGTGTCGGCATACACCTGAGGCTTCGCTGCGGTCCCTGTGGGCCACGTGCTCAGAGCCAGATCGAGCTCCCGATGGTCGACGCGTGGGAGCTGGGTCCGGGTCCCGTCGTCATCCTTCCAAACAAGGCGATACGTGAGCATCCAGTCCTCTGGGAGGGGCTGGGCCAGGGCGCTGGAATTGATGATCTCCGCCCTGCCCAATAGGACGGGGGCCTCCTTCAGAAAGCGGGCCTGACGCTGGTTGGCGTAGCCCAGGACCTCAGCAGCCGTCCAGATACCGTCAGCCCACGTGACGCCGAGATCCGGCGCCTCGATCATGTGATACTGGATCTCCTCGAACAGGGCGTTAGCGGCTACCGCGGGCATTATCTACCTCCGGGGGCTCTGGATTTCGGCACATTTGGTTTACGCCTTCGTTGAGCCTTTGTTGGACGCGGACTAGGTTCTTTGTATTTCCACACATTCTTTTGGTTAGGCCCAGATTCAGCCGGACGACCTTTAGGTAGGTGGATATCATTTTTTCTGGTGCCGTGTCCAAGAGTCCCAGTGTCTCTTGCCCGTTTATAATTAACCTGTCTTAGTTCTCGTGCTTTTTTCTCAGCATCTGTTTTTGGCATTATCTACCCCTTTGCGTTTCCTTCACTGGCGCATGAAACGGTGTGAGCTTCAGCTTGTCGTCCCGCGCCATAGCCCACCGGAAGAAGCTGCTCTCCCGGAACAGGGCGTTCTCATCTGCGGCGGAAGCCATGAAGGCCTTCAGTGCCGGCTGGGTCTGCTGAAGCTCGGCCGAACCCCGCTTGAGGTTCAGATAGTGCTTGGCGTAGTCGAGCAAGATCGAATGTCTTGATTCATTCAGATCGATGAAGTCCCCGTCGGCGGCAAGGACCGGGGTGTCGGCCACGCCATCGATGGTCAGGGTCACGCCCGTGGCGATCACCTTCGGCCAGTAGGTCATCAGGGTCAGGCTCACCGGCGCCCACACGCGTGGGGCCGTGGGGACACCAGTGTCCCCGATGCTCTGGCCCTCCCAGCCCGGCTTCCCATAGTCGAGGTCCATCAGGCTGGCCTTGGCCATAGGCGTCCCTGCCTGGGACATGGTCATGGCGAACGTCATGGACTGCGGTAGGGCGAAGTAGGGATCGCTCTCCACCTGCAGGGCGTAGGTGATCCGCTGCCGCCACGTGCCGGTGAAGAGGTTCCACAGTCTGATGGCCTCGTTGAGGGCCAGGAGCTTCTCGGCAGCCGTGTAGAACGAGGAGATCTCGAGTCGGTCGTCGAGCCGCGTCTTGAGCGTAGCGAGGGTGACGTTGGCGTAGGCCATTAATTATCGCTCCGGCTGACCTCGATGTAGTCGTTGTCGGCCTGGACCAGGAGGCAGATGTTGTCGTCGAGCCCTAGGGTCATGGCCGCGGTCAGATTGAAATTCCCGGAGTCGGCCAGGGTGGAGCTATTGGTCGCGCTCCCGCCGACAAGACAGACGATTGACCCCACACCTGGGGAGTCGAGGTCCGTGATGGCCGTTGCGCCAGTATTGGCGCTGGTCGTGTGCAGGTTGCCCCCTGAGACATCGGGCGTAACGTCATCTGCAGCGATGACCCCGTCTACGTCCAGGGTGAGGAGCCCGCCAGCCAGCGTCACACTGGTGAGGCTTGGACCCGCGCTCCAGACCGGCTGGGTGGAAGTGCCGGCCGAGACCAGGACCTGCCCGCTCGCTACGGCCGTAATCTGGGCCATCGCCGACGCGCTGGAGGCCGTCAGGATGTCACCAGTGGTGAGCGTGGTGAGCCCCGTGCCGCCCTTGGTGACAGCAATGGTGGGGAGGACCGCGGTGGAGATCGTGCCGGAGCTGATATTCGAGCCGTTGAGGGCCGTCAGTCCAGAACCGTCTGTGCTCCAGCTACCATCCGTGCCGTCGCTGCGGAGGAAGGTCCCGGCCGAACCGATGGCCAGTTCCGAGTACTCGGGAGTGGAGTTGGCCAGGATGATCGAACCTCGAGTCACAGCCGACGCGTTGGTGTCCGAGTGACTGGCGCTCAGCATGTCGTGGGCTGCCAGGGTCGCACACGCCCCCCAGGACGGCGCCGAAGCTCCATTGGAGAGGAGACACTGGCTGGCGGTTCCGGCTGCCGTTACGGCATAGACGCCGGCGGCTCCGTAGACCACACCCCCTGCGGTCGCGGCCGCGCTCCCACCGGTTCCCCCGCGGGCAATCGCCACGGTGCCGCTGGAGACGTTCGAGCCGTTGAGCGTTGTCAGGGCTGAGCCGTCCACCCCCCATGCAATATCCGTGCCGTCTGTCCGCAGGAACTGGCCAGCGGTACCCACCGCGAGGTCATCCCAGGAGCCACCCACGGGGACATACATCAGGTCGCCCCGGGTCGGTCCGGAGGCCGTGCAGTCGGAGCAATAAGTCGTGCTCAGCATGGCTGCCGTGGCTACCGCGGCCTCAGAGGCTGCCGTGATCCGCCCCTTGGCATCCACTGTGAAGGCCGGGATGAGGGCGGTCGAGCCGTAGGTGTTGGCCGAGACGCCGGTGCTGGACAGGGTCGTGGCCAGGGCTCCGCCCGCGGTCGTGATGTCTCCGGTCAGTGTCGGGAAGTTGGCCGCAGCCAGTTCGCCGGAGATGTTGGCAGCCGTGGTGAGGTCCAGAGCCTGATAGATCGGGTCAGTGGCGCCGCCGATCAGAGGGAGGCCCGCTGTGCCAGTCGTGAGCCGGGCCAGGGCCAGCTTACCGGAGGTGATGTCGGCTGCGCTGGCGGTCGCAATGTCGGCTAGGGTCGACCCCGTCTGGTCAATCGAGGCCCAGGTGACGGTGTTGGTCCCCGCAATGGTGATCGTATCGGGGATATCGTCATCAACCAGGGCCCGGAAGGTCGGGGCCGTGGGGCCACCTGAGAGGGGGCCGATGAGGGCAAAGTGGTCAGTCTGGGTGTCGAGGGTCAGCGCGAGGGTGCCTGAGCCCACGATAGGGCTGCCTGAGAGGCTGATGACCGTGTCCAGGGGCGCGTCGAGGCTCTGGGCGATGCTGGTGACCGTTCCGCCGCCAGCGCCGCCACAGCCTGTGCAGGTCCCGGTGATGGTCAGGTCGCCAAAGGTCTGGGCCGCGGTCCAGGTGTTGGCCCGGCTCAGAAGCAGCAGCACCTGATCAGCCAGGGTCTGTCCCCCAACGGGGACCACCATAGCCAGGGCCAGGAGGGCGGCGGTAGCGAGTAGAGTATAGCGCTTCTTCATGTCAGACTCCTGCGGCCGCTGCCGATGAGGGCACGGCCTGTGGTGCACAGGTCACGGTGGATGCGGCCACAGCCGGGACGGGGCATGCGGACGGTCCTACAACGGGAGGCACCACCGGAGCGGCCGGGGAGCCAATGATGTTATGCGTAAAATAGACCAACGCAGTGCCAGAGGTGCCCGAGGCCGTCCTCCGAATGTTGATCAGGTCAGTGGCTGCCACCGATTCCGCGTCACCGGTGGTAGTGAAGGCGCCCGTGGTGGTCGCTGGGGTCGTGCCGGACCAGCCTGTGTTCACGCCGTTGATCCGGCCATACCAGACACAGTCTCCGTCCTGGCCGTTGCTGTTGACATACCACCGCAGGCCATTCCAGGAAAAGGCGATGCCGGCCAAGATCGACGCGTGATTCTCCGTGATCGTCCCCGCGTGGAAGCCAGTCAGGAGGCCGTAGCCGTCTGCCCGCCAGTCGCCGGCCGAGGCCACAAGTGTGATGCCGGCCGAGTCCTTGGTTGAGCCTTCGTAGAAACCGGTCGTGGTGAAGTCACACGCCAAAGCGCGGACGCTGTGAATCGTCGCGTCGGAGACCATCCCCCAACTGATGAGGTCGCCTTCAACCACCGCTACGGAGTTCGCCACGTCCTCGAAGTCACCAGATGTCGCCGGGGGCAGCGTCATGGTGAGTGCCGAATTCACGGCATTCACGCGCATGGTGAGGACAACCCCGGTAGAGCCCCCCAAGGCAGCAGACACGTTGGCGTAGGCATTCTTCAGGGTTCCGCCTTCGGCCGGGACGTATTGCTGGATGAAGGCTTCGTTGACAGCATAGAGCGTTTCGCCCTGACACACCGACAACCATTCCTGGGTGTTGGCGTTCATGTTGTTCGAGTTGAAGACGGACGTGAGGCGATAGACGGGATCGCCGCTGGAGGCCGCGTAATGGCTTGTCCAGTTGGCGATGGTCATCAACAGCGTGGTGCTAGTGCTGTGGGCGGAGAAGATTTCGTAGTTGATCTTATTGCCCGCAGCAATGCTGTCCGTGTTGACCGCGTCCGTGAAGGTGCCCGTTGTGGAGGCAGGCACGGTGACGCTCTGGTTCCCGTCAACCCCATTGATCCGACTCTTCCCGGTCAGGGCGTCGTCACGGGTGTTGGTCAGAATTTTGATGGAGATATTGGACCACGTGCCGGCGGTCCGCATGAGCATCGCGGCCTGAGCCTCGCTGGCGTTGTTGCCCCACTGGACGGCGTGGCCAAACTTCTGCCAACGGTCTGCGTTGGTGTTGCTTGCAGAACCCGGGGGACCAGAAGGCGTTCTATGGACTCGGGCGTCGGCCATCTATGCCTCCGCAATAAGTCTTTTGATTGGGCGGGCGGTTCTCTTGGTTTGCACGGCGCCGTGCTGGTTGGCTGCGAGGAGTGAGCGCGTCCGTGCGGGGAGGGCCCGATCTACCTCGACGGTGACCGTCCGCTTCCCGACGATGTCTTTCGGGAAGGACCAGCGGACGTCGTCGGGATCAAGCTGGTGCTCTTCGAACAGCACACGCAGGGCGGTATTCTTCGACCGGTTCTCGTCCCAGACATCTACCGCCTGCACGTTGAGGTGCATGGGGCACCGCTCAACGAACGTGGCCACGCTCGAATCTGCCGAGAACTCAACAAGACACCTGCAGGTGTCAGGTCGCCACCTTGTCATTAGTCCAACTGCTTGTAAGTGAGCCACGAACCCGTGTGGATCGTGGTGTCGTTGGCGCCTGCGACGTTCTGCGCCCACAGCAGGGACACTGTCCCGGACGTGGTCGAGATGGCCATGTAGGCCCAGAGTTCGCACATGGTGAGCACGCCGGTGCCGTCGGTACTGGGATTGTGCTTGGTCGTGAAGGCGTCCTTTTTCGCCTTGTCGGAGAACTCACAGTTGATCCCATGGATTCCGGTCGTGCCCGTGGGCACATCCCAGGTGAACTGAATGTCCTGCGAGGCATTCGAGTCCAGGAAGATGACGGTATGGACAGCATACTCAACGCTGGCCGAGGCGGAGAAGATCAGGTGGTCGTCCGCCTGCGGTGTGGCGCTATTGTTGACCACCTCGTCGGCAGTCTTCACCACGTAGGTGTCTCCGCCACCCCCACCCGCAGCCTGAAATGTTGGCGCGGCTCCGGCGCCGTTGCTGGTCAACACGTGTGTGGCTGTGCCGACTGCCACGGTGGTGGCGACACCGGAGGAGTCCCAGGTGATCAGTTCGCCGTCAGTGCCGTCCGCAATGTTGGCCACGGCCAGGGAAATGGTGTCGAGCGCCCGTTGAATCTGGGCAGCAAAGGGACCCTGGCCCTCAGCATAGGTGACGAGGCCAGCCATGAGCACGAAGCTCACAGCCAGGCCTACAATTGACCGTCTCAATTTCATTGCGCTCTCTCTTATGGGGTGACCATGGGCTCAAGTGCCAACTCAATGATGACTTCGCCGGTCGCGCCCGCGTTTTTCCCGGTCGCCGAGCGGTTCACCAACTTCACGTGAAGTTCGCCGGAGTTGTCGTCATCAACGTAGGGAACAGCCAGTCCGTCGATGTAGTAGCGGAAGAGGCCCGCGCCGGCAAGCTGCACAGCACCGGCTGTGGAGAACTGCCACCATCCGACCATCGTGTCGACGTCCGCGTCGGTATCTTCTTGGGTGTCGCTCGAAAAGAGCATGACTTCCCACGCGAGGTTCTGGTCGGAGAGGATGGTGATCGACCGCAGATGCGAGCGGGCATTCCCGTTGATGCCGGCAAGGGCCCCGGGCAGTGCGATATCCTCAGCTTCTGACGCGTTCTGTGCGATAGCCCCAGTGAAGTGGGTATCCTTATCGGACCGAACAGTGTAACTAAAGGGCATTAGAACTCCTTACCAAGCGTGGGCGAGTCGCCCAAGAAAATAGACGAAAACCGAGAGCCACACGCGGTGCTCCCAGGGGCCCTGGTCTCGCGTGACGGCCTTTTTCACCGTGTTCCAACGCTGCCCGGTCCAGCGTCGTGGCCACTTCATATGACTGTATCCACGTAATAGCCCAGAATGGTCAGAAGGACATTATTGTCATCTGTTTTGCCGTTCACAAAGAGGCCCTCGTTCACCAGCAGGCGCAGACCCGATATTGCATGGACGGTCTGACGCCCCATACCGAGATGAATCAGCACTTTGGACTCAGTCGTGGTTGAGTCCGACGTCGCCTCATACACGACAATTTCTGTATTATCGTTGTTGGAGACTGCTCTGTCAGCAAAGATAATGAGATTGGTGATGACAAACTGTTTCCCAGGTCGGGCCCCATAAAAGTTGTAGGCCGTATTGATGGTGTCCATTTCATGAAAGACCGACTCATCATAGCCCAAAGGGGCACAGATCAGTTCACCATTCGATGACACGCCCGCCATGTGCGGCGTCACGGAGTGCCCGTTGGTGATCCGCCCCGCTAGACTCATTTGAAGTAGCCCAGGATTGTCACGTTGGCGGCTGCGCCCACTGAGACAAAGTCGACACCGATAGACTTGTTCGTGGTGACGATGACCGACGAGCCCGTGTCCCAGGTGAAGGGCGTGTTGGCCGCGATTCGGGTGGCCAGCAGTATATCACCCTGGGAATTGTTGGTCTCGTCGCCAATGGCCGTCGCCGGGGCCGTGGTGGCTGCGCTTCCAAGGTTCCGGGGCGTCACGGCGGTGCCAGTCGGCGTGACTTCGGATACAGGGCGATGGATAATGACTTCTGTCGCGCTGTCCCCGGCTATCACAATCTTGGTGACAAACAAGTTGAGTGTCTGGCTGGTGTTCTTCACCAGGAGAATGGTGTCCGCCGCAGTGTAGTTGTATGTCGCGTTCGAAAACGAGAACGCCTGCCCATTGGTCTCCGAGTGCTCCCCGAGGTCCTGGAGTGTCACGGCATCGACGACCATGTGGCCCTCTGACGTAACCGCAACAACATTTCCGGCGCCGAATCCTTCGATTTGTATGCCCATCAATAGCTCCTAAACAACACCCTGAGCGAGATATAACACCAGAGCTACATAGACCGACACGCTCGTATTACTCGTCGGCGGCTTGATCTTGACGCCAATCGAGGTACCTTGGGGCAAGACTTCGTTGATCGAAACGAACGAACGGGTGCCGGTGTCGGCACGGACAAGAATATGGTCCACACCGTCAGTCATCGTATCGCCCGTCGCGCCCTTGTAGGCATCTGCGGTGAGGGTGTTCGCACTCCCGAAGTTCCTGTTCGAGTTGATGTCGACGTTTGTCGCCCCACTGATGATCGTGCCCGTCGTCGGGTTTCGGACGAATGTCGCATAGACATCAGCCGTTGAGGAACCACCCGTAGAATCGAAGATGCCGAAGACGACGGCCTCAATGACCATCTCCTTCAATTCGTTGTTCTTGAGATAGATGACCGGGGTGTCTACTGCGTCAGTCAACGTGATGAGGCCCGTGTTGATATTGTAGGCATCTCCCTGCCTATTCGCGTCGACCAGCTCAGGTTCGGTGATGCTGAACGTATGGGCACGGAAGTTCTTGTCTACCCGTTGTAGATGTCGGCCTCCGGCTCCATCACGAATCTGTTCCGCCATTATTCTATATCCCCTCTCTCGATGGAGCAGTCTGTCATCAGGCTCAGATGCATGTTCATCATCTTGAGCTGCTTGATGATCTCCCCGAGTTGGTTGTCCTCTGCGGGGAAACGTTCAGTCTGCGTAACAGTCTGTGACTCACCGTCCAGGCCAACACTCATCTTGAGCCGAGGATAAACCTCACCTTCTACCTCATCGGAGGCAAAAGATTTTCCCGTACCGTGGTCGCGAAAGACAGCCAATAGAGTCTATTAGCTCCAGTTGAAGTTCGGGTTCTCGGGCGAGATCCAGCCGGGCTTCTTGGGCGTGACGTTCTTGTCTCGAAGAACCTCAGGCAGGAGCCCGCCGGTGCGTCCAGGCATCCCCGACGGCAGGTTCGGCTCCGAAACGGCGGGCCGCTGCGGAATCGTCTTGCTGCAAGAATCCTTGAAGGGTGTATCAATCTTCATCGTGTCTCCTTAGAATGCGTGGTTCTGAAGGAACCCGGCATCCAGTGGTGCGTATGGCCAGGAACTCCACTCGTTGGTGCTCCAGTTCATCAGGTAGGTCGAGTCGTCCTCGCGGGCGGCTTCGGCCAGACGTTCCTGATATTGCGCTTCCCACAGCTTGTAGGCCCGGCCGCTTGGGTCATACATTGGATTCGGACGCTCGATGGAGCCCGGCCACATGGTCAGGTCCGCCTTGGCGCCCAGTGTTACCACGTCACCCGGAATGCTCTGGATGACGGTATCCGTGTCGTCGGTGAGATCTGCCGCCTTCTTGCGGTAGTAGTACGGGTAGTTCCGCTCACTGACGCTGTAGGGCCACATCTCGTACTGGGCCTGCCCAGACGTGGCCGTGAGGGTGCTGCGCCGACGGTCGACGAGCGCCCAGGGTGTACCCGCAGTCGTGCGGGCGGGGTCAAGCCGTGCTAGATCGTCCTGCGTAACGAAGTGCCGGAGTCGCCAGTTCTGCTTGGGATCGTAGACCACAAGGAACCAGCCGAAGTCGGTCGGACACGTTACGTAAGCATCGAGGATGGAGTAGGACAGTCCCGCGCCATCCGTTTCGTCACCGAACACCCGGTCCAGTGTGAGGGCTGTGGTTGAAGCAACAGCGCTGATCGAATACAGCGGTGCCCTGTTGCCGATGTAGAACTGCCGGCCGACATCTGTCGACTGGAAATTCGTGCCGCTACCGGTCACGGCCGCTGAGTCCCGCGTCATGGTAACGGTCCCACCGGTCTTGGCGACGTTGAGAATGAACTCGTCCTCGCCCCGAAGGTCCGACCACAGGTGGTGCTCAGAGGCACGCCGGTAGCGATCACGAATCAACTGCTGGGCCAAGAATATAGGCACATCCGGTGCCCATAGTCTCAGCCCCCGATACATCGAGGAGAAGGTGTCTGCCACCGACTCCCCTTATCGCCCCGTGGCGACAAACTCGATCACAACGCTACTCAGGTCGGTGGTCGAAGCCACCTCGATGAGCGCACCGTCAGCGACGGCGTCGTAATCGGCGTAGTAAGCTATGATTGTTTCCGCGGACGCATCCCAGTGGAAGACATAGCCGTCCTCCGCTTGGTTGAGCACCAAGGTTTCAATCGAGCCCAGCCCGAGTTGGGCAGCTGTGACAGCCTCCCCACCCGTGGCGTATGACGAGTCCATTGTGACCGTTCCGTGCGTCATCTGCTTGTTGCCAAGCGACGTCAGCCAGTCACCGGTTAGTGACGCTGTTACAGGCATCAGGCCTCCTTATGCGACACCGATGAAGGTGCCCAGGTTCCAGCGGACCGTCGAAGAGTTGGACACGGATGCCCCCTCGTCGGAAGTCGTGGTCCCTCGGGTGGACAGAACCGCACCGTTTGGCGCATTGACGGCAGCCGTACCGCCAGCAGTGCGCGTGGCCACATTGTCGGTCGACGCGTGCCCGGAGGCTACGTCGCTCGCCACGGCCGAAGCCGCGATGACAACCGCCAGCTGCTCGCCACCGACCTGGACCCACAAGTACTGGTCCTCAGTCAGCGCCGAGACATCGACCGCCTGATGCACCCCGCCAGCCAGAGAAGCCGCGAGGGCCTCACCCGCCGAGGCGTCGAAGGTCACGGTGAACGCCGACTCATCGCTGTAGTAGGCGAGCCCACCATCGATGCCATCAACCGTTCCACCGTCGTAGTCGAGGCGAACGAGCCTCCACCACTTCCCACCAGACTCGACACGCATGCCCAGCTGCCCGGCGAGAACGTTATTCCCGCTGACCGGCTCGATCATTGTGCCAAAATTACCAGTCCGCCCTCGAAAGACCGTCTGGGTACTGCTTCGTCCGCTTGCCATGAATTTGCTCCTTCCGGGATTAGCCGGTGATGGCGTACAGGTGACGCATCAGACGCGGCGCCTGATTGGTCATGTTGAGGGTTGCGAGGTACTGACCGGCAACCTGCGTGTTGTCCTGCGCCGGCTTGAAGCCTGTGAACCCGAAACCGAATTCGGAGTCATCAGTCACCCAGAGACGAAGGTACTTGGTGTTGAGGTAGAACAGCGTCTCGCCGGCCGCGGCAAGGTAGTTCCCCAGGTCGGCGTCGTTCACACCCTGTGTTCCAGGCGCGTACTGCGACTGGTGGATGCGTGCGGCGTTGAAGACGAGGCTGTTGAAGCCGATCTTCGGGTCCTGGGACTCAACGCGCCACTGCGGCTGGAACTTCTCCTTGATGTAGGAGTATCCCAGGTTGGTGGTGCACATCGTGTCCGGGTGCTCGGCCCCGATCACGCAGCTGTTGTACGCTTCCTCGAGGATCTTGTAGGTGATCGCACCACCCACAGACGCGGCGGGACCAGTCATCGGGCTGTTCAGGGCCGTTCCGATGGTGCCGCCCCGGGTCAGCGTGCCGTAGGTCGTATACGCGGCCCCGGTGTAGCTGTTGACGGTGCCGTCGTTCAGCTGCTCGGCAAGGCCGTTCAGCTCGTTGACGCGGGCCGCGGTCTGCCCCTCGTTGTACATGGCGATGGCCAGGATGGCGCTCATCGTCAGGGCTGCGTTCTGGAGGTCGTTGTCGACCTGTCGGAACACCGCGTTCTCACCCTTGTTGAAGATCTGGATGTCTTCCTTGAACTCCGTGACGTTCACCTGATAGTGCTTCGGGTCGAAGCTCGCACCGGTGGAGGTCTGACGCCGACTGATATCGAAGGAATCACCCTTCGCATAGCTGCCGCCGCTCATGGGAGCATACAGGAAGTTCTCCTGGATGAGTGTTCCGCCGGTGAACTTCACCGAACGGTTGGCCTTGATCATGGCCAGGACTGGGTCGTTCTTGAACACGTTGTCCACCACGCCGCCAACGATGTGGCGCTTGGTGAATGTATTCAGCTCGTCGAGGAATGCCATTGCATCCGTCTCCTATGGGTTACGCGGACTGTGCCTGGCGCCAAGCCGCTGCTGCAGCCTCGCCCCCGGTCTCGCCGCGGTCGTTTGGTTTGTCCAATGCCCGCATGACGGGATTGTTATCAGGCCGAACCGGCAGGTCTCGCTGTGACTTCCCTTCCAGGATGCCCTCAGCCTTTGCCGCTGCGACCAACTGTGCCTGCTTCTCCGCCTGGGCCTCGCCCACTCGCTCGGAGATGAAGTCCTTGTATGCCACGTCGAGCGGCATCTTGGTCTTCGACTGGTGATCGAAGAGCGCCTTGGTGTCCAGCCTCTCGCTGAACTGATCGCGGTGCTCCATCTTCAGGTCCGTCAGAAGATCAGCGAACTGAATCGACTGCCGGCTATGGATATCGAGCGACTCGTTCATGAGCCGGTCGTGCTCTTCCCGAGTGAGGCCCGGCTCTGCCGCGGGGGGAGTTCCCTCGCCTTCCAGCCCGCCGTACTCGGTTCGGTATCGCTTGTTCTCCTCGTTCTTCGCTGCGTAGTCCTTCGAGGCACCCTCGTACCAGTCGGCGAGACGGGCACGTTCTGCAGCGAGTGCTCCCCTGTCTTGGTTCAGGGTCGCGGCGGCGTCGTCACGAGCGGTCTTCAGCTCGTCCTGCCGACGGGAGTAGTCGTCCTGTCGCAGATACCCAGCGTCGAGTGCTGTGGTTACTGCTGCGTGCCCGAATGCTTCCTCGATAGCTCCTCGCTTGTCGGCGTCGACTTTGCTGAGGACATCGGCCAGAAACGCTTGTGAATCGAACGGCATGTAGTACTTCTCCTGTGAGGTCCAGCACCGTGGTTAGCTGCCTCCTTGGAGGGCCAGCAGCTAGGGCGCCTTCTCGTTAGAGTAGCCCCTCGCCTCCCGGGAACTGCGAGTTCTCAGGGGGCTCAGCGCCTGTGGGCATACCACCGGAATTGATGGCACTGCTCAGTTGTGCACGAAGCTGGCTCGTAGCTTGCTCTGCCCATGGCGCCAGCGCGGGGACCATCTGGGCAAGAACCTTCATGGACATGTCGAGCTCCATGGCAATTCGCATCGCAGCCTGACCGGTCTGGTTCATCCCTGCGGATGCACCGATCTCCTGCTCTTCCTCGGCGGGAGGGAGCATGCTGTCGTAAGAGGGCGAGCCCGCGCCACCTCCGGGCGGTGCCATGGGCGGCGGAGCATCGAGTCCGGGCATGGGTTACTTACCCACCTTTGTGCAGACTCGGTCTGTGAACGGGGTCTGAATCAGATCCATATCTGTCTCTCCTTTCCTCCAGTAAGGTTGGGGGCCCGCGACGGTCAAGCCGAAGGCCCCCGGTCGTGCGCTAGGCGGGAGGAGTCGCCATGTCTTGAGTTTCGCCCGGAAACACTGCAACTGTCAACTGGATTACTTGACAGGGGAGACGCGGTTCCGAACGAGGTAGGTCACGAAACCTACAACGGCAGTAATGGCAGCGCCAAAGCCCTCTGCTCCACCAACCGAAGTGATGGCGTCACGGACTGGGGGCGAGAAGGCGCTGATGAGGGCGATGATCATGCCCAGCTGACCAAGAATGACGGGCTCTTTTCCCATATTGTGCTCCTATTTGGACTCAGAAATGACGGGACGGGGGATTCCATCGGCGTCTGGCTTCTGCTCCAGGTGTGGCGGGACCTGCCCAGTGGGCGCGGGTCCTGGGGTGGCGCCCGGTGGCTGCCCGATCCCCATGGCCGCGGCTTCCTGGATACGCGCCGGGATCTCCTTGGACCCGGACGGCGGGGCGCCGGCATTCGGAATCTCGAGGACCTCCCACAGGGTCCACGGATCTACCAGCCCTTCTCGGAACAGCCGCAGATACATCATCTTCCGGCTGATCTGACTGATCTCCAGCAACGAGTTGGGCGTCATCTGCATCGAGAACTGCTTCTGATGCGTCTTGGCCCTCTTGTTGCGAGGGATGTTCATGTCGTACTGGGCCATGTATTGAGCGCCGTCAGCCTTCTTGCTGTAGGCTGGGACGAGACTGCCCGGGTCGAAGTTGAAGTCCTCCATGTCGATGCCCTGGTCGCCCAGAATCGCCATTCGGCGCTGCATCGTGTAGAACTGGAAGAAGTTGCTCTTCACCATCTCGCCTACGTCACGGAGGAAGACCTCGATGAGCCGTCCCTTCATCCGCAGGGTGGGCTGGAGGGCCTCCATCATGGCTTCGACCGAGTCGGCGCCAGGGGCCTGCTTGAGCTGGCTCATGGCCTGGAGGTTGGCTACACCGCCGTGGTAGTCCATCTCCTGGACGCACCACTTGGCCATCTCGAAGACATATGGCGGCAGCTGGGGCGCGGGCTCGTAGTCGATGCTCCCCAGGATGGGGTTGTGCCGAATGCGCGTGCCCGGCAGCCGGGTGTCGATCCGGTTCCACTGGCCTTCGCTCATGGCTCTTGCATCGCCCTTGAGACCGGGGCGGAGGGCCTTCCGAATCATGTCCAGGATCCCGTTCGTGGTCTCGTTCAGGGTGTCCTGCAGGGGCATGAGGTCACGGGTGATTCCCACCCCCAGAAGATTCCAAGGCCAAGGGTCCATACGGAGACGGGCAATCGGGAACATCCCGTGCCAGAAGGGGTTCGGGCCATCGTAGAGGATGGCGTCGTCGGTGGCGATAATGAGTCGCCCTCGTGGGTAGAGCTTATATTCGTCCTCGTCATAGCGGGTGCCGTCGGCCTTCTTCGACCCGGCAGGCTGGACGGTGTAGCCCCAGCTGGTGTCCGGCTCGCCGACCTGCATGGGACTGCCACCCGTGTGGACGCGTCGGTCCTTCATGTAGCAGTAATATAGGTTCGTGGTCGGCACGGCTGCCGGCACGTTGTGCGGGGCCGACATCAGGTGGTCGCCGGCGGCAGACTGCAGGTTCTTACCGCCGCCAGCGTTGCCCCAGGTCCGGTCGGGGATGCCGCCGCCCCGGGAGGCCCGGATACGGTGGGCTCGAGTCGGGAAGCGAGCCTTGAGCTCGTTGACGGTCTTGGCAGTCCGGATGATCACGCCCTCCCAATCCTGGATGCCGCCGTCGAGGGTCGGCCGGATGGGGATTACGTCACGGGGGTCTCGGGGGATGAGCGAGATGTCTCCCTGCCCACCAGACGCACTAGCGTCCCAGTGCACCTCACAGTATCCTGTGCCCGGCCCTGCCGCGTACTTGATCACGTCGCCCAGCTTCATGTCGGCCTGGGAGTTGGTCCACCAGGCACTGGCCAGGCGGTTCAGGACCTCAGCCTGGGGGATGAACCGGTCGTTCATCGTCTTGAAGCCGAAGATCGGCTTGATGTCGGTGAGGGCCGACACCTGCTGCATCAGGATATGCTTGATGCGGTTGTCATACATGTTGGCGAGACTGGACGGCCGGTGCTGGTCGATCTGGTCGCCCATGATGTAGGAGATGGCTCGCTCGATCTCCGGGTACATCGGCTCACCCTTCAGCAGACGGTCCCCCTCCTGGATGGCGGAGGCCACCCAGTTGATCATCTTCTCCTCGTACTTCTCGTGCGGCAGGGGGATCTCGTAGCTGTTGTCCATTATCGGCTGCTCCCGGGGGCGCTCCGCTTGCGCTCAGGCTTCTTGCGCTTTGGCGGGCCGTAGATCTTCACGAGCTTGGGGCGGAGGGCCCTGTTGGCTCTCTTGGCGCTGGCGGCTCGCTTCTCCTTGTCGGACGCTCGCTTCTCGTTGGCCTTCTTGGCGTCTGCGCCCACCTTGGTCAGCGTGCGCCACGCCTTGCCCAGCTTGGCTCCTAGGCCCTCTACGGGCTTCTTCTTCTCGTCGGGCATTATCTTGCTCCTGGGGCGCTTCGGCGCCGGTTGCGTTCCATTTGCCGGGCCGCACTCGGCCGGCGCTTCCGGGACTCTCCCGGCTGCCGCGTCTGCGACAGGGGCTCGGATGCGGACCTCTGGGCCCGCTTGATGGGTGTGTCTTGTCCTGCGAGCCCGCTCAGCGCTCGGTCGATGCCGGCCGACACGCTGTCTCTGTCTGGCTTCTTCGCCATGTTATCGCCTCATCCAGGGGACACTGTCCCCCTGATATTCCCGGCCACCGGGCCTGCCCATGGGCAGATCCTTCGGAGTGTCCAGGTTGCTGTCGTTGTTGGAGAAGCCGGTCATGCAGACGCCGTATTTCCGCTCGAGTCGGCGGACATCCCCCATGGACTCCACCACGATGGGAGTGCCCTTCTGGTCGATGTGGGTGGAGGTGAAGGGGAAGACGGCGGTCTTGGCGAGCCGGGTGGTCCGGAGGTTGGCGGTCATCTCCAGGGTGGATTTAGATCGGCAGTTGTTGCAGTTCGGGATCAGCTTCTCGCCGTCCCGGACCTCGTAGATCCGCTCCTGTTCGGCCATGCAAACGGTGCAGACAAAGTCTCGGATAGGCATTAGGCGACTCCAGTCAGTTCGGTCTGGCACCGACAGCCACCCAGTTTGTGTTTTGCGTTGTTGCAGTTGTAGCACATGATTTGAATACCTCCTGGGTAATTGTTGTTGTGAAGCCACCTCGTTAGCGCAGCTCCTCCCAATTCTCCCCCCACTCTTGGCTTTCCGCTCTGTCTTCCATCGATGTGGTCGAATGTGAGGAACTCATATCGGCTTTCCCCGCAACAGGTACATGCCCCGCCGTAGGACAAGACAGCCGCCATACGCCGCCTGATGTTGTAAGACGCCTTCCGATGCAGGTTCCTGTCATCGTAGGCTGCTCGCCGCTCTTGGTCCTTCTTGCGCCACTCTGGGTCCTTGAGTTTCTCCTCGCGCCATGCCTTCATGTAGGCATTGTACGCTACTCTCTGGGCAGGCGTCTTCGTCCTTATCCGGCCTGTCATACACGGCCCAAAGTCTCGTCAAGGACCTTTTCCATGGTGCTCTTGAAGTACTCGGCGCCGGTCTGGCCCCAGAATTGGGCCTGCTCGGTCATCTGCCGGCTCTGGCCTTCGGTCAGATGCTGGGTGACCTCACCGATTCCGACGGTCGACAGGTGCCCGATGTGCTTGATCAGCGCCGGCGCGTCCGAAACAGTGGTCTCGAAGATGGCCTCGATGCCCTGGCGATCCTCGCCCTCGACCACGAAATATCGATTGCCGTCCGCCCCCACGGGGTTGAACTCGCCCAGGACGGCCTTGATCCGCTTGTTGACCTCCGCCTTGCCCTTGTCGCCGCCGGAGCGGGCCTTGAGGGACTGATAGAGGTCATCGTTGATGTCGATGGTGACACGCATACTATTCTCCTCCTGCTACCCGGCCGGAATAGGTCCGAACCCAGGCTTTGAACCGACTCACCGGGACCACCACAGTTGATGGGTTCCCTCCAATGAGGCCAACAACGAAGCCGACGATGGCTTTCTGCTCAACTGACCATACGGCCGATCCGCTGGAGCCTCCGGCTCCGGGAATCTGGGCGAGCATGGCGAACTGCCAGTTGATTGGACCTCCCTTGATGGGCCGGTCAAGGCTCAACAGAGATACGTTACCACGAAATACCTGCAAACCGAGACCTGCAGGGGCCGCAATGTTGATCAGCTCGTCCCCTGGCTTGAGGTCAGCCATGACGCCCATCTTGGCCACACGCCACTTCTCATCCGTGTAGGCGTGGAATACGGCGAAGTCATCACCGCGGGCCGTGGCGCCGGCTCCCTCGACGTGCGCGGGGTAGAAGACCTTCGCCACCCCAACCGAGTCAAATGACACGAAATAGGTCTCACCCCTGAGGGTCTGGCGGCCGTCCGGGTTGGAGCCGGTCACGCAGTGGGAGGCCGTGGCGATGTAGTAACCATCCTGCTCCGCCCCGTCGTAGCCCTCCTCCACCTCTTCGTAGATCGTCCCCGTACATACGTGCGACATCCCGCCGTCTCGAGTCTGCTTGAGGATGTTCACCGTGGCTTTTTGCGCGTCTGATATCAAGTCCGCTGACGCCGTGGAGGCGACAAGCAGGGACAAGCACAGTACTGTAGTTCTCAGCATGTCGTCTCCTAATCAGCTACTGAATCTTCCCATTGGGCCATCATCTCGTCGTAGGTCATGGCCGTGTTTTGCCAAGTACGCTTCGGCTTGTCCTCCGCCTTAGCAGTCTGCTCCAATTTACCTGCAGTCTGCAAGCGTTTTCGGTCAGCAGCAACATCCATCCCGGCCATCCACTCGTTGTCGTGGGCAGCCCAGTAGGCCATCAGGAGCGACATTACCCGGTCATCGTGGCGCCCGCTGGACGCCTGGGCCTTCGCCATGAAGTGGTCGCCCTGGAAGTCTTCCATCTCGTCCAGGCACTCTTCCGAGTTGACAATCAGGTCGTTGTTGATCAGCGCGTGGACGCCGCGGGCAATGAGCTTTGGCCGGGTGGATGCCGTGGTCCACCACCCAATGCGGTTCGTGGCGAGGTTCTTGGTTCGGTCGTAGACCTTCCAGACAAAGAGGTTGGAGTAGGCGAGCCGGGATCGGATATCAAAGAGGCAGGCGTCACCAAATTCTCCGTTGGCCTCAACGATGACGAGGGCTTCACCTCCGGCTCCATCGCCGTACAGGCGGCCGAGGAGGGCGACGACCGCGGCAAGGTCGTGGGGGTCGTGATGGTCGGACGCGAACTCGGCGACCTGTTCATCCGCCCTAGTGAGATCTCCGACTCGGAGCACCTGTACGACTCCTCGATCAGCACCTTTACCACCCGACGGATCAACGCCCACCACATAGTTAGCGTCGGCAATGGGGTCTTCGTAGACGACGAGTCGCCCGTTCCAGTAGTCATGGTCGTACTCCTTGGGGTCCGGCAGGGCGCTGAAGCCCCAGCCCTCGGGAACCTTGTCGAGGAAGGCGAGACTCATTCGCCACCGATCACAATCTCAGGGAGCCCCTCGCCGATGAGCTCAACCACCTCGCCGGTTCCCCGGCACTGCACACAGCCGACGACCGCGGTCACCCCGTGGTAGTCCACGATCTCCTCCCCAGAGCCCTCGCACCAGGGGCAGGGCGCCGTGAGGCGGGGACCGGTCTCGATCTCAGTTTCGATCAGTTCAAACTCGTCATCCATATTTTACTCTCAGTCATGCTCCCTCAGTGAGCCGTCATCCATGCCGGCAAGGTAGGCCTTGGGCTGGATGTCGACGTAGGCCAGCGGCTTCTTCAGTCGCTGCCGAACTTCGTGCAGAGCCTCGAAGGGGAATACAGAACGGCCTGTATTCTGGAACGCCTCGTTGGGATCAGCACAATATTCTGCCAAGAACATGTGCAGCTTGCGCTTCTCCTTGTAGGCATTACGCTCGTTCTCCCACCAGTAGAGCTGCTCCTTGGAGAGGTGAATGGTCTTCCCGCACCATCGAGCCGAGACCTCAAGCGCTCGATCAGCATGCGCCTTCGCAAGCTCAGTGGGCTCCCATCCCTCAGGAACACGGGCGATGTAGGTCCGGGACTCGCCGTACCAGGGGATGAAGATGGGCATGATTCTGCCGAATCCCTTTGTGGCGTTGAGCCAGATGTCATGCCACTCGTTGCCGCGGCCGCGAGCGGTGGACTCAAAGATGGCGAGGGAGCGTGGACCTCGGGGGATGGAGGGCAGGAGGGAGTCGTCGATTTGGCCGGCGTTCTCCCAGGTGGAGATTTCGGACAGGTGCGCCAGAGGAATGGTTTTACCTCTCGCCATTTGTCCGCGGTCGTGGCCCAGGGTGTTCCCGCCACGAACGCTTTTACCAGACTCCACCAATATGAGAGAGTCTGTCTGATCGAAGTAGAGCTGAGAGCCCTTT
>Ga0255053_10000349_pt1 | contig 25514 bp, 30 predicted proteins | sample JV7_2_22_MG_FD_188635 | JGI IMG/M metagenome (GOLD analysis project Ga0255053, IMG submission 188635) | Seawater microbial communities from Jervis Inlet, British Columbia, Canada - JV7_2_22 | ecosystem: Environmental > Aquatic > Marine > Inlet | place: Canada: British Columbia | collected... | reverse complement strand
AAGCCGACGGCAAGCCGGTTGACTTTATCCCTGACCTGGGAGAAAGTGAGGCGATTGTTGCCATCAACCAGGGCTTCTTTATCTGGGTAAGTCTCTGCAGCCCTGTCGAGGATATCCCCAAAGGTGAGACCTGCCCACCATCCCAATCTCGTGTACTTTTCGACATCATCCGCTTTAAAGGGCGTAAAGCCGCTAAGAAATTCAGTCATATCTGCCATGGCCCTGTTTTATCGACAAATCTGATAAATTTTAGTCTAAAACTTCATAGATCAAAAGCTAAGAATGCGCCATATAAAAATTTAAAATAATAAATTGTTATGCGTTGGTGAATAGGGCCGTTTGACAGGCTGGGATCAAACTACTTTTTATCCGCTTGAGTCGATGCGATTCAAATGATATTGAAGCGAACAAAAGCCCGGATTTTATTTTTGACAATCTTAAAGAATTATTGGTTTTTCAGGCAGTTCTATCCCGGTCGACCGGGCAGAAGCATTTCATCATAAGTGGATACGCAGCGGATCAATCGTTATGACAGACAAGGAGATGAACGGTGGAGAATTCTTTTATGGATGGGTTATTGTGGCGGTCGCATTGGTGTCGATGGCGTTTTGGCTTGGCATCCGGTCGAGTTTCTCGGTCTTTTATGTTACCTTACTAGAAGATTTTTCATGGAACCGTGGGAGTTCTGCCGGGGTTCAGTCGATGGCCCTGGTTACTTACACCCTTTTGGCACCCATAGTGGGAGGTCTGATCGACCGCTTTGGACCGCGCCGGGTTGTCATACCTGGAATTCTGATTTTGACCCTAGGATTGGTGCTCAGCAGCACCATAAAAACCCTCACCGATTTCTATTTTTTTTATGGTGTGGTCTTGGGAGCCGGGATTACATCTATCGGCATTATCACCTACTCTGCGATCCTGGCCCATTGGTTTGAAAAAAAAAGGGGGTTGGCAAGTGGCATTGCGCTTTCAGGGATGGGGCTCGGCACTTTTTCAATGGTTCCTTTATCCCAAAGCTTCATATCAATGTGGGGCTGGCGTACGACATTTATTATTACCGGCGGGCTTGTGCTCATCGTTTTGTTGCCGCTCAACGCTCTGTTCTTAAGGCATAAACCCCAGGAACTCGGCCAGAATCCTGACGGGCTCAGTGACTGGGAAACGGCCCAGGAAGAACGTTTGAAAAATAAACTTCAGAAAGATACCGAAAACGAATGGACCATAAAAAAAGTCATATACTCCGGCCGGTTTTGGGCGCTGATCATATTTTCTTTTTTATCGATTATAGGGGTATATATCATACTGGTCCACAATGTTAAATTTCTGGTGGATCAAGGGGTGGATAAAATGACGGCGGCACTTGTCTTTGCGATGGTCGGCATTATATCCTCGATCTTTCGTATCTTTTGGGGTTGGCTCTCTGATCGGATCGGTCGGGAATTAACCTATACGATGGGGATTGTTTGTGGTTGTATCGGTGTCGGTTCCCTTTCTTTGTTTGAAACTTTTGGGTTAAGGCTGTTTATCTATACCTATTTTATCTTTTTCGGTATGGGCTGGGGCGTAACAGCGCCGATGTTCATGTCTGTATCCGCCGATCTTTTCAAAGGAAAGATTTTCGGCCTTATCTATGGTTTTGTGGAAGCTGGCATTGGGATTGCAGGGGCTTTGGGTGCCTGGGTGGCCGGGTCTATCTTTGACAGAACCCAAAGCTATCATATGGCTTTTAACCTTGCAATCGTCGTCTTATTGCTGTCCTGTTTTTTTATCTGGTATGCCGCACCCGGAAAAGTGCGCCTGATAAAATGAACGGGTAGGAATTTTATTAGGTTATCAAATAATGATGATTTTCCGGATGAATTTTTTCTACAAACCGGAAATCAAAAATATCTTCGATATCAAGCTTCCGTTTAATATATCCTAATCTATGAAGGGCTTCGACAAATTCCATCGTCGATGTAACGTACCCGTTAGAAAGCGCAATACAATACTTAGGGGAGATGCTTAAGACCTTCTTGATATATTCTTCGGTTGCCATCTCAACCGTCTTGGCTATCATTTTTGCCGCCACATCCGGAGATTGCCGGATCAGAGTGGCGGATTTTTTGTGGAGGGTTAAAAACTCCAGCACATAATTGGGGTATTTTTCAATTAAATCCTCATTGAAAAAAACGCCGTAACTTGGATTGTTATCCCATAGATTATTAGCGCGAATGACAAGACGGGATTCTAACAGGGTTTCGGCAAAAACAGCTAAACAGGGAGTTCCTACCCCCCCTTCCAGTTTATTTTTTTTCATGTCCAAAGCGATAATTTCCGGCTGCTGGTAATTAATTACTTCTATTTCATTCTGTAAATTGTATTTTTCGATGAAAAAGCTTAAGATTACATCATGAATTGATCCTTTGGCGGGAACGCCGATTGCCGACCCTTTAAATTGGGATAGTACCTCAAACACATTATTATCTAATTGAATATCATCTTTGTATTTCTTTTTGGCACACATAATTGTTCCCTCGACATGCCCGCCGGCTACACACCTAATTTTTACGCCTTTTTCTATTCCTATAATGGCCGGCGGCAGCCCCATGTACCCGATATCCAATTCATTGTTTCGAAAGGCCGCCACCATTTCCGGACCTGTTCCAAACATTTTCCATTCCATTTCCGTATTAAGCTGGGTTTTCAAATCATCATCCTGCATTAAAATAAAGTTCGAGTGATAGCAGGTTGTAAGGTGACCGATAGAAAGTCTATTTTTTTCCATTTTCATCATCCAATTTCAAAATATTTATGATAGTTAGCGTCTATCCACGACTTTAAAATAAATTGAGCGATTTTAGGTGTGAGTAAAATTCCGCTTAACCTTATGGGTTTACAAAAAAATAAAACAAGGCTATTGAATATATCGATCGCCTAAAAATCTATACACTATACAATTTTGGAGATAATTCAATATGATTACTGTAAAAATTTCTTTCTTATCGTTGTTAAAGGATAGATTTGGTGCCAAAGAGTTAAATATGGATTTAGAAGATGAATCCACAATTAAAGATCTGTTTTCGAAATTATTCGAAAAATATGGTGAAAGTATTAAAAAATTATTAATTAAAAAAACAGGCGATCTAAATGATCAAGTCGTTATTATGGTAAACGAAAAAAATATCCGATCCCTGGACAAATTCGATACCAAAATTCACAATAATGATAAAATTATATTCTTACCTGCAATTGCAGGAGGTTGATTTTAAAGACATTTGGCTAACTTAAGCTATCCAGCGCCTGCCCGATATCTTCACAGAGATCTTCGATGGCCTCGATTCCGGTAGAAAATCTGATCATATTAGCAGGGATAGAGAGCTTTTCCCTGGTCGCTTCATCCTGGGCAAAATACTGGGAAGAATAAGGGTGAATCACCATGGTTTTGCAGTCACCCAGGTTTGCCAGATGATAGATCAATTGAAGATTTTTTATGAATTGAAAACAAGCTGTCTGATTCTTCAATCCAAAGGTGAGCATTCCGCCAAATCCCTTGCCCCCAAACTGGTTCAATGCAATACGGTGTGAGGGATGATCCTCCAGCCCCGGATAATTGACCCAAAGGACTTCAGGTCTTTCTTTCAGGTAGCGCGCCACCCCCATCGTATTTTTCATGTGTTGCTCCATACGAAGCGCCAGAGTGTCGAGGCCGATCATGGTCAGAAAAGCATGTAGCGGTGCGTTGGTTGCTCCAAAATTTATGTGGTGTTCCCGCCAAACTTTGTCGAGCAGCGCCAGCGGTCCCTTCCTGTCGATAAAGGGCTTGAAATCCGGAAAGCGTTCGTTCGACCAATCAAAATTTCCGCCGTCGATAACCACTCCACCCAACGCCCCACCATGTCCGCTCAAGTACTTGGTGGTAGAATGAATCACCACATCGGCTCCCAGCTCAAAGGGGCGGCAAAGGTATGGCGTCGGCAGGGTGTGATCCACCAGTAAAGGAACGCCGTGTTTGTGAGCGATCAAAGCGGTTTGAGCGATGTCCGGAACATCCATCTTGGGATTGCCGATGGTTTCCAGGTAGACAAAGCGAGTTTTGGAATTGATGGCCCTTTCGATGGCCGCCGTATCGGTGGACTCGACCAAGCGTGCGGTGATGCCATACTTTTTAAAAACACCATTGAAAAGGTTATATGTCGACACAAAAAGAGAGTTCCCTGTCACAAACTCGTCGCCGGCGCGAAGCAGGGCCATACACGTGTTGGTGATGGCTGCCATGCCCGAAGCCATCACCACCGCACCAAGGCCGCCTTCCAAAGCAGTCAGCTTTTCTTCCAGTACCTGGTTGGTCGGGTTTGTAAGCCGCATGTAAATATGATCATCACGCTTGCCTGCAAAGGTCTGGGTTAGATTCTCCGCTGTGGCGTGCTGATGGGATACGGTCTGAAATATGGGTGGCAAAGTTGCGCCCTCCCAGTCTTCAGGTGACTGGGCGGCGTGGATAACCTGTGTATGGAACCGGTATTTCTTTTTTTGATTCATGTCCTACCTCCATTGAACAAAGCGCCTTCTCTTTTCTGCACTCCGGCTTCTGTCGTGTAAATAATCTTTTTTTATATATTTGCTGCAATTTGGTAGTTGCGTCAATAAAAAAACCGTATCGTACAGAAATCTCTTGAACCGCATTAAAATCACGTAACCGTTCACAGTTGTCGGTTCACAGTTCACAGTTTTTTCAAACTTCTAAATCTTCAAAAGAGGACCCCATAATTCTTCTCTACATTCTGCTTTTTCAACCGTGAACCGATAACTGTAAACTGTGAACGGTTACAAAATCACAAATCAGGGGGAACCGGGTTTTGCTTGACAGTCAACCGGCCATTGCTTAAATATGCTGCCTGAAAAGCGAGATATTACAAAAAAGTAAAAAAACAAGCAGCGCGAAGTTTGAGTATTTACCTAACTGATCTCGGAGGTTATCAAAATGTCAATACACGCTCAACTTAATTGGACAGATGGTTCACAGTTTGTAGCAAGGGCGGGAAGTAGCCCTGCGGTTGTGATCGATACGCCCGGAGGTGGGAGCGGCCCGACTCCCATGGGGATCCTCTTAATCGGAGTTGCCGGTTGTACCGCGGTGGACGTGGTCTCGATTTTAAAAAAAAAACGTGTCAACATGACCGGTTTTCAAATCAACATCACCGGTGAACGCGCAGAAAAAGAACCCAGGCGTTACACAAACATTCATATTGAGTATATTGTTCACGGCAAAGACATCAAACCTAAAGCGGTGGAACACGCCATCCAGCTTTCTGAAGAAAAATACTGCAGTGCCATCGCCACGTTAAACGCAACCGTTACAAACACTTACCGCATTTTTGAGCGCAATGAATAGGCATTGGCAAGACCATTATGGGTATGGACTTTTGGTCGATTGCAGGGCGGAACATTAGAAGGTGGCGCTCTTATTCTGTGCGGTTACTCTATTTGGGACTCACTGCTTCAGCCTTTCATCCCTGCGCCTTTTAATCTCTTCCACAAAAACCCAGTCACTCGGGATTTCTTTTTCTCTCCATTTGTTTTCGAAGAGGTATGCGGATATCTGACTTGCAAATATATGTTCATATTTGGAGAAAGGGATGTAGGCGATAAAGGAGAAGGCAAAAAGGAAATGAATTGCCCAAATGCCTATATATAGTGCACTCAATACTTTTGTCCCCAATAGGGCCTTGACCACGGCCCCGAAAGCAAAACCAACGGGCGACCAGTCCGCAGCCGGGGGATTTAGAACAGCTAACCGGATGCCTTCAACTAAAAATCCAGAAAAAAGGACCAAAAAAAGAAGCGATAGCAAAATCCCGTCCTGGGTGCTTTTGACCATCCGCTCCGGTTTACCGATGTATTTTCGGTATAGCCCGAAGCCGGTGCCGATGAGGACCAAGAAGCCGGCAATATCGAGCAGCAGAGAAAAAAGAAGCCAAACACCGCCATCTAGAAATTGAAACATATAGTAGTTTACACTCCTGCCTGCCGTCCCTAAAAAAAGCAGGGTAAAACCCCACATGATCCCTACGAGCATCAACCCTCTGATAAAGCTCCTGGGAAAAAGGCGTCTTGCAAACAGGCAGTCGGGAGAAAAAAACTTGATGATGCTCAGCCATATAAGCCCGGCGGGGCCCATGCCCTTCAACTCTTGATCCGCATCCATCCCTTTGCTCCAGATCCTCATTTTATCCCAAAATCCTAAAAGAAAAATAACAACCGTTGCAAAGGCAAACACATAAAATACGCTGATCAATCCCTTGGGTATATTCCAAAATTCTGTCACCATGTTCATCCCCTTTTATGCTTCAGGTTTTTTGCCGAATATAACATTCTCCTGCCTTCTTAATATTCTTCTGACCACAAAGGGAACATACCTGCAGCTCTTGCAATCTTCTCTGAAATCGTTGGTTCCCGGGCATACTTCTCCACTGCCATAATTCATGATCAACTTTCCATCATACTCCTCGAGCTTGTCGAAAGGATGGAAAAACATCATATCCAATACTTCTTTTTCATCGGCTGTAAAACCTTCAATATGTACTTTACAAAGCTGCATGTTTTCTCCTCATCTCACAGTAATGCTGCCAAATATTGGGTAATATCGTTTATTTTAAGCGGATCTTCATAGTTTCTCCATTCCTCGACCACCGAATTGGGTGCGACATGGGTTCTGGTGGCCATATTAAGATAGCAGACCGGACAGTTGGTCAGCATTGTATCAGCACCTGTTCTCTTGGCTTCAAGAAGCAATTCCTTTGCGATCTTGGCGGAAATGTCCGAGGCTACAGCCCTCGTACCGCCGGAACCACCGCAGCATCTGCTCAGTTTGCCGTGTCTATCCATATCGACCAGGTTTATCCCGGGTATTTTACCCAACAGTTTTCGTGGTGCATCAATAATAGGTTTGCCCATGAAGGGCCTGGCCATCGCACAGGGGTCATGATAGGTTACGGTTTCTTCAATCTTTTTTGTAAATTTCAATTTACCTTCTTCAGCCCACTCAGCTAAAAGTTCGACAGTGGCCAGGGGTTCAAAGGGGAGTTCTTCTCCATAAAAATACGGCCAGAGGTATTTAACGATATCAAGGCACATAGGGCATGAGATAACAAACCGTTTGATGCCCTTATCCGTGACGGCATTTACCATATGATTTACCAGTTCGGCCATAACACTCCATTCACCACTGCCGGTCAGTTGGGGAAAACCACAGCACCAAGATTGGTCGGGATCAAGCATTGTGAACGGCCCAACCGCACTGAGCAGCCTGACCGCTCCTTCGGCCATTTGAGGCGAATCCCAGGTACATCCGCATCCTTCATAATAGCCGATCTCGGCTTTATCCGCCAGTTCGACATCGTCCGGCATCCAAATTTTATATTTACCATCAAGGGGAAACGGAAAAGGGGAGCGAAACTTATGGTAATTTTGCAACGGTCCTTTTTCAAGCGGTTCTGGGCAGCCGAGCTCTGACTCCGCCAGTTTACGGCGAACGCTCCACCACAGCTTCTTGGTATCGATTCCAACTGTACAGACCTCGCCACAGGTACCGCAAAGGGCGCATTTCCATAAGGAATCCTTAAAATCTTTCAGCTCTTCAACGGTTACCTTTCCCGATGAAAACAATTTCCCTTTCAGCGTATGGGTCCTTTCAACAAAATCCTTGTAAGCGTGTATTCTCGCGGGTGGCGATATGTCGGGATCGTCTGTGACATCCTGTACCGGACACCAGGCAAGGCATTCATTACATCGGGTACATGAATCGAGTTCAATTAGCTCTTTCTTTGTGAGACCTTCCATAAAATCAAAAGGTTTTTCCGTCATTTTATGATCTCCTCTAAGTTTGGCGATAAAAAACGTATTTTTTCTTTACCACTCTGTAGTATCGATGTCAACGAAAATCAATGCGTTGTTAATTGCTATAATAATTCCTAATTTTCAGCAAATGAGCCGTCTGGATTTATCGCTTCCTGGCCGATGACTCGATATTTTTTCTTCAGGATCGTTTCAGTATTCATTGGTTCATGTAGACCCATATCATTGAGATGAACACCAGATATTTTCACAACGTTAAAAACCGGATATACAATTTTCACTTGACAAAGTTCGGTTTATTGGATACTACAACGTGGTATATGATACCGAGTGTTGTATTTCATCTTCAAATGGGTTTCATATCACTATTAAGGAGGTAATTACATGGGAATGATCAATGGGTTAGAAACAGAAAAATTAGTCCGGACGGTTGGACAGATCAAACAGGACTGGAACCTTGGCAAAACGGTTTGGAAAGCATCGACAAAATGGAAGGGCGGTTTTAGAGTCTTGACATGTTCCAGGGAGTTCACGTTAAGCGCGGACGAGCCGGACATGCTCTGCGGAACCGACACGGCGGCAAACCCCGTGGAAATGATCCTTCAGGCCTATGGCGCCTGTCTGACAATTGGCTATGCGATGAATGCAGCGGTAAGAGGTATTAATTTGGACGATATTCAAATAGAGCTTGAAGGTGAAATTGACCTGCCAGGCTTTCTTGGACTGGAAGCGCCCGAAGAATTGAACATGGACAAATTACCCGGGTACAAAAACATAAAGGCCATTGTAAAACTTAAAGGGGATGCAGATCCGGATGCGCTTCAAGAAATTCATGAGAATGTGCTCAAGACCTCGCCGGTCGGCGTAACCTTGACCCGAGGGGTAAAGCTGTCAACTTCACTTGAGGTTGTATGAAATCCGCCTATTTCGCTTTGAGATAATAACGGGTAAAGCCGTCTTCATCCTTTGATCCGAGGTACTCATGCCCGGCGTTGCTGGCAAAGGCCGGAAGGTCGTTCTCTGTTGCAGGATCAGTGCCTATGATTTCCAGTATCTGGCCCGATTCCATCTGGTCCAAGGTTTTTTTTGTTTTGAGAATCGGCATTGGACAGTTCAGTCCTTTGCAATCCAATGTTTTGTCCGGTGTGATATTCTCAACCATCTGACACCCCCATTCGGTAATTATTTTATCGTGTTTTATTTCATTGCAATAGTGCCCTGTTTCAATTTACATTATGGCCGTCTGATAGAGGAATGGTACAATCAAAATCACAGCAATCAAGAGTGACGTAAAACTTGAATTAACTATTCCTGTTTACCGGCGTTCTACCATGGTGCAGTTAGCGTTTCAATTGAAAAATTATCACAGCGGTAAGCTGGCAAATTGACTTTTCCTTTGAAATCCTCACCACTTTGTGGCATACATATTCCAGAGGGCATTAATCATCACTAAAAAAAGGACTATATCCGGATTCCAAAACATTGAATTGCTTATAACATCAAGATAATACAGAAATTTTGACAATTTTGATTTGTCAGGCCTTATCTATAGGCAATCGATTTCGACTAGATTGAAGAAACATGCAGCCCCGAATGACAGGATCTTCGCTTCGAATTGATTAAACTTGTGGCGAAAAATTATGATAGACCCTAAGCGAGGTGCATATGACGCTATCAATTGTGATCGTCTATTTATCCGTGTGCATGTTATTGGGATTTGCCGGCAAGTTCCGTACCAAGAACTCGGAAGGTTATGCGCTCGCAGGAAGAAAAATGCCGTGCATGTCGTGCGCTGATTCCTGGATTCACTCCTCCGCAACCATATTTGTAAGAGATATATATCAACGCTACATCAACCCTCGGGCGACCGACTGGAGGGTATTCGGTTACTCAGTAGCTGTTTGTCTTCTGTATGGCGCTTTTGCTTGGTGGCTTGCATTGATGGCACAGCAGGAAATTATCATGCTGGTATTGCTTTTCATTGCCCCTGGGGCTCTCTTCATAGGACCCCTGTTGGCTGCCTGGTTTTCACCGCGAAAACTGAAAAAGGGGATTGGTATTGCAATTATCTTTTTTGTTGCGATCCTTGGTATTTTTTTAAGCCTAAAAAGACCGTTCCTTTGGAGTGTGCACCCGGCCCTTTCCACTACGATAATTGCTTATGTCCTCACCGCCCTGGGTTTGTTGCTGCCCTGGACGCCTTACCAATCTCAACCACAACGGCCGGTTGATAAGGCAACATCCACTTGATCAAGAAAAAATGAAGATAAAATTGCGATTAAAAACTAAAAAGGAATCCGAAAGGAGGATTTGATGGAGCCAAGGGAAATTATACTCAAGGCTTTCGAAGGGGGAAAGCCGGAGCGGATTCCGGTAACCCTTTTTGGTGGCGGAATGTGGAGTATCCATAACTGGGGATCAACTTTTAAAGACCTTGCAACCGACGCTGAAAAAATGACCCAGATGCTGGTAGATATGAGTGAAAAGCTTCAGAGCGATATTGTGTACGCAGGATCCGGGTATAACAATTTTCACACATCGGCCCTTGGTGGCAAGATTAAATACCCTGAAACGGGTGCGCCCGAGCTCGAGGAAGCATTTATCCGCTCAGAAGAAGGCTTGGCGAAGCTGAATATAGAGGATATTGATAAGGATAAGACCATAAACACCGTCATTGAGGCATTGAGACGTACAAAGGAAAAGATAGGGAACAAGTATGTGGTTACCCTGACAGCCTGGGGGCCCTTCACGAATGCCGGAAGAATATTTGGAGAAGAAAACATGATGAGGGCAACTTTCAAAAACCCTGCCCTGGTTGAAAAAATTCTTGATTTCGCGACCGAACTCCTTATTCATCTTTACGAACCAATAGTAAATGACGGAACCCTCGAGGTTATCAGTCTTGCCGATCCCACCGCTTCCGGAGACGTGATATCAAAGAAACAGTTTGAAAGGTTTGCTCTGCCTTACCTAAAGCGGTTTACGGATTGGGCGACATCCAAGAATGTTCATACCCTTTTACATGTTTGTGGGAATACCACCGACCGTCTCGACCTGTTCCCGTTGACAGGTGCCAGCTGCATAAGTATTGATCACAAGACGGATATCGCAAAGGCAAAAGAGGTCCTGTACGGAAAAATGTGTTTCGCAGGAAACGTGAATCCAGTGGATGTGATGCTTCAGGGAAGCGTTGAACTGGTTGAAAGCACCTGCAAGCAGATCATCGATACTGCCGGCATGGATGGTGCCTTTGTCCTAGTGCCCGGTTGTGACATACCTCCGAATATTCCTTACGAAAACATTACAAAATTTATTCAAACGGCAAAGGAATGGAGATTATAACCTGGCGAATCCCGTCAAGAAAGGAGGTGAAAAGGAATAAAAACCTAATCGTAAAGGGAGAAAAAATGGGAATTATAGAAACGATTAAATCATTTCTGGCCATGAAGCCGGAAAATACAGAAAAGGAGAAAATCATGTCAGAAGAAACAAAAATGACAGCGGAAGAGGCAAATCAATACATGGAAGATCATATGCTCTTTACCCCACGCATGTTCAAGGTGATCAACCAACTCCACCCCATAGCGGGTAAGACCTTTGCAGATTTTTATGAATCGATTTGGGGTGATGGCGCACTTTCGAGGAAAATCAAGGAATTGATCTTTATGGCCGGAGGTGTTGCATACATGTCACCAAGGTGCATCATCCATGTCCTTCCGGCTGTGAAGGCAGGTGCGACAGTTGGTGAGGTTTTTGAGGCCGCCGCAGTTGGTATGATGTTGGCCGGCTTCGTACCAGGCGGTCCGGGGATCCCCTATGCATTTGAGTATGCCGCCAAGTGTGTTGACCTGGCACAAAAAATTCAGGCAGGCGAGGATTGGGAGTACATGTCACCGCCGAAGTTTGACAAAGGTGTATTTTAAGGCTTTCCAAGTTTAAGCCTTAAGCGGTCTTAAGCGTCTTGATCTTCAAGATGCCATAAAACCGGATCGGGATTTTAAATTAGATGCAGGTCAAACGGCCTGCATCTAATTTCCTCAAGGTTCGAACTAGGGCAGCCCTATTGGACTGTTTTTTACGATGAGGTAGCATATGACAACAGCGGAAAAGCAGTTTATTGTAACGTGTACCTCGGGGTTTGATAAAATTGCAAATGCACGTTCTGCTCTGATGTTCGCTTCGTTGGCCGCGGCAGCTGATTTCAAGACCATCCTCTTTTGTATCCAAAACGCCGTTGATGTAATGGTTAAAGGCGCTATTGAAAAAAATGAAACGCCGGTGCCCGGGGTTCCTACCCTTGCACAGAGACTCGCAGAGGCATTGGAGATGGGCGTTGAGATTCAGTGTTGCACCCAGACAATGGCCAATAAAAAGATAACTGCAGAGGACCTGATTCCCCAGGTAAAACTGGCAGGGGCCATGAACTTAATTGATCTTACCGCCAAAGCAGACGGCACGCTCTGTTTTTAAAAATTCTAAAACGTTTAGCAGGGCAAATATAAACCGCCAAAACCGAAAAACCCGCCTTTCAAAATCACTTCTAGACAGTAAACCCGATATCAAAAACAATGTGACAGGCCGGACAGATAAAAAGCCATTTGGTTATATCTTTTTTCTTCTTGAACATGGAGTGAAAACCGTCCTTGTACCCACACGAGGGACAAATCTTAAACTCGTCTTCCACTTTAACATCTTTAACTTCGTAATCCATATGATACACCTCTTCAAAATTCGTAAATTGCAAGTGCGAACCTTAAGTGATAAGTGATTACTGATGACGAAAACATCTATTCGAGTTTTTGCTCGATTAAAGTTTTAAAAAATTGTACCAATCTCTTTCGATATCGAAGGTTATATTGATCAGGCGTTTCATATAGGGTTTGTTTGGGTTGGTAAAAGTTACTGTTAAAACAACCAGTAAGAATTACCGGTGTCATCGCACAGATGAACACCAGATGGATATTCTTAGTCCAACAAAATATATAGGATGCCATTTTAGTTTAGGATGTCCCCAGCACCGGTTACCGACACTTTTCCTTTAACGGCCAGTGCGGGCTGCCCAAAGAGCGATGTGCCATAGGACCCAAATTACAACGACTAGGGGCACAAAAATTATCGGGGGCTGTAATCAACCACTGGATTCCCTCAACTTTCATTTCATGATCATCCAGAGGGTCCGTTGCTGAATTTAAATCGTTTTACATGATGGAAGATATGGATATCACAACATTTTGAATTCGGAAAAAAACTGTGTGAAAAAATCAAGAACCGTGACCGCTGCGCAACAATTTTTTTCCGGTGATTGTGTAATCATCTGTAATTCGGCCAATCCTTTCTTCAGGAATAATTTGTGTACCGTTCCATTTTCCATTATTCAGATATAGCTGTCCAAATTTGGCAAGGTCACGTGCAGACATCTTGAAACCCGCTTTGGGGTGCATGGAAAGCTCTGTTTCATATTCATAAATAACAGATTTTTCATTGAAGTCCTGCATTTCGAGAGGTTCGGTAATCCCCTTGTTAAATGCCTCATAAATTGTCAGACCAGTTTCCTGGTTGACCATCACTTACTGCGAACTGGCTCATCCCCTTTGCTCCAGTCTCATTACAGGACCTTCAGGTTAAACGATCTCGCCTTTCCGAATGGTTTCTCCCTTCACGTGTAATCAAGCGCTTAGTTGAATTCCACACCGATACCGTGATGGGTGATTCTGGTAATTTTACCGGTTCTCTTCTCGCCTGGGGTTTCAATGGTCATTGAAATATCCTGCCCTTCGGAGAAGCGCCCCCTTGTTTTGATAAAGACCCCACTGCCGCTCGTGTTTTCAATTGAACTCTGATATGCACGACCCTTCACAACAAAGTTTGTAACCCTTGAAATAGAGATCCTTATGCGGTCTCTTTTGTCTTTAGCTGTCATATTTCCCCCTTTATCTTGTTTCGTCTGTGATAAAAAATAAGGTGCACCCCGAATATTGCCTTGACACCCCACATTGTGGTATTGTATTGAATAAACGGGTTTGATCAACCCTTTCATCACATCATTTTTTTCATTGTTAAAGCCTCTGGTCGACAGCCAGGGGCTTTCCTTTTTCAGGTGTTCCTTCTTTATTCGCATGTTATGGTTTTCCGAATTTTACCCCAATACCCTGGGCATGAAGCCAAACAATTGTGCCGCCCATATTTTCTTTTCCAAAATAAAATGAAATATCCTGTCCAACTGAAAACGTTCCACTTGTTTTGATAAAAACCCCGCCTTTGGTTATATTGGTGATCAATCCATCATAAAAGCGGCCCTGCACACTAAAATCCACCGGTACGTGGGCAGCATGCCTAACATGCTGTCTTTTATCTTTGGTCGTCATACATCCTTTCCGTATCTCATGCCTGGCATTTGTTGAGACACATTGAGATATACAAGTTTAGGGCCTACTTGTAAATATCATCCTTATAAACTCGATGGTGCAAACAGAAAACCCCACCTCTTTTTTAAAGAAATGGGGTTTCGATGTTCACTCCATAGCAGCCTCGTACACTAATCGAGTTTTGACTCGATTAGATGTTATTCGTTATCAGTCAGCAGTTATTGGTTTTAAGTAAAATCTAAATCAAACTTGTATCTATAAAAGGAATACAGATTGCTGAGCAGGATTAAAGCAAATAACCATTAACATTTAACCAATATCCCCCCAGTTGAGCCTTTTTTCGCTCGATTGGGGACTTACTTAAGGTTGTTTGGATCTTGAACTATTTAACGCGACAGTTTGGATGAATATGAGTATTTATCATAACTATATAAAAATACAACACTATTTAATAGGTAGTTAACACGCATTTAAATTATCCATTTTGTGATTGAAGCGGCGATTCGTATTGCTTTAAAAGCCTTGACACATCATATTACGGTATTATTTTTAGCCAAATATGGACAGGGTTGATGATTATACAATTCCTTCATCAAACCCAATTCTTCCATTTTATATATATTTCACAAAGCCTCTGCCTGAATGGCAGAGGCTTTCCTTTTTGTGGTCTTAGGCCTGATTTAACCGGACTACCCGATGCGGTTATAAATACGTTATAAATAACCGATTTCTTTTAACTTTTTTAAAATTTTCTTAGAAATCGACAAATACTAACATAATTAATAATAAAGCAAATAATACAACGAATTTTTTTATCAATAATTTCATTTTACCTATTTCTCCATTTTGCACTGGGTCCGCGGCCTAAACACTCAAGATTACCCATATTTTTCTGCCCTCTTAGAATCCTTCGAAGCAGGTCAATTCCGACATGAGGACAACGCTCCTGAAGATCGCGTATCGTGAAATCATTCCTAAAATGCACTATAGCATCCAATACCACTCCCGTGGAACTACACGCCCCAACAATCTTGAAATCCTCACCACCGACGGGAGGCAATTGCCTTTCGCCGACATCTCATCCTTCCTGCCGGGACGGCTGCCCGACACCTGAAAAAATTTCATCACACACGCCTGCCGAAAAGACGCGCTTTTTTTCTTGTGATTCATATATTGATGATCATGCTTCATTTTTTGTGATCAGAACCGCCTGTACCTTCCTCCCCAAAATGCATTTTATGGATGAGCAGATCCCGCATCGGTTCTTTTAGGTCTATTTTCAAGGCCCATTCCCCATACATCTTCAGTTGAATACGCACATGGTAGGTGCCAGGTTTCTTCCCCGGCATGGCCATCACTGGTTTTACATTGTGAGCCATGGGCATAGAAGGCATATCAGTGCCGACTTCAAATTTAGCCCCTTCCATGGGTTTTCCACTCTTTTTCCCCATCAGCATGATAAGACAATCGTAAACAAGCCGGATGTCCGTCTTTTCACACTGAACGAGCGCTTTGGCTCGTTCTTCAGCCTCGGCAGAGCCTGAAATCAATACCAATAATAAAAAGCAAACCATCAGATAAAATTTAACGCTTTTCATAACCTCCTTCTCCTTCTGCGTTTTAAATTCCAAGGTACGAACGGACTAATAATTCGTGATTCAACAGCTGCTGGGCCTTGTCCTCCAAAAGGATTCGGCCGCCTTCCAAGACATAACCACGATCTGCGATCACTAAAGCTTGCCGGACATTTTGTTCCACCAAAAGAATGGTGAAACCTTGTTTTTTCAAAGATTTGATGAGCTTTAAAACCTCCTGCACGACAAGGGGCGCCAACCCCAGAGACGGTTCATCCAACAAGAATAATTTCGGTCGTGCCATCAAACCACGGGCCAGGGCCAACATCTGAGCTTGCCCCCCACTGAGGCTGGAACCCGGGTCGTTGAGTCGATTTTGGAGCATAGGAAAGATTTCCAGCAATCTTGAGATTTCCTTTTCCAACGCCCCTCGGTTTCGGGTGCGGTGTCCTCCAAGCAACAGATTTTCCCGCACCGTCAATCCTTTAAAAATCAAACGCCCTTCCGGAACCTGAACAATTCCCCGTGGGATGATTTTATGAGAAGGAAGCCCAGTGATTTCCTCACCCAAATAATGGATCTGACCCGAGGCAACAGGTTCGATCCCACAAATCGCTTTCATGATCGAACTTTTACCTGCACCATTGGTCCCAATCAAAGCGATAATTTCTCCTTGAGCCACCTGAAGTGAGATGTCTTGCACTGCGAGAATTTTCCCATAACGGACCTCTAGATGATCAACTTCAAGCATGTGCCCCTTCCTCATAACCTAAATACGCTTCAAGCACCAAAGGGTTTTTCAAAACCTCACTGGGAGTCCCTTCCGCAATTTTACTGCCAAAATTGAGCACACAGAGTCGATTGCATAGAGCAGTGATCATATCCATCTTGTGCTCAATAATGATACAGGTGCAGCCCGGAATGGCAATCTTTTGAATAAGACTTGCCATGGCTTCGGTTTCTTTCGGCGTCATTCCTCCCGCAGGTTCATCGAGCAACAACAGCTGAGGAGCACGAATGAGGGCTCGGGCCAGCTCAAGTCGCCGTTGATCAGGAAGCGGCAACTGCTTTGCCAGCCACTCTCTGCGTTCATAGAGCCCCACTAGGTCGAGAAGGTGATTGACCTTCTCCCGGTCTTTTTTCTGGTTGCGTGACATCAAAAACTGCCGTCTGATTCCCCGATCCGACAAGCTGTGCTGGGCTCCCCAAATATTGTTAAAAACCGTCATCCGTCCATAGATCCGAAGATTCTGAAAAGTGCGTGAAATGCCAAGATGAATGATTTGATAGGTTTTTAAGCCATTAATTTTCTGGGATTGAAAGAAGATCTCGCCCTGGGTTGGAGCGTAGAGGCCGGTAATCACATTCAACAAGGTGGTTTTACCGGAACCATTGGGACCGATCAATCCTAGAACTTCTCCTGGACTCACCTCAAGATCCACATCGATGAGGGCATTGACAGCCTCAAATTGTTGGCTCAGAGAATCAATCTTGAGCATGGAACCGTCTCCGCCAGAAAAGACAGATCCGGTTGACCCGTTCTTCATCAAGAATTCCTCGTGGCATAAAAATTATGAGAATCGCGACCAGACCTCCAAACACAATCATTCGGTACCCTTGGATGGCTCGAACACTCTCCAGAAAACCAATATCGAGTGTGACTCCAATCAGCGGACCCAAAGCAGTCCCCAGCCCACCGATCAAACCATAAGCCATTCCGTGTACCCCGAGCATTACGTTAAAGATTTGCGGTTCCACATAGGTGGCAAAATGAGCATAAAGTCCTCCGCCCAAGCCTGCAATAAAGCCGGCAAAGGTGGATGCCAGAATCCGGTAGCGAACCACATTCAAACCCTGCATTTCCGTCAGTAGTCCATCTTCTCCAAGCATCCGAAAGATCGAGCCTAAACGGGAGCGCTCCAACAATAGAAAGAAGATCAAAACAGCAATCAGGATGCCCCAGATGATGCCCATATATTGCAAAGGCGTCACATTGTTTTCAAAAACCCAGCGAATGCCCCGAAATCCTTCAGCCCCATCCGGACCCACCATCTCCCCCTCAATCTCGATTTGATAAGTAATGATTACAAACCACAATCGAATCATTTCCGCAAAAGCCAGGGTGGCAATGGAGAAATACATGCTGTGCAGCCGAAAAGTCATAACGCCGAGTAACGCTGCAGCAATAGCGGCAATCCCGCCTCCCCACAGTAACCCTATCCAGAGTGGCCACCCCCACATTGCTGTTGCCATACCGGAAGTATAAGCGCTGATGGCAAAAAACGCCTGTTGTCCAAAGGAAATTTCACCAATCAAAAAAAGGAGATAGCATGAAAGGGCAATGAAGGAAATCATACCAATATTGGATAGAACCGTCACCAGATAATCATCCATGGTCACACCCTTCTGAAAGCAAGATCTTCACGTTCTACCAGGCCTTTGCCCAAAAGCCCTCCGGGACGTAGCACCAAGACGAGGAATAATAAAAAATAAGCACACAAATCTTTATAGTCATTCCCAAGATACCAAAGACTCTGGGCCTCCACAACGCCCAACAACAATCCTCCCAGAATCGCACCCGGGAGGGATCCCATGCCACCGAGCATCATGGCCACCAATCCTTTAAAAGTTGCCCAAAGCCCAAAAAGAGGGGTGATCTGCTGATCGGTGCTGAGAATCAGATACCCGGTCACGCCACCAACGGCTGAGACAAAAACAAAAGCCCAAAACATGACCGCATTGATATGGATCCCTATGAACTTAGCCGCTTCCGGGTTTTCAGAAATCGCGCGAACCATCAAACCAAAGCGAGTCCGGTAAAGCATAAAATGGAAGACAATAACCAGAAACGAGGCCATCAAAAACATAAAAAGATGTTCGGAGCGCAAAAAGAAGGGACCGATTTCAAAGATATAGGCGGAACCTAAAGCAGGAAAGGGATAAGTTCTTTCAGGCAGAAGGATGATGGAAAATTCCTCCAATTGCATCCAAATCACAAAACTCGACACCATCGACGCGAGTGTCGCTTTTTGACGAATCGCCCGGAAACAAAGCCGCTCCACATAAACCCCTGCCAGGATTGTCCCAGCAATCGTGACGGCAGCAACCGTCAAAATTCCGGTGTCCCATTGGACATAAAAGTAGGTGCCGAGGAAGGCGCCCAGCATGATGGAAGGGCCGTAGGAGAGGTTCAAACGCCGCATCACACCGAAGATTAGCGTGAAACCGATGGCCAAAAGCGCGTAAGAAGAGCCAAACATGACGCCATCGATGCAATTTTGAATAAAATCCACCATGGCCCCATTGTCTCCTCACGATTCAATGATTTCTCAATGCCCTTGACTGGATCCGAGATAAGCCCTTCGGATGATTTCGTCTTCTTCCATCTCTCCCGGAATTCCTTTGAAGGTGACCTGGCCTTGTTCCAATAGATAAAATTGATGGGCGACCTTCAAAGCCTTATGGGCGTTTTGCTCGACAAGAAAGATGGTGATGCCATCTTCATTGAGTTCTTTCACAATTTTGAAAATTTCTTCCACAATCAGGGGCGCCAAACCAAGGGAAGGTTCATCCATGAGAAATATTTGAGGACGCGCCATCAAGGCCCTGGCGATTGCAAGCATCTGCTGTTCTCCTCCGGAGAAAGTACCTGCTAACTGCTTTGAGCGCTCCTTCAAGTTTGGAAAGCGCTCGAACATTTTTTTGATATCCGCTTCCACCCCGGCCTTGTCACGTCCAATGTGCACATAAGCGCCGGCCCTCAAATTGTCCAAGACATTCATCTTCGGAAAAACCAGACGATTTTCAGGCACCAGCACTACTCCCTGCTGCACGATCTTAGCACTGGGCATCCCGACCAATTCCAATCCCTTGAAGCGAATGGAGCCGCTTTTTGCCTTCAAAATCCCCGTGATAGTGAACATCAGGGTTGTCTTGCCGGCCCCATTCGGCCCGAGCAAAGCTGTGATTTTACCTTGAGGGACCTCCAGCGTCACGCCTTTGAGGGCTTCAATCATCCCATAGGAGGTGACCAGGTTTTCGACTTTAAGCATGATAAGACCTCACGTCGTTTCGCTGGAAGTGCCCAGATACGCTTCCTGAACTTTGGGATCGTTTTGAATTTCGGTAGGCGTGCCTTCTGCGATTTTTTGACCAAAGTTCAAGACAGCCATCCGATCGGTCACTTCCATCACAAGCTCCATGACATGCTCTACGAGCAGTATGGTGATTCCGGAATCTCTCAAGTTTCGAATCCGTTCACCCAATTCTTCGACCTCTTCCAGGTTCATCCCAGCAGCCGGTTCATCAAGAAGCAAGAGTTTCGGCTTTGCGACAACCGCCCGGGCCAGCTCCAGCCGGCGCTGCTCGCCAAAGGCCAGACTGCCTGCCGGTTCGTTGCTTTTTTCAGCAAGTTGGGAAAACTCTAAAATTTTCTCAATTTCTTCTCGCACCGCAGCAGAACTGCCAAACCAGCGTGCCATGGGATTTTGTTTAGCAACGTCCTCTTTTGAATTTTGTGCCACCCAGAGATTTTGCCAGACAGTCAGATTTTCAAATAAGCGGATATTCTGAAAAGTACGGGCAATGCCGCGTCGAAGCTGTTGATGAGGGGGCTTATTGGTGGTTTCCTCATTCTGGAAAATAATCCGCCCCCGGGTTGCAGGATAAACCCCACAAATCAAATTGACCGTGGTGCTCTTACCCGAACCATTTGGGCCGATCAAACCAAATATCTCTCCCTTTTCAATTTTGATATCCAACTGATCAAGCGCTTTCACTCCACCAAAGTGCTTTGACAAACCTTCGAGGTTAAGCATGCTTGCCTCCCTTGCCTCCTCCCAGGAAAGTCCGTTTGAGTAGTTGGGCTACACGGGCATCGATGATTCCTTCCGGTTTCAGGTTCATCACAAGGACAATAAGGAGTCCAAACAAGAGATTGCGCCAATCTCCCAGGAAACGAAGTCCCTCCACAAGAATTCCTTGAATGAAAATCACGGCAACCAGGGTCCCAAAAACACCGGAAAGTCCTCCGAGAATAGGATAGGCGATGGCGAAGGTCGCCAAGAGGATGGAGAAGGTGAGATGATCCACATAGGTCGTACTATGGGCATAGAGGGATCCGCCCAATCCTGCGATTACCCCTCCGGCGGTCATCGCAATCACTTTGACGGCCGTCAAATTGAGCCCAACGCTTTGGGCGGCAAGCTCATCTTCTCCCACAGCACGCAATACCGCGCCTGCCCGGGATCGATCGAGCCACCACAGGGCTGCCATGACCAAGACCACAATGACCCAGACAAAGAGCGCTACCTCTCCCGAATCCCATCCGTTGGCAGCATAGTAGCGGATTTCTCGGAATCCTTGAGTACTATCCGGTCCCACTTCGACGCCATTTACGGTTTTACGCCAATCGAGATTGAAGAAAAACAAACTGACAAATTGCGAGAAGGCAATCGTGGCAACCACCAACATTAATCCTTTGACCCGGAGTGCCGGAAAACCAATGAGGAAAGCAAAAAAACCGGCCACTAAGGAACCGATTAAAAGCGCCGGCATGATGTGGTATCCAAACATGGTGGTGAGAATACCCGAAGTGTAGGCCCCAATGGCAAAAAAGCCGACTTGAGCCAAACTGAGTTGCCCCGTCAGCATCAGAATGTATGCGGAAAGGCCCAAAAGGGTATGAATGCCGATCGTTTGGGAGAGGCCAAAATAATAATCCATAGTGCCTCTAATCTCTTTCCGAACGACGACTAAAAATGCCGTGAGGCCGGAAAACCAGGAAAACGAAGAGGAGCAACATCACATACATATCACGTTCGTTGACCCCCCGCAAAAATAGAAAAAGATTTTCACTGGCTCCGACAAGAAAACCTGCGACGATCGCTCCTGGAATGTTGCCAAGCCCCCCAATCACCGTCACAATCAATCCTTTGACTGTCACGGGAATCGTCAAAAGCGGTGACAGCATTCCTACAGAGGCTCCAATCATCGCTCCTCCAACCCCACCCAACATGCCCGCTATGATAAAAGTGATGCCGTTGGTCCGATGAATATCGATTCCACAAAGCTGAGCAGCCACTCCTTGTTGGGAAACGGCCCTGGTAGCAAATCCCAAACGAGTTCGGAACAAAAGAAGCAGCAAGGCAACGGTACTGAGCATACTGATGGCGAAGATAAATATCAGATCGCCCCGCAATCCAAAAGGGCCGATTTCGATCATCACTTCATCAAATAAGGCGGGGAAAGCCAGGGGGGAGGCATTGGTCGCATGGATAATGACTTCATCAATGAAGAACAACATCCCCACCGAAGCCATTAAGGAGGCCAGATGATTATGGACAGGAATGAAGCGAAAACAGGTGAGATACACCACATAACTCACAACACCTGCCGAAAGGACCGCTGACAAAAGCACCACAAGGAAAGGGGCGTCAAAGTAAGACAATACCGCCAACCCGGTGTAGGCGCCGGCAAATGAAGAAGCTGCATAGCTCATATTCAGCTTCTCCATTGCCCCAAAAATCAGCGTAAAACCAATACCAATCAAGGCGTAGGTTGAACCAAACAAAACACCATCAGCAGCTGATTGGATCAGGTCATATAACTCAAAAAGGAAGTCCTCCACCAGCGTCTCCCATAAACCGTGAGGAAAGTGACATTAACGGGGGTCGTAAACCACTTCCCAATTTCCTAGCTTTGCCTGTACGAAGACATAAGGTTTGAGAGCTTCGCCTTCATCCTGGACCCGTTTGATATTTCCCATCAAGCCAACGGTGTTTTCAAGGGCTTCCAGGCCATCGCGCATTTTCCGACGATCGGATTGGAGGGTTCCGGGTTTCCCAATAATCCCAGTCTCTTCAATCACACGTTTGACGATAAAGATATTTTCCCAGGCAGCCGCACTATGAAGATCAGCCGCTCCTCCAAATTGTTCGGCCAGCTCTGCCACCTTTTTTGCTTGGGGAGTGATTGGGGCGAAACTGGTAGGAATGATCATGCCTTCAGCTTGTTTTGCACAACCTTTCATCGTTTCAGCGCTGGAAGAACTGGTCAATCCAATCAATACTTTTGGTTTGACACGCTGACGTGCCAATTCTTTCAACATTCCACAGGTTGTGAAGGGATGGGACGAAACAATCAATATATCCGCCTTAGATTTCTTGAATTTACGAGCTTGGACACTAAAGTTCGTATCATTCATCAACCAATTTGATGAAGAGTCCAGCAACTCTTTCCAGCCTTTGGCGATCTGTCCGGTCATCGCAGGAATTTCCCCTGTTGCCCAGGTGAATCCATGCTTTTTGGCCGCAGGACCAATGACCTTTGCATAGGTTCCTTTGGAGTGCCCCTGGTCGGTTTCTGTTCCTCCAAACATGGTTTTTAGGTCTGGGTTATTCTTGCGCACCCAGGCAAACAGCTTGTCGTACATGTCGGGCTCATTTGGCGTATTGCGGAAAGTCCATTGGGAAATCTTGGCTAATCCGTTGCGCACCGCTGTGTCAGTCAAGATGGGAAATTGAAGCCCGCTATCGCTCGCATCATCCACTTTCTTTTGAAATATGCCGAAACTGGCAGCCGCAACGCCGGAACAGGTGGGGCCAAATCCAACCAAGGCTTGCGTTGTGGAGGCCACTTTTCGTGCAACGGCAATCCCTTGCTCGGCGTTACAAGCCGAATCATAATAGGTGAGTTCTATTTTTGCCATGGTGCCATCCCCCATTTTGATGCCACCGGCGTCATTCACTTCCTTGATCGCTGCATGATAGACCGCTTCTGAATTTACGCCAAACGAGCGCAACACCCCTGATTTGGCACCCCACCCTGCCAAATTCACGACTCTCTCTGCGGCATGTGTCACTGTCATTAACCCCAAAAGCATTCCTGTCGCGACAGCGCAGCTTAGTCCAATACGAAATAGTTTTTTGCGTAACATAGTACCCTCCTTTACAAGTAAAATAACTCAAGTTTCGCACCCCCAATGGGGCACGATGCAGCATTTGGTGCGACTTTCCTTACTGGCCTATATTTTACATCTATTTGTGCGGATATCCCAGGGCCGCCAAATCTGCCGCAATTTCGTCCAAAACGGCCGGGTCATCAATGGTTGCCGGCATGCGATACACTGCGCCATCGGCAATCTTCTTCATAGTGCCGCGCAAAATTTTACCAGAGCGAGTCTTGGGTTGGCGTTTGACTACTGTTGCAGTTTTAAACGAAGCTACCGGCCCAATCTTTTCGCGCACCATCTGAATTAACTCTTTTACAATTTCGTCGTGGGGGCGCTCAACCCCGGCCTTTAACACAATAGTACCCAAGGGTACTTCACCCTTTAACTCATCTGCCACGCCAATAACGGAGCACTCGGCCACATCTGGGTGAGAGGACAGCACCTCTTCCATGCCACCGGTTGAAAGGCGATGTCCGGCCACGTTGATAATGTCATCGGTACGGCTCATAATCCACAGGTAGCCATCCTCGTCCTTATATCCGGCATCGGCGGTGATGTAATAGCCGGGAAAGGCGCTTAGGTAAGATTGCTTATAGCCCTCATCGTTTTGCCACAACGTAGGCAGACAGCCGGGCGGCAGCGGCGGCTCAAAAGCCTATCGGATCGGCCTGCCATTGGTTGTAAATAGCTTGATAACTTTTTGTCATCATCCCCTCCAGTATTGGCATTTCATCACTGACCTCCCTGGTTTCCACTATTTCAGCTACCTTGGGTGCAACCTTTGTTTCTGCAAATTTCCTAGCCGCTCTTCGGAACATCTCCCAAAACTAACCGAAACGGATTTAAGCTTTTAATTTTTTTATAAAATCGATCGTAAGGTTGATGGCCTTGTCAACATTAGCTTCTGATTTGTCGGCATTGTATGTAATTGTAACACCAAGTATATTATTAAAAAGCATTTCGGTTATGGCTTCGGGATCTACATCCTTTTGCAGTTTCCCTGTTTCTTGGGCCTTGTTCAAATGGCGCTTAAGCATGTTTTTCAGTCCAATGAACCCTTTATTGATTTCATCGGCCAAATGGGGGCGCTGGTTTTTAAGCTCGACCAGAAGAGTTATAAAAATACAACCGCCCGGAAAATTTTCCGAATCTTTCAGATAACGATCACGAAAATTTTTCAGGAATTGTTCGACGTTGGCGATTGGGTCTCCATTCCGACTCAGGCCATCCAAATTGCGATCTCGCCAAATTCTGCGTGCCTCATCCAAAACATGATAGAAAAGATCTTCCTTGCTTTTGAAATGGTTATAGAATCCACCTTTAGAAGAATCGGCAGCTTTCAGAATTTCATCGATCGAGGTACCTAAAAACCCTTTCAGAGAAAACAATTTCAAGGACTCGTGAATGATTTTTTCTTTGAGTGTCATAGCGAAAAGCGGTTCCTACTCTGTAAACTGAACGCCAAATACACGATCTTAATAGAGACAGACCGGTCGGTCTGTTCATCTGTTCGGCTATTAATCTATCACAAAGTGGTTGTCAACTATTTTTTGAAAAAAATTTCACGACCGGAAAATAAAGTCCATAAAAACTAAATAAATTGGATATTTAACGGAGATGATATTATGCGTTTCATTCCATTTTTTGGAAAGGATTGTGAAGAGTTATTGCTGTACCCTATAGCATCCCTTTCTCTCTTAATAGCTTGTCCATCAAGGAATAACTTTCATTTAATATCCTTATGTATTCCCTCCAGTTACCGGCCAAGGTTTGGCGCCCTGTGCCAAG
>Ga0255053_10000348_pt1 | contig 25516 bp, 15 predicted proteins | sample JV7_2_22_MG_FD_188635 | JGI IMG/M metagenome (GOLD analysis project Ga0255053, IMG submission 188635) | Seawater microbial communities from Jervis Inlet, British Columbia, Canada - JV7_2_22 | ecosystem: Environmental > Aquatic > Marine > Inlet | place: Canada: British Columbia | collected... | reverse complement strand
GGCATCCCGACATGATGTTGTCCTCAAACCGCCGGCGGCAGCGGAGTGAGCTCAGGCCTCATCCGAAGGAGGAGGCCATGAGCCACGCGCTGGCGACGGTGCTTCACCACGGCCGCAAGGCCGCGAGTAACATCATGGCGGCGTGCCTGGCAAACCGCCGGCGGCAGCGATGTGTGGCCGAGGCAGGGGATCGCCTGCCATCGGCCACTCGCTGGCGACGGTGCTTCACCGTGGCCGCAGGCCGCGAGTAGCCTCTCGGGAAGCGCGTTGAGAAACGGGCAGCCCTGAAGTCGGAGGCGCCTCACCGGCCCGCCTCCTGCACCCTGCACCCTGAAATCGGGCAGATCAGCCTAGCTTGGGCCGTCAGAGAACGGCTTCAACAAATGAGATCGAGTCGGGTGCCGCAGTTTGCGCAGCGCCTTGTACTCGATCTGGCGGATGCGCTCGCGGGTGACGTTGAAGGTCCGGCCCACCTCCTCGAGGGTGTGCTCGGTACCATCGCCGATCCCGAAGCGCAGCTTCAAGACCTGCTCCTCGCGCGGGGTCAGGGACTTGAGCACGTTCTCGGTGTGATCCTTGAGGGTCCGCATGATCACCGCTTCGATCGGCGATACCGAGTTGGTGTCCTCGATGAAATCTCCGAGGTGGGAGTCCTCCTCCTCTCCGATCGGAGTCTCGAGAGAAATCGGCTCCTGCGAGATCTTGTGGATCTTGCGGATCTTCGAGACCGGCATCTCCATGCGGGTGGCGATTTCCTCCACCGAAGGCTCGCGGCCCAACTCCTGCACCAACATACGGGTGGTGCGGGTCAGCTTGTTGATGGTTTCGATCATGTGAACCGGGATCCGAATTGTACGGGCCTGGTCCGCGATCGCCCGGGTAATCGCCTGCCGGATCCACCATGTGGCATAGGTGGAGAACTTGTAGCCGCGCCGGTACTCGAACTTGTCCACCGCCTTCATGAGGCCGATATTGCCCTCCTGGATGAGATCCAGGAACTGCAGACCGCGGTTGGTGTACTTCTTGGCAATCGAGACAACCAGCCGCAGGTTGGCGACGATCAGCTCCTGCTTGGCGCCGTCGGTCTCGGCCTCGCCACGCCGCACCTCGGTCAGAAGGACCTTGAGGCGCTCAAAGGGAATCTGGAAGCGTTCTTCGAGACGCTCCAGCTCTTCCTCGTAGCGTTCGATGCGAGAGGAGTAGAACTGGCGGCGCTCCACGCTGCGCTCCTGCTGGAGCTTTTTCCTGTCCCGATTGATGGTCTGGATCGGGATCGCGAACTGGCGCTCGACCTCGCCAAAGAAGGTCAGGAGGCGGTTACGGGTGGTGGTCGTGAAATCCGCGCGCCGCACGAGAATGGCTGTGTCGGCGGTGTTGGCGTCAATCTTGTCCGACAGCTCCTGATAGCGCTTGCCCGCCTTCTTACAGCGACGCAGCCGCCGCCGCAGTTCGCGCGACTCTCCGTCCAACCTGGTGATAGTCCGGAAGAGCTTGAGCCCCTCTCGCACCCGGTCTTTGGCCTTGTCATCGAGCTCGCCAGTATTGGCCTGGAGCAGCTCACGAACACCGCGCCGTTCCCTCCGCGCCTGCTCGTTGGTCCGTAAGAAGAGCTGGAGGAGGTTCGGCTCCTTCGACAAGGCGATAAAGACCTTTGCCTCTCCGGCTTCGATGCGCTGCGCGATGTCGACCTCACCCTCGCGATCGAGCAGCTTGACCGTGCCCATCTCGCGCAGGTACATGCGCACCGGATCGTTGGTCTTCTCGAGCTGCTCGGTGGCTACCGGCTTCGTGGCATTCTTTTTGGCGGCTGGTTTTTTTCCGTTTTTTCCCTTCTCAGCCGCTGCTTTGCCGCGTTTGGAGGACGCCTTGTTGGCGTCCTCGGCGCTCTCGGCGTCCATGATGTCAATATCGAGCTCCGACAGGCGCATGTAGATGTCGTCCAACTCTTCGGCGACACCTGTGACCTCTTCAGGCAGGTTTTCGTAAAGCTCCTCATACATGATGAACCCGCGCTCTTTGCCCGTTTGAATGAGCTTGCTGAGCTCCGGATACTTCTCTTCAACCTGCACACTCGACTCTTTCACCACTGGTTGCCTCCCTTCGAGGGGGTGAGGATGTCCCGCGAGACAGAACCGCCGCCATGCTCCACCGTCGATCGCATCCAGCGACGCCCTGGGGGATAGCAGTTCCCGCAGGCATCGCATTCCCGTATCGGGTCAATCAATAGTGTCTTCCATCAAGAAAAATACGTGGTGGGCGCTTTGCTGCGTCCGAAGGCCTTTCGGCCAGGCCCCATCGCCATCCAAAGGAATATGGGTCGCGAAATCGTTTTTGGCAACCCCTCACTGCAAAAAATGTCAGATTTCTGCCAATTCCCGCCTCAAACGCGTCTTCTCCGCCAAAAGGCGGTCGACTTCCGCATGGTCCCCCCGCTTTTCGGCCGCCGCGATCAGCGGTTCGAGACGCTGCGAGCCTTCGCGGGCCTGGCGTTGAAGGAGGGTCTTCAGTTGGACACGGATGGAGTCGTCGGTGATCTCGGGCATCGGCGATGTGCAGAGTTCGGCCACCAGAGTGCTCGCATCGGGGTCTGTGCAGTGGCTCAGGAGCTCGCTCATGAAATCGGCGCCGGAGTCGTCTCCTGTCACGATCGATTTTGTGTCCTCGAGCAACTGGCGAACCCGGACATCCTGAATGTACTCGACGTGAACGATTTCGAGGATCCTCCTTCGCCACTCATTCGAACAATCAAGCAGAATGCGAGCGAGCTCACGCTCACCCGGAGGCATCGGGCTCCGCTCGGCTGCAGCCACGACCTTCGCCCCACGGCGCCCCTTTTCGCCGTGTTCCTCGATCTCGCGCGGCCGGAGATAGAGCTGGCGTGCCAGCTCCTCAACGAGGTTCTGGCGTACGGCGGGGTCCGACGCCGAGCAGACGAGCGTCGCCAGCTCGAGTCCAGAACGACGCCGCGCGGCGGGGTCCGGAGGAAGATCTGCAAGCAGGAATTCGAGAAGGGGCGTCGGGTGTTCGAGGAGCTCACGGAATGTTTCCTCTCCGCGCTCTCGGATGACGTCGTCCGGGTCCATGCCGGGAGGCAGCACCATCATCGCAACCTCAACACCCGCTTCGAGCAGAACGCCGGCGCCGGATCCTGCGGCCCTGCGGCCGGCCGAATCCGCGTCATAGCACAGGAGGGCGAGGCCATCAGGCCCGAGGCGGCGCTTGAGAAGTCGGGCGTGGTCCGGCGTCAGCGCCGTGCCCAGGGTTGCAACCACGTTCTCCACCCCGACGCGGTGCAGCGAGAGACAATCGAAGTAACCCTCCACCACCAGCACCCGTCCCTTATCAGCCAGGCTACGGCGCGCACGGTCGAGGCAGAAAAGTATCGACCTCTTCCGAAAGAGAGGGGTTTCAGGGCTGTTGAGGTACTTGGGCTCGCCGTCGCCGAGCTGACGTCCGCCGAAGGCGATGAGGGCGCCGTCACCGGATCGGATCGGAAAGGTGAGGCGGTTTCGAAAGCGATCATAGGGAGAGGTGCCGCTGTCCGGGCGAATAGCAAGACCGGACTCTACCAACGCCCCCTCGGGGTGGCGGCGCTTCATGTGGTCGAGGAGGCGCCGCCAGTCATCGGGGGCGAAACCGAATCCGAATTCCCTCCAGGAGTCTTTCGAAAATCCCCGGCGATCGAGCTCGCTACGCGCTTCCGATCCTTCTGTGTCCTCGAGGCAATCGGCGAAAAACCGTTGTGCCTCTTCGAGCAGTGCGCGCTGCCGTTCACCGGCTTCCTGTCGTTTCTTTGTCTCCGGACTTCTCGGCGGCAGCTTTACTCCGTAACGTCTCGCCAACCGCTCCACGGTCTCAGGGAAGTTGAGGTGTTCCAACTGCATGACGAACTTGAAGACGTCACCGCCCTGGTGGCATCCGAAGCAGTAGTAGAGGCCCTTGTCGGGGTCGACCGAAAAGGACGGAGTTTTCTCCTCGTGGAAGGGACAGAGGCCCTCCCAACCTCGGCCCCGTTTCTTGAGGCGCACGTGATCACCGACGATGTCCAGGATGTCCGCCGCCTCGCGAACGCGGGCTACGGAGTCACGGCCGATGTCGATGTCAGTCATAGGTGTTCATTCTCGCATGGCTTGGCTTTGGGGCTATGGGCCATCGGCTATAAGCTATAGGCTATAAGCTATAAGCTCAGCCTCTTTCAAGAACCAGGATCTCTCGTAACCCCGCCCCGAACGACAACAGGTTCGGCGATCTGTAGGGGCGGCATATATGCCGCCCTTGAGAGCCCCAGAAGACTTCAAATAACAAGGGCGGGATATATCCCGCCCCTACAGGAGAGGCGCCGGTTTTTGCAGGAGGCTCAGCTATAAGCACCAACCGCCCAGCCCCCCCCCCCGGAAAACCACACGAACATAAAGAACGTTGAGGTCGACGATTAGATATCCGCCAATCAAATCCCGGTTGTTTTGGGCGGGTGGGGGAAGCCTATAGCCTATAGCCTATAGCTTATAGCTCATAGCCTCACTGCCCTTGCTCGAGCTGGACTTCGGTGGCGCCGGAGCCACCGAGATGTTGGGGCGGGTGGCGGAATCCGCGAACTGCCGGGTGGGACCGGCAGACATCAGCAACCATCCGACGCAGAATTCCGGCGCCGTGCCCGTGCACCACCCGCACCGTCGGTGCGCCGGTCGTAAATGCCTGGTCGAGGAAGCGCTCGAGATCCTCGCGGGCACGTTCGCTGTCGAGACCGATGATGTTGATTTCGCGCGCCGTTTCTTCAGCGGCGACAACCCGGACCTGCGAACGACGCTGCGGCGGCGGCGTCTTCAAAACCTCGAGCTCGGTGATCGGCACCCACAGTTTCTTCCCTGAAACCTCGACCTGCGCCTGGGAACCTCGAATCGCTCGTAAATCACCCTCGCCACCAAAGGCGAGGCGGACCCTGGCGCCCTCCTCCAGACCGTCCGGCGCAACCGCCTCGGCGTCTTCATCCGGCAGCTCGAGCCGCATCGCATCGTCGCGCAGCTTCTGCAGTCGACGACGACCCAGCGCCTCGTGCTCCTCAGTCGCCTTTTTCAGCCTGGCAATGGCTTTGTCGAGCCGAGCCTTGGCTCGACGCCGCAACTCTTCGCGCTCAGATGCAAGTTTTTCGGGCAGCTCGCGTCGCTCTCCTTCGAGCTTTTCGAGCTCGCGCTCCGCCTCGCGCCCGGCTTTCTCGGCCAGGCGCTGCCGCTCGGCGACTTCAACCCTCTCCGCCTCCAGCTCCTGCTCCAGGGTCTCGAGGCGGCGCAGCCATCGGTCGAGTTCGAGGTGGTCTCCTCCCAGCAGCTCCCGCGCACGCACCAGAACACTTTCCGACACCCCCATGCGATGGGCGATCTCGAGCGCCCTCGAGCGTCCGGGGCGACCCATGAACAAGGTGTAGGTCGGCCTTTCCGAGTCCTCATCGAACTCCATGGCGGCGTTTTCCATACCGTCGGCAGCGCTGGCCGAAAGGGCGATGGCCGCAAGGTGGGTGGACACTACCGTCATACCGCCGCGGCGGTTGAGCTCTTCGAGTAGAGCGCATCCGAGGGCCGCCCCCTCGAGCGGGTCTGTGCCGGTCCCGAGCTCGTCGAAGAGGACAAGCGTGTCGGGGTCCGCACTCTCGAGCAGGCGCGCGGTTGCCGCCATCGCGCCCGAGAAGGTCGAAAGATCGGCCCCAACGTCCTGCTCGTCGCCGATGTGGCACCAGATGTGGTTGAAATCGGGAATCACCGTTCCCTCATCGACAGGGAGCGGGATGCCACCTCTGCACATCAGAACCATCAGACCGATTGTCTTGAGGACCACGGTCTTGCCGCCGGCATTCGGCCCCGAGATCACCAGAGCATTGACACCATCCGGCATCCGAAAATCCAACGGCACCACCCGATGATCGGGGTCGCGCCGTTCTGCATCTCCGAAGACCTGGAGCCGGAGAGTGTGGAGGCGCTGATCGAGGAGCGGGTGGCGCGCTGCCAGGAGCACCAGGTCGCGCCCTTCACCTGGAACCACGATCCGACCTTCCACGGCGCGCCCGAAAAGGGCCTTCGCTTGAACTGCGTCAAGCTCAGCCAGCACCTCCACCGCACGCACCAAATCGTCACGGGCCTCGGCGAACCAGCGGGCGATCTCATGCAAGATCCGCTGGATCTCTCGCGCTTCGCCCGCGAACGCAGAGGCGAGCCGGTTATTCAATTCGACAACACCGATCGGCTCGACAAACGAGGTCGCGCCCCGCGCCGAGACGTCGAGCAGGAGACCTGCAAGCTGGGCACGGGCCGAAGAGCGGACCGGCAGGCAGTAGCGGTCACGTCGCATTGTCGGAGGTGCGTCGGTCACCACCTCTCTGTTGCCTCGGCGAACGGCCTCGAGCTCCGCCAGCACGTCGGATCGCGCCCGTGCGATCTCCCGTCGCAGGCGAGCAAGCTCGGGCGAGGCGTTTTCGGCAATCGTGCCGTCGCGGCCGAGCTTCGGTGCCACTCTGTCGACCAACTCCCTGGTGTCGGCGAGTCGACTCAGAATGTCATCAAATTCTTCGTTTTCGGACGTTTCGAGTCGACGACGGATCGCTGCCACCCGGCGGGCGAGAGTGAGCAGGGCGACGAGGTCGCGGGGTTCGGACGGCGGCGGAGCATCCTCCTCGAGCCATGGCACCGCCTCGTCGACCCCAGCCAACGACAGCATGCCATCTTCCTCGATCAGGTCTCCGACAGCCATTGTCAGAAGAGCGGATCGGGCGCGGTCGGAGGCATCGTCCGGGGGAATGACGAGATCGTGAACGACAACGCGGCCCACGCACGTGCGCGCGTGGGCCGCGATCAATTCGAGAACCTTGTCGAACTCCAGCTCGACAGCGAGCGAACGGTCCAATTGAGTCGGCATGAGTATGCGGGCTAGTTCTCGTCCAGAGTTTCTGGGTGGGAACGGGCTAGAGCAAACCGGCGCGCCGCTGCTTGGCCATCTTGCGAAGCATCTTCTTACGGGCTTGAATCATTTCCCGCTTCCGGCGCTCGGACGGCTTTTCGTAGAAACGGCGCCGTTTCACCTCGGAGAGGATGCCAGCCTTTTCGCACTTCCGCTTAAAGCGGCGCAGTGCCTGCTCGAAGGACTCGTTGTCACGAACTGTGACTCCTGTCGGCATGAAGGCTCACCTCCCCTCGGTGCGGATTGCGCCCGCGGCGTAGCCGCTTCCTGGCGCGCACGTCAAGGCGGGGAGGATATCACCATGGCCAAGGAGCGTCAATTGCACGTTGGCGAAGGCTATAAGCTATAGGCTATAGGCTATAGGCTCTGAAGGTCGCTCACCGGCGACGATCAAAAAAAGCGTCCCGAAGGACGCTTTGGAGAGGTTGACCTACGTAAATTTCTGCGAAAAACGAAAAGCGCGGAGCAAAAACCTTTTAGCTTATTGCCTATAGCTTATAGCGATTATTCGACGACCTTGATCTTCACCGCCTCGAAGTTCTTGTTGTAGGCTTTGTTGTTGGTGGTTTTGAAATAGACCGCGGCGGCTCCGCCTTCACGTTTCCGATACAGCCAGGTCTCCACTTTCCGTTTCTCATCCACCTGGATATTCTGATAATACGGCACACCGATCGCTTCCTTGACCTCATCCATCGTCATGTTTTTCTTCACCAGGTCGAAACGCTCCTGAGTGATGAAACGCATGTCGTTGAGCTCCGCCATTTTGTCGACCAGGGGCTGATACGCGGGCAGGCCGATGGAATCGTAATAGCCGTTGGCAGCGTCGAGCTGGTTCATCGCCTTTTTGTAGTCACCGGCCTTGATCACCGTGTCCTGGGCGATCAGGATCGCTTCGTCGGAGTACAGGTTCAAGCCCTGTTCGGTTGCCGGATGCTCTGGAAACTCGTTGAGGGCAACATTGAGGAAATCGGCAAGGGTTGCCTGCACCGCGTCGTAGGCGGCGTCCCTGGCGGTGCCTTGCTCCACAATGGCGGCCGGCAGCGCTTCGAACTCGGCAACCTGCTCCTCAGATCGATCGCGCTCCTTGATGGCTTCGATCTCAACCAACATGGCCTCCGACGCAGTGAGGTCGGTACGAGCCTGCTGAAGCTCCTCGGACTGTTGTTGCAGAGTCGCCAACTGCTCCTCGAAAGCAGCCTGGGCAAGCTCCTCTTCACTGGGGCCGCGTGAACATCCCGACACGAGCCCGAACACCACTAGAATCGCAATGCCATACGGCAGGAATCGGCTACTTCTCATGACTCCTCCCTTCGCCCGGCACGCTAGCAGAAACCGCCCCTCGTGACAATGCCGGCCGCCGCAATCTCACGACCTCCGTCCCGACTCCAGTCCTCTTGAACGCCCCAAATGGGCAGCAAATGCCTCTCACGCCGCGGATCGCATGTGAAATCAATTGCTTGACGAAAGGAGCCTCTGCTGGCGATAATGATGTAGGTGTGCGAATTGGAGGCCCAATGGACCGGTACGATGCGATCCTCGAGCAGCTCAAAAAGGCGCAGAGTCAAGGTCTCGATTCGGTGGCTACCCGTCTCGACGCCATCGTCGAAAATTTAGGTGAGCTGCTTCAGTCAGCCAAAACCTCAGTTCAGAGTGCCCGACCGACTGATGGTGAAGAGGTCTTGCCTTTGGCTGAAGTCGAGGCGCTGCTGGCCGACCTTCGTTCTGAGACGAAAGGCCCGGTGGCCGGAATCTCGCTCGACAACCTGCGCACCCTCGATGCGGCACGCAGTCAGTCCGAGCTGCTTCGGGCGTTGCTTCCCATGCTTTCGGATCACGTCGGGCGCGCGGTCGTCCTGGTCATCCGCGACGGAGTCATCTCGGCATGGAGCGGCATCGGATTCGCGGACGGCGAAAAGCTGCGTAGCTGGCATGGCGGGGTCGCGGCATCACCGAACTTCCAACGCCTGGTCGAGACCTCGAAGCCCGTGAGTGTTACACCTGCGAAAGATCCGCTGCTCACCGAGTGGCTCCAAGGAGATGCGTTCCCTGCGGAGGGAGTGCTGCTCCCGATCAGCCTGCGGGGCAAGCTCATGGGCATCGTCTATATGGACCACCAGAGTGGTCAGCCATGGAACGTCGAAGCCGCGCAATCCCTCAACGCCATTGCCTGCTGGCTCATCGACACCCTCCATCATCGATCAACCGTGCCGACACCGACCCTCGCTGAAATCGCGACTGCCGATGCGCAGCAAGAGTCATTCGCAGACGACGAGGTCTTTCTGCCGCCACCGGAGCCACAAGCGGCCGTGCCGCCTCCAGAGATCGTGGTCGAGGAAACCCCTGCACCAACCTCATTCGAGCCCCCGGTCGCCGAGCCGCCACCTGTAGTGCCGACACCCCCTGAGCCGGAGTTCGACACAGGCGGAGCGGATGCAATCGAGTTCGAGTCAGTGTCTGAGGAGGAATTCCAACAACCCGAGATCGTGGAAGACGTGCCGGCCCTCGACTATGACTTCGAGCCTGAGCCCGCGTCGACCGAACCTGAGCCCGCCGGCGCCGGTTTCGACCCAACGGCAACGGTCAGGATCGACGCCACCGAAGAGATGGCCAGCCCGGAGGCGCCACCAAAGCCGCCGGAAATTCCCGCACCGGTACCAGCACCGCCACCGGCGACGCCTCCGCCGGAAGTTGATGATAAGCCCTCGGTTGTGGAACTGGAGGCGCCGCCGCCGGTTCGCCCCGTCGAGCCGCCGGCCGATGTTGCAGCCGGAGCGGGGCAAGCGCCCGACGAGGACGCGCGCCAGGAAGAGGCGCGTCGTTTCGCCCGCCTGTTGGTTTCGGAGATTAAGCTCTACAACGAAGACGAGGTCGAACGGGGCCGATCCGAAAAGGATATTGGCGCCCGTCTCAAGGAAGATATCGACCGCAGCCGCGAAATGTACGAGAAGCGGATCCCGGAAGACGTTCGCACCGGCCACGACTATTTCCGCGACGAGCTGGTTCGGATTCTCGCCGACGGTGACACCGACGCTCTCGGGATGTGAACCTCCGAATTGCAGAAAGACTTGCCTTGATTCTGGCGGCGGCTGTAATGGCCGCCGCTTGCAGTGAGAGTGGCAGCTCACCCCCCGATTCGGAAAGAGAACGGCTTCTCGACCAGGCGTTCGCAGTCGCCGACTCGAATCCGGCCCATGCCTCCACCCTCTTTGCCGATGCGGGGCCGGGAGCTTCCCTGGAAAACTCGCGTATGGCAGTCTGGGCCACCTGCCTTGAACGCACCACCGCTGGACCTGACGAGTGGCGGCGCTACTTGAATGATCGTCCCCCCGAAGGCCTCGCGGTCCGGGCGCGTCTGGCCCTGATAAGAACCCTCACGGATCGAGGCGAGGTCGAGGCGGCAGTCGGCGAGCGCTCGCTGCTGCAAGCCGAGAGCTGGTCGAAAGCCGATGAGCTGTTGTTTGCTGTCGCTGACCCGACTACCCGAGCCGAGGCGGCCGAGCGTCTCGCGATCAGCTCACCGTCATTTCTCGCTGCCGCTGATCCCGGGCTCGATCGGCAACTGGCATCGAGGTTGTCACCGGAAGAACACCTGGAAAGAACGCGCGCCTGGCGCCGGGGCGGTCAGCCATCTCAGGCCGCCACTGAGCTTCGTCGCGCGCGGTGGACTGGTGTGGACGAGCAGATGCGGCGGCGAGAGCTGGCTCGGGCCGAGCTCGCAGCAGGCTCACCCAGTCGTGCCCTCAATGCCCTCCCCTCCGGATCGAACGCCGAGGCCGAGGACCATGTCCTTCGCGCGCAGGCCTCTCGCAGCCGGGGATGGCACCTCTTCCCAGGTCGCGGCGAGCAGCGATTCTTCCGGGACTGCGTCGCCGCAGCAGAGTCTGCCATTTCCCTCGACAGCGTCGGTGACCATGGTCAGGCCGCACTGGTCCTCCGTCTCGAATGTGCGACCCAGATTGGGCGGTTGGATACCGCGCTCGAGAGCTGGCGTTTGCTCGAGGCCGGGCGCTGGGATGATCCCCGTCGCGAGTGGCTCGGGCGGCGTCTCGGCATAGCGCTCATCCGATCGACGCCGGACAGCCCGGCGATCAACGAGATGGCGCGCAGCCTCCCGTCCCAAGAGCGCTGTCTTCGATACTGGATGGCGGTCAACTCGAGCGAGAGCTCGATGGAACTGTCAGCGCTCGCCGATGCAGGAGTTGCCGATCTCTACGGCCAGTGGTCGCGCCAGGCCCTCAATCGACCCTCGACCGTGGTTCCAGCTTTTGGCCAGGATCTGGCGGCAGGAGAACCACCCGAGTCGGTTGGACGGCTGCTTGCCGCAGGCTCGAAAAGTGAGGCCCTCCGCCAGTGGCGTCGTATTCGACGTGCTCGCCCACCAATGCCAGAAGAGGCCCTGGCCGCGGCCGAGCTCGCCACCGGCCACGGGTGGTCTAGCGACTCGATTCGCTGGCTTCTGTCGGGATTTCGGGAGCTCGGCACCGTTGACATGGATCACGCGGCCGAAAACGCAGTCCTCGCGTATTTGCCGCTCCGTTGGCGAGAGGCGGTGACGGCGGCCGCCCGAGAGACCGGGCTCGACCCCTGGCTGATTGCCGGTGTGGCTCGCCAGGAGAGTGGCTTTGTCGCTCACGCGATGTCTCCGAGAGGTGCGATCGGGGTTCTGCAACTCCTGCCGTCCACCGCCCGACCCCACGCACGGGCGCTCGGGCTGGGCTCGCAGCCCGACCTGCGGGATCCCGAACTCAATCTCCGTCTTGGCGCCCGAGAGCTCAGCGCCCTGATGCGCCGCTTCGGCACCGTGGAACCGGCGCTCGCCGCTTACAACGGCGGTCTGACGAGGGTCCGCGGCTGGTGGAAACGATGGCCCGATCGGCATCGCTTCACGGAGGAAATTCCCGTACCCGAAACCTACAACTACGTCCGCCGAGTCGTATTTCTCAGCGAGGCCTATCGGCTGGCCTACGAGGAGGAATGGAGGAAAGCACAATGACCCAAATTGAAGTCCGGACCGCATCGCATCGGCAGATGGTCGATATCACACGTCAAGTGGCGGCGGCAATCGAAGGCGCAGGCGATGGCATCTGCCACGTCTACGTGCCGCACACCACCGCCGCGGTGGTCATCAACGAGCACGCCGACCCGGACGTGGCCCGGGACCTTATCGCTGCCTATGAAGCGATGGTGCCGGATGTCCATTTCGCCCACGCCGAAGGCAATTCCGATGCCCACCTGATGACGACGTTGCTCGGCAGTTCGGTCATGGTGCCTTTCGAGAGCGGCCGACTGCGCCTCGGCACCTGGCAGGGGATCTTTTTCGTTGAGCTTGACGGGCCGCGGACGCGCAAGGTCTTGGTAAACGTTCGCTGACCGGCAGCCCTCTCGAGACCCGAACGCAGTCTCCGACGCAGTTTCTCAATAAAGATTTTCATTCCAGTAACTTGTAGATTTGATCATATAGTCAAGAGCGTAAATATAACAAAATAAAAGGGTTTTCTCTTGACATGCCTGTGAAACCACCCACAATGAGGGTGGAGGGATGTCATGCTAGCCCGCATGTCTCACCAGCTTCCTGCTGCGACCGGCGATGCATCGCACCCAGCGGTGTTTTCTCGCCTCGGGGTGCTCGACGTACCGCAAGTACGCGCTCCGCGCCCTGCGAGGTCCGGCTGGGGTCCCCAGTACTGTCCGTTGCGTGCGCCATGGGTCCGGATTCTAGGCGCCGCGACGACGGCGATGTCCTTCATCGCCGAGGAGCGGCAACGACGAAGGCGGGGCCATGCCGCCGCAACCCTCCGGGCCGATGGGGGTCGTGGCCGATCTCTTCGTTGCTCGTCGTCGACGATGCTCGGGCATCGACATCCTCCTCGCGCCTTGACCTCGGCGCACGAGCCCCATCGGCGGACGGCACTGGGGACCCCGGCCGGACCTCTAGGTCGAAAACCCCACTGGCCACGGCGCCTCGCCGGCCTCGCGACGAAACCCGGTGAGATATGCGGGCTAGACGCCAGCGTCCGCCACGATTCCCGGTCTACCGTGAAGATAATTACGTTCGCAGCGCTGCTGATCGCGGGTGGCCTCGCCGGTCCCGGATTGCTCGCTGCACAGGACGACGAGTACGAGTTCATCGACAGCTCGGCCTGCGCCGACTGCCACGAGGCCAGCCGCCACGGTTCGGCATTTGCAGACGACATTACGCACTCGGCCCACGAAGGGCTGGAGTGTCTCGACTGTCACCAGGATCGCGGCACGGTGCCCCACCGCGAACAGGAGGAGGCGTTTTACGTCGGATGCCAGGCGTGCCGTACCTGCCACGACCAGGCCGACGCGGATTATCAGGCGCACGGCCGCGCGCGACTCGGTTCCTGTGAGGACATGCCCCACTGCTCCAGCTGCCATGGTGACCACGACATCCTGCCCTCGACAGCGAAGCGCTCGGCGGTCCACCCCACCAACCTCCCCGAAACCTGCGGCAGGTGCCACGAAAATCTCGACATTACGACGAAGTACGACATTCTCATCGACCACCCGATTCAAATCTATGCGCGATCGGTCCATGGGCAGGCGACCAGGGGCGAGATTTACGTGGCGGCGAGCTGCAACGACTGCCACTCCACCGGCGGCAGCGCGCACAAGATCCTGTCGCCGGGATCGCAGGAATCGACCATCAACCACTTCAACATCCCCAAGACCTGCGGCAAGTGCCACAGTGGCGTGGAGAACGACTACTGGGAGGGCATCCACGGTCAGGACGCGGCTCGCGGCGAGACCGATGCGCCGGTGTGCACCGACTGCCACGGTGAGCACGGGATCCTGTCGCCGGACGACCCGTTGTCGCCGGTGTCACGTTCCAAGGTCGCCGAGATGACCTGCTCACCGTGCCACGAATCGGCGGTTCTCAACGAGAAATACGGCATCAAGACCGGCCGTCTGACGACCTTCATAGATTCGTACCACGGTCTCAAGTCCAAGGCCGGCGACACCCACGTCGCCAACTGCGCTTCGTGCCACGGCGTTCATCGGATTTTGCCGGCCTCCGACCCGACCTCCACCGTCTACCCGGCCAACCTGAAACGAACGTGCGGCGAGTGCCATCCGAACATTTCGGAACAAATGGCCGCGACCCCGATCCACGGCATCGGCGGTCAAGGTCTTCGCACACCGGCTGCCGATGTGGTCGAGAAGATCTACATCGTCGCCATTGCCGTGATTATCGGTCTGATGGTGCTCCACTGGCTGATCGATCTGCAGCGGCACCTGCGCGATGTCCTGGCCAAGCGACCGCAGGTGTTGCGAATGCGGGCCGACGAGGTCGTGCAGCACGCATTGTTGGCAATTGCGTTCGTCTCACTCGTGATTTCCGGCTTCGCCCTTCGCTACGACCAGGGTTTCGTCTCTCGCTTCTTCTTCGGCTGGGACGGCGGCTTCGAGGTTCGCGGCACCATCCACCGGATCTGGGCGGTGGTGTTCATGCTGACGGTGGTCTGGCACATCGTGTTCCTGACCACGACGCGCGGCCGCAAGTTCCTGTATGACATGATGCCGATTCGGCGCGACTTCCAGTTCTTCGTGCGAAGGATGCTCCACAACCTCGGTCTGCGGCGACAAATAGAGGCTACCCAACGTTTCAACTATGTCGAAAAGGCGGAGTACTGGGCACTGGTGTGGGGGGCGGCGATGATGATCGTCACTGGTCTCATGCTGTGGTTCGACAATTGGTTCATCCAATTTATCCCCAAGGGCGTGCTCGACGTGGCGCTGGTGATCCACTTCTGGGAGGCCTGGCTGGCAGCGCTCGCGATTCTGGTATGGCACCTCTATTCGGTGATCTTCCACCCGCACGTCTATCCGATGAACCCGAGTTGGATCACTGGGCACATGCCCGACGATATGTACGAGCTGGAACACCCTGGGCATTTGGAAGAAGCCAGGCTTGAGACCGAGGAAGCGCTCGAGCGCCAGCTCGAGCGCGTGCGCCGGCGAAACGATGAGGATTGGGACGAGGTGGAGAAGCCGAACGCGGATTCTCCAAATGAAGACAAAGAAAAGTCTTGAACGAGCTGAATCACTCGTCGCCTTGGATCCATATGTAAAGGGTTAAGAGTAAGGAGTTAAGGGCTCAGCAGGACCAGACTGATCTTAACTCGTGGCCGTTTTCGGACGCGGACGCGGGCGCGGGCTCGGACGCGGGTTGGCAGGACGACATTTCGTGTAGACTGGCGGGCAGAGGTACAAGCCATGGCCGTTGACCCCAAGCTGCTGGAGATTCTCGTGTGTCCGGTGGACAAGACCCCGCTCGAGGTGGTGGAGCTGCCCGAGGCGGTGCGGCGTCGTCTGATCGAAAAGTATCGTGACCAGTTCAAGGGTGAGGAGCCGGTGGTCGAGATCGGTCTCGCGTCTCCCGCCGGGCGCGTCTACCCGGTGGTCTCCGGGATCCCCGTCATGCTGGTCGACGACGCCCTGTCCCGCAAGGAGATCGAGGGCTGAGCCGACTCGAGGGCGTTGCCGCCGGTTTGCTCATCGTCGGAGTGGCGACCAGCGTCAAGATCGCCCTCGCCAATGTATTCCTCGGCATTGCAGGCCTGGTGTGGTTGGCGGCACTTGTCCGGGGCTCCGCACGACGTCCTCACGCCGCGATTCTGGTGCCGATCGCAGCCTACGCGGTCGTCTCTGTTCTTTCGGCGGTTTTGTCGGCCGACCCGCGACACAGCGTCACCGAGCTCGCAGACCTGCTGACCCTCGCGCTCGTACCGATGACCGTTTCTCTTCTCGACCAGAAAAGATGGGGCCGGCTGCTGCGTCTGATGGCGGTGGTGCTCGTGGTTTCCGCCATCATCGGGCTGGTGCAGTTTGCGCTCGGCGGAGATCCTCTCCAACACCGGATGCGCGGGCTGGCCACGCACTACATGACATTCTCCGGCTGGACCCTAGTCGTGACTCTGCTGCTCCTCGGCGACGTGTTCTTCGCCCACGACCGGCGGCGATTGCTGTGGACCTTGCCGGTGGCCGCCCTCGGGGTGTCCACGCTGCTGCTCGGACTCACTCGCGGTGCCTGGATCGGCCTCGCGACCGGTATTCTGCTGGCCGTTGCCGTCGGCCGGCCGCGGGCGCTCATCCTGCTCCCCCTGGTGGCAGCGCTGTTGTACCTCGCCCTTCCACAACCGGTGTTGAAGCGCGCTGCAACCACCTTCGACCTTCGCGAAACGGCAACCCGGGAGCGGCTCGAAATGTTTGGCTCCGGCATCGGAATGGCCCGCGACAATCCAATCCTCGGCCTGGGTCCCGGGTTGGTGCAGCCGGCATACCCCTACTACCGAAGGGGCAGTTCCCCCGAGAAGATCCCCCATCTCCACAACAACGCCATCCAGATCACCGCCGAGCGTGGAGTCGCGGGTCTCCTGACCTATTTGACGATCCTCGGTGTCTTTGGCCTGCACGTGTGGCGAGCGCTTCAGACCTCCCCGTCAGTCGCACGGCAGGTGGTCATTGGCTGCCTGATGGCGGTGGCAGGGGTGACGACAGCGGGGTTCTTCGAGTACAACTGGGGAGATGCAGAGGTCTGGATCGTAACTCTCGTGAGCCTGAGCGCACCATTTGCCCTGGTTTCCCGGCAGGCGGCATGAGCGATCGCGTCTATACGGTCGCGGCGCTCATCGCTGAGGTCAACACCCTGCTCGAACAGGGATTCTCGGGCGTGCGGGTGGAGGGAGAGGTGACCAACGCCAGCACCTCCGGCCGCGGTCACATCTACTTCTCTCTCAAGGACGACGGCGCGGCCATTGACTGCGTGATGTGGTCGTCCCGCGCCCGCCGCCTCAAGTTCGAGCTCGAGGACGGTCTCGCCGTCCTCGCTTCCGGCTCGCTGACCATCTACCCACAACGCGGCCGTTTCCAGATGGTGGTTGAAAAAATCGAGCCGCAGGGAGTAGGCGCCCTGCAACTGGCCTTCGAGCAGCTCAAGAAAAAGCTCGAGGCGGAGGGGCTTTTCGCCGCCGAGCGGAAGCAGTCCCTCCCCGCTCTGCCCAATCGGGTGGGTATCGTCACCTCTGCGACCGGCGCCGCTCTCCAGGATATGCTCAAGATCCTACGCCGGTTTTCCAACCTCGAAGTGCTCGTCGCCCCCGCGATGGTTCAGGGGGAAGGGGCTGCGGCCGAGATCGCCGCCGCCGTCGCACACCTCGTGGCATCGGAACGGGTCAACGTCATCATCGTCGGTCGTGGCGGTGGCAGTCTCGAGGATCTGTGGGCCTTCAACGAGGAGGAGGTCGCACGAGCCATCGCGGCCAGCCCGGTGCCCATCATCTCCGGTGTCGGCCACGAAGTCGATTTCACAATTGCCGACTTTGTCGCCGACATCCGCGCCACTACCCCCACCCAGGCGGCCGAGCTGGTGGTCTCGCGCCTCGAAGAACAGGAGCGGCGTCTTGTCGACGCGAGGACGCTCCTTCTCCGCGATCTTGACCGCAAGCTCGCCCTCGCCCGTACCCGTCTCGCGGGACTGGCGGGTTCCTCGGGTTTGGCGCGGGTGCCGCAGCGGGTCCGGCTCCTCCAAGAGAGGCTTCGGCGGGCTCTTCGACTGGGCCCTGCATTGCGGAGGGTCTTTGCGGCCGCCGAAGCGCGCCTGGAAATCGCCACGCGCGGTCTCCATCGCTTGCCCGCGCGCATCGCGGCCGGCGGACATCGGCGTTTGCTGGTCAGCAGGAGAGAGCAGCTGGCCCAGCTCATGGGCGCTCGAATTGCCCAACTCCGCTCCCGCATCATCGCCGGTGAGCGGGCACTCATTCACCTCGGGCCGACCAAGGTCCTGGAGCGCGGTTATTCGATCACCAGTCTCGAGGGCTCCGAGAAGCCTCTTCGAGACGCGGCCCGGGTTCACGGCGGACAGACCCTGATCACCCGCCTCGCCCGTGGCGAGGTACGTTCACAGGTGCGCAACGCAACGATCAGCCCATCGGTCGAGAAACCGGATCCGGCCCCACAACCCTCACTTTTCGATACCGTCGAACCCGCAGGCACAGAGCCCGGGGATCAGGGAGCAGCAGATGACTGACAAGAAAAAGAAGGACGACCGATTCGAGGATCAGCTGGCCAGGCTCGAAGAAATCGTCGACCGGCTCGAGGACGAGTCGGTCGGCCTCGAGGAAGCACTCGGGCTCTTCGAGAACGGCATGGATCTCGCGCGGCGTTGCCGCGCCCGCCTCGAGGAGGTCGAGCAGCGGGTGACCCAGCTCCTCGAGACCGAAAACGGAGAGGACGAGGTCGTTGACGAGGAGTCCGAGTGAAAATCGAAAGCTTTCTCGCTCGCGAACGGGAGGCGGTCGAGACGACCCTCCGCGAGCTGTTCCCGGCCGCGGGCGAATGGCCGGACCGACTTTGGAGGGCAATGGCGCACGCGGTCTTCGCCGACGGCAAGCGGATCAGGCCGGTGCTCGCTCGGCTCGCCCACCGGGCCGCCGGAGGTGATCCGGCCGAGATCTCACACGCGGCATGCGGTCTCGAGTTGATCCACACCTACTCACTGGTTCACGACGACCTGCCGGCCCTCGACAACGACGTGTTGCGCCGCGGCCGGCCGACGGTCCACGTCGCCTTCGACGAGGCGACCGCAATTCTGGTCGGCGACGCCTTGCTCACCGAGGGCCTGCTGCTGATTGCCCGCCACCCGGAGGGAGTGGGCTGGGCCGAGCGCCGTGCCGAGGCCGTCGCGATGGTCGCCGACGCGATCTCAGCACGCGGCATGGTCGGCGGACAGGTCGAGGACCTCGAGGCCACCGCTCAAATCGAAGGTGTTGCCGATGATCTCGAGAAGAGGCTTGATCGCATTCACCGTCACAAGACCGGCGCCTTGCTGAGGGCGTCGGTGGAACTCGGGGCCATCCTGGCAGGTATTGACGATTCCCACCGCAGAGTTTTTGTCGAATATGGCGAAGACCTCGGCCTCGCATTCCAGATCGCCGATGACATCCTCGACGCTACCGGCGCCGCCGAAGACCTCGGTAAGAGCCCGGGCAAGGACGAGGCCACCGGCAAGCTGACCTACGTCACGCTCTACGGCCTCGATCAGGCGCAGCAACGTCTCGACGAGCTCGAGCAGCCGCTCCTCGAGAGGGCCGAGGCCATCGAGGGCCCGGACGGCGAGCTCGGCGCCCTTGCCCGATTCGTCTGCCGACGAAGGTCGTAGACAGATCCCGGCAATACCACAGAGGCACCAGAGTCCACAGAGAAAACACAGAGCCACCTCTCGTCATCCCTCGAGCCCGTTTTTCTTAACGCAAAGACGCAAAGGCGCGAAGGCGCAAAGCCACCCACCCGCCCTTAACGCAGAGACGCGGAAACGCAGAGGCGCAGAGGGGCCCTCGCTGGATTCCTCTGTGCGGCGAGGTCCCGGCCGTCGGAAGACGGCCGGGGACCGCTGGGCCGGACAACAGCTCCGAATGCAAGCCATCTTCGCCGTTGTCCGGCCCAGCGGCCTGCGCTCTGCGAGCGCAGGCCTCGCGATTTCTTTTCTCCATTCAATAGCTGGGAGGGGCACGCCTCCCTCCCAATCAATAGTGAAGAGAGGCAGAACCGACGCGCTGCAGGCGTGTCGGCCAGTGAGAAGCGCGGCAGCGACGAACGCTCGCGGTCGGAGTGAGCGAGCTTCTCACCGGCGACAAGCGATCGACCGATCGCCTGTCGTTCTGCCGTCAATAAACGGAATCACCTCTCAGGCTCAGCAACCACCTCTTTGCGCCTTTGCGTCTTTGCGTTATTGGGCGGGTCCGGCTTCGCCGCCAAGCGACTCCGCCGTGACAAGTGGGTGACTCTGTGTCTTCTCTGTGTGCTCCGTGTCTCTGTGGTTTTTCTGTCAATGAAAACGCCCTTCTCTGGACGTTTTAGCCGCTCTTCGGTTACTGTTGAAATCGATGTTGCGGAAACGCACCCTACTCCTTTTCCTCCTTGCCTTCGTCCTCCGCCTCCTCCTCCAGGGGTGGGACATTGGGGTTACGTCCTCGACTTCTCACCCTGACGAACGACAGGTCGGGTACGTCACCGAGAGGGCGGAGGGCTGGTTCGCCGATCCCGGGTTCTACGCCTATGGCTCGCTCCATTTCCACGCCATACGCGCAACCGCCACCGTTCTCGGTCTGAGCGACGAAATTCGCGGCCTCATTGTCAGTGGTCGCGTGATCTCCTTGATCGCAGCGATGCTTGCGATCGTGCTCGGTTGGCTCATTGCCTATTACGCCTGGGGCCGACGAACCGGAGATCTCTTCATACTGCTCGCGGCCTGGGTGCCGCTCGATCTCCAGCAATCGCATTTCGCGACTGTCGAGGCGCACCACACGGGCTGGGTGATGGCGGCCCTGGCGGCATGCTTCTGGCTGGCACGCAGCGGTCGGCCGATCGCCGCCGCAGCTTCGGGGGCAGCCATTGGCGCGTCCCTCGCGGTCAAGGTCGCCTCCCTCGCCCTCGGCCTCCCCCTGGTGTTGGCGGTGCTCATCGCGGTCCGCGGGCGTGACGTGTTCGCCGCTGTCCGGCTCCTGGCTATCGTGGGCGCGACCGGAATCGCCGGCTTCTGGCTCTGCCAACCGTGGGCCTTTGCCAACGGCAGACCCCCATTCAGCATCGTCGTGACCGCCCTCATCGTGGCCGCAACGATCGAGCTCGCCAACCGCCAGGTCGGTCGCGCGCGATCTGCGCTGCTGGTTGTTGCAGCGTTCATTGCGGCCGCTTCAGTTCTGCAAATGGCAGCCCTCGTCAGCATTGGCGGCGAGACTTTCGCAAACAAGCTGGGCTCGGTGGCGCTCGCCGGAGCCGCCCTCAATCCAACCTATCTCGAAGGCATCGGCAACGAGATCGCGATGGTCGTCGGCACTTCCGACGTCGCCTATGTTCGAATCTACGCCCACACCCTGCCAGTGCTCTATCCACTGCGTGAGCTCGCGCTCTGGGGGTGGGGCGTACTTCTCGTCCTGGCAGTCATCGCCGGCAGCGCCGCCGGCTGTTGGCGTCTGACAAAAAGGTGGCGACGGTGGATTGCCGGCCGTTTCAACCACTCCTCGATCCTGCTCGCGATCCTGCTTGCCTGGCTGGTTCCCATGGCCCTGCGACTGAGCACCCTGCAGGTCAAGTTCCTGCGCTATTGGGAACCGCTGGTAGTGCCGGCGGTGCTCGTCGCCTCGTGGTGGTTGATGCGCCTCCCCCAAAGGTTCCGCCGCCGGGCCGTCATTTCGGTTGCCGCGGGCACTGTCCTGTGGGGGCTCGCCTACTCCTGGGCATTCATCGAACCCCACCCTCATCGAACCGCCTCGGAATGGATCAGTCCAATGCTCGCCGACCAGCAGGTCGTTGCCTTCGAGCACTGGGACGAGCACATCGCCCTCAACCTCGAAAGCGGAACCGTGGAACGCGCCGAGCTGCGATCGTACGAGCTGCCCGACGAAGAAGGCAAGCTCGCCCTCTGGACCGGCGCCCTCGCCCGATCCGACTGGGTCGTACTGACCTCCAACCGGGTCTACCGAACGGTCCTGGCCAACCCCGACCGCTTTGAAAAGACCGCGCGACTGTACCGGCTGCTGCTCTCGGGTGAGGCGGGATTCGAGGTCATGACCCGGGTGCGGCGCGGCCCCCGGATCTTCGGCCTCCGCTGGCCGGTGCAGCGGGCCGACGAGAGCTTCCTCAACTACGAGTTTCCACAGGTGGTGATCCTGCGCCGCGTCGCCGAAATCGACCCGGACGATCTCGCTGAACGGGTCAGTCGGCCGCTGCCCTATCTCAAGCAGATGGGGTACAACGACCTCGAACGCCAATTCTTGAGCAAGGTCCCGGCGGTTCCACCTGTGCCTTCGAAGGTCCGCCAGGTATTCGATCTCACGATCTGGATCGTTGTCTTCTCAGGTCTCGGGCTCGCCTTCTGGGCACTGCTGCTGCCCATCCTTCGGGGTTGGCCGGACGCCGGGGTCGGGCTCGCCATGGCGACCGGTTGGATCGTGCCGACGTGGCTGATGTGGATGGGCTCGGAGCTTCGTCTCTGGAGCATCAGTCCGGCCACCGCGACCCGGGTCTATCTCACCCTTTTGGCAGCAGGCGCAATCGCGGCCGTCTCACGATGGTCGACGATCACGACGGTTCTTCGTCGGCGTCGAAACGGCATCATTACGGTGCTGACGGTGTCGGCGGCCATCGGCGCGCTGTTCCTCGTGGTCCGCGCCTGGAACCCCGCCATCTACTGGGGCGAGAAACCAATGGATTTCTCGTTCCTCAACGCCTTTCTTCAGGCCCCACACTGGCCCCCCGGCGAACCCTGGATGGCCGGCATGCCACTCCACTACTACTACTTCGGCGAGGTCCTCGCGGCCTACCCGATGCTGGTGGCCGGCTGTAGCTCCGGGGTCGGCTACAACCTGATCTCGGCCACCATTCCCGCGATCCTTGCCGGAGTGCTCGCCGGCATCGGGCTGCTGCTATCCCGGAAGCGTCTGGCGATCGCAGCCTCGGTGCTGCCGCTGCTGGTGCTTCTCACCGGCAACCTCGCCTGGCCGTGGCTCATCGAGACGTTTCGCAAGGGCAACATCTTCGATCTGTGGTGGGCAACATCGCGGGTGATCCCTGGCTTTGCAATCGACGAGTACCCACTGTGGACCACCCTCTTTGCCGACCTCCACGGGCACTTCATCGCCTTTCCGGTGTTGATCGCGACCTTTGCCTGGGGCTGGCTCTGTGTCGAGGCCAATGATCGGAAGTGGATGGTCTCGGCCGCGCTCTGCGGAGTCGGCGCTGCGGCGGTAGTAGCCACCAACCCGTGGGATCTTTTCATTCTGACCACAACACTCGGGTGCGGAGTCGTGGTCGCTGCGCGCCGTCCGCTCCGGAGCTTGATGCGCCTGAGTGCGGCGGCGGCGGTCAGTGTCCTCGCTGCCGCCCCATTCATTGTCGAGCTCGTGGCGGGAATCAGCGCCGGCGCCGCCGAACGGGGGATCTTCCTCACCGACGCGGATTTCGCCCCCGCCTGGGCGATCCTCTGCCACTTCGGGCTGTTCCTGATTCCGCTCGCGGTGCTCGCGGTGGTGATTCTCGGTCGCCGCTTCTGGATCGTGCTGCCGACCACGGCGATCGGTGTCATCGCCGGCCTCAGTTTCAAATCGAGCGCCGCCGCCTTCGCCCTTGCGGCAACCGCGGTCTTCGCCACCGTCGCGTTCCGTTCGAGGAACCGGCTGGATCGTCTCGGTTGGTCGATGGCGGCCCTTGGCACGCTCGCGGTAGCGGCCTGCGAACGCTTCACCCTGATCGACCGCATGAATACGATCTTCAAGGTTTACAACGGGGTCTGGGTACTGCTCGCCTTCGCCCTCGCAGTGGCGCTGATGCGAACTCAAGGGCGGAGGGCGCGGGTGTTGGTTGCGGTGTGGATCCCACTCCAGCTCGTCGCCATCGTAAACCTCCCACTCGGCATCGCCCAGGGCTGGAAGGTGCCACGTATGACCTCGCCCCGCCCGACCCTCGATGGTCAGGCCTTTCTCGCCACCCAGGACCGCCAGACCTGGTTCCTGGTCCGCGGTCTCCAGGGCGTGGCCCGTCCCGGCGTGGCGGTTGCCGAGGCGGCTGGTCATTACTACAGCGATTTCACCCGAATCACCATGCACACCGGTCAACCCACGGTGGTCGGCTGGGACTGGCACCTCAAACAACGGGGTCAGTCAGCGGCGGAAATCGCGGCCCGGGCCGACGACCTCGAGTTTCTCTACACCGGCGGCAATCGGGAGAGGCGGCGTGCAGTGCTCGACCGCTATCGGGTGGGCTGGGCAGTGGCGGCGAGGATCGAGCGCAATCGGTACAAGATCTCGGAGGAAGATCCGCTGGGCGATATCCCTGGCGTCCAGGTGATCGCCGAACGTGAAGGCGCCGTTCTTTATCGAGTGTTACCACGCGGAGCGTCGGGTGCACGGCGGCTCGTGGCGGCAGACGAGCTGCCACCCGGGATGGGCCTGGTAGGACAGTTGGTCGATGTGAGCTTCGAGATCGTCCGCTCTGTCGCTCTCGACGACAGCGGGGCAACCGCAATCCTTCGTGGCGGCAGCATGGTCGAGCTCGACCTCGAAGCACAGCGCGACGATGTGCTGGAGGCACCGCCCTGCGAGCCGACAGCGGTGGCGCGACGCGGTACCGAGCGTTGGGCCGCTTGCACGGGCGGCAATCTATGGCGTTACACAGGAAGCCGATGGATGTCCGCCGGGAGGATCACAGGTGCGGAGCGTGTGGTCGCCGACGAACGGGTGTGGGCCTGGGGGCCCGGAGGCCTCTGGCAACACCAGGGTGATGCCGACTGGCGACAGGTCTTTGCCGCCGGTGTGACGGCGGCGGCCGCGAGCGGGCAGAGCATCGCCTGGAGCGAGGGTTCCAAGATCTGGGTTGGCGAAGGCGCACAGCCTCAGAAGGTGGGTGAGGGGTTCGACGGCGTTCGCGCGCTCTCGTGGCAGGGAGATGTGCTCTGGGCGCTCGACTCAGGCGGTCTCCACCGCGCAGGCGGCGTCGGGCTGCCGTGGCAGAGAGTTCTCGGCGGAACCGATGAGTTTGTGGCAATGGCGGGAAGTCAGAGCAGGTTGTGGCTCGTCCGCAAGGACGGATTCGTGTTCGAACCGGATCGTCCGGACTGCCCGTCTCCGTGGACCGCGCAGCCGGAAGCGCGGGCAGGATCTTTACGCGAGCCTCGCGGCATCGCAGTCTCACCCGCAGGCTGGTTCACCGTCACCGACACCTTCAACCACCGTATTCTCTATTACTCGGATGAAGGGCGCTGCCTCGATATTGTCGGTGCGGAAGGCACAGCTCCGAGAGAGTTTCACGAGCCGTCAGGCGTCGCCCTCGCGAAGGACGGTTCGCTGGCGGTCGCCGACACCTGGAACGGTCGCATCCAGGTTCTGCGGCCGAACGGTGTCACCGAAATTTTCGGCAAGAACCTCTTTGGCCCCAGGGACCTGATGTGGGCCCCCGACGGCTCTCTGCTGGTCTCTGACACCGGCAACCGCAAATTGCTCCGTTTTGCGCCACCCGATTGGGTTGATGAAACCATCGCCAAGTTGCCGGGGCCGCCGGTGGGTCTCGCATGGGCGGCCGGTCTCATCGCCGTTGCGGTCCCAGCCGACGGTGCGCTGCTGCTGGTCGACGGCTCCAACGGCGATGTGGTGCGGCGCATCGAGCTCCGCTGCTGGAACACCCTCGACCAGCAGGAGGGCTACCTCGCTCTGCTTCCGTCGGGTGATCTCGTCGCCAGTTCCCCGCATTATGGCGAGCTGTGGATCGTCGACCCGACCGAAGAGGAGCCGCAGCGACTCCTTCAGGACGGCCTCCCGGGGGTCACCGCGGTGGCGCTGACGCCCGACGGCGATCTCATCGCGTCGCTGACGTGGGAACACCGGCTGGTGAGAGTACCTGTCGAGGACTGACCACCCACCCAGGGCTATAAGCTATAGGCTATAGGCTATAGGCTATAGGCCGACGGGCGGATGGGTGGAATCTCATAGCCCATAGCACATAGCCCTAAACCCTTTTCCTCGCTACGATCAGACCGTGGCCAAGAAGCGACGTCTCG
>Ga0255053_10000347_pt1 | contig 25554 bp, 21 predicted proteins | sample JV7_2_22_MG_FD_188635 | JGI IMG/M metagenome (GOLD analysis project Ga0255053, IMG submission 188635) | Seawater microbial communities from Jervis Inlet, British Columbia, Canada - JV7_2_22 | ecosystem: Environmental > Aquatic > Marine > Inlet | place: Canada: British Columbia | collected... | reverse complement strand
AATGTGGTACCTAAAATTGCCCCTAAAGGTCCACCCAAAGCAAATCCAATGGTCCCTCCGATCAATTTTCCAAACCAAGCCATAAAAAACTCCTTTTGAATATTCCCGTCACCATTAAAATCGGGGAAGGTAAATTTATAAAAAATAGACTTATCAGAAGTGTCTTATCTTTCCAAACCGGTTAAACCAAAACTGTGAGCGGGGCTTTAGTCAGACGGTGTTTCCTGACTGTGGATGATGTTCGATCATGCATTATATTTGGGGTCGGATATTTTTATTTGAAGGCGATTGCCTGTTATTTTTTTTACTTGGTTCACAACGCTTTGAACAGGCGGATAACATCTCATACATGTCCATCCGTCCTCTGATGTCCAACAAAACTTTTTGCACCTACAGGTAACGCATTTTTCTGGTTTATCGTTGCTATCCATCAACCGTGTCACTATCATCGATAGATGTAAGAATCAATCCTGTAAAGTTTCCTACAAATTATGTAATGAATCAGTGTTTTGTTTAGTTGCCTCTGGTAATTCATTACCAAAAATGAGAAAAAGCGCAACATTGAAATTATGCGCTTAATGGTTATGTTCCTGGTGCCGAAGGGGAGACTCGAACTCCCACGGAGAAACCCCCACTAGACCCTGAACCTAGCGCGTCTACCAGTTCCGCCACTTCGGCACTTGGATGATGGAAAGTACAAAGCGATTGATTTATAAATAAGGCTATGCTATCTATACAGGTTTTATCGTTTTGTCAAGCCAATCTTGCTATCAAACTAAAAAATTCGCTGAATTTTGGGTGGTTTCGTTTCTTATAAGCGCTCTTTTTTTCGGTGTGTTTTTACAAAAAAGATCTATCAGTGATTTGTTCGAACCGTCAAGGGATTTCAAATAATCGTTTGGAAAGGTAATAATGCAACTTATAAATAACCTAGATGACATTTCAAAACCCTTTAAAAATGCGGTCATTACCATCGGTAACTTCGATGGGGTGCACATCGGACATCAAGCCCTTTTAGGCAGGACGGTTGAAAAGGCGGGAGCCATGGATGGCATATCCCTGGCCATAACTTTTGAGCCGCATCCCGCCCGGGTGTTGGGACAAAACAACCATCCGCCCCTTATCACCCTATATGAACAGAAAGTGGAACTTATTGAGAGACTCGGCATAGATATTTTGATTACAATCCCGTTCACCCGGGAATTTGCAACAATAACGGCAAAGCAATTTGTGGGGGACCTGCTGGTAGGAAAAATCGGCATAAAAGCCATTGTGATCGGGCAAGATTACACATTTGGGAAAAACCGTGAAGGGAATGTCGCGCTTTTAAAATTTTTCTCGGAAATTTTCGGTTTTGAAGTCATTGTGATTGATTGGATACCGGTATCCAATCATACCCATGGAAGAATCAGCAGTACCAAAATACGTGAGCTTCTCATGGAGGGAAACGTATCAGAAGCCGGAAAATTGTTAGGGCGCTTCTACCAAATAAAAGGTACGGTTGTCAGTGGACGAGGCAGGGGAGGCAAGGTTTTGGGATTTCAAACCGCAAATATAAATCTGCAAGATGAACTTTGCCCCAAAACCGGAATCTATGCGGTTACGGTGGAGTGCGATGACAAAAAACATGAAGGGGTGGCCAATATAGGATACAGTCCAACCTTTGATGATCATATATTTTCAGTGGAGGTTCATATTATCGATTTTAATGAGAACATATATGGACAAAAAATTCGAGTTAATTTTATTCAACGAATCCGAGATGAAATTAAGTTTTCGAATATCCCGGCCCTTTCCAAACAGATTGAAAAGGATGTCAAAGAGGCACACAACATCCTATCCTGACCGTCCCTTATTTTATGAAAAAAAATAACGCAATCTTTCTGGGTATCGGGGCATGCCTGTCGGCCGTTGCTCTTTATTTTGCATTCAGAAATGTTCCATTTGTTCATCTGGTGGATTACATATCATCCATAAACTATTTTTGGATCATACCTTCCACACTGATTGTCTTCATCACTTTTATTTTAAGGGCGTTGCGGTGGCAACTGATCCTGAAATCCGTACAAGAGGTGAGTTTTTGGCGGGCATATCATCCGATGATGATCGGGTTTATGATAAATTGCATTCTTCCAGGGAGAGTTGGAGAGGTGGCACGGCCTGTCATTTTGAAAAAAAATGATCATGTGCCGGTTTCAAGTGGACTTGCAACCGTAGCGGTCGAGCGGGTATTTGATGTCGTTATCTTGGTCATCCTTTTTGGTGTGATGATGATGACAGTTCAGGTGGACCCCAATTTTGATATGGCGTTCGGGAAATATCACCTCAACAAAGATATGTTGATGACGATTCGCAGCAGTATGGTAAAATTGATCATTGTACTGATTGCTGGGATTGTCATTGTGAGTACAGAAAAAGTCAGAACGATGATGAACAGGTTCATTATCAAGATGCCATCGTTTCTTTTTTTTGTGAGCGAGTCGTCAAAGGAGAAAATTAAACAAAAGGTCTGCATCCCCCTTGTAAAAATGATCGAAAATTTCGCCTCTGGTTTTTCCCTTATTAAATATCCAAAGAAGCTGCTGATTTGTGTCGGACTGTCTTTCGTCATATGGGGTCTTTCAGCATTTTCATACTACATCTTTGCCATGGGTTCGCCGGGAATTGATCTGTCTTTTATGGAAATTTTTTCTGTAATGATTATTGTCTGCTTCTTCATTGCTATTCCATCTGTGCCCGGATTTTGGGGTATCTGGGAGGCTGGAGGCATTTTTGCTCTTTCCCTTTTTGGAATTTTGGGGAAGGAAGCCGCTGGTTTTACCCTGGCAAACCATGTCATCCAAATCTTTCCGGTCATTATCATGGGGTTTGTATCGGCTATCATGACCGGTGTGAATATATGGCAGGTCACAAAAGAAAAAGGAGAATCCAATATATCACATGCAAATATTGTACGATAAAATGATGGGGATCTCAAGCAATGGCCATACTTGAAATTTTAACATATCCGGATCGATTTCTGAGTCGCCCCGCAACACCGGCCGAACATATTGATGAAACGATCCAGACTTTGATCGGCGATATGGCGGCAACCTTGTATGATGCGCCGGGCGTCGGGCTCGCCGCGATACAGGTTGGGCATGGGAAGCGTGTTATTGTTTATGATGTTTCTTCACAGGACAAAGGACGATCGCTTAAAGTCCTGATCAATCCTCGGATTGTTGACATGGAAGGCGAAGTCATCTCGGAAAATGAGGGGTGCTTGAGTGTCCCTGATTTCAGGGCGGATGTGAAACGTGCATCTTCAATTTTAGTGGAAGGTTTAGACGGGGAAGGAAACCCTTTGAGTATTGAAACTGATGGGCAATTGGCCCTTGTGTTGCAACATGAGATCGATCATTTGGACGGAATCCTGTTTTTTGAACGCATCAGTTCGTTAAAAAGAGAAATGTATAAAAGACGAGTGAGAAAAAAAATTAAAAGCAAATGAGAAAAAAATTCAAACTTGTCTTTATGGGTACTCCGGATTTTGCATTGCCAACCCTAAAACGCCTCCATGAAACTGAACATACAATATCTCTGGTCGTGACACAACCGGATCGACCAAAGGGGCGTGGCCGCAAAATAACAGCTCCTCCTGTAAAGAGAGTTGCCAACGAGCTGGGGTATGCTATTTTGCAGCCGGTATCCATCAAGACCGATGCGTTTGCGCAGAAACTTGGCAAATTAAAGCCGGATTTTCTTATCGTTGTTTCCTATGGTCATATCATACCCGAAAATATTCTCGCAGTACCCCGTTTTGGAGTAATCAATCTGCACGCTTCACTCCTTCCAAAATTTCGTGGCGCGGCACCGATTCAATGGGCCATAATAAACAGGGAAAAAGAGACGGGTGTTACCACTATTTTCATTGATAGCGGATTGGATACCGGTGATATTCTTTTATCTGATAAACTCGAAATTAATCCCGATGATACATCGACCACCCTGCATGAACGTTTGGCCGTTATGGGTGCAAATCTCATGATCAAGACATTAAACGCGCTCGATCTTGGTAGTGTGGCCCCCAGACCACAGCGCCATGATATTGCCACCTACGCCCCTTTGCTAAAAAGTGAGGATGGACACATCAATTGGAAAATGGCTGCCGATGATCTTGATGCATTTATCCGGGGAGTGACGCCCTGGCCAGGCGCCTTTACTTTTTGGGGAAAAAAACGCCTGAAAATATTCAAAGCAAGACCGGCGCTTTTGAAATCCGATGAAATTCCAGGCACTGTTATAAAAGGGTTTTCGGGCGAATTACGCGTTGCCACCGGAAAAGGGGCCCTGTCCATTCTTGAAATTCAAGGGGCCTCGGGAAAGCGTCTTTCCATAAAAGCTTTCATGCAAGGGGCCAGAATAGGCCCGGGAACAGTTTTGTTCTAAGTCAAAAAAGCACATGAATTTCCTTCGGCCTCTCCAGGAGAAGTTCCAATTCCAAGAAATTGGAAACTGACTGGGAAAGTTATTTTGTCGTGAAACCATTTTTCAGAGTCGACCCTCCGATATTTTCCCTTGATACAGATGTACGCCACATCGCTTTGTGGATTTTAAATGCGGTGGAAAAAAAAAGAAGAACACTCGATTTTCTATTTGAAATTGTTCATGACAAGCGTTCTCTTTCGCAAAGAGATCGCTCGCTGCTTCAAGCGCTTGTTTTTGGCGTTTTAAGATGGCGTGGTTTTCTCGATACTATCATTACATATTTCTCAAATATCCGTATCGAAAAAATAGAACTCAATATTTTAAATATTCTCAGAATAGGGCTTTTTCAGATAATCTATTTATCAAAGATACCGGTCGCTGCTGCTGTACATACCGCCGTTGAGATGGCCAAGTCTTCATCTACCCCGTGGACTGCGGGTTATGTCAATGCCCTATTACGAAAAGCTTCCGTCAATTATCAAAAAATACCCTTACCAGACCCCCTTAAAGACCCTATAGGGTCATTGTCGATACAGCGGTCATTTCCGCGGTGGCTTATTGAAAAATGGACCAAACGAATGGGTTACCAAGAGACCGAGGCGCTTTGTGACGCCATCAACACCATACCGCCGATCACTATTTGTACCAATCCGCTACAGACGACCCGAAAAGAATTGGCAAAGGATCTGCAACATCAGGTGAAAAATATCCGCTTGACAACCTATTCCCCGAATGGGATTTCTTTCTTTGGTCCGATGACATCGATTCCTGAAATGAAAGCTTTTAAGAAAGGATGGTTTCAAGTTCAGGACGAAGCTTCACAACTGGTCTCATTTCTCCTGGACCCCCAACCCGGGGAGACCGTTTTGGATGCATGTGCCGGGCTTGGCGGTAAAACCGGACATCTTGCCCAAAGGATGAACAATTCAGGGGGGATTGTGGCGGTTGATAAAAATGAGAAAAAGCTTTTTAAGCTCAGTTCGGAAATGAAACGGCTCGGCATTTCAATTGCAACGACGTTTTCATACGATCTAAACTATTCCCTCAGTAAAGGTTTGACAGGAATGTTTGATCGTATCCTGGTAGACGCGCCCTGTTCAGGGCTGGGAGTTCTGAGAAGAAACCCAGACGCCAAATGGAATCGGTCCAAAAAGCAGATGAAAATATACCATGAGCAACAAGTAAAATTTTTGGATAATGTTTCGAGCGTAATCAAGCCATCGGGCGTTTTGGTTTATGCGGTGTGCAGCACAGAACCGGAAGAGGGTGAGGATGTGATTGGTGCGTTTTTAGCCAAACATTCCGAGTATACTGCTGACAAAACGCTTCCAGGATTACCTGTGGCAGCACGCTCACTCGTGAATGATCACGGGTTTCTTAAAACATTTCCCCATCATCACAATATGGATGGGTTTTTTGCAGTCTGCATGAAAAGAGGCGGATGATTACAAGAGCCGTGAAAATATCTGTCCTGGTTATTGCATTTTTTGCTGTTTTTGGCCTAAGTGCATTTCTCACACTCACCTATATTATAAAGAGAGAGGATCCGATTGTCGTTCCGGATTTGGTTGGAAAAGACGTTGTTTATACCCTTAAAATCTTAACCGATATCGGGCTTAACACAAAGGTGAAGAGCTCTGAGTACAGTTCAGATGTTCCGGAAGATCATGTTATTTTTCAAGATCCCAAGCCCGGTGCTGAAATCAGAAAAGGGCGGGATATCAGGATCATCATCTCAAAAGGTGCCAAAACGGTTTTGATGCCGAATCTTCAGGGGCTTTCAATTCAGCAAGCCCGAATTATATTAGAAGATAACGGTCTATGTCAGCGTGAGTTGTCGAGGATTTCCAGTCAGGATATTAAAAGAGATGATATCATTGCTCAGACTCCTAACCCCGGTGTTATGATACCCCGAGGTGAATGCGTCAATCTCCTGGTGAGCATCGGAGTCCAGGCAAAGGCATACCAGATGCCGGATCTACAGGGTCTTTCAATAGAGGATGCTATTTTCCTCATTGAGCTGAACAATCTTTTGCCCGGGAAGATAACTTCAAAATTTTATAAAGAGAAACCCAAAAATATCATCGTTGACCAGGAAACTTTGGCAGGTCACCGGGTGATAGAGGGACATATTGTCAATCTTGTTCGAAACAGAAAGTCCGGCCGGGGATTGCAAACATATCTAAACGATGTAAAAGGGGTCAATCTGTTCAGGTATAGGCTCGAAAGTGGGTTTTTAAAAAGTCGTATTCGTGTTAGGTTAAATAGTTTTGGTGTTTCAAACGATCTTTTGGATGATTTTATGAAGCCGGGTGAAGAAATATGGCTTTTAATACCAAAAGGGAAAGATGCAACCGTTTTTCTTTATAGAGATGATGTTATGGTTAAAAGCCAGGTGTTTGACGCGTGGTAGAACGATGTCAGAACTTAAAAAATAAACACGATTTCGCTATAAGGGAATATGAACATGAAGCTGTTGGCACCATCTTTACTATCTGCAGATTTTTCTAAACTGAAAGACGAGATAAGTGCTGTTGAGGCGGCTGGAGCTGATTGGTTACACTTGGATGTCATGGACGGCCATTTTGTGCCGAATATCACCTTGGGGCCTATCATTGTCCAGGCAGTAGATCGACTTGCCTCCCTCCCCCTTGACGTTCACTTGATGGTTGAAGAACCAGACTGCTATATTCCAGCGTTTGCAAAGGCAGGAGCCAGTTTTATTTCTGTCCAGGTAGAGGCCTGCACACATTTAAACAGGACGATTCATCGGATAAAAGAATCCGGTTCAGGTGCTGGAGTTGCCCTGAATCCTACTACCGACCTATCGTCGATTGAGTGGATACTGGAATCTGTCGATTTCATATTGATAATGAGTGTTAATCCAGGATTCGGTGGTCAGGTCTTCATACCGAACTCCCTGGAAAAGATCAGACGACTTCGTTCGATGATTCAGGATAGAGAGCTGCCCACACGAATTGAGGTTGACGGTGGCGTTAACGAACAAAATATAGAGGAAATTTCTTCGGCAGGTGCAGACATTTTTGTGGCAGGATCCGCTGTTTTTGGTAGCCAAGATTATAACATGACAATCAATAGTTTTAGAAAAAAAATCGGTCCATGACGGTCAAGTCAATGACGTTTCGTAAAAATGACATCCACAGCAGATTCAATTGTAAATCCGATAAAGCCTAAAAACATTTCGGACTTGGGACGTATTGCATTGATGGTCAGCACCCAAGCGGATCTCGCCTATTTTTGCCATTTAATGAACATGGATGAGAGCCGTTATAGGGGACTGTTTATGAGTCGTTTATATATCGGTGACGATGATAATAGGGCGATTTCACTTGCTGGCCCCATGATTGGTGCGCCCTACTCGACAATGATATTGGAGACACTTGTTGCTTGGGGTGCGAACATATTTTTATTTTTCGGTTGGTGCGGTTCGATTTCACCCAATGTGCGGGTGGGGGATATCATTGTTCCCGAATCATCCATTAGCGACGAGGGAACATCAAGGCACTACAAAAACCAAGGGCTAACTGGAAGCAAAGAAACTGACGCCCTTTCATATTCATCGGAAAGGATAATAAGACAGTTAAAGGTTGCCTTAAACCAATGCGGACATCAGTATCATGATGGTACGATTTGGTCTACCGATGCAATCTTTAGGGAGACCCGTGAAAAAGTTGAGTATTATCAGAGAAAGAATATACTGGCCGTTGAAATGGAGGTTTCTGCTCTTTACAACGTGGGGAGATTTCGGAACGTTGAGGTGGGAGGTGTGCTTGTGGTCTCGGATGAGCTTTCTACTTTTCAATGGCGACCCGGGTTTAATGATAACCGTTTTAAAAGGCGGCGAAAGGCTGTTTGCGAGGTGATATACAGTTTATGTCAAACCCTATAGATGCAGACATTATAAAAAGGGTCGAGAACCTCAGAGATAATCTGCATCGGCATAATTACCGGTATTATGTTCTGGATGACCCGGAAATATCGGATGGGGAGTATGACCGTCTGATGCGGGAACTGATAAGGCTTGAAACCGCCCATCCAGGTCTTTCAAGCCCGGATTCTCCAACCATGCGAGTCGGGGCGCCGCCTCTTGAAAAATTTGAGACCGTTGATCACTCAATACCCATGTTGAGTCTCGATAATGCTTTTAGTGATTCAGATATTATCGGCTTTGATCGTCGAGTAAAAAGAATCCTTAAACACGATGATAAGATCATTTACACCGCAGAACCGAAGTTAGATGGTATTGCCGTGGAGCTTGTTTATGAAGATGGAAAACTCGCCAGGGCCTCAACCCGTGGTGATGGTGTTCGAGGAGAATTGATAACATCAAATGTGAGAACCATTCGGTCGGTCCCGATTCTACTGCAGAAAAACAAAATAATCAAGGTGCCTGCGATCCTCGAAGTGAGGGGAGAGGTCTTTTTGGGCAAAGAGGGATTCAGACAGCTAAATAAGGAACGACTCCGTCAAAAACTGGCCCCCTTTGCGAATCCGAGAAACGCTGCAGCAGGATCGTTAAGACAGCTCAGTTCCAAAATTACCGCAAAGCGTCCCCTGGAAATTTTTTTCTATGGGATTGGTATTATCGAAGGTATAGTTACTCAGTCGCACTGGGAGACGCTGCGGACACTGCAACTTTTAGGCTTCAGAATTAACCCGCAAATTCGACCGAGAATATCTCTTAAAGAAGTTTTCGAATATTATCAGGAACTCAAAAAAAACCGATCGATGCTACCCTATGATATCGACGGTATGGTTGTTAAGGTAGATCGCGTTTCATTTCAACAGCGGTTGGGTACAACCTCCAGGAGCCCTAGGTGGGCTATTGCCTACAAATTCAAGGCGGTGCAGGAGACCACCCGAATTGAGAATATCAAAGTTCAGGTTGGACGGACCGGGGTGCTAACACCCGTTGCCCGGCTGATGCCTGTTATTGTCGGCGGTGCAATGGTGAGTCGTGCAACTTTGCATAACGAGGACGAGATAGAAAAGAAAGGGATTCGGATCGGCGACACTGTGTTGATTCAACGTGCGGGTGACGTTATTCCGGAAGTTGTCAAAGTGATTGAGTCAAAGCGAACAGGAACGGAAACGGTTTTTGTTATGCCGAAAAGATGTCCTGTATGCGATTCTCTGGTAACTCGAGCTAAAGATGAATCAGCCACTAGGTGTATCAACTCAACCTGCCCGGCACAGGTAAAGGAACGTATCAAGCATTTTGCGTCCAAAGGGGCATTCGATATTGATGGGCTTGGAGACAAACTGGTGGAACAATTGGTCGACAGGGGACTGTTATCGTCTTACGCAGATATTTTTCAACTGGAGGAAGAGCAACTCATCCATCTCCAGCGAATGGGGAAGAAATCGGCCCGGAATCTGGCTCTTGCTATTGAGAGAAGTAAAAAAGTTACGTTGAGTCGATTTATTTATGCATTGGGCATCCGGCATGTCGGTGAACATGTAGCAGGGATACTGGCAGAGAAATATCGGATTTTTGAAAGTCTCTCGAATGCATCGACCGATGACCTAAAATCGATTGAAGGAATAGGGCCTGTTTTGGTTGAGAGCCTGCCGAAATTTTTTAGGCAGAATGAAAACCAGGTCACTATTTCTCGAATTCTGAATTCCGGGGTACAGGTTGTTCACCGGGATTTTGAAAAAAGAGATGTGCTGGACGGAAAGATATTTGTCTTAACCGGAACCCTTGTGAGCATGACAAGAAGTGAAGCCCAGAACCTCATCAAGGTGGCAGGGGGCAATGTGGCTCGCTCGGTGACACAAAATACGGATTATCTCGTGGTTGGCAAATCACCGGGATCTAAACTCGACCGTGCTAGAGAACGCCACGTTGAAATCATCGATGAAGCTGTTCTAAAAAGGCTAATATCAAAAAGTTGAAGCTGAAAAAGCAGAGTGACATCAAAAAGAATGGATTTCCCCGGATGATGTAAGAATTCCTATCCCATGGAAAGCGGGCGTGCAGGACGTTTAAAAATTGAAACGCATACAACTATTGGAGAGGTCATGGATACAAATGTGAGGGCCCGCGCTATTATCAGCGGAAGAGTTCAAGGCGTCTTCTTCAGGATGGAGACACGCCGTGCTGCTGAAAGGTATGGGGTTTTCGGATGGGTAAGAAATAGAAGGGATGGGGCTGTTGAAGCGCTATTTGAAGGAGAAAAAAAGTGCGTTGAGTCAATCCTTCAATGGTGTAAAAAAGGCCCTCCCCATTCAAAGGTAAAAGATATCAAAGTGAGTTGGGATACGTATTCGGGAGAGTTCACGCAATTTGAAATCAGGTATTAAATATTAAATAAGGCGGTTTATTTGGCCCTATTGTAAATAAACCGCCTTATTTCTTTTTGTATTAAATGGCCTCTTTGAGTTTTTTACCGGGACTGAATTTTACCACATTGTGAGCCTTAATTTTAATGGGAGCGCCTGTTTGGGGGTTTCGACCCTTGCGTGCTTTACGGCGGACTTTTGAAAAGGTTCCAAACCCAACTAGTGTGACCTTACCGTCTTTTTTCTTTAAAGCTTTTGTAACATTTGCCATGAAAGAGTTGAGTGTGGCATCAGCCGCAACCTTTGTAACACCTGCATCCTTTGAAATCCCATCGATTAATTCTGCCTTTGTCATTGTTCATTACCCCCCTTTTTTTGTGGTTAACATCAGTTTCTGTAGGTAATTTTTTCAAAGCCTTATAGCAGCTCATTTTCGATGTCAATAGAATTCAGTATCTAGAGGGACTTTTTTTTCTTTTTACCCTTGATCCTGCCCAGAGAATGGATCTATGAACATCGGTTGGGCCCGATCCTTTTCAACAAAGCTTTGAGTCGGACAGCCGTAACCAATATTTCAGCGTCTAAAACAGCGCCTCCGTGAATAATGCAGGATCAAAATCCTGCAAATCATCGATTTTTTCTCCAATCCCAATATACCTTAGTGGAATCTGGAGTGTCCGGCAGATGCCGACAACTATTCCCCCTTTTGCTGTTCCATCTAGCTTGGTCAACGCGATTCCTGTAATGCCAAGGGCATCGTTGAATAGCTTCGCCTGGGACAAGGCATTTTGACCGGTAGTTGCATCTAGAACTAGAAGAATTTCATGGGGGGCGTCTGGCAGTTTTTTTGAAATCGTCCGTTTGATTTTTTTAAGTTCTTCCATCAGGTTTATCTTTGTGTGGAGCCTCCCCGCCGTGTCAATGAGGACGATGCCCACTTTTTTGGAAACGGCTGTTTCAACCCCGTCATAAACAACAGCGGCAGGGTCTGTTTTCGCCTTTTGAACGACGATTTCAGCTCCCGCTCTTTCAGCCCATATCATCATCTGCTCGGTTGCAGCAGCCCGAAACGTATCTGCCGCAACAATTAGGACTTTTTCCCCCCTAGCGGTATATTTTGCTGCAATTTTTCCGATGGTCGTTGTTTTCCCCACACCATTTACGCCCACAACCATGATGACCCGAAGCCCCTCTATATTTTTAACATGAGGTGGATTCGCCATCAGAAATGTTTTTATTTCTGATTTGAGTTCTTTTTTCAGCTCATCGGCATCGGATATTTGATTCGACTTTATGGAAATGTGCTCGATCAGCTCCATGGTTATCCGGACGCCTATGTCTGAAGTGATGAGAAGCGCTTCAAGCTCTTCCAACATCGCTTCATCAATCTTCTTGCTCCCTGCAAAAAGCTGATCGATGTCTGTTGATAGTATTTGCCGGGTCTTGGACAACCCTTTTTTCAGTCGCTTAAAAATACCGGTTGATGCTGATTCGTCTTTTTTTAGCCAATTCAAGGACATTATTTTGGTTTTCTATATATATGCGACTTGGTTTCAGAGAGGCGGTTCAGAGGGATTATGCGTTCGCTCGATCAAAGTTTACAGATACCACTTTGGAAATTCCCTTTTGTTCCATGGTGATCCCAAACAAAGTGTCCGCAAACTCCATACTTGTTTTATTGTGTGTGATCACCACGATTTGTGTTTTCTCTCCTATTATTTTTATCAGATCGTTAAAACGATAGATATTGGCATCATCGAGCGGCGCATCGATTTCATCCATCAGACAGAATGAGGTCGGTTTGATTAGATAGATTGAGAAAATCAAGGCAATGGCAGAGAGCGCCTTTTCCCCACCGGAAAGGAGGCTCATTCGGGTCAGCTTTTTCCCTGGAGGATGGATTAAAAATTCGACACCGGTGTCCAGAATATTTTCTGGTTGAGTGAGTACAAGCTTGGCCGAACCCCCTTCGAACAGACGAGGAAATACTTCATCCAGTTTTTCATTGATCAAATGAAAAGTAGCCATAAACCGCTCCTTGGTAATCTTGTTGATCTTCTTGATTACCTTAGCAAGGTCATCTAAGGCCATAGTGAGATCGTCGCGCTGTGTAGATAAAAATTCATACCGTTTTTTTAGCTCCTCAAATTCCGATATGGCACCCATATGGACATCACCGATTTTGTCCATTTTTTTTCTCAAATCAGCCAATTCGTTTTCCATTTCTTCAGTTGACATCTCCCGGAGTTTTTCAATCTCCTCTGATCCGTCTCCGGTTTTTCGATTAAGGTCTGCGCTCAATACAGCAGGAGATTTTCCATAACGTTCTTGCAACCGGTCTGAAATATTCTCACGCTTGATCCGCTGCTGGGATTGTTCTAATTCGAGGAGGCGAATTTTTTCCAGTAATTGCTCACGTTGATGCTGTATACCGGATATGATGTCGTCGTTTTCATTCAGCTTCTCATCAATCGTGTGATATTCATCTTCATTCTGCTCGAGGGTCGCTTCAAGTTGGTTGATGACATCGTATCTATCTGAAAGGGAACGGCTGTTTTCAATATTTTTTTCTTTAAGATGGGTTATCTTTTCCTTTTTTTGTGTCGTCTCCCGGACAAGACGATCGAACTGTTTAATGCCGTCGTCGTGAAACAGATGGAGTCGATTCAAATTATTAAGGTTGTTTTCCAGTTTGGCGTTTAATTTTGTCAGTCCGAGTTTGAGCTCAATGATCCTCTCGTTAATATCTTCTGTTTCAGATGTTGCAATCTGAATCTTTTCTGAAAAATTAGCCACATTGTCCTGCGCTATCTGGATCTCCTTGGTGATTTCAGCCAATGCGCGATGGTAACCTTTCATTTCCTCATCAATATCACTTTTTTCGCCGAGCAGCTGTTCCTGCTCGAGGCGTGTGATTTCAAGGTGGCGGCGGGCGTGCTTGAGCTCCTCTGTCGTTTTATAAAAAACCTTTTCTGCTTCGATTTCCTTTTGTTCGGCATGATTCTTTTTGTCTATTATTTTTTGCAGGTGGCTTTCGATTTCACGAACTTCGGATTCAAGCTTTTTTTGAATCTGATGTCCGGATTCCAATGCCTGATGGAGTTTGTTGATTTGGTCATTAAGCACTCTCAGTTCATGCTTTTTAGCGAGGATGCCCGACAGCTTTTCTTTACAACCTCCAGTGATGACTCCCTGATGGGAAATTACATCACCCTCTTTGGTGACAATCGTTTGAAGTGAGCCGTTGCGATTCCAGATATCTATCGCCTCTTCGAGGTCATCTGTTATGATGACATGTCCCAACAACGCATCCGTAATCTTTTTAAAGCCTGACTTTACGGTGATATGATTCAATAGCATTTTTGATGGTTCAGGTCTTATTTTTGGGTCGGACTCCATCGACCTCACCGATGACATCGGGATAAAGCCGCTTCGTCCGGCCCCGGTTTTTTGAAGATATTGTATGGAACCAATGCTCGATTTTTGATCCTCAACCAGAATATATTGCAGGGATTCACCGAGAACCGCCTCCACCGCTGTTTCAAAAGAGGGGTCGGGTATGATAATATCCGCCATTAAGCCGGTGACATTTACGCCTAGATGATTGCCCGCTCCGGGTTGTGTGGAGGTTGGATCCTTTGACGTTGGGCGTTGGGCTTTCATGATCGCCCTGACACCGTCCCGGTACCATTCGAAGTTTTCCTCCATTTTTTTTAGCGTACTATATCTTGATCTGGCCTGGTTGTATTTAAACTCCATTGCCTGCACCGATTTTACTTGACGGCCGAGTTGATCGGTTTTTTCTAAAAGTTGGCTCCTGAGGATGTTTGTTTGCCGGATGAGATCAGCTTTTTCTTTAATGGCTGAATCCATCCGTTTTTTTGCTTTGGTTTCTTCCTCGATCAGCGCAACTTCCTTTTTGCTGGCGATTCGCTCATCTTTATCTATTTGGCTCAACTGTCTTTTAAGGTTTTTTTTATTGGTGGATGAGGTTTGGCAGATGTTTTTATACCGTGCTTCTCTGACAACCAGATCCATCAGAGAGGTTTTATAATTTTCTATTTTTTGATTGAATTGAGATAATCGATCTTGGGACGCTTGGGCAGCGAACGTCTCTCGGTCTAAGGTGGATCTTAGATTTTTAATTTCTACATTCAGCTCTGCGATCTGATTTTCTACCTGAACAATTTCAGATTTGATGCCCGCATTTTTCTCTTTTTGTTCTCGATGTGCTGCGTCAAGATCGGTAACTTCACTGGCGAGCCTTTTGATATCCTGGTCGATGTGGGCGATATCATTTTCTATGCGGTCGACATCCCGTTGGGTTTCAAATCTGAGCGTTCTTTGTTCGGATATTTCTTGACTCTTTTGTTGGAGCCGCAACTTTATTTTTTCGATGGTCGCGTCGAGCATTTTTAGTTTGGATGTATGCCCAACATCATCATCCTGAAGGGTTTGCAAGAAACTGTTCGTCTCCTCGAGCTGTTGTGTATAATCGTCAAAATAACAAAGGGAAACAAATATATCGAGGCTTATGGAGCGGTCCTGCAAGTTTTTATAGATGCCGGCTTTTCTAGCTTGACGTTTGAGGCCGGCCATCTGTCTTTTTACTTCGGCAATGATGTCCAAAACCCGTGAAAGATTCTGATTTGTGGCCTCGACTTTACGAAGTGCCTCATTTTTTCGGCTTTTGTATCGCGAAATTCCTGCGGCCTCTTCGATAAAAAATCTTCTGACTTCCGGGCCGGCATCGGTAATCGTTTCTATTCTTCCCTGCTGGATAACCGCATATGTTTTGGCGCCCATGCCGCTTCCCATAAAGATATTGTGGATATCTTTCAGCCGGCAAGGCTGTTTGTTAATGAAATAGGCGCTTTCTCCTGATCTGTAGAATCGTCGTGTGACCATGATTTCGGTAAAATTTTTTAATTCTTCGGGTGCGGAGCCGTTTTCATTATTAAGGGTTAATGAGACCTCCGCCATGTTCAGGGGAGATTTCCCAGCCGCTCCTAAAAAAATGATATCTTCCATCGATTTTCCGCGGAGCTGTTTGATGCTTTGTTCGCCCATGACCCATCGAAGTGCATCAACAATATTACTTTTTCCACAACCATTAGGGCCTACGATCGCTGAAACACCCGGAGGAAATGAAATGCTGGTTTTTTCAAAAAAGGACTTAAATCCAGTTACTTCCAGCTTTTTTAGTATCATGGGGAAAAAACCTCCTATTTTAATGTCTCATTCTTTTTGCTATTATTTATAACAAAAGGAACTCGGTTTGTAAAGGAAAAAACACCATAAGGTGTATATTTTTCGATTGACAAATACAAGATATGGTAGAAAACCCTAAAAAGAGAGGTCCTTTCCTGCACCCATGACCGAGGCTTTGATTTTAGCGATAGGAGGGTAGGGACACTTGGTTTCCCATTTTGACAGAATACTGTTCAAAATGGGTTATAAAATTTGACTCAGGAAAAGCTTTGTCCGGTCATGGGTCGGCTGGAGCGGATAAGGTGTCCTCTCGCCTGTTCGGAAGGGGATTGGGTATGGGGCTATTATAGGATGTGGTCTAAGAAAACGCGGGTGTCTTCATGGTCGGGGTTTTCCATGATTTTTTCCGGAGATCCGTCTTCAATGATCCCTCCGTCTCCCAGAAATATGATTCGATCCGCAACTTCCCTGGCAAAACCCATCTCATGGGTTACCACCAGCATGGTCATGCCTTCCTCAGCCAGTCGTTTCATGACACTGAGGACTTCACCGATCAGTTCGGGGTCCAGGGCCGAGGTGGGCTCGTCAAAAAGCATGATCTTGGGCTCCATGGCCAAAGAGCGGGCGATGGCCACCCGCTGCTTCTGCCCCCCGGATAGCTGGTCGGGATAATTGTCTCTTTTTTCGCTCATACCCACCCAGCTCAACAGCTCCTCCCCCCTGGCAATGGCAGTTTTACCATCTTCTTTCTTGACGATGAGCGGCCCCTCGATGACGTTATCGATAATCGTGCGATGGGGAAAGAGATTAAAATCCTGGAAAACCATGCCCATGTGAGTGCGGATCTCAATGATTCTTTTTCTGACTTCTGCCGTTCGTTTTAGTCCGATGGGCAATTCAATTCCATCGATGAGGACGTAGCCGGATTGGGGCTCTTCCAACCAGTTCATGCATCTCAAAAGCGTGCTTTTGCCCGAACCGCTCCGACCAATGATGACGACCACCTCCCCGGGCATGACATTGGTGCTGATGCCGTCCAACACCAGGAGGTGGTGAAAGTATTTCTTGAGATCCTTGATGACAATGATCGGCTCCATATATAGTTCCCCTCCCCCGATACAACGGTTTTCAGAGAATTTTTTTACAAAACAAATTCCCTTACCATAGAACGTACGGTCGCCTCAAATCTCGTCTCGTGCACAAAGCGGTGATTGCAATTATCAATGACAATTAATGCACCATTCCGCTCATACTTTTTTGCCCTTTGGCCAAACGACTCTCCAGCCGGGACTGGAAATACTGAAAAAAGATGGTTACCACCCAGTAAAAAAGCGCGGCAAGAATCAACGTTTCCATGCTACGGAAGTTCTGCCTCCCGACCTTTTGGGCCCTGAAAAACAGCTCCCACACGCCCATAAAACTCACCAGGGCCGAGTCTTTGAGCATGGCGATAAATTCATTGCCTGTGGGGGGGATAATGAGGCGCAGCGCCTGGGGCAGAACCACGCGCTTCATCATCTGAGCATAGGTCATTCCCAGAGAATGGGCCGCCTCGATCTGACCCCGTCCGATCGATTGGATTCCCGCCCTGAATATCTCGGTCATATAGGCCCCATAGTTGACGCCCAGGGCAATTATCCCGGCCCATATCGCACTAATAACAATTCCCATTTGAGGAAGACCGAGATAGATCACAAAAATTTGAACAATCAGCGGTGTTCCCCGAACGATAGAGATATAGAAGGTGGCTGCGCCATAAAAGATCGGGTTTTTGGAAAGCCTTCCCAGAGCACCTAAAAGGGCCAGAATGCAGGCAGAAACAATAGCGCAAACTGAGACAAAAACGGTCCATCCCACCCCTCGCATGATAAAGGGCAGGTATTTCAGCATAAATTTGAAATCGAGATTAAAGTGTTTGAAAACCCAGAGCAGAACTGCAAATATTGCGAGCCACACCAAAGAAACCCAAAGCACGAATCTTTTCTCGGCCTTTTGGGCCTCTTCGATGTGTTTCAGCTTTATTTCAGTGACCTCCAGGTTTTTTGCCGTGGCCTGAGTATTACCTGTGGTAGTCATAGGCACCTTTTGTGTATGTGATTAAAAGCGTTTTTATTTGGCTTTTTTGGTCACCTCAAAGCCGTACCATTTCACGGAAAACTTGGTCAGGGTGCCATCATTGTGCATGGCCTGGAAGATTTCGCTGACTTTTTTTACCAAGGCGGCACTTCCGTCCCGGGCCTTATCAGAAGCCGCCGCAAGAGGTTCGTAATAAACCGGGTCTCCAACAGATTTGATCGGTACACCCTTCTTGATGGCCTCCTGAATAACGAAACCGGAGGTCAAAACACCATCAAGCCTGACCCCATCGCCAAGGGCCAGATCTTGGACGGCTTCCATATCGGTGGTGTAAGGTTTGCCCTTTACGTTTTTGACCTGATAGTCGATTTTTTCCCCACCACCAATGCCGAGGGTCTGATTGGGATCCAAATAGGTCTCATACGTGGTGCCGGATCCGCAACCGATGGTTTTTCCGGAAAAATCATCCAGCTTTTTGAAAGTGGTGTTGGCTTTGTGAACACCGAATTGAGCAGGCGTGTAATAGTATGCCGTGGAGAAATCAACCACCTTGGATCTTGCGTCGGTAATGGTCATACTTCCGATGCTCAGATCCCAGCGGGCGGCCCATTTGCCAGCCACAATCAGATCCCAGTCCGGGGTGACAAACTTGGCTTTTACCCCGAGTCGTTTGGCCACTTCTTTGGACACATCGATATCGAAACCATCCAGTTGCCCCTTGTCATTCAAAAAGCTCTGGGGGGCATAATTCGCATCGGTGGATACCACCAGCTCCCCTTTAGATTTAATATCCTCCAGGACACCGGCATATGCCGCAGAAACCGTCCAAAGGAGAAATAATATTGCCGATAACATCAACGCCATGAAAAATCTTTTTCGATTCATTTTTTGCCTCCTTTTCATATTTGCTGCCAAATTTTAATAAGTGAAATAATTGAATGGGTAGTTTTGGTAAGTCTAAATTCCCCGGATAACACAATCCTCCTCCAATGATTCATAATTAAGGAGGCAATTAATGTCAAGAATAAAACAATTTCGCATCATTGACAGGCACTTCTTAAAACAGGCGGTTATTGAGCTTGACACACCTGTTTTTAGGCAGGTATTAAAATGAAGCTTTTTTAAAGGATCAACCTGTATCGGTCATGAAAGGGTCTAATATCCGGTTTAAAGGAAAAAACCATGTTAAAGAAATCGCCAGATATCGATAAAATATTGAACCATCCAAAAGTTCGAAAGGTAATCAGCCATATCAACCCGGAGCTTATCGAGCGAAGGGCCTATGTCCCACCAAAATGCGCTGTATTTTCCGGAACCTATACGGGTTTGAAAGATGACGAGGCGTATCAGTTTAATATTGATCGAGAGGCAAAGATTCAACTTTCCAAAATCATAAATAATAAGGTGCAGGTGGTCGAACGAATCGATTCTCCAGAAGAATCATTTAAGGAAAAATACGGAAAAAAGCGAAATATCGGTCTGGTATTTTCAGGTGGCCCTGCGCCGGGAGGGCATAATGTCATTGCAGGAATTTTCGATGCTTCAAAAAAAGCAAACCCGAAAACGAGAATTTTTGGTTTTCTCATGGGGCCGGACGGTGTGCTTGAAAATGAATATATTGAGCTGACCCAAAATTTGGTGGACGCATATCGAAACCTTGGTGGGTTTACCATGGTCAAGACCGGCCGGACCAAAATTGATACAGACGACAAACTGGCCTTGTCAAAAGAGACGTGCCGTCAGCTTCACCTGGACGCGTTGGTGATTGTCGGAGGAGATGATTCAAATACCAACGCTGCATTTCTGGCCCAGGATATGTTTGATGACAATATCCAGGTCATCGGGGTTCCTAAGACCATCGATGGCGATATCCAGGTTAATGATGAGACCGGCAAGGTGTTGTGCGCCATGTCGTTTGGCTTTCATACAGCTGCTCGGGCTTTTTCAACTGATATCAGTAACTTGTGCACCGATTGCAGCTCCGATGTCAAGTACTGGCATGTCTGCAAAGTCATGGGAAGGGTCGCCAGCCATCTGGCGCTTGAAGTTGCCCTGCAGACCCATGCGAATATAACATTAATCGGTGAAGAACTTGCTGATTATGTGGATGAAAAAAGGCTTAATAAAGCGAAAACCGCAGATTATAACGCCTACGGCATGACGTTGCGGCATCTTTCCCGTGTGATCTGCAATGGCATTGTCAAAAGGGCTGCGGTGGGAAAAAACTACGGTGTCATAGTTATTCCGGAAGGTGTTCTGGAATTTATAAATGAGATCCAGATCTTTATAATAAAATTAAATGCCATTATCGCCGAGTATAACAAAGCCCATGACAAGGATTTCCACTTAGAATTTCCCGGACTGGAGGATAAGCTGACCTATTTGCGACGATTGGCCAGAAGATCCCGGGAGGAAGGATTCTTTTCGATTTGGAGCACCAGGGATGATGATCTATTCAATGAAATCCCTTCCTTTTTTCAGGAAGGGCTACTGACCGAAAGAGACAGCCATGGTAATTTCCAATTTTCACAGGTAAAAACAGAAAAGGTACTTATGGGATTGGTGAATGACTATTTGAATAGTTTAAAAGAAAAAGGCGTTTATAAAATCGGGATAAATCGTAACTATTACAAAAAAACACTTGAAAAGGCGGGCCTGGACCCGGATTTTTTTGGAGCTCTTCTCTTTACAGACTATGATCGGGATGAGTTTCTTTTGCTCAAACCTTCCATCATTTCAATGAGAACCCTAAAAGAGACCCTGATAAACGGAAAGGCGGTTCAGAAAACAGAAGAAATTCCATTGGCTGTTGAAAAAATTTACAAAAAATCAATTCCGAATTTTAAGACGCAGTTTCATTTTTATGGTTATGACGGCCGGGGGAGCGACCCCACCCGTTTTGATTGTATTTATACCTACAACCTAGGATTGACCGTGTATAGTCTCATCGCCAATGGAGCGACCGGACAGATGGCGGCCATCAAGAATTTGGAAATGGATTTTTCCAAATGGGAACCGATCGGGATACCGATCGGGGCGTTAATGCATCTTGAAGAAAAAAAAGGGAAATTGGTGCTTGTGTTGAAAAAAAGCGTGGTCGATCTGAATACACCCGCCTTTAAGATTGTCCAATCCCTCAGAAAAAAATGGCTGGCCGCGTCACCGGAAAAAGATGAGTACAGAAGACCCGGCCCCATACGATTTGCTGGAAAAAATGAGGAGGAGAGGCCGATAACGCTAGTATTGAATGCCCTTGAAAATTTAGAAACATAATTTGCGGCACCTTCTTCATTTCCAATCAGGTTAGGGAGAAGTCGTCAATAAGGACCGGATCGCGCAGAAGAAGATCGATTGACTTTTTAGCTGTTTCAGAAGTGTCGGGAAAAGTGTGATGAAGCGCCCGGATCTGTCTGAGGTTGTCTGCTGTCCTGAGGATCAACGTGGCCAGATTTCCCTCTGGCATATCAGCGGTAGATAGGGTTTGCTCCCACGGTTGGCCTGTGGCCCAGGTGTAGATTGAAAACGCGGGCCGTATGAAAAAAGAATGGGTCTCAAATCCATGATCGGACATGATTTTTAAGAAAGATCCCAGCCCCTTTGTCACAGTGAGAAAAGTGTTTAAGAGGGTTTTGGGCATGTTTTTTGTGTCATTCCGGTCGTCTGAATTTCCCTCATACACAAATACGGCCATGATCGCCGCAAGCAGGGCTGGGTCGGTATCCGGAAAGATGCGACGTCTGAATCCTTCGGCAATCAGGAGGGGTTGATCCACTCTGAGCTGAGATGCCCATGCACCATCATGCGTGAGTTCTCCCTTATCGGTAACAAATCCGGTTTTTTTCAGAAACTTCAAATGCCGTTGAAAATCTTTCCACAGATATTTTTTATCAATTTTTATCCCTTGATGTGCAAATCCCTTTTTCTTTGTTTGCACGATCTGAAATGTTGCAAAAGATTTTTCAAGGAGGTCTTTTATTTGATCAGGGGCATGGGACAGAAGCAGATTGAGGACCATGGAAAAGTTTATCTTAATCTGACTGACAATATCGGATGATGACGAATCGATAAGTTTTGGGAGTAAATGAATATCCATAAACTTGCCGGGAATTGCCACGGCAAATCCAATATGGTCCATCCCCCTCCTTCCGGCCCTTCCGGTCATCTGGTGAAACTCTGTGGGGCTAAGTGGTTTAAATTCCCGGCCGTTGAATTTGTCGGAATTCAGAAAAACCACCGATCTGGCCGGAAAATTAACCCCTGCCGCAACTGTTGATGTGGCAAAGACCGCATCGAGAAGCCCTTCGGTCATCAGTCTTTCGATGACCAGTTTCCACGTAGGAAGATGACCACTATGGTGGGACCCCACCGCCAGATGCTCAAGTTCCCACCGCTGTCGATGATTGGCAATATGAAGACTTCTTGTTCCCAATTCTTCGATTCTTTGGCGCAGTTTTGCTTTGTGGCCTTCATCCAAATTGAAGTTTTCAGAACACCGGCTGAGTGCATGGTCGCAATCCGAACGGGATTTAAGAAAAAAAATAGCCGGAACGAGCTTATATTTTTTTAAAACCCGGAGAATATCGCCAAAAGGGGGGAGTTTTCGCGAATTGAAGAACAAAGGCGGATGACTGTGGCTGAGATATTCTTTAACATTTTTGTTGAGTCTTTTTCTTTCCTTTGAATCACCTAACTTCAGAAGTGGAAAAAGCTTCCCCGAAGGATGCAAAAAAAGAGGGAAAAGGGGGACCGGTCTTTTTTTTTCTTCGACTATCACACATTTTTTCGCTCGGATCGATATCAGCCATTCAGCGATCTCTTCTGCATTTCCGATGGTGGCAGAAAGCATCAAAAGGGGTATTCGGGGTGGAAGATAGATCATGATCTCCTCCCACACCACCCCCCTGTCCCCATCGCCTAAGAAATGGGCTTCATCCAGGATAACCAGGTCGGTTCGCAAGGTTTCGCCCAAATGCATGGCGTCATATAGTTGGTTTCGAAGAATTTCAGCGGTTCCGGTGATGATGGGTGCATCGGGGGTTTCTTTTCTGTCACCGGTTAAAATGCCTACATTTTGAGGTCCGAAAATTCCGGAAAATTCATCGTACTTCGAATTGGTTAATGCTTTCAGCGGAGAAGCATACCATGATTTTCCCCCAATGGCATTTATTCGGGCGATGGCTTGCTGAGCGATCCAGGTTTTTCCGGAACCGGTGGGGGCGGTCACAAGACAGTCAGTGCGATCAATAGCGGATAACGCCTGAAGCTGGAATGGATCCGGCTGAAAGGCTCCTTTTTCAGGAACACCGATGGAGGAAAAAACCTCCTTTAATTTAGGGTCGGCTCCAGGCCTGATCTCCAATATTTTCGATTTTTTGCCAAAACGGCGTTTTGACTTTCCGGGAAATCTTTTTTGCCTGTGCATTACAGCCTTGAAACCATTTCTTTAACTGCTGTTTTTGCGGAAGCGTCTGTATCAAAGGGTGAGATATTGTTGAGATCAGCCTCGATCAAGGCCTCATCATAGGGTATGAAACCAAGGAATTTATATCCGGGGAGGTGTGTTTTTAAAAAATCCTCGTCTTTTTTTCCACGTATTTTATTTCCGGCTAGAACGATGTTTTTCAACCCAATTTCAGATGCGAGTTTATCGATATGAAAGGCGGTATCGATGCTGCGACGTCCGGGTTCAACAACAACAATCAGTCTATCCACAGCCTGGGCGGTTGATCTCCCCAAATGTTCAATCCCTGCTTCCATATCCATCACCACCACCTCATCCCTTGCGAGGACCATGTGACTCACCAGAACTTTTAAAAGAGTGCTTTCCGGACAGATGCACCCGGATCCCCCCTTTTTGATCCCCCCCAGCCGTATCAGTTTGATGTTGTCGAATCTAACCGACAGCGCATCCGGCAGATCATCCACTTTCGGGTTTAATTTAAAAAACCCCCCGATGCTTCCCTGTTTTGCTTCAGTTCTTTCAAAAATAAGCGATTTCATTTCAGATATGGGCGTTATTTTATCCGCACCATCGATGCCGAGAGCAGCTGCTAGGTTGGCATCCGGGTCTGCATCGATTGCAAGAACCCGGCGTCCCTGTTCATTGAACATCCGTATCAAAAGGGCTGAAAGCGTGGTTTTGCCGACACCTCCCTTGCCGCTGACTGCTATCTTCATCGATCCATCCTTTTTCGCATTGTGAATTGATATTGCTTTGTCATTTAGGAATGTTTATCATTTAACGTACTGATAAACAATGAAATAGTAGAGGCAGTGGCAAGTAGCTGCTGATAATTTAAAAAAAACACCTTTATGAGGTTAGCAAATTTTGATTCGGAAGGATAGCGAATATTGAGAACTCAACGATCACTCAACCGGTTTTATATGGCGGTATTAATAGGGTCATTTTCTGTTTTCTTTTCAACGACTATGGCCGCTGAAAAGAAGAAGGGAGCGCAAGCGGTTCCGGTTCAGGTTGTCCCGGTCGAAAAGAAGATGGTTTCAGATCAGATATCTCTGATCGGAACAACGGAACCGATCGCACAGAGCACGGTTGCTGCAGAAGTATCCGGCATTGTTCAATTTTTTCCGGTAAGAGAAGGAAGATTTGTCAAAAAAGGTGATCTTTTGGTGAGATTAAAATCGACCGATCTAAAACTGCGACTCAAACGAGCGAAGGCAGGGCGGGAGAAAATCAGGCTGAACCTCCAACTGGCGAAAAAGGAATTTACCCGGGTTGGCCGACTTAAAGATTTAAACAGTATTTCTGAAAAAAAATATGATGAAGCGTTTTATCGGCATCGCTCTCTCCAGCAGGAAGTGATGGAACTGGAAGCGGAAATAGAGCGCCTGAACTACGAAATAAAACAAAAGAAGGTTGTGGCGCCGTTTTCCGGATTTATATCAGAGGAACACACGCAGGTGGGGGAATGGATCAACCCGGGCGGGCCTGTGGTAACGCTGGTTGATCTCGGAAGAGTTCGGGTTACTGTTGATGTACCGGAGCGGTATGCGATCATGCTTTCACTAAAGCGTGAGGCCAAAGTCATCATCAGAAGTATTTCAAGCCGCTTTTTAATCGGGAGAATCGATGCGCTCCTTCCGATGGGGAACCCTGATGCCAGGACTTTTCCGGTGAGGATAAATCTGCCAAATCCGGATTTACAAATAAAGGGCGGCATGGAGGCCATCGTAAGGTTCAACTTGAATCGTTCAAGGGGCGCATTGCTTTTGCCAAAGGATGCGGTTGTGACTGCTGGAAACAGCAAGTTGGTCTTTTCGGTAAAAGATGGAAAGGCTTTTCCTGTAACCGTAAAAATTCTCGGCTATTACGAAGGAAGCGTAGCCATCGAGGGAAACTTGAAGGCGGGCGATTTGGTGGTGATTCGTGGAAACGAGCGTCTCCAGCCCGGGCAGCAGGTTAAGGTGGTTGAATCATGAAATTGGTCGATACTGCCATAAAAAAGCCGGTTACGGTTACGGTGGGCGCCATCC